>Ga0105858_1000592_pt1 | contig 14221 bp, 17 predicted proteins | sample OrgsoiDNA_201062_FD_89683 | JGI IMG/M metagenome (GOLD analysis project Ga0105858, IMG submission 89683) | Permafrost soil microbial communities from the Arctic, to analyse light accelerated degradation of dissolved organic matter (DOM) -... | ecosystem: Environmental > Terrestrial > Soil >...
CAACGTTGAAGATTGATGCGATCACCGTGGGTGGCACGGGTTCGTAAGCGGTGGAGCTTCGGGTGGCGCAGAACGCCACCCGGGGAAGAGGATCAGCGCAGGCCGCGTTGAGTCTCGTCCAGCTCACGGATGTACTTGAAAATTTTACGGCTGGTGGCCGGAGCCTTGTTTTGTGCCAGTTCGTGCTGAGCCTGACGAATCAGGGAGCGCAGTTGCTGGCGGTCCGCGTCCGGGTAGTCCACCACGAATTTCTCCAGTACAGCGTCATCGCCCGAAATCAGGCGGTCACGCCAACGTTCCAGGTTATGGAAGCGTTCGTTGTACTGGCGAGTGGAGGCATCGAGTTGATCGAGCAAAGTCAAAATGGCGTCAGTGTCCTGATCGCGCATCAATTTGCCGATAAACATGATGTGCCGTTTACGCGCGATATTCGCGGTGTGCTTCGGCGCATCCGCCAGGGCCCGGCGCATTTCGTCGGTCAGTGGCAGTTTTGCAACCAAATCCGGCTTGAGCGTTGTAAGGCGCTCGCCAAGGTCAACCAGAGCATGCAGCTCGCGTTTGACCTGGGTTTTGCTTTTCTCCCCATCGAGGGAGTCGTCGTAAGAATCAACCATGGTGGCAGTCCGCAAAGAAACGCCGCCATGATAACCAGTCGGGGGCCGCTTGTCCGGCCCGGTCGCTCGATGGCCTTAACCGAAAGCAGAATTTGAGTGGAGAAAACCATGAGTGCAGCCCAAAGCGTCGGTCCGCAAGCGTTACCGGCACTGCAGGAACAAGTCGAGCAGATCCTTGCCGAAGCCAAGCGCCAGGGTGCCAGTGCCTGTGAAGTGGCCGTCTCGCTGGAGCAGGGGCTATCGACGTCGGTGCGCCAGCGGGAAGTGGAAACTGTCGAATTCAATCGCGATCAGGGTTTTGGTATCACCTTGTATTCGGGGCAGCGCAAAGGCTCGGCGAGTACGTCAGCCAGCGGGCCGGAAGCGATACGCGAAACTGTCGCTGCTGCATTGGCGATTGCCAAGCACACGTCTGAAGATGAAAGCTCGGGCTTGGCCGACAAAGCGCTTATGGCCAAGGACTTGAAGGATTTCGACCTCTTTCACGCCTGGGACATCACGCCTGAGCAGGCTATCGAGCAAGCGCTGATCTGCGAAGCCGCGGCATTTGATGCCGATCCCCGTATCAAGAATGCTGATGGCACCACCCTGAGCACCCATCAGGGTTGCCGTGTTTACGGTAACAGCCACGGTTTTATCGGCGGTTACGCCTCCACTCGCCATAGCTTGAGCTGCGTGATGATCGCCGAAGCCGATGGCCAGATGCAGCGTGATTATTGGTACGACGTGAGCCGCCAGGGTGAATTGCTGGCGAACCCGGTCAGTATTGGTCAGCGCGCTGCACAGCGCGCGGCGAGCCGTTTGGGCGCGCGTCCGGTGCCGACATGTGAAGTGCCGGTGCTGTTCTCGGCCGAACTTGCCGGCGGCCTGTTTGGCAGCTTCCTGGGGGCGATTTCCGGTGGGAATCTGTACCGCAAGTCCTCGTTCCTCGAGGGTGCAATCGGCCAGAAGTTGTTCCCTGAGTGGCTGACCATCGATGAGCGTCCTCATCTGATGCGTGCCATGGGCAGTTCCGCCTTTGACGGTGACGGCCTGGCGACCTATGCCAAGCCGTTCGTCGAGAAGGGCGAGCTGGTCTCGTACGTGTTGGGCACTTACGCCGGTCGCAAGCTGGGTCTGCCGAGCACGGCCAACTCCGGAGGCGTGCACAACCTGTTCGTGACCCATGGCGATGAAGACCAGGCTGCGCTGCTGCGTCGCATGGGCCGCGGCCTGCTGGTGACTGAATTGATGGGCAGTGGCCTGAATATGGTGACAGGTGACTATTCCCGCGGCGCCGCCGGTTTCTGGGTGGAAAACGGCGAGATTCAGTTCGCTGTCCAGGAAGTGACTATCGCCGGCAACATGCGCGACATGTTCAAGCAGATCGTTGCCGTCGGTAACGATTTGGAGTTGCGCAGCAATATTCGCACGGGGTCGGTGTTGATCGAGCGGATGACCGTCGCCGGCAGCTAAACACTCAACGTCTCAAAAAAAGGCGCGCCATCCTACAGATGGCGCGCCTTTTTTTATGCTCGCGTCACGGCTGGATTCACGTGCCACCCTTGTTTTGATTCTCAATATCATTTAATAATAAATATCATTACCGAGTGAGTGTGGATCATGAGTTCTGTCCTGCATGAGGATCCGTACCTGGAAAGCTGGCGCTGGATGAGTCGTCAGATTCGCTGCGGCCTCGATCCCAATGAACCTCGCCTGATCGAACATTACCTCAATGAGGGTCGATACCTGGCGTGCTGCACCGCGACCCATCCGTGGACGATCGCTGAAACCTCATTCCGTTTGTTGATCGACACCGCCAGCGATGTCGCCTTGCCCTGGCATTGGCGATCCATGTGCCTGGATCAGGCGTGGCGCCCGCTGCGTGACCTGGAAAAACTCTCTCACTGTGCCTGCCGCCTCAAGCGCTGGCAGACCTTTGCCTGGCAATTGGCGACCTGCGAATTGCTGCCCTCCCTTTCCGTTTCTGACTTGGTGCAAGGATCTTCCGATGAGTAACACCCGTATCGAACGCGACAGCATGGGCGAACTGCAAGTGCCTGCCGGGGCCTTGTATGGCGCGCAAACCCAGCGCGCGGTGAACAACTTCCCGATCAGCAACCTGCGTATGCCAGCGCAATTCATTCGCGCCCTGATTCTGGCCAAGGCCGCCGCGGCCAAGGTCAACGTCGACCTCAAACAGATCAGCGAAGGGCAAGGCAAAGCCATCGTCGATGCCGCCCAGGGTTTGCTGGAAGGTGATTACATGCCGCACTTTCCGGTGGATATCTTCCAGACCGGTTCCGGCACCAGCTCCAACATGAACGCCAACGAAGTGATCGCGACCCTCGCCAGCCGTTTGCTGGGCGAGGCGGTCAACCCCAATGACCACGTGAACTGCGGCCAAAGCAGCAACGACATCATCCCGACCACCATTCACGTCAGCGCCGCGTTGGTGCTGCACGAGCAAACGCTGCCGGCCTTGCTGCACTTGGTGCAGGTGATCGAACGCAAGGCCGAGGAGGTCCACCCGTTCATCAAAACCGGACGCACCCACTTGATGGACGCCATGCCGGTGCGTATGAGCCAAGTGCTCAACGGCTGGGCACAACAACTCAAAGCCAATATCGGTCACTTGCAGGACTTGCTGCCGAGCTTGCAAGCCCTGGCTCAGGGCGGCACGGCGGTCGGCACCGGGATCAACGCACACCCGGAATTCGCTGCGCGTTTCAGCCAGCAACTGAGCACTCTGACCGGCGTGAAATTCACACCGGGCAAGAACCTGTTCGCGTTGATTGGCTCTCAGGACACCGCCGTGGCCGTCTCTGGCCAGTTGAAAGCCACCGCCGTTTCGCTGATGAAAATTGCCAACGACTTGCGCTGGATGAACTCCGGACCGCTCGCAGGCCTGGGTGAAATTGAACTGGAAGGCTTGCAGCCGGGCTCTTCGATCATGCCTGGCAAGGTCAATCCGGTGATCCCCGAAGCGACTGCCATGGTTGCTGCGCAAGTCATCGGCAATGACACCGTGATCACTGTTGCGGGCCAGTCCGGCAACTTTGAACTCAACGTGATGCTGCCGATCATTGCCCAAAACCTGCTCAGCAGCCTCGAACTGCTGGCTAATTCCAGCCGATTGCTGGCAGACAAGGCCATCGCCAGCTTCAAAGTCAACGAGGCCAAGCTCAAGGAAGCGCTGTCGCGCAACCCGATCCTGGTCACGGCCCTCAACCCGATCATTGGTTACCAAAAAGCCGCTGAAATTGCCAAGAAGGCCTACCAGCAAGGCCGCCCGGTAATGGATGTCGCCCTTGAGCACACCGACTTGTCACGTAGCCAACTCGAGATCCTGCTGGATCCTGAAAAGCTCACGGCCGGCGGCGTGTAATCACCGACTCTGCTTTGGAGGCTCACCATGGAGCACTGGAAACGCACGATCGAACGAGCCAATCGCTGCTTTATGCAGGGCGAATTGGTTGACGCTCGCGAGGCTTATTTGCAAGCCCTGGCCCTGGCTCAAGTGTTATTCGAGCGCTGGGCGGATGCCGACGAAGCAGTGGCGGCTTGCGTCATCTCCCACCACAACCTGGCGGACTTGCACCTGCGCCTGAACCAGCCCGAGGAAAGCGCGGAATACCTGTGCGCTATCCACCAACGCCTGTTGCAGACCATGCAGGACCCGCGCCTGAGCCCGCAATTGCGCGAGGCGGCGCTGCGCCAGAGCAGCAAGACCTACGTCGAACTGTTGAACTTCATCAGTGATCACGGCGAATACCCGCGGACCCATCGCTTGCTGGGTGGCACTGCGGCGCAACCGCAAGCGTCGACCCGCAACAGTCCCTACTACGGAGCACATTGATATGTCCTACACCTTGCCTGCCTTGCCCTACGCCTATGATGCCCTGGAGCCGCATATCGATGCGCAGACCATGGAAATCCACTACACCAAGCATCACCAGACCTACATCAACAATCTGAATGCAGCGGTAGAGGGCACCGAGTTTGCGGGCTGGCCGGTTGAAAAGCTGGTCTCGAGCGTCCAGCAACTGCCGGAAAAACTTCGCGCCGCGGTGATCAACCAAGGTGGCGGTCACGCTAACCATTCGTTGTTCTGGGCGGTGATGTCGCCCAAAGGCGGCGGCAAACCCGAGGGCGCACTAGGCACAGCGATCGAGACCCAACTGGGCGGCTTCGACAGTTTCAAGGAAGCCTTCACCAAGGCGGCCTTGACCCGATTCGGCAGCGGCTGGGCCTGGTTGAGCGTCACGCCACAAAAGACTCTGGTGGTCGAGAGCAGCGGCAACCAGGACAGCCCACTGATGAACGGCAACACGCCGATCCTCGGCCTGGACGTCTGGGAGCACGCCTACTACTTGCTCTACCAGAACCGCCGCCCGGAATACATCAACGCCTTCTACAGCGTCATCAACTGGCCGGAAGTCGCCGCACGCTACCAGGCCGCCTTGGCCTGATATTCATCCAATAACAAGATCTAAGGCCGACTATGGGCACTGAAACACTGGCGATCAGCAGCGGACGAATGTTTCGCTATGCGTTTGGTTCGCTGCTGCTATTGGCAGGTACTGCATTGCTGGTGGCCCACGGGCTGGCCTGGCTGGATCTGGAACCGCGCATCCTGCGTGCCTTGCAGGGCGGGGCAATCTGCGCGCTTGGCACGGCACTGGGCGCAGTCCCGGTGCTGGTGATTCGTCGGATGCCAGTGGCGCTCAGCGATACCTTGCTGGGATTTGGCGCCGGTGTGATGTTGGCGGCGACGGCCTTTTCGCTGATCGTGCCGGGTATTGCGGCCGCTGAGGGTCTTGGGCTATCGCCTTGGGGAGCCAGTGGTTTGATCAGCTTCGGCATCATGCTCGGTGCGTTCGGGTTGTACCTGGTTGACTGCAAGGTCTCCGGCGCCAGCCCGGAAATGCTGGTGGGCACGCCGGACAAGCCGGTGATTCCACCGCGCATTTGGTTGTTCGTGTTTGCCATCATTGCCCACAACATTCCGGAGGGCATGGCCGTAGGTGTTTCCGCGGGTGGCGGCATGCCGGATGCCGACAGCCTGGCCATGGGCATCGCCCTGCAGGATGTTCCGGAAGGTTTAGTGATTGCACTGGTCTTGGCCGGGGCAGGGATGTCGCGGACCAAAGCGTTCCTGATCGGCGCTGCGTCAGGGTTGGTCGAACCGGTCTTTGCGGTGCTCTGCGCCTGGCTGGTGAGCCTGGCGGAAATTTTGTTGCCGCTGGGGCTCGCGCTGGCAGCTGGGGCGATGTTGCTCGTGGTGACGCACGAAGTGATTCCCGAATCGCGCCGCAATGGTCACGAAAAGCTTGCCAGCCTGGGGCTGTGCATCGGGTTCTGTTTGATGATGGTGATGGATACTGCTCTGGGATAAACCTCAGCCCACCATCAAAAGCCAGGCTTGGCGACGGTCGCCCGGTGAAGGTAAGGCTTGAGGGCGTCCTGCCAACAAGCCGAGTGCCTAGACGCGGTTATTCGCCTTCGTCAAAGAAGTTATTGATCAGCTTTACCAGAGCGTCCATCGCTTCCTGTTCTTGCTCACCCTCAGTCTTTAAGTGAATCCTGGTGCCCTTGCCGGCAGCCAGCATCATCATGGCCATGATGCTCTTGCCGTCGACCATGGATTCGGGCGTGCGCCCAGCCCGGATCTGACAGGGGAACTGCCCGGCCACACCGACGAATTTGGCGGAAGCGCGAGCGTGCAGGCCCAGCTTGTTGATGATTTCGATTTCCAAAGCGGGCATCGCGCAGGTGTTCCTTTCAGCTAAGGTCGCGGTGGCGAACCTGGACGTTCTTGAGGGTTTGTTGCAGCACCTGGCCCAGGCGTTCAGTCAGGTAGACAGAACGATGATGGCCGCCGGTGCAGCCGATGGCGATAGTGACATAGGCACGATTACTCGCGGCAAAACGTGGCAACCATTTAAGCAGGTAGCTGGAAATGTCCTGGAACATCTCTTCGACATCCGGTTGCGCAGCCAGGTACTCGGCCACCGGCTGATCCAGCCCGGACTGATCACGCAGCTCCGGCTTCCAGTAAGGGTTGGGCAGGCAGCGAACGTCGAACACCAGGTCGGCATCGACCGGCATGCCTCGTTTGAAGCCAAACGACTCGACGAGAAATGCCGTGCCAGGCTCTGGTTGATTCAGCAGGCGTAGCTTGATGGCGTCGCGCAGCTGATACAAGTTCAGGCCGGTGGTGTTGATCTTGAGATCGGCGAGGTCGATGATCGGCCCCAGCAGCGTGGTCTCGTCCTCAATGGCCTCGGCCAGCGAGCGGTGAGGGCTGCTCAGAGGATGGCGTCGACGCGTTTCAGAGAAGCGCTTGAGCAGCGTCTCTTCGTCGGCATCCAGGTACAGCACGTCGCAATTGATGTGCTTGGCCCGCACTTCTTCGAGCAATTCAGGAAATCGCGAGAGGTGGCTGGGCAGATTACGGGCATCAATTGAAACGGCAACCAACGGCTGCGCCAACTCAGTATGAATCAGCGCACGCTCGGCCAATTCCGGCAGCAGGCCGGCGGGCAGGTTGTCGATGCAATAGAAGCCGTTGTCTTCAAGGACATTGAGTGCGGTGCTTTTACCCGAGCCGGAACGGCCGCTGACGATGATCAAACGCATGATTACTGCCTGTTTTGTTCATCCAGGACAACCTGATAGAGCGCCTCGTTGCTGCTGGCACTGCGCAGTTTGTCGCGTACTTCCTTGCGGTCGAGCATGCTGGCGATCTGCCGGAGCAGCTCCAGGTGTGCATCGGTGGCGGCCTGCGGGACCAGCAGCACGAACAGCAGGTCAACCGGGGCGCCGTCGATGGCATCAAAATCGATTTTTTCTTGCAGGTGTAAAAGTGCACTTACGGGCGAAGTACAGCCTTCAAGGCGGCAGTGAGGAATGGCGATGCCGTTACCAAAACCGGTCGAGCCCAGCTTTTCACGGTCAATCAGGGCCTTGAACACAACTTGCTCATCCAGCTCAGGCACTTCACGGCTGATCAGGTTAGCGATGTGTTCGAGGGCTTTCTTCTTGCTGCCGCCCGGCGCGTTCACGAGTGAACGGCCGGGGGTCAGGATGGTTTCAAGTTGGATCATGGGGGAGAGTTAACGACCTGTACCTTGCATCAGGTGCAGATACTTTTCCTTATGCTTTATGAGTTGGCGGTCCAGCTTGTCGTAGAGCGAGTCAATCGCTGCGTACATGTCTTCATGCTCCGCATTGGCGACTAGCTTCGCATTCGGTACGTGCAGGGTGGCCTCGATTTTTTGCTTGAGCTTGTCGACCTCCATGATGACCTGCACGTTGGTGATCTTGTCAAAATGCCCCGCAAGCTTGTTCAGCTTGCTCTCGGTGTACTCACGCAGGGGCTTGGTAACTTCTAGTTGGTGTCCACTGATGTTGACTTGCATACAGCTTCTCCTTCGTTGCCAGTGCATAAAGCGGCGGGTAGGAATACCCGCCACTGGAACGCTATGGCCCGCCCGTCACATCAAACGCTTACGCTCGCTGGAAGGCGCGATCCCGAGGGACTCGCGGTACTTGGCGACGGTTCGACGGGCGACCTGAATGCCTTGTGCCTCCAGTAAACCAGCGATCTTGCTGTCACTCAACGGCTTTTTCTGATTTTCCGCAGCAACCAGTTTTTTGATGATCGCGCGGATCGCCGTGGACGAGCATTCGCCGCCTTCGGAGGTGCTGACATGGCTGGAGAAAAAGTATTTCAACTCATAAATACCCCGTGGGGTATGCATGAACTTCTGCGTGGTCACCCGGGAAATCGTTGATTCGTGCATGCCTACCGCCTCGGCGATGTCATGCAGCACCAACGGTTTCATTGCCTCGTCGCCATATTCCAGGAAGCCGCGCTGGTGCTCGACGATCTGGGTGGCCACTTTCATCAGGGTTTCGTTGCGGCTTTGCAGGCTCTTGATGAACCAGCGCGCTTCCTGCAACTGGTTGCGCATGAAGGTGTTGTCGGCGCTGGTGTCGGCGCGGCGCACAAAGCCTGCGTATTGTGGGTTGACGCGCAAACGTGGCACCGATTCTTGGTTAAGCTCCACCAGCCAGCGTTCGTTGTCCTTGCGCACGATCACGTCGGGAACGACGTATTCGGCTTCGCTGGACTCGATTTGCGAGCCGGGGCGCGGATTGAGGCTCTGTACCAGCTCGATGACCTGGCGCAGGTCGTCTTCCTTGAGCTTCATGCGGCGCATCAACTGGCTGTAGTCGCGGCTGCCCAGCAGGTCGATGTAGTCGGTGACCAGGCGCTGGGCCTCGGCGAGCCAAGGTGTCTTGGCGGGCAGTTGACGCAATTGCAGCAGCAGGCACTCGCTGAGGGTGCGGGCGCCAATGCCGGCGGGCTCAAACTGTTGAATGCGGTGAAGGACGGCTTCGATTTCGTCCAGCTCGATGTCCAGTTCCGGGTCGAAGGCCTCGAGAATTTCATCAAGGGTTTCGTCCAGGTAGCCCTGGTTATTAATGCAGTCGATCAGGGTGACAGCGATCAGGCGATCGGTGTCGGACATCGGCGCGAGGTTAAGTTGCCACAACAAATGGCTTTGCAGGCTTTCGCCAGCGGACGTGCGGGTGGTGAAATCCCATTCGTCATCGTCATTGCTGGGCAGGCTGCTGGCGCTGGTCTGGTAAACGTCTTCCCACGCGGTATCCACGGGGAGGTCGTTGGGAATGCGTTCGTTCCATTCGCCTTCCTCAAGATTATCCACCGTTGGGGCGGTTTCCTGGTAGGAGGGTTCCTGCACGTCGGAGTTGGGTTTTTGCTCGATGTTGTCGGCCAGCGGGTCTGCATTATCGAAGTCGTCGCCTTCTTCCTGGCGCTCGAGCATCGGATTGGACTCCAGGGCCTCCTGGATTTCCTGTTGCAGGTCCAGGGTCGACAATTGGAGCAGGCGGATGGCCTGTTGCAGCTGCGGTGTCATCGTCAGCTGCTGGCCCATTCTCAGGACTAGCGATGGTTTCATGGCAGGGGCTTAACACCTTATTCGCCGGCGCAATGCGCCATCCACGACAGGGCGCGTGAGCGCCAAACATAAGCAAATTATATGCCTGATGTCGGGGGCTTTGCCTAGAGCGCGGTAACAATAAAAAAACGAGGTTTTTATTGACTCCCGCGCGCCTTGGCGAACAGCCGTGACACCACGATGCTTACAGGCGGAACTCGTGGCCCAGGTACACTTCCTTGACCAGTTCGTTAGCCAGGATGGTGGCGGAATCGCCTTCGGCGATCAGCTGGCCATCGTTGACGATATAAGCCGTCTCACAGATATCGAGGGTTTCACGGACGTTGTGGTCAGTGATCAACACGCCGATGCCCTTGGCTTTGAGGTGATGGATGATCTGTTTGATGTCGCCGACCGAGATCGGGTCAACGCCGGCAAACGGTTCGTCCAGCAGGATGAACTTCGGTGCGGTTGCCAGTGCACGTGCAATTTCCACGCGACGGCGCTCACCACCGGACAGGCTCATGCCGAGGTTGTCGCGAATGTGGTTGATGTGGAATTCCTGAAGCAGGCTTTCCAGCTCCTTGCGGCGGCCGTCACGGTCGAGTTCCTTGCGGGTCTCGAGGATCGCCATGATGTTGTCCGACACCGACAGTTTGCGAAAGATCGACGCCTCCTGGGGGAGATAGCCGATACCTGCGCGTGCGCGACCGTGCATTGGCTGGTGACTCACGTCGAGGTCGTCGATCAATACACGGCCCTGATCCGCCTGGACCAGCCCGACGATCATATAGAAGCATGTGGTTTTGCCGGCACCGTTAGGGCCGAGCAGGCCGACGATCTGGCCACTGTCGATCGACAGGCTGACGTCGCGCACGACCTGACGGCTTTTGTAAGCCTTGGCCAGATGCTGGGCTTTGAGGGTTGCCATTAGTTCGCCTTCTTCGCAGCGGGTTTAGCCGCAGGCTGAGCGGCAGCGTCTTTCTGCTTGGGCTGGATAACCATGTCGATACGCGGTTTCGGCGTGCCGATCTTCGCGCCGGTGGCACGACCAGCCTGAGCGATCTGCTTCACGGTGTCATAGGTGATTTTCTCACCGTCCGTGGTATTGCCGTCGCTGCTCACAACCCTGGCCTGATCGATCAGGATGATACGGTTCTGCTGGGCGTGATACTGGATGGTCTTGCCGTAGCCCTTCATCGGAGCAGGATCTGCAGCAGCCTGCCTCTGTTCGAAATAGGCCAGGTTACCCACCGAAGTCACCACGTCGATGTCACCCGCAGGCGTACGCGTGAGCGTCACCGTGTTGCCGGTAATCTTCATCGAACCTTGGGTGATGATCACGGCGCCGGTATAGGTTGCAACGCCTTGCTTGTCATCCAGCTGTGCATCGTCAGCCTGAATGTGGATCGGTTGCTGGCTATCGTTCGGCAGAGCCCAGGCGCTCACGCTTCCCAGTGCTGCGCCCAGACCGAGCAAAATAGGGAGGGTTTTAACGAGCCTCATACTGTCCTCTTACGTTCGATAGCAGGTGTATCCTGCTTTCTTTCAAATACGCTTTCATTCCCTTGCCAGTCGATACACCGCCAGCGCCGTCGATTCTAACGTCTTGCTCGGTCTGCGCATATTGCTGTTGTGGGAAAACGGTCATGCGACTGCTGGTAATAATAGTGTCGCGGTTCTTATCGTCAGTACGTGCAACACGTACCGAGTCGATCAGTTCTACCTGAGTGCCGTCCGGGTTGACTTCGCCATGCTTGCTGGTGACATGCCAGGGGAACTCAGTGCCGCGGTACAAGTTCATGTCCGGGTTGGTCAGCAACGTGACATCGGACGACTTCAAGTGCTCGACTTTGTCCGAGTTCATCTCGTATTGAAGCTTGCCATCCGGCAGGAACTGCACGCTGTAGGCATTGATGGCGTAATAGTCGATAGCGCCTTCGTCAACCTGCGCGCCAGACCTGTCGAGAAAGCGTTCGGGGCTGATATTCCAGTAGCCTACCGCCAGAAACAGCGCGGCGATGACCCCGAACAGCAGGAAATTGCGAATCTTTTTGCTCAGCATAAAACGCTCTATAAGTAGGCGGCGTGTGCCGCTTCAAGGCTGCCCTGGGCACGCAGGATCAATTCACAGAACTCGCGGGCGGCACCTTCGCCGCCACGGGCCGTGGTGATGCCATGGGCGTGCTCGCGAACAAAGGTCGCCGCATTGGCAACGGCCATGCCCAGACCTACGCGGCGGATAACCGGGAGGTCGGGCAGGTCATCGCCCAAGTAGGCGACCTGCTCATAGCTTAGGTTGAGTTGGCCAAGAAGCTCGTCCAGAACCACCAGTTTATCCTCACGGCCCTGATACAGGTGAGGAATACCCAGGTTTTGTGCACGGCGTTCCACAACCGGTGTTTTTCGACCGCTGATAATCGCAGTTTGCACGCCCGCGGCCATCAACATTTTGATGCCTTGGCCGTCGAGGGTGTTGAACGTCTTGAATTCACTGCCATCTTCGAGGAAGTACAGGCGGCCGTCGGTCAGCACGCCATCGACGTCGAAAATCGCCAGTTTGATGTGTTTACCGCGTTGCAGCAGGTCGCTGGTCATTTACATCACTCCCGCACGCAGCAAGTCGTGCATGTTCAGGGCGCCAACCGGGTGATCGTCGCCGTCGACGACTACCAGCGCAAGAATCTTGTGGTCTTCCATGATCTTCAACGCTTCGGCCGCGAGCATTTCCGGGCGTGCGGTCTTGCCGTGAGGGGTCATGACTTCATCGATCGTCGCCGTTTGAATGTCGAGATTGCGGTCCAGCGTACGGCGCAGGTCACCGTCAGTGAAAACGCCGGCCAGACGCCCGTCGGACTCCAGAATGACAGTCATGCCCAGGCGTTTGAGGGTCATTTCCATCAGCGCGTCCTTTAGCAGGGTGCCGCGCTGGACGTGGGGCAGTTCATCGCCCGAATGCATGACGTTTTCCACTTTCAGCAGCAAGCGACGGCCGAGAGCGCCGCCTGGATGCGAAAACGCGAAATCTTCAGCGGTAAAACCGCGGGCTTCCAAGAGCGCCACGGCCAAGGCATCGCCCATCACCAGGGCAGCGGTAGTCGAGGACGTCGGCGCCAGGTTCAGCGGGCAGGCCTCGTGGGCGACGTGAACATTCAAGTTCACTTCCGCGGCCTTGGCCAGCGTCGAATCCGGGTTACCGGTAATGCTGACCATCTTGATGCCCAGGCGCTTAATCAGCGGCAGCAGGGTCACGATTTCGTTGGTGGTGCCGGAGTTCGACAATGCCAGGATGATGTCATCCTTGGTGATCATGCCCATATCGCCGTGGCTGGCTTCGGCCGGGTGTACGAAAAAAGCCGTGGTTCCGGTGCTGGCCAACGTAGCGGCAATCTTGTTGCCGACGTGGCCTGACTTGCCCATGCCAACCACGACAACGCGGCCTTTGCTGGCCAGAATCATCTCGCAGGCACGTACGAAATCCGCGTCGATATGGGCCAGCAAGCCTTCTACGGCTTCTAGCTCGAGACGGATGGTGCGTTGTGCGGATTGAATAAGGTCGCTGGATTGGCTCATGTCTGAAATCGTATAGCCTGACGAAAAGTCGGCGATTATAGCGGTAATGATCAATTCCCTCACGCAAGTTCGTCAGGGTTTATTCTGCTTGAGCAGGAGAATCATGCCCGGCAGGGTTTTTTTCCCTGTCCCGAATCTGAACGAGCGCTGTTCCGGCCTTGGGGGCTCTGTACCAGCAGTGATATAGTTCGCCGCCAGTTCGGTCCGCCCAACCCATGTGACTAAATAATGCGCACCCGTTGCAAACTATTGCGCGACCATTGCAAACGAATGTCGCAAACATGGTGTCTGAGTGAAAGGCTGAATCCCAAGGAGATTAGATGAGTGCCGATAACGCCTACGCGGTCGAGCTGAAGGGCCTTACCTTCAAGCGCGGGACGCGCAGCATCTTCAATAACGTCGATATTCGCATTCCCCGCGGTAAAGTCACGGGCATCATGGGGCCTTCCGGTTGCGGCAAGACCACCCTGTTGCGCCTGATGGGTATGCAATTGCGCCCTAGCGCCGGCGAAGTGTGGGTCAACGGCCAGAACCTGCCGACGCTGTCGCGCAGCGATCTGTTCGACGCCCGCAAGCATATGGGCGTGCTTTTCCAGAGCGGCGCCTTGTTCACCGACCTCGATGTTTTCGAAAACGTGGCGTTTCCGCTGCGGGTGCATACCCAGCTGTCCGATGAAATGATTCGTGACATCGTGTTGCTGAAACTGCAGGCCGTTGGCCTTCGCGGCGCCATCGACCTGATGCCTGATGAATTGTCCGGCGGCATGAAGCGCCGTGTCGCTTTGGCGCGTGCCATTGCTCTCGATCCGCAGATCCTCATGTATGACGAGCCTTTCGTCGGTCAGGATCCCATCGCCATGGGCGTGCTGGTGCGGTTGATCCGCCTGCTCAACGATGCGCTCGGCATCACCAGTATCGTGGTGTCCCACGACCTGGCTGAAACCGCGAGCATCGCCGACTACCTTTATGTAGTAGGCGATGGTCAGGTGCTGGGGCAGGGCACGCCTGAAGAGCTGATGAACGCTGACAACCCGCGCATTCGCCAATTCATGACCGGCGATCCCGATGGCCCGGTGCCTTTTC
>Ga0105858_1000593_pt1 | contig 14214 bp, 10 predicted proteins | sample OrgsoiDNA_201062_FD_89683 | JGI IMG/M metagenome (GOLD analysis project Ga0105858, IMG submission 89683) | Permafrost soil microbial communities from the Arctic, to analyse light accelerated degradation of dissolved organic matter (DOM) -... | ecosystem: Environmental > Terrestrial > Soil >...
CTCCACCAAGCGCAATGCCGCGGTCCAGAGACTCCGCTTCGCACTTCCAGTCATTCAGTGTCCGGCAGGTGTCCGCGCGAAGGAACCATAGTTCCTGGTTCTTGGCATCCAACCGGAGACTCTCATCCAACAAAGGAAGCGCACCCGCAGCATCGTGGCGGGCCAGATGAATCCTTGCCAGTTCGGCTGCCGCCACTGCGCTTACGGCCTTCAATTGGCGGCCGCGGCCAAGCGCCTGTTCGGCTGCTTCCAGGTTGTTCTCGATGAAGTACTCGTGGCCCAATTCGTTCCAGAGCGCTCCGTTCCTGGGGTCGATTTCCGTCAATGACGCCAGAAGACCGGCCGCCGTCTTGTGGTCGTTATAGCGCTTGTAGAAATCGGCGGCCAGCCGCAGTGCCGTGTGATCGCGGGAATTGATAGAAAGCGCGGTCTCCAGATGCGCTCGTACCTGAGCGGTCTCATCCGTGTTCAAACTCGCTCTCTGCAGCAGGTCCGCGGCCGATTTCACGCTCTGAATCAGCTTGGCGTACTGCTCCGGATCGGGAAGAGGCTGCCCGGACGGGTATGCGATGCGTCCCACGGATGCCACAACAGTTCCACTGCCGTTCACAAGTTTGGCGGTGTAGAGATGGAATCCGCGCGACAGTCCCGGCTCATCCCAGCCCAGTTCGCCAAACGAGTGCAATGCCTGCTCGGTCCGATCGATCCAGGATGCCGGCTCCGCAACGCCGATGCCGCCTGTAAGTTTCGCGACGGCATCGAGGAGCGGGACGGCGTTGCCGCCGATGTTCCAATAACCGACACGGAGGCGCTGCGCCAGAAGCGGCGCGGCGAGCGACGCCGTACCGTATTCCAGAAGTGCGGGATCGATATCGGGAAAGTGCGTAGCCAGCAGGACCGAAGGCCACGGCCCACGGCCTTCCGCCACCGCCATTTTGAGCGCCGCCGGCAGGCCCGTGTAGAACTTGGGCCCGGAAAGGACGCTGACGCCGGGATCGCCGCCGGGCTGAATCTGCCGCAATGCGGTCTGAAACTCGGCACGCGTGCGGAAAGGACCCGCGAGTTCGATTGCGCCATTGCGGAAGACCGCGATGCGCAGCGGATGCGATTCGCCGGACGCCTGGTAAATCGAGAGCAGTCCGGCTCTCAGCGCATCGAACAGGGCCGGTTCCAGTGTGTCCGTCGAAACCAGTACCAGCAGGTCGCCCGACACCTCGACCGGCGTGATTCGCGCCAGAAACGCACCCTGAAAGGAGCGAACCGACTGGATATCGAGCGAATCGCGCGGATCGGTGTGGACCAACAGGGGCTGCGCCCACGAGGTAAAGGCAGTGACGCAGAGGCAGAGCGGCGCCAGGCGCATCGGCCATTTGCAAAGCTGGATCGAGGGCTTCATTATTGTTGGGGCTCACGCCTGGTGAAATAAAGTAAAATGGACGCCAATATCTTGTACATTATATCACAGAACGCGCCGTTTTCCTACGCAGCATCGCAGCTATTATCGCCAGGATGGCCGGCATCTTGCCCACGCCCGTCTTGACCGCCGTTTAACTTCAGTTATCGCGAGAATGCCCACCATTAGCACCGTTGTGCCAGCAAGAGTCGTGCACCAAACTTAAAGCTATGGGAGTCTCCACGATAGCGCCTGTCCGGGCTTTCGAATAACCCCGCTAAGGGCTTATACCGCCAATCCGAAAGTGTCATTTGGCCTTTAGGAAAGGCCCTTTGGAAAAGCGCCTAAAGACTTCGGGCACAGGGACGATAAGCAATGGAGACGGGCCATGAAGACCTTTCGCGGGAATCCGTATAAATGAGACAAACAGCCCTTATATTACTGTTATTGCTTCCGCGAATCCTGACCGCGGAATCGGATGGAAAGAAGGCGGAGACCGCGACGCCCGCGGAAGCGCAGAAGGCCGCGCAACCCGAACCCGAGTCCGTGTTGTTCGAGACTCCGCCGGCTGTCGAGACCGCGGCGCTGTACACCCAGACCCTTCAGGAAGCTCCGGCCAACGTCACGGTGATCACCCAGCAGCAGATCCGAAACTACGGATACCGAACCCTTGCCGAGGCGCTATCCAACGTGCGGGGCTTCTTTACGACCACCGATGGAGATCTTCAATACGCCGGCGTGCGCGGTTTCAACTTGCCGGGCGACTACAACACGCGCATCCTGGTGATGCTGAACGGGCACTTCCTGACCGACAACGTTTACGGCGCCATGTACATGTTCGGCCAGGATTTCGGTATTGACATGGACCTCGTTGAGCGGATCGAAATCGTGCGCGGGCCCTCCTCCGCCCTCTATGGGAGTAACGGGATGTTCGCCACCATCAACATCTTCACGCGAGCGCCGGCCGATTCCGCCCGGGCCATGGTCTCAACTGAGTTTGGTTCTTTCGGCCAGAAGAAGATGCTGGTATCGACATCCACCTACCTCGGGCGGGGAGCGAATCTACTGATTTCCGGTTCCGTGTTTCACACCACGGGACGCAGCGTGACCGCTCCCGAGCTTGGCAATCTGACCACCGGATCGGTGGGCGCCGAGGAGGGCTACCATACTTTCGCGCAGCTAACCTGGCGCAACTGGAGCGTCACGGCCAATTTCCAGGATCGCAAAGCCATCGTACCGATCGGCTGGTTCGGGGCCGATTTCGGAGACACCGGTACCAGCACCCACGATTCGCACAACTTCGTGGAGGCGGCATTCACTAAATCCATGGGTGACGGCGCGGAAATCCGCTGGCGTCTGTCCTACGATCAGTTCCGCTATTACGGACGCTACGATTACACCGCGGATGGCGTCACCACGGACAACCGCGACTACGCACTCGGCGATTGGATAGGCACGCAGTTTTCTTACCGCCGGAAGCTGGGCAAATTCGGCAGCTTCACCGTCGGCACGCAAGCCAATGTCGACTTGCGAAACGTCCAGGTAAATGAGAATGTATCGCCGCAGTTTGAGCGTATGCTTGAGGTAAGCCAGCCGAACCAGTCCTTGGGCGTGTTCGGCCAGTACGAATATAATCTCACTAAGAACCTGGTTCTGTTTGCGGGTATTCGCTTCGACGATTCCAGTGTTTACCGGCCGTTTGTTTCGCCCAAGCTCGCCGCTGTCTGGAAAGCTTCTAAGGATACCTCTTACAAATTCATGTTCGGCCGTGCCTTCCGGAACCCATCCACCTTTGAGCGCTATTATGTGCCGAATCCATTGCTCGAAGCGGAGAAAATGAACACCTACGAGTTCGCACGCGAGCAGCGGATTTACAATCGTGTGGACTTGATCGCATCGGTTTTCCACTACCGGATCGTGGGATTGATAGAGGGGGTGCCGATCGACGCCCAGACTCTACAGTATCGTAATGTATCAACCAGCCAGGCCACCGGATTCGAGTTTGAGGCGAGCGGCCATCCGGCCAGGTGGTTTGAGACCTCAGCGAGCTTCAGTCTCCACCAGGCGGAGTATACCGATCCGCAGAGGGCTCTTCCCAATTCGCCGGCCAGACTGGCGCAGTTCCGTGCCTCGGTTCCATTAGCCAGGAACCGGCTGACTGTGAGCGCCGCCACGCGCTACTTAAGCTCGCGACTCTCCCCCTATGGGTATCGCGTGGATCCTGTCTTTCTGGCGGATGCGACAGCCACAACCAGCCACCTGCACCGCAACTTCGACTTGCAGCTCGGCATACGCAACCTCGCAAACTGCCGCTACGTAGATCCGCTCAGCACGGAGCATCTTATAGAGGTGATGCCAGGCGCCGGGCGCAGCGTATTCTTCAGGCTGATCTGGCACTATGGAGAATAGCGGGTGCCTTCCTTCGCCAGCGCAACGCGTGCCGGGACCAGTTGGGCACTCTTGCTGACCCTGGTCATATCCGCGAACGCGGCGGCGTCCGAACCACGCCCGGCAATCCAGGTGCTGGTGGTCAGGAGTTCCCGGCTACCCGCTTATGACGAAGCCCTGGAGGGCCTCCGAAGCATTCTTACCGGGCCGGAGTTCGCCATAACCGACTTGGAACTCGACCATGCCGCCGGAAGCGAGAACCTGCCGGCGTTGCTGGCACGGAAGCCCGCGGTTGTCGTCGCCGTTGGTTCCGCCTCGGTGGAAGCGGTGACTGCCGCCGAGCATAGCTCCCCGATAGTGGCAACCATGGTTCTTGCTCCGGCGCCCGAAACTTCGAATCGCAGGAAGGCTGTTGCGACCATCACACTGGACATTCCGCCGGCAGAGGTTCTGGCACGATTGAAGCGGCTCTATCCCAAACGCAACCGCATCGCACTCATTCGCGGTCCCGCTCTTCCGGCGGCAGGCGCCGCCCGGCTCGAAGCGTTCGCCCGCAATCAGGGCTACCAGGTCCAGATTTTCGATTGCCCGGGACCGAAAGAGTTACTCGACGCGCTCGGGTCGCTTCGGGAACGCTTTGATTTCGTGTGGTGCCTGCCGGATAGCACGCTGTATCAGGGTCCGACTGTGTCTGCCGTGATTCTGACGGCGATTCGTTACCGCGTCCCGCTGATCGGCTTCTCCGAGGGCCTGGTCCGCGCGGGAGCGCTCATTGGGTTCTTTCCCGATTACCGCGACATCGGCCGGCAGACAGGCGAAGCCGTTATCAGGCAGATTCGGGGCCTGGCGCCGGTGCCGGTGGAACATCCTCGCAACGTAAGAGCCGCGGTGAACGAGCGTGTAATGCGCGTACTGGGAGTCCAGCATGCGCCGGACGGCGCCGAGGGGTTAGTGGTGGTGAAATGACGGTGGTGAAATGACAAAGATCGGTCAACTTCAAGGCCGTTTTGGAAACAGCCTGCATGCTCAGGCGGTGGCCGCGAATTTCCTGCCCGTGGTGGCGGCATCGGTTTGCGTTTTTGCCCTATTTGGTGCGCTATTCTTCATCCAACTTGATGCGTTTCACAACGAACTGCAACTGCGCGGCCAGTCTCTGGCGCAATCGCTTTCCCGGCAGAGTGAACTGGCGGCACTGCTCGGCGACCGGGCGGAATTGGAGCGTCTCGCCGGTACGGTGGTGGCTGTCGAAGGCGTCCTATATGTAGCCGTGGATGCTGCTTCCGGAGAACGGCTGGTGACTGTCACGAGAGGATCGTTTCCGGCGCTCGATATTCCGCAAAGGCCGGCAGGAAACGCCGGCGGCTTCGATTCGCGTGGAGCTTCCAGCAGGCAAAGGCTCGTGGACGTGGCGGCTAAGATCCGGCAGGCCGATCCACAGCGGCTAGTCGACTGGGAAGATTCCGCTGAGTCAAAGGCGCCTCTCGGAAGCGTTCGAGTCGGCCTCTCGACGGAGGGGTATCATGCCATGTACCAGAGGAGCCTCTGGAGTGTCATCGCTCTGGGCTTTGTATCCCTCTTCCTCACTCTCGGTGTACAACATCGCCAGATGCGCCGGATCCTGTCGCCGCTGAAGAGCCTGATGGCATTCACGCGCCAGGTGGCCGAAGGCGATCTGACACAGAGAGCCGCCGTGGTCCGCCACGATGAGGTAGGGCAGCTAGCCATCTCCTGTAACGAAATGGTGTGTGAGCTTGACAGGTCCCGCAGCCAACTGCTCCATGCGCTCGATGCGGCGCACGAAGCCAGCCGCCTGAAGAGCCAGTTTCTGGCCAATATGAGCCATGAAATCCGCACTCCGCTCAATGGCGTGATTGGAATGACCGAACTGGCGCTCGACTCGAAGCTGAGCCCTGAACCCAGGGAACAGCTCACCACCGCCCTGACCTCCGCCCACGCTCTGCTCAGCATACTCAATGACATTCTGGATCTGTCGAAGATCGAGGCCGGAAAGCTTGACCTCGACTCCGTTCCTTTCAACCTCGAGGCTGAAATCGAGAAGGCGGCAAGAACGCTCGCCGTGCAAGCTCATCGAAAGGGTGTTGAACTCGTCTGCGACATCCGTCCGGACACTCCCCAATGGGTCTGTGGAGATCCGGACCGGCTACGTCAGGTGCTGACCAACCTGATCTCGAACGCGGTGAAATTCACGAGCGAGGGCGAGGTGGTGGTAGCGGTGTCGCTCGATTCCGAAGCCGGGGATCGGCTATGTTTGGGTTTCACGGTCAGCGATACAGGGATCGGCATTCCGCCGGAAAAACAAGCGGTTATCTTTGAGCCGTTCACACAAGCCGACGGTTCCATGACGCGCCAATACGGGGGAACAGGCCTGGGGCTGACGATCTGCGTTCGTCTGGTTGGAATGATGGGAGGCGGAATCAGCGTCTCCAGCCAGGTGGGTACCGGCAGCTCTTTCCGTTTCACGGTCATTTTCGGCCGCGCCACCGACCCGGCTCCAGGGAAGGATGTCGCGGACCTGGCAGCCCTCGACGGGCTGCGCACGCTCATCGTCGACGACAATGAGACCAACCGGCGCATCCTCGCGGCGACACTGCAAAACTGGCGCGTGGACGTTGAGTGTTCAGACTCGGGCACTGCGGCAATGGAGGTCCTCCAAGCCGCGCAGGCCGCGGGCCGGCCCTTCCGGCTGATCGTTTTGGACGCGATGATGCCGGAGATGGACGGCTTTGAGGTGGCCCGCCGAATCAAGCACACGTTGACCGGCGAGCCACCGATCGTGATGATGTTAAGCTCCTGCAGCGCGAACGGCGATAGCACCAGTTGCCGGAACCTGGGCATAACCCGTTACCTGACCAAACCAGTCAGCCGCGGGGAGTTGCACGACGTCATACTGAGGGCGCTCGGTCATGAGATGAAACAGTCTTCTACCGAACATGCCGATATCCGCCAAGGACCCGCTGCCGACCAACGGGTGTTGTCCATATTGGTGGCGGAAGACAACTTAGTCAACCAAAAGGTCCTGAGTTCCCTATTGCGAAAGGCGGGTCACAGCGTTGAGTTAACGCGGGATGGCCGGGAAGCGCTGGCCGCGCATAGCCGGGGATCGTTCGACTTGATCATGATGGATATACAGATGCCGAATATGGACGGTTGGGAGGCTACCCGATTGATCCGCGAGAAAGAGAGGGGCACGGGAGAACACATTCCAATCATCGCGCTGACCGCGCATGCCCTCAAAGGCGACCGCGAACTCTGCATCGATGCCGGCATGGATGGCTACGTCGCGAAACCAGTCAGCCGGGCCCTACTGTTTCAAGCCATCGAGGAGGCAACCGGTCTCAGTTCCGTTGCCGTCTCTGCCACGGGCTCCACGCCGATCGGCTCAGCCGCCGGCTGAAAGCTGAACCAGCGGGCCAACTCCCCATCGGCCACCTTGCGTCGCGACATGATCTGGCGGCGCCGCCGTAACGCGGCGCGTAGCGCGGTGGCCAAATGCCAGAAGGCCGCCAGCGATCGCGGTTCGGAAAGCAGGCAGCCTCCCACCACCATCAGGTCGCGCGCGGTCATCGGCAGCCAGTAGCGGCGGTATATGCCGGGCGTCGCGTTCTTGATGCGCATCAGGAAACGGTTCTTCACCGAGTGCATATTGATCTCAGACGAGATGGACCGGCGGCGGCCGGGTTTGGCCGTCCGCACGTGCCAGGCAACCGCCCCGGGCACATAAATACATCGCCAGCCGAGCAACTGGGCGCGCCAGGCCACATCGGCATCCTCGCGGTAGGCGAAGAAATCCGGGTCGAAGAAATCGCCTCCCTCGGAAATGTCGTCGATCATCCGCCGCCGGTAGAGCGCCGCGGCGGCACAGGCGCCGAAGACGTATTCGGGCCGATCGAAGGCCGCGCCGTCGGGCTCGTTCCAGCCGCGGTCGAAGTGCCGCATGGCGGGGGTGAAATAGATACCCGCGGAATCGATGCGCCGCTCCGGCTGGGGTTCGAAACCATCGCCGATCGATAGCAGCTTTCCGCAGACCGCCCCGGCGCCCGGATCCCGGCGGCCCGCGTCTACCAGGTTGCGAAGGAAGCCGGGTTCCATCAGAAGGTCTGGGTTGAGGGTCAGCACCCAGGGGCCGCGTGTGGCGCGAATCGCCTGGTTCTGGGCTATGGCAAAACCAAGGTTTTCCGGATTTCGAATCACGCGAATCCGTCCCCGGTATTGGCCCCGGTATTGGCCCAGGATTTCGCCGGTGGCATCCGAGGAGGCGTTGTCCACCACCACCACGTCCAACCGCACACCCTCCTGGGCCAGGAGGGCATCCAGGCAACGCCCTATGTGCCGGCTGCTGTCAAAGGTAACAATGGAAACTCCTACTGTGGGATCCGGCATGTTCGGGGCTATTCCTTTCTAAGACCCCGCGGTGCTACATTCCAACTACAGCGAATTATATTGGCAACGTGTAGTTGAAAACATTTCCCGGGGGTCTTAGGTGCAGAGGGGATGTCGTCATTTCCGCACGGCGAACAGTTCGTGGGCATAATCCGGCAGGAACGGACCGGCACAACCTTGCAGGACCAGGTGGGCCGCCTGTTCGAGGAGGCGCGCGATGACGTCTATCGCTACCTGCTCACCCTTGGACTTCACCCTCCAAGGGCGCAAGAGGCCGCGCAGGAAGTGTTTCTACGCCTGTATGCCACCCTGCGAAAAGGAGAAGAGATCCGGAACCCGCGGGCCTGGATTTTTCGGGTGGCGCACAACCTTGGGCTCAAAATCAGGGCCCGCCAGAATTCCGAGGAGCCTTACGACCCTGAACTGGGCATGCGGTATGCCACTCAGCGGGAGACTCCCGAGAGCGAGTTAATCGACCGTCAACGTATGTCGCGGCTTCACAGTGCGGTGGAAGGTCTTTCGGAGCAGCAGCGGCGATGCCTGTTTCTGCGCATGGAAGGGCTGCGGTACCCGGAAATCGGTTCCGTGCTGGGAATCAGCGCTTCCGCGGTGGGAGAGTTTCTGCGCCGCGCGATGGTGCGGTTGAAGAAGGTGCGCTATGAGTAATCTGGAAATGCGCCACCTGGAAGACGGCCAGTTGTTGCGCTACCTGGATGGCGAGTTGACCCGCCGCAAGGCGCGCTACGTTCGCGAACACCTGGAAGCCTGCTGGCAATGCCGCACGGAACTGGAAGGATTACAGGCTGCGGTTGCGGATTGCGTACGGTATCGCAAGAACGTTCTGGTAACCTGTCTGCCCCCGCCGCCCGAGCCCTGGAAAGACCTGTCCCGGGGATTCGATCGGATCGACTCCTCTCTGGCCGGTGAATCGCTGGCTGCGCGCCTGGTTCGCATCTTGACGCTTCGAGCCTGGACACCGGTAAAGTGGGCCGCCGCCTTTGCCGCCCTGGCGGTGGTCGCGGGCATCACGTTCCAACAATTGCGTGAAACGCCTTCGGTGCAGGCCGCCGCATTGCTCAAGCGGGCGGTTGCGGTGTCGGAAATCCGGCCGCACGCGGGGCGCAGGGTCCGGATCGCGACGCGGACCGGGCAGATGACACGGGTGATCGGGGCAGCTACATTGCTTAAGCCGGAGATGGAACTGAAGCGGATGTTCCGCGCCGCCAGGTACGACTGGGACGACCCGCTCAGCGCAAAATCGTACGCTGCATGGCGCGACCATCTGGCCTCGAAACAGGATTCGGTGAACACGGTGGAAGACCGCAACACCTGCGAGATCAAGACCACCACGGAGGACGGAGACCTTGTGGCGGCCACCCTGAAACTCCGGATGACGGACTTCGAGCCCATCGAAGGGCGCTTCGAATTCCGGAACCGGGACTGGGTGGAAATGACGGAATTGGTAGACCAGCAAACACCCGCAAGCACGATAGCTGGAGCCACCGGCGGCATGCCTCGCCAACCTGGTATGCCGCCGGCTTTTATCGCACCTTCGTCCGCGGCGGCTGTGTCCGCCGGTTTCTCCGCGGAACTGCAGGTAGTGGAAGCCCTCCACCGGGTGGGCGCGGATTTGGGCGATCCGGTAGAGATCGGCCGCGAGGGGCGGCAGGTGCTGGTGAGCGGCGCCGGTATTCCTCCCGAACGCCAGGAACAACTTCATGCTCTGCTGGACCCGCTGCCCAACGTGGTGGTGCGGTTCGCCGACGCGACTTTACCCGCAAGCACAACTTCCCCGCAAGCCCAACTTTCCCCGCAAGCCCAACGACGGTTCAAACGGAACCGGCGCCAACTCGTGATGCGGCCGGCCCCGAACACAGACAGTTACAGGCGCGAATTGAAGAACGCCTGGGGGGCCGTCCGCAATTCGAGCGCCTTAGCGGACAATTGCTGGATTGGGCCGAGGCCGCCATGGCGCGTGCCTACGCGCTGCATCGGCTGGCGCAGGAATTCGGGCCGGCCGGCGAGCGCCAGATGAACTCAAGCGACCGCCGCGCGCTCCGCTCTTTGGGCCGCGAGCACCTGGCTGCATTCGAACGGGAATCCGCCAGGATCGAAGCTACTCTACGCCCGATCCTTGGCGGCTCCGATCAGAGCCACGACCCCGGTCAGGGTCGTACGGGTCTTCGACGTGAGGGAGTGACGTACCCGACGGAGTGGCAGGCGGCCGCGGAGGAACTGCTGAGCACGGCGCGGCGCGTGGAAGCGCTGCTGGCCGTGGTGCTGGGCGTAGCGCCCGGCGACCGCGCGGCGGACAATGCTCCGGAGCAGCTCATGGCGGCGCTGTCGCAGTTAACAACCGACATCGAGCAATGCCAACGTCTTCTATCGAAAGATAGCGCCAGGCCGGGCAAATAGCGTTGACAAAACCGCGGGCTTAACCTATTCTAGTTAAAGACTGAGCGCTTTAGCCCATTCTGTAAGGTTTCCTGTACTAAGCCAGGTTATCTCAAGCCGCTTCCCTTAGCTAACTCACCGAACCGGTGAAGGAGTATCGATTATGCAGTTCAACAAAGTACTTGGAGCCGCGTGCACGTTTGTCATTGGCGCCACCTTGATGTCCTCGGCGGCCATAGGGGCGGAAAGGCGCTACTACGACCGGGACGGCCACGACTATCATTCATGGAACGATCACGAAGATCGGGCCTACCGTGCTTATCTTCAGGAAAGGCACCGGGAATATCGTGAGTTTCGAGTTGTGCGCCGTCCCCAGCAGAGGGAATACTTCCGGTGGCGCCACACCCATCCGGACAACTCACTTTTCAAGGTGGAGATCCGATAAACCAAGCGGGGCGGGGCTTCGGGCCGTGGTTCCAGGCATGTGTTACGAACCTCCGCCACCGGCACGCCCCGCTTTGTGAACAGCTAAGGTGACGAAGGGAGCCCAGTTTACTGTCCGGGCATCGTGCCTGGTTGCGGTCGGTGTTACGCTGCCGATCATTCTGTTCGCCATCTTGCGTGGTGTCGTCCTCAAGGATCTTCCCTGTCCCTCCTGCGGCCGCGTGGCTCTTGTTTTTGGGCAGATCGCCGAACGGCCGGGCCAGCGCATGGGGATGTCGTTACTGAATCTCAGGGATTTGACCGCCAACATGCCAGGCATCGAAGAGACTGGCGCTCTCTTCATCGCATCCACTCCAACCTCGATTCGTTTTCCGGATGGTGTCGCTATGGCGCCGACTGTCGAGTTGGATGAAGGCACGCTGCGGATACTGGGCGTATCGCCGATTGAGGGCCGATGGTATTCGAAAGAAGAACAGGCGGCGAGGCGGAATGCCATTACCACTGTCGTGGTGAGCGAGCGCTTTTGGCGAACCCGGCTCGGCGCGAACCCCGCAGCGGTCGGAAAAGCGGTCCTGCTGATACCACAGCCGGCAACCGTAGTCGGTGTCATGCCGCCCTGCCCGCTTCTGTCCCTCCTCTACCAGCAGGAACCGGATCTTTTCGTCCCCGTTTTCACGGCTGAAAATCTGTACCGCGGTGGTTATAGATTACATGCTCTGGTGCGCTTGGAGCCTGGCTTTGCCCTGACGCGGATTCAAACGCAACTGAACATCAGGGGAAGGCAGTTGCAGGCGGCGTATCCGGGAGCCAATCGAGATTTCCACCCGGTAGCCCTCTCGCTGAAGAGTGCCATTCTCGGTAAGAACGAGAGCCTCATCTGGTTGCTATTCATCGGAACGGGTCTGGTCTGGTTGATCGCGACGGCCAACTTTGGCGCTCTCTTGGCCGTTCGGCTGGAAGAAAGACGAGCCGAACTGGCGATTCGTTCCGCACTGGGCGCGGGGGCGCTCCATATCTTTTCCGAGATAGCCAAGGAAGCCTTCAGGAGCGCCGGCATCGGCGCCGCGGCGGGCGCAATCGTCGCCTGGTTGGGCCTTGATTTCATCCGGACGCATGGCGAATGGTTCGGGTTGCCCCGCCTCGCGGAAGTCAGCCTGGATGGCGCCACGCTGCTTTTCGGCATATCCAGTGCCGTCGTCGCTGGATGGCTTGGAGTGCTGTTGAATTCGCGCCGCAACCCGGGGTCGCTGGCTGCCGGAGTGATGCAGGGCGGGCTCTCACCCCGGCTCACACGCAGCACCCGTTTTGCCGCAATCGTCGTGGCAGCCCAATTCTCCCTCGCGCTCATTGTGGTGAATATGGCCGCGGTCACAGGCCGCAGTCTGGCACAGTTTCAGACTCGCGTCCTGGGCTACGCCGCGCGCGACCTGCTCGCCATGGAACTCTGGGTGGATAACGGTGTTGGACTTTCCGAGGTGGCGGAACGCCGCCGGCAGATCGACGTGCTCCAATCGGTTATCGACTTCACTCGAAGGTTGCCAAGTGTAATCGATGTTACTGCCGCCTACCCGCACCCCGGGAAGAAAGTCTTTCCGACATTCGCATTTGAAATTATCGGGAACCAGCCTTCGAGTGTATCCCGGCCGGCAATGGCCGCCAAATGGGACGTCGCCTCGAATTACTTTCAGGCAATGCACATTCCTCTGGTACGCGGTAGAGCGTTTGTGCCCACGGACGGGGTCTCATGGGACGTCGCGCTTGTGAATGAAACATTCGTGAGAACCTATTTGCGGGATAGCGAGCCGGTGGGCCGCCAGTTTTACTGGACAATAATCGGACCGGAAAAGCGGTTCCGCATCGTTGGCGTAGTTGGGGACTCCATCGACACCCTCCTCGACGACGCTGCATCGCCGGCTGTGTATCTCCCCGTCGGCTTCTCCCAAGGAATGGATCTCCTGATCCGGACCAATAGGCCTGGACCTGTCGGCGGGCAGGTTCAAAAGTTCATACGCCAACTCGATCGGCATATTTCTATCAACCGCACACTCACAATCGACCAGGAACTTCAAGCGCCGCTGTCGCAAGCAAAGACCCAGGTGCTGCTCTCGGCGATATTCGGGCTTACGTCACTTTTGCTGGCTGTTGGCGGTCTGTACAGTACGGTGCGATACGCCGGCGACAATCGCAGGCGGGAATACGCGATTCGCGTCGCACTCGGTGGTACCGAGCGCCAAATCACTCTGATGCGCCTTCGCAAGACCCTGGAAACCGTTGTGTACGGACTGCTCTGCGGCGTTTTAGCCTCGGCGGCGCTCGGCAGAGTCGCACAGTCCATGCTGTTCCGCGTCCCGGCAATCGATCCCCTAATGACGGCGGCAGCGTGCACGGTTCTGTTTGTGGCGGCGTTTGCGGCTTCGTATTCGTCTATCAGAGACACCATGCGGCTCGACCCTGGTGAACTCTTGCGCGCGAATTGAGTGCCGCCGATGGTAGACCGCCTACGCCACGCCCACTTGTGGTAAATGCGCCGGGCTTTGCGGAAACGGCGTAGCCTGTAAGGCCTCTTGCGCCCTCCCGCGGTTGCGCGTTCTCTGGCGCAATCCCAGGCGGTGCAGGATGCGGCCCGCGTGGTCGGGATCGTAGCGCACGCCGAACATCGCGAAAATCGCCTCGGCGAAACGCGCGGTGGTCCAGCGGTCGGCATCCAAGCCCGCGGCCCGCGGCCCCGCCCGATAGATTTCCGCCGCGGCTTTGAGTTGCTCCGCATTGAGGCGGCTGGGACGGCCAGGCGCCCGCCGTTTGCGGAGAGACTCAACGCCTCTACCGTTTAGGGTGCGATGCCACCGGGAGGCAGTGGTGCGGCTAACCCCGAATTTTCGGGCTACTTGGGACTGCGTGAGTCCCGTTTGCAGGTCCTGTGCGGCTAACAGGCGCCTGCTCTCCATTTCATCGCGAGTCAGAATGCCTTGTTCGGCTGTATCCATATTCTGGCGCGGTTTGTCGGGTTACCAGAGCGATTCCAGAATATCAGAAAACATTTCATATGCAAATTGGTTTTTGCAGAAAATGTAAAATGGCAGATTGGTAGAATCCCGGCTGGAACTGCGCGCAGTCTCCAAGACCTATCGAAACGGAGGCCAACCCGTCGAGGTTCTGCATGAGGTTTCCCTGGCGGCTGCCGCCGGCACCGTCAC
>Ga0105858_1000594_pt1 | contig 14199 bp, 11 predicted proteins | sample OrgsoiDNA_201062_FD_89683 | JGI IMG/M metagenome (GOLD analysis project Ga0105858, IMG submission 89683) | Permafrost soil microbial communities from the Arctic, to analyse light accelerated degradation of dissolved organic matter (DOM) -... | ecosystem: Environmental > Terrestrial > Soil >...
CAGCAGCTTATGGCGCACCTGCTCGGCGGCGAGGTGCGCCGGGGCGATAAAGGCGAGTACGGCCTGGCTACTCTGGATCTGGACGCGGCCTCCGACCCGATGTTCCGCGGCCTTTCCGGCAGGCAGCAGGTGTGGATGAGCCATCGCGATGCGGTGGGCGCACTCCCGCCCGGGTTCTCCGTCATGGGCCGCACCGACACCTGCGCCGTGGCCGCCATCGCCGCGCCTCAGCGGAAACTCTACGCGGTGCAGTTTCACCTGGAAGTGGTCCACACTACGCGCGGTTTGGAATACCTGTCCAATTTTGTTTATGGAGTCTGCGGTTGCCAAAAGGATTGGGATCCGCGGCAGCGCGCCCCGCTGCTGGAGCAGGAAATCCGCGAGACCGTGGGCGGCCGCAACGTCTTCTTCTTCGTTTCGGGCGGCGTGGATTCCAGCGTGGCTTTTGCCCTCTGTACGCGCGCCCTCGGCCCCGAACGCGTGCGCGGCGTCTACGTGGATACGGGCCTCATGCGCGAGGGCGAAACCGATTTCGTCGGGCGCATGGCCGGCATTTCCGTGGAGCATGCCGAAGAGCGGTTCCTGGGCGCGCTGGCCGGGGTCACGGATCCCGAACAGAAGCGCCACATCATCGGCGAGGAATTCGTGCGCGTGCAGGAGCGCGTGATCGAATCGCGCAGCCTGTTGGACGAACACTGGATTCTGGGCCAGGGCACCATTTATCCCGACACCATCGAATCCGGCGGAACCGCCAAAGCCGCCCTCATCAAGACCCATCACAACCGCGTGGCCGGTATCCGAAAGCTGATCGAATCGGGCCGCATCGTGGAGCCGCTGAAATCTTTTTACAAGGATGAAGTGCGCCAGGTGGGCCGCGAGCTCGATCTTCCCGCGGAACTGCTGGACCGGCATCCTTTTCCCGGACCAGGCCTCGCCATCCGCTGCCTGTGCTCGGAGTGCGACGCGCCGGTAACGGAAACCGAGGATGGCCTCATGATTCCGGTTCACTCGGTGGGCGTGCAGGGCGACTCTCGAAGCTATGCGCCGGTGCTGGCCATCGATTCCATGGACCACGCGCGAGCCACGGCGTTGATCAATCGCCTTTCCGGCGTGAACCGCGTCATCTGCGACGTGGAAACTCGGGTTCCTCCGAATCTGATGGAAGTGCGCGCCTGTTCGCTGACGCCCGAGCGCATCGCCCGTCTGCGCCGAGCCGACGCCATCGTCCGCCGCTTATCTCACGAAAGCGGTTACGACCGCCGCGTCTGGCAGTTTCCCGTGATTCTGATCCCGCTCGGCACGGAAGACGCTCCCGATTCCATTGTCCTGCGCCCCGTGGATTCGGTGGATGGAATGACCGCGCAATCCGTGGTGATGGACCTGGACCTTCTGGAGACCGTCTGCGCCGAAGTCCTGGAAGTGGAAGGCATCGCGGGCGTCTATTACGACCTGACGCACAAGCCCCCTGGAACCATCGAGTGGGAGTAGAGTGGGACAGGCCGGGTGGCCTGTCTTGTCGGATCGGCAGGCCACCCGGCCTTACCCTACTTCGGTGACAGCTTGAAATCGATTCCCGATTCCTTATTCAACCGTTCCGTCAGCGGACGGTCAAGCAAAGAAATCGAAACCTGATTGTGCGTGTTTCCGGATGTGAAATAGTGCAGCGTGTCGCCATCCACCCAGTACGCCAGCGCCACATAAATCGTGTGGTCTTTGAAGGCGATCAGATAATGCGCGGGCTCTTCGGCGGGCGCCGCCGCCGATTGATCCGATTGATCCACAAATTGCCGCTCCGGCACATCGTATACGCCCGGCTGCCTCTGCGTGGTCGTGGTGTACTGCCCGCCTCCCGGACCGACATTGATGATCACGGGCGTCACCTGTTGCGGCGGCATGACGATCGTCACATTTGGCTGCTGGTTGGATTGCTGCGCCGGCGCCTGGTCGGGAGCGTAGGAGTTTTCGGGGTAACCGCCGCCCATGTAGACCGGATAGGCAAAGGTAGTCGAATTGGTCCGCCTTTGCCGGTTGCCCGAAGGCCGCGCGAAACTCGGGACTACACCATTGGGCACCACCAGGCGCGGCCCGCCGCCACCCGGATTCACCAGGTTGCCGAAGGAACGCGTCGCTCCGGGCGTGGTCGCGGGAGTGCCCCCTGGAAACACGACGCTGCCGAAACTGCCGGTGGCGACCGGAGTGACGGAGCCGCCGCGATTCTGAGCGTAAAGCCCCGTGACCAGAATCAGCGCGAAAAGCAATCCGCCGAATGTTCTCATGTCTGCATTGTACCGCTATCTACTGCTTCTTCACCACTGGCGGCGGAGGCGTTTTGGTCTGCGGCGCCGGAGCGGGCGGTCTCGCCGTTACCGGAGCACCCGGCTTGGCCGCCGACCCAGCCCCGCCGCCCGGATTGGCCTGGTCGTACAGCTTCACGATGTCGTTGGTGATGTCCACCGACGAGGCCGCCCACAACACGGGCGACGTCTGCTGATTGCTGACGTCCAGAACCAGGGCGTAGCCGTTCTGCGTGGCGTACTTCTCGATGATCGCCAGCATCTTGTTGCCCAGTTCGTTCATGAGCTTGCCTTGCGCCTCGTCCAGATCGGCCTGGGCATCCTGGGTGTCGCGGTTCAGCTTCGTCGTAAGGGCGTCACTGTCGCGCATGAGCTTGGTTCTGGCTTCTTCGCTCATCGTGGTGCTGCCCTTCTTCAACTGGTCTTGCAGCGCGGCGATCTCCTGCTGCTTCTTTTCCAGTTCGGCCTTCCTGGGAGCGAACGTTCCCTGGAGGGCGCCGGCGGCCATCTGCCCGTCCTTCGACATCAGAATCGCGTTCTGCACGTGGATAATCGCGATCTTGGTCGGTAACGCGGCCTGGGCGTTCGCCAGCGCGGCGAACCCCAGAACCAATGCGGAGACAACTACAAAATTCTTCTTCAAGCTGGAAACTCCTAAGTGAGAAAATACTACCATACTTGGCGCGGTAGCTTAGAACGTCCTGCCAATTGTAAACCGGAACATCGACCGCTTTTCAACGTACGGAAAGGCCTGTCCGAAAGTGGTGACCGCGTTGGCGAAGGTGTTGTTATTCGGGAAGAATGAGCGGTCGGCCACGATCGGCGGTTGGATGTTCTCCTGAACGATGGAAGGATTGTATGCCCAGTAAAGGCGGAACGGCGCGTTGACCACGGGCAGCATCACCTGCAGCTCAAGTCCGGTGGATGCGCGCACTTTCTGGGTGCCCGGTGCGAGGATCACGCGCCCGTCAAAGCCCGCCTGCGGGAACTGGTCGTTCAGACTGGCGACGCGGGTGGGATCCATGGTGAGCTGACTGGCGCGCAGGATCTTGTTGATGCCGACATCGCCGAATATTGCCAGGGTGACCGGACCCACGATCGGAATGCGGTATTCGAAGTTGCCCACGCCCTGCGCATCGCCGCCGGGCGTAATCAACTGATACGTGGGAACGTTCATGCTGACCGGGGTGGCTGTAACCACGCCGTTGCTTACGATCTTCTGGGTGCGCGGCGACCCGTCGTCATTCAGCACGCCGACGGTCGTCGAGGACGCCACAAAGGCGATCGGCGTGATGCCCCAGATCTCAAAACCGCGCACATCCTGCTCGCCGCCGATGTAGGTTCTGGAGAACGGCGGCACAAACTTCCCGCCGTAACCGGTGACCAACTGAGTTAGCATGTGGAACGCCAGGATATGGCTGCGGTGCCACGGCGCCTGCTTGAAATACTTGATATCGACCGCCGGCCGCATCGTATTCACGTTGCCGCCCAGAATGCTGCCCGCAAAATCCGCCGAAATGAACACGCTCCTCCCGGCCGTAGGCGAAATCGGGTGGTTCACGGTGTTGTAGGTGTAGGACGGCACAACGTGGCTCGTGCGGATTCCATTCAGCGAATTCGGCCCGGCCACGCCGCTGAAGTTGATGTACTGGAAGTAGCTCGCCGCGGCTATGGTGGACGTCTGCACGTCCGAAACCTCGAAGCCGTATGTGATCCCGATCCTCGCGAAACTGCGCCGCAGCGGATAGCTGGCGGAAACCGAAGCGCCTTTGCTGTTCTGGGTGTAGTTCAGCAGGTTCTGCGCGCCCAGTTGGTTATACAGGGGGATCAGGTTCTGCCCCGACAGAATCGAAGCCTCGCGGCCCTGGTCGAAATTGAACTGGCGTATGTAGACCACGAATCCGAGCTGCAGCGGCCGGTCCAGGAAGTACGGCTCGGTGAATCCCAGTTGGACATCCCGCATTCGGGTGCCGAGCTGCGATTCGAGCGAAAGCGTTTCGCCCAACCCCAGGAAGTTGTTGGTGGAATAATTGAATCCCACGAAGCTGCCCGCGATTCCGGAAACGCCGCCATTCAAACCCACCGAGTTCTTGCCGCGCTCTTTCACCTTGAGCGTGATATCCACGGTGTTCGATTGCGGGTTGCGCTTGATATCCGCGGCGTCTTCCTTCTTCAGCATTTCAAAATACCCGAGCTGGTTCAGACGCAGAATGCTGAGGTCCCAAAGCTCGGTGTTGAACATGTCGCCTTCGTCCAACATCACCTCGCGGCGGATGACTTTGTCGCGCGTGGTGGTGTTGCCCGAAAAGTCGATGCGCCGGATGAAGAACTGCTTGCCTTCATCCGCGGTGAGCGTAAGGTCGATCTGGTCGGTGTCCGGAATGATGTCGAAGTTGGGTTCCGGGACGAAGTCGATGAAGCCGAACTTGCCGTACAGCTTGCGCATGTTCTCGATGCCCTTGCGCAATTTTTCGGTGGAAAAAGTATCCCCCACGCCCATGCCGAACAGCGGCCGCATCAGCACCTGTGGAGTGCGGAACAGCTTCACGCCCACAAAATTCATGGCGTGCAGCTTATACAACCGGCCCTCTTCCACCGGAAGAGTGATATCCGCATAAATACCCGGGTTGTTGGGCTTGATCAGCGGGAGCCGCCAGCCGTGGCCGCCGCGGTGCTGAATGTCGACGGTCTCTTCCAGGGTCTTGGCCTGGAAGTAACCCCTGTCCTGATACGCCTGCCGCACCCGTTCCTTGTCCTCTTCCAGCTTGGCGCTGTCATAGGTCTTGGCGAAGAGATTCTCCAGGAAGATCGAATACGGAACGCCGATCGGGTGGGTGTTCTTCATCTGCCGGATTACCCATTGCGATTTGAAGGCCTGGTTTCCCTCGATGTTGATCTCGCCCACCTTCACCTTGGGCCCCTCATCCACCACGAACGAAACCTTAAGCGAGGATGGCGGGATCTGCTCGATCTGCGGATCTACCGTGGCGTACTGCCGGCCGCGTTCCGAGAGGAATTCCTTGAGCACTACGGCCGCGCGCTGAACTTTGTTCGGGTCGTACTGCGATTCCACCGACAAGCCGACCTTGCGCTCCTTGAAGCGGTCCAGGATTTCCGAGACCGTCACCGATTTCGCGCCCGGATATTCAATGGACCGGATGACGCGCCGTTCGGTCACCACAAAACGCACGAGCACTCCGGTACGCCCAGGCTCCGTCTCCAGACGAATGTCGTCGAAGCGCCCGGTGTTCCACAGTGCCATGAAGTCCCGGCGCAGCGTTTCTTCGTTGTAGATGTCGCCGGGCTTGGAGCTGAGCATCGACTTCAAAGTGTCTTGCGGGACCCGCTTCGCGCCGCGGAATTCAAAACCCTCAATCACCTGCCCGCCGGGATTCGGCGCGGCGGTTCCGAGCGGCTTGGGCGCTTCCATTTGCGGTGACTGCCCCGGTAGCGGAGACTGCCCGGGTTGCGGAGACTGTTGCGGAGACTTGGTTTGAGGTGGTTGTGCCGCGGGCTTTTGTTCCTCCGGCACAGTTTCAAACGGGTTCTTCTTCTGCTGGGGCGGCGGAGTTGTTTCTTGCTGAGGTTGCGGTTGAGCCGGCGGCGGAGGCGGCTGCTGGGACTGCGCGGCAATCGGCAGAAGCCAGAAAGCGCAGAGACAGGCCGGGATCGCGACCAGGCGCGGGCGCCTGAGGAAATTCATCCAACACATACCTTTCCACTCTGCGTTCTTAAGCTGACGTTGATTCACGGGAAACAGTTTCACTCGGAACAGATTCCAGAAGACGATGAGCCATTATTTTAGCGGATCTTCAATGCAGTAAACAACGAGTTTAGCAGTCTACAGGTGTGAAGTGCAGGCACAGCCTCCGCTCCCTGACCTGAGACTGATTTCGCAGGCGGACCGCCTGCGCCACCAAAGCTGCTCACCTGTTTGGTGTGGTGGGGCAGACGGTTTCGACTGCCTTGGTTGTAAACTGTTAGTTCATGGCCTTCCGCTTCCGCCATTCCATCTGCAACGAGGCTTTCGAAAAGTGGCCGTTCGCCGACGCCTGCCGTGCCATCCGCAAAGCGGGCTACACCGGTATCGAGATCGCGCCGTTCACCCTGGCGGAGAATCCAGCCGGCATCATGCCGCCACAGCGCAAGGAGTACGGCGACATCATCCGGTCCGAAGGATTGACATTCACCGGCCTGCATTGGCTGATGGTGAGCCCGAAAGGATTGCACGTGACCGGCCCGGACGCCCAACTGCGCCAAAGGAGCTGGGGCCATATCGATAATCTGATCGATTTGTGCGCCGACCTGGGGCCGGACGGCGTGATGGTATTCGGGTCGCCGCACCAGCGTTCCTCGACCGGCGGATTGACCCGCGCCGAAGCCACGCGGAATTATGTCGAGGGCCTGCGCGGCATCGCGCCCCACGCCGCCGGGCGCGGGGTGACCGTGCTGGTGGAGGCGCTTCCAATGGGACAATGCGACGTGGTGCAGAGCCTGGAGGAAGCCGTATCCATCGTCGACCAAATCGGCAGCCCGGCCGTGCGGACCATGTTCGACGTGCACAACGCCATCGATGAAAAGGAACCGCACGCGGAGTTAGTGGACCGCTATTTCGACTACATCCGGCACGTCCACGTGAACGAATTGGACGGGCGCCACTGCGGCTCGGGCGGTTACGATTTCAAGCCGGTCTTGGACGTTCTGCAGCGCCGCAACTATGCGGGCTGGATTTCGCTCGAAGCCTTCGATTTCACCCCCGGCGCGGAACGGCTTGCCGGCGAATCGCTGCGCCATCTGGAAAACGAGGTCCATCAAACCACATTATGAGCCACTACGTTGTTACTGGAGGCGCCGGGTTTATCGGCTCCGCCATCGTGCGCAGCCTGCTGCGCGAAGGCGCCGGACGGGTGGTGGTGATCGACAACCTGCTGACCGGGCGCGAAAGCAATCTGGACGAGGTGCGCAGCCGGGTGGAGTTCGAGCGCGCCGACATTCGCAATTATGAGGAGATAGCGCCCATCGTCCGCGGCGCGGCGGTGGTGTTTCACGAAGCCGCCATTCCGTCGGTGCCGCGGTCGATCGACGATCCGGTGCCGTCGCACGACGTCAACATCAATGGCACGTTCAACGTGTTGCGCGCGGCTCATGAAGGCGCGGCGGGCCGGGTGGTATACGCCGCTTCCAGCTCGGCTTATGGGGACACGGAAGTGCTGCCGAAGGTGGAATCCATGGCGCCGCGCCCCAAGTCGCCCTATGCGCTGCAGAAGCTGACGGGCGAATACTACTGTAATGTTTTCTCCGGCGTGTACCACCTGGAAACCGTTGCCATTCGCTATTTCAACGTCTACGGCCCGCGGCAGGATCCGACCAGCGCCTACTCCGGCGTGCTGTCGCTGTTCATGCGGGCCGTGCTCGATCGAAAGACGCCGGTGATTTTCGGCGACGGCGAACAGTCGCGCGATTTCACCTACGTGGAGGATGTGGCCGAGCTGAACCTGAAGGCCGCGCGCGCCAAAAATGTCTCGGGCAGGTTCTTCAACGGCGGCAACGGCGGCCGGATCACCCTGAACCAGGCGTGGGCGCTGCTCCAGAAGTTGGAAGGCGTGGACATTCCCGCGAAATACGCGCCGCCGCGGGCCGGTGACGTGCACGACTCGCAGGCCGACACCACTCTGGCGGTGCGCGACCTCGGCCACACGCCGCGCTATTCGTTTGAAGATGGCATGCGGCTGACTCTCGAGTGGTACCGGCAGAATGGTTGAGTGCGGCGCGGCATCCACGCGAATGCGCTGGTTGCTGGTGTCCATCTGGATCTGCTTTCTGTTCCGGGGCTGGTTCTACGCTTCCCTGTTTCCGCTTTGGGAGGGCTACGACGAGTTTGCGCATTTCGGAGTGGTCCGCGCGATCGCAAGAGGAATCCTGTTGCCGCCTCGCGATCAGGCTGGTCCGCGGGACGTAGAGGAGTCTCTCAAACTGGCGCCGGTGCCGTGGGAAGTGCGCGGCTGGGATGTCTTTCGGTCTTCGCTCACGGAGGAGGCGTACTGGGGGCTTTCGCCCGAGGAGAGACGCCAGCGGGAAGCCCGTTTGCGCGACATGCCGCCAGGCTGGCAACGGGAGGATTCGGTCAGCGGCGTATCGGCCTACGAGGCGCTTCAACCACCACTCTATTACTGGCTCATGGCTCCGGCGCTCTACGCGCTGAAGGGCTCGGACTTGCTGGCGCAGGTGATGGTATTGCGGTGGATTGGCGTAGCGATCGCCTCCCTGGCTGTACCGCTGACCTTTAGGATCGCATTGACCGTCACCGGGCGCGAGTCCGTCGCACTGGGATGTTCAGCCGTGGTTGCCGTGATGCCGGGATTTGCAACCAATGTGGCGCGTGTCGGCAATGAACCGCTGGCCATACTGCTCTTCACGCTGTTGATCTGGTTGGGGCTTAGAATTCTCAATCGTGCGCCGGACGCCGGTAGCGCGGCTTCGCTCGGCGCGGTGCTTGGACTTGGACTGTTGACCAAAGCCTATTTCCTGACTGCCGTGCCCGCTGTGGTCCTGTTGTTATTTTACAAATACCGCAGAGACTGGGTAACGGCGTTGACAACATCCGTAATTACCGTGGCGATCGCCGGCTGGTGGTACGTCCGAAACGTCGTGACCACGGGAACCTTCTCGGGGCTGGCGGAGTCCGTCATGTTGCGGGATCGGAGTATGGCCGACATGCTCGCCGCCGTCCCTCGCATTCCGTGGGCCCATGCGGTAGACGTGATTCTGTTTTCGCATTTGTACTTCTGCGGATGGAGTTCTCTGACGGTGCGAAGTTGGATGTATCGCGTCTTTTTCGCGATTGCGATACTGGCCGCGCTTGGTCTGATTGTCCAATTGCGTCGGCCGGCGGTCTTCTGGCTGGCGAGTATCTACGGCTTCTTCTGGCTGGGGCAACTCTACAACGTATGGCTCCAGTATCTGACCAAGGGACTTGCGGGATCGATGGGTTGGTACATGTACGCCGTGGTGGCCTCCGAAGTAGTGCTTTGCACCGTGGCCTTCGGCCGTTACCGTTTTCCGGCCGTGGCGCTGGGCACAATTCTGTTCGGCTTGCTGGACCTTTACGGCATGCACTGGCTGGCGATTCCGTACTATACGGGACTCATCGGACACCGGGCCAATGGAGCGCTCGCCGCGTTGCATATCAGCCAGTATCGAGCCGTGGGTTTCGACGCGGTATTCGAGCGGCTGTCGGTCAACAAATGGGCGCCGATGTCCCCACGAGTCTTGATGGTTCTGTGGATCCTATACATTGCCGGCACCATCCTGCCGATAGCGTTGATGCTTTTCCTGGCCTTGAGGAGCAAGAGCCAGCCCCAAGAAGCTCAGCCGCGATAGACATCCTTACGGTGGCCGATGCGGACAATTCTCATCGTGCCGTCTTCGAGAACTATAAACCGCAGCCGGTAATCGCCCACTCGAAGACGAAACTGGTCCGAGGCTTGGAGTCGCTTCACGTCACCCTGGCCAGTCTCGCCATACCGCGTGAGTTCCAGCAGTATCCGCATAGCCTGCTCGCGCTCGATCTGGCGCAACTCAGATTTTGCCTGTGCGGTCCACTGAAACCTTTTCACAAACCGAACTCGCGGAGCACCTCTTCGTGAGGTGTGCCGGGGCCGGGTTCAGCCAAGGCCCGTTCCACGCCGGCGCGTTCCTCCTCGGTCTCGGGTTCATCGTCGAGCGGCGCGGTAAGCAGAGACAGTTCGACCGGGTCCATCAGCGCGCGGAGAATCTTACGTGCCGCCGGTAGATCGCTTTCGGGGATATGGTCCACAAGGGTGTGCAATTCCTGGCGATTTGCGTCGGCCATGGCGCCTCCCCCTTGATTCTACCCCCTTAGATTCTACCTGCAAGACGCAACCGGGATGCGGTACACTATAAAGGTAGTTGAAGGCAATCCGCAAACCCCTCTCACCCAAGTGCGGTAGTCGGCTCGCTGATTCAATCTTCCGCACAACCTAATAAATGAAAAGTTTCTCTGAACTCACTCTGTCCGCTCAACTGAAGAGCAACCTCAACAAATTCGGCTTTACCGAACCTACCCCCGTACAGGCGCAAGCTATTGAGCCGGCGCTCAGTGGCCGCAATGTGGTGGCCACCGCGCAAACCGGCACCGGGAAAACACTGGCGTTCGTTCTGCCGCTGATTCAAAACCTGATTAATGAACCCGGCAAAGCCGGCGTCCGAGCCCTGGTGCTGACCCCGACGCGCGAGCTGGCCATCCAGATCGACGAAGTTTTCGCCAAGCTGGCCGTGGGCACGGGAATCCGCGCCGCGGTGGTAGTCGGCGGCCTCAACGAACGGACGCAATTGCAGAACATCCGCAAAGGCGCGCAGGTCCTGATCGCCACGCCGGGCCGGCTGTGCGATTTCCTGAGCCGCGAACTGCTGAACCTGGGAGGCATCCGCATTCTGATTTTGGACGAGGCGGACCGCATGCTCGATATGGGCTTCCTTCCCTCCATCAAACGCATTATGGCTGCCACTCCCGCCAATCGCCAGACGCTGTTCTTTTCGGCGACCCTCGAAACCTCGGTCAAGCACCTGGTGGAGACGTACGTGCGCGATGCCGTGCGCATCGAAGTAGGCTGCATCACCAAGCCCGTGGAGCAAGTGGACCTGCATTTCTACGAAGTGGACCAGGACCGCAAGTTCGGACTGCTGACGCTGATGCTGCGCGAGGAGCAGGGCTCTTTTCTGGTGTTCGCGCGCACCAAGCACGGCGCCGACCGGCTGGCGAAAAAACTGGCCCAGACGGGCGCGAAGGCCGCGGCCATCCACGGCAACCGCAGCCAGAACCAGCGCAACCAGGCCTTGAAGGGCTTCCAGGATGGCTACTATCGCGTCCTGGTGGCCACCGACGTGGCGGCGCGCGGCATCCACGTGGAAGGCATTTCGCACGTGGTGAATTACGATTTGCCGCAGGTGCCGGAGGATTTCATCCACCGTGTGGGCCGCACCGGCCGCATGGGCGCCCGCGGAACGGCTTCCACCTTCGGGACGCGCCAGGAACGCAGCGAAATCGCCCACATCGAGCGAACCCTTGGTGTACGGTTGACTCGGCGCGAAGTCTCGGCCGCCGTCCCGCGCGAAGAAAAAGGGCAAGAAAAAGGTTCCAAGAGTTCGGGCCCGGTGATCGTGATCCCGGCCGCTGCCCGCCGCTTCGAGGCCCTGCACAAGCGCTCGCGCAACTTCGGTCCGCGTTCTCGTCGCGCGGTATAGTGGGGCTTGCAAGCCCTTTCGAGCCCAAAACAAATTGACCGCCGGCATGTTCTGCTGGCGGTCATTCTCATTCTGATCGGCTCCCTGCGGATCGCGTCCACCTACTCCGTTTTCAGCCACACGATGGATGAGCCCACTCACCTGGGCGCGGGCATGCAATACCTCAGCACCGGCCAGTACACATATGAGGACGCGCACACGCCGCTGGCCAGAGTCTTCGCCGCGGCGGGTCCGTTTCTGTCGGGCGAGCGATTTCATCCGGTCCCCATACCGTACCGCGAGAGTTTTCGGATTTTGGGCTCGGGCGAGCACTACCAGCGCATTCTGACGTTGGGACGGCTCGGCATCCTGCCCTTCTTCTGGGCCGGTTCATGGGTGGTGTTCCTGTGGGGGAACCGTTGCGGAGGCGCGCTCACGGCGCTCGTCGCCACCCTGTTGTTCACCACGCTTCCGCCCGTCCTGGCGCATGCGGGATTGATCACGACCGATATGGCGCTGGCCTCCCTGTGCGCCGCCGCCGCCTATGCCGCGCTTTTGTGGGCCGACCAACCCAGCCGGACCCGGACCGTGGCCTTTGGCGCGTTGCTCGGCCTGGCGCTGGTAGCCAAGCTCTCAGCCATACCGTTCCTGCTGGCCGCGTGGTTCCTGATGTACGCGTGGTATTTCTTTCGGCATCGCCCTGGTTTCAGCCAGGCACTGAATCAGATCCGGAGCCGCCGGCTTTCGCTGGCCGCTGTCTTCGGAATCGCCTGTCTCGTAATCTGGGCCTCCTATAGTTTCCACTTTGGCCCAGTGGGGTACCTGCATGTCTCGCTGCCCGCGCCGGAATTCTTTTCCGGCCTCGCCACCGTCTGGCAGCACAACCAGAACGGCCACGCGTCTTACCTGCTGGGGCAGCGCAGAAATATCGGAGTCTGGTATTTTTTTCCGGTCGTTTTAGGAATCAAGACGCCGCTCGCCATGCTGCTCTTACTGCTGTGGTCGCCGTTTCTGATGGGCCGGATGCGTGCGCGTGCCGGTTTCACCACCAGCATTGCGACCGCCGTCGCGTTTTCCGCCGGCATTCTCCTGTTCGCCATGACCAGCCGCATTAACATCGGCGTGCGCCACGTCCTGCCGGTCTACGTCGGCTTCTCCATTATCTGCGCCGCCGCCGCCGCTGAGGTGCTGGTAGCGCCGGCGGTCTCTGCCGCCGGTGTTTTCAGGCCGACGGCCGCCAAACTCGTCATGCTCGGGCTGCTTGCCTGGCACGTGGCTTCGGGCGCATGGCAGCACCCGGACTATCTGCCGTACACCAACGAAATCGCCGGCGGCCATGCGGAAGATTTCGTTGCCGATTCGGATCTCGACTGGGGACAGGACATGAAGCGCCTGGGAGAGTATTTCGAGCGCATCAGGGTCCGGGAAATCACATTCAGGCCCTACGATGCCACCTATCTGGATATGGGCGGCCCTCCGCTGCCCCGCATGCTGCCCAGCGATTGGGATCATCCGTCGCCCGGTTGGAACGCGGTAAGTCTGAGCGAGTGGAAGGTCTTCAATCACCCCGGATGGGTCAACGGAAGGAAGCCGCAGGCGCGGATCGGGCGGACCACCTGGCTCTGGTATTTCCCGCCCGATAGCGGAGAAATGCCAAAATGAAGCACGCTTGTGGGGCAGGATGGTATCCTGCGCGCCGATTGGAAATCGGCGCCGTGTTAGCGTATTTGTCGAGCACAAACAGGAGCCCCGATCTCATTGTCTGAGCGTGGTTCATCAACGCTTCCCGTAAATGGGCTCTGTTATGTCGTCCCGAGGGTTTTTGTGCCGGGTTTTGCAAGTCGTTCACCAACTTTCCCCCTAAATCTGTCCCACCGTCTCAATACCTTACAGCCTTAGCGCCAAAACCCCGCCTCTCCGCCAGTTAACCTGAGAGTGGGCAGTCGGAAAGGCCACAATCGGGCTTTTCCGCTGCCCATTCTTTTATGAGCACACAAAATCAGATCGAAAGTAATCGTCGCAACGCCCAGCACTCCACCGGCCCACGCACCGCCGAGGGCAAGGCCGCTTCCAGCATGAATGCTCTCCAATCCGGAATTCACGCTGAATCGAGCGTCATCCCCGGCGAGGATGCCGCCGCTCTCTCCGCCCTCACCGAACGGTTCTACCAGGATTGCCAGCCTCAAACCGTCATCGAGAGCACCCTGGTCGACAACATCGTCCGCGCCTCCTGGCTCCTCCGCCGCTTCGACAGAATCGATGCCGAGATCCTGATCTACATGATGGAGGACACCAATTACCCCTGCCCCAACGCCGCCGCCGGCAAGTCCTTCCACCTCAGTTCGACCACCCAGTCCCGTCTCCAGCGCCGCATCAATGACACTCACCGCCTGCAGCGCGAGGCCATCAAAGAATTGCGCGCCATCCAGGCCGAACGCCTCCAGCCGCAGCCTCAACCTCCGCCGCCCGCCCTGCAACCCGCCCTCCAACCCGCTGAAACTGAATCCCCTGCCTCCGCAATTGGGTTCTTCCGAAAATATGGTGTAAGTCATTGATTCTTCGTGTTTGCGATTCCGGCTCTGAAACCCAAGAATTGGGTTCGTTTCGTCAGCTCTATTTTCATTGCCGGGGGTGGCCAACCGGTCATGCCCCTTTTCGTTCC
>Ga0105858_1000598_pt1 | contig 14127 bp, 12 predicted proteins | sample OrgsoiDNA_201062_FD_89683 | JGI IMG/M metagenome (GOLD analysis project Ga0105858, IMG submission 89683) | Permafrost soil microbial communities from the Arctic, to analyse light accelerated degradation of dissolved organic matter (DOM) -... | ecosystem: Environmental > Terrestrial > Soil >...
AGGCCTGCACGATGTTGTCCGGTTGCGGCATGTTCATCGGCAACGGGTCGGCCTTGCGCATAAAGCTGGTCCAGACCTGCAGCGCACCGGTAGCACCGGTGAACGGCGTCTTGCCATTGTCGTCACGCCCCAGCCAAACCACGGCCACCACGTCCTGGCCGAAGCCCGCGAACCAGCTGTCACGCGAATCATTACTGGTACCGGTCTTGCCCGCCAACGTGAGGTTCGACGGCAGCACGCTGTAAACCGAGCGCCCGGTGCCTTCGCGCATTACGCGCTGCATGGCGTTCTGGATCAGGTAAATGGAGCCTGCATCAAAGCGCTGCTGAATCTGAAACGGATAGCGCTTGAGCGGCTCGCCCTCGGCAGTCAGCACGCTGCGGATACCGCGCATCGGGGTATTGAAGCCGCCGTTGGCGAGGGTCTGGTACATCGTGGCCACTTCCATCGGGGTCATGGCGCCAGCGCCCAACAGCATCGATGGGAACGACGGGAACTCACGGTTGATGCCCAGGCGACCCAGGGTTTTCAACACATTCGGCACCCCAACTTCCAGCCCGAGGCGCGACGTGGAGATGTTGTAGGAATGCGCCAGGCCCTGATACAGGAACACCGTCCCGTGAGAGCGGCGATCGAAGTTCTGCGGCGTCCACACTTGGCCATCAGCACCTTTGACCGACAACGGGTCATCCGACAGCCAACTGGTCAGGGTGTATTTGCTCGGTTTTTCCAGGGCCGTCAGGTAGACCGCAGGCTTGACCAGCGAGCCGATCGGCCGCACGGCATCCAGCGCGCGGTTGAAACCGGCAAAACTGGCCTGGCGACTGCCGATCATGGCCTGGACTTCACCGGTTTCGGGGTTGGTCACCACCATGGCCGCCTCGACTTCATCGGAGCCCTTGCGGCCGGTCAAGCGTTTGAAGGTGTCGTTGACCGACGCTTCGGCTTTCATCTGCAAAATCGGGTCGAAGCTGGTGAAGATCCGCAAGCCTTCTTCGGTCAAGTCTTCGTCGCGGTAATCTTCGCGCAGCTGACGTTTGACCAGGTCGATAAAGCCTGGGAAGGAGCTGTCGGCCAACTTGCCGCGGGTTGTGACACCCAGTGGCATTTTCTTCGCGGCCGCGACTTGTTCAGCGGTAGCCACGCCCTGCTGCTCGAGTACATCCAGCACCAGGTTACGACGTTCAAGCGCACGCTCAGGGTTGCGACGCGGGTTGTAATAGGACGGCCCCTTGACCATACCCACCAGCAACGCGACCTGATGCAATTTCAACTCGGACAATGGCTGACCGAAGAAGAACTGACTGGCCAAGCCAAAGCCGTGAACGGCGCGCTGGCCATCCTGACCGACGAATACTTCGTTGAGGTAAGCCTCAAGGATTTCCTGCTTGCTGTAATGCAGCTCCAGCAGCATCGCCATCATGGCTTCGGTGAGTTTGCGGGTCAGGCTGCGCTCGTTGGTCAGGTAGAAGTTCTTGACCAATTGTTGCGTCAGCGTACTGCCACCCTGCGTCATCTTGCCGCCAGAAGTGTTGACCCAGATGGCGCGGGCAATCGACTTGGGCGACACACCCCAGTGGCTGTAGAAGTCGCGGTCTTCGACGGCAACGAGTGTTTCAAGCAGATACGGCGGCACCTGATCGAGCTTGATCAGGATGCGATCTTCCAGGTTCTTTGGGTAAATGCCGCCGATCAGCAGCGGCTCCAGGCGCACCACAGGCAACTTCGAACCATTGAGCGAGGACAGCTCGGCGACGTAATCGCCAGAGAAGCGCACGCGTACCGGCTGGGCTTTTTCCAGGCCTTCGTAGAACTGGAAGCCGCGGGTGTTCAAGTCGACGGTATTGCCGCTGACGGCCGCAGCGCCAGGGCCATTGCTCACGGCTTCGCGGCGGTAACCCAACGCGTCGAGCTCGGTCAGGAAATCATCTTTACTCAGCTTCTGGCCAGTGAACAGTTCCAGCGGGCGTGCGTACACCTTGGCCGGAATGGTCCAGCGCTTGCCGGAGAACTTCTCCTGGACCACAGCGTCGAGGTACACCGCGAAGCCGGCGAGCACTACAAGGCCCACCAGGCTGAGCTTGAGCGCCCAGCCGAGCCACGGGCGCAGGCCGCGGGAAGGAGGTTTTTTACGGGAACGGGGAGATCGGGTTCGAGTCATGGCGGCGGATTATACGCACTTTATTGATGATCAACATGAGCCGGACAGCGGTTTGCACGACCGGCTGTAACAGCCATAATGCCCGCCATGATTTCCCCCAGACTTTGAAGGATCGCCCGTGAGCCAGTCCCTGATCGCTGCCCTGCAAAACCCGGCTTTGTATCCCCATCCGGTTGAAGCATTTCACGTTATCGAGACCCATATTTCCTGGGTCATTCTGACTGGCCCCTTCGCTTATAAACTGAAGAAGCCGATGAACTTCGGCTTTCTGGATTTCACCCAGCTGGACGACCGGGGGCACTTCTGCAACGAAGAACTTCGCCTCAACCAGCGCCTGACCGAAGATCTGTACCTTGAAGTGTTGCCGATCACCGGCACCGCCGAGGCCCCGCAACTGGGCGGCGATGGCCCGGTAATCGAGTACGCGCTGAAAATGCGCCAGTTCCCGCAAAGCCAACTGCTGAGCACCTTGCAAGCCAACGGCGAACTCACCAGCGCGCATATTGATGAAATGGCCAAGCAGATTGCGCACTTCCACCTCACCGCACCAAGGGTTCCACAGGCGCACCCGGCCGGCACCCCGGACGAGGTGATGGCGCCAGTGCGCCAGAACTTCGATCAGATCCGCCCTTTCCTCAGCGACAAGGCCGATCTGGCACAGCTGGAAGCTCTGCAGGCCTGGGCCGAAAGCAGCTTCGAGCGCCTCAAGCCTCTGCTGGCGCAGCGCAAGCAGGATGGCTTCACGCGTGAATGTCACGGCGATATCCACTTGGGCAATGCGACGATGATCGACGGCCAAGTCGTCATCTTCGACTGCATCGAGTTCAACGAGCCGTTCCGCTTCACCGACGTGTACGCCGACACCGGCTTTCTGGCGATGGACCTGGAAGACCGTGGCCTCAAATCCCTGGCGCGTCGCTTTATCAGCCAATACCTGGAACTGACCGGCGATTACCAAGGCCTGGAAGTGCTTAACTTCTATAAAGCGTACCGGGCGCTGGTACGCGCCAAGGTTGCACTGTTCAGCATGCCGAGCGAGGCAAGCCCGGTGCAGCGCGCCACCACCCTGCGCCAGTACCGCAACTACGCCAACCTGGCCGAAAGCTACAGCACTATTCCTTCGCGCTTCCTGGCGATTACCCACGGCGTATCGGCAGTCGGCAAGAGCCACGTAGCCATGCGCCTGGTGGAAGCGTTGGGTGCCGTGCGCCTGCGCTCGGACGTGGAACGCAAACGCCTGTTTGGCGAACAGCACGTGGAAAACACACCACAGGCCGGCATCTATGCTGCCGACGCCAGCGCAGCAACCTATGCTCGCCTGAATGAAATCGCCGATATCGTCTTGCGCGCCGGCTACCCGGTCGTGCTGGATGCCACCTTCCTCAAACGTGAACAGCGCGACGCTGCTGCGAAGATTGCCGAGGCCACCGGCGCGCCATTCCTGATCCTGGATTGCAACGCACCGCAAGCCGTTATCGCCAGCTGGTTGGCACAACGTCAGGCGGATAAGAACGACCCTTCCGACGCGACGCTGACCATCATCGAAGAGCAGCAGGCCAACCGCGACCCGCTGACGGCTGAAGAACTGCTGCTGAGCAAGCGTGTAGAGACCAATGAAAGCGGAACCCTGGATGCCTTGGTGGCGCATATCCGCCAGCGCCTGCCAGGCCTGTAAGAAATATTTCTTGGTCGTGTCACCGATCTACGGTGCACGACCGAGCAATAGTGGCACTATAATGGCGTCATAATTTCAACAGGAGTCGCCGTCATGAGTCAGCCCAAGCTTCTTGATACTCCGCTCTACGCGCTCCTGCACAAGGACGACATTCGAGGCTTCAACCAGGAACGGCCTAAAGACGGCAGCATCGACATGCGTGGCGGTGACTTTCGCGGGCTGGACCTGCGCGACCTGAACGCCACGGGTGTAGATTTCACCGACGCGTATTTCCGTTCTGCCGACCTGCGTGGCCTGGATTTACGCGATTGCTCATTGGAAGGCGCCAGCCTGGCGCATGCACAAATTTCCGGCACTTACTTTCCACCTGAACTGACCGCTGACGAGATCCTCATGTCGGTTAATTTCGGTACTCGCCTGCGCTATCGCACCAAGTGACGTCACATGCCCGCCCCCGGCTACGCATCAAGCGTGCCGGGTGGTTCGCCCTGCCCCTGCGTAAAACCTCCTGACCATTCTTATAAGCGTTTCAGCCGTTCCTGACCAAAGAACTACGCTTTTCCTACTGAGCGCTACACTCCTTTTCAGGCTTGCCTGGTCACGATACCCACCGCACCATTCGGCCGTCGCAAGGAGGCTTGATGAACGATGAGCTGCAACACCTGAAAAACCTTGGCAAGACGTCGGCGCAGTGGCTGCATGCGGTGGGCATCCACAGCGCGTCCGACTTGCGCCGCCTGGGAGCGGTCGATGCCTACCGGGCAGTGCGAACTCGCGGTTTCCGGGCCTCGAAAGTATTGCTGTATGCCATTGAAGGCGCATTGATGGATGTGCACTGGAACGACATTCCCGTGGAGCGAAAGGAAGCGCTGAACCGCCAGTTGGATGCGATTTCGGCACGTCAGAAGAATTAGCTCAGCGATAAAACTCAACGTTTACGGGCATTACGAACGCCTGTTTGAGAAATTCCGCAGGTCGAGCAAAAACAAATGTTGACTCTCAAATGAGAATCGTTATGATTATCACAACTGGTCGCGAGATCAGCCGATAACTGAAAGACCATTGGTTCGGACTCTCAGATTATCTCCTCATCAGGCTAATCACGGTTATTTGACCCGGCTCTTGCCGGGTCTTTTTTTGCCTGTAAAACGCCTATAAAGCCGCGAGTCTCAGCGCGCGATAATCAACGGATGCCCACGCTCCGGGTGCGGCTGCACCAACACATCCAGCCCAAACACTGCTTTGAGCGGTTCAGGTCGCAAGACGTTTGCGGGCGTATCCAAGGCATGCGGACGCCCGCCTTCCAGCAGCAGAATGCGATCACAGTAACGCGCTGCCAGATTCAGGTCATGGAGGATCACCAGTACGGCCGCGCCTCGATCGGCAAAACTGCGAATAGCCTGCAACGTCGTGTGCTGATGCAGAGGGTCAAGCATCGACGTCGGCTCATCCAGCAGCAACGTCTGTCCCGCCTCGCCCGGCCATAGTTGCGCCAATACCCGCGCCAGGTGCACACGTTGGCGCTCCCCGCCAGACAACGCCAGGTAGCTGCGGCCGCTCAAATGGCCGATGTCCGCCGCCTGCAAGGCCGCACGGATGATCTCGTCATCACGCACGCGCCCGGTCTGATGCGGCAAACGCCCCATGCCGACAACCTCTTCCACGCGAAACGCAAAATCCAGGGTCGAGGTTTGCGGCAACACCGCCAAGCGCTGGGCACGCTGCGGGCCGGTCCAGCTCTTGAGCGCCTGCTGATCCAGCCATACCTTGCCCTGATCAGGGTGCAGCTCACCGCACAGCGCGCTGAGCAAGGTGCTTTTGCCAGCACCATTAGGGCCCAGCACGCCAAGTACCTGGCCCGGCAACAGGTCCAGGCTGACATCGGCCAACACAGTCTTGCGACCACGCCGGATCTGCAGCGCTTCCACTCGCAGCATCAGGCGCGTCCTCGCAACAACAGATAAAGAAAAAACGGCGCACCGATAAACGCCGTCACAATGCCGATCGGCAACTCCGCAGGTGCCAAGGCCAGGCGCGCCACCAAATCCGCAAACAGCAGCAAACTCGCGCCGGCCAGCACCGAGGCGGGCAACAGCACTCGATGGTCGGGCCCCGCCAGCAGCCGCACCAAGTGCGGTACCACCAGCCCGACAAACCCGATCATCCCCGCCGCCGCCACTGCCGCCCCTACACCCAGGGCGGTGCAGAACACCAGCTCACGCTTGAGCCCTTCCACATCAATTCCCAGGTGACTGGCCTCGGACTCGCCCAGCAACAATGCATTCAGCGCCTTGGCGCGGCGCGGCAACCAGAGCGCGACACCAGCGCTCACCAGCAGCAACGGCCATAACCGCGAGTAGCTCGCGCCATTGAGACTGCCCAGGTTCCAAAAAGTCAGGGTGCGCAGCGTGGCGTCGTCGGCCAAATAGGTAAACAGCCCGACCGCCGAGCTGGCGAGGGCCGTGAGCGCGATGCCGGCAAGCAACATCGTCGCAACATTGGTCTGGCCGTTACGGCGCCCCAGGCGATAGACCAGAGCAGTCACCCCCAAACCACCGAGAAACGCACACAGCGACAGCAGGTAAGGCCCGAACGCGTCCGGCAGCCCGCCAAAAAACGAGCCACCGACAATTGCAATCGCCGCCCCCAGCGCCGCGCCACTCGACACCCCGACCAGCCCGGGATCCGCCAGCGGGTTACGAAACAGACCCTGCATCGCCACGCCCGACAACGCCAGCACCCCGCCGACCGCCAGGCCAAGCAATGTGCGCGGCAGGCGGATCTGCCCCAGGATCAATTCGGCCTGCTCCAGGCCGTCGGCTGCAATCGGCACGCCCATCAAGCGCAACGCGGCCCTGAGTGTATCCAGCAACGGCAGGCTGACCGGCCCCAAGGCTAATGAGAGCCAGATCGCCAATACACACAACAGCGCCAGCCCGATAAACAGTGTTTTCGGCTTAACCAGAGTGGTCATGGAGCAGGTTTAGCCTGGGACGGATAGAACCCGGCAGACAGTTGCACCAGGCTTTGCGGCAGACGCGGGCCCAGGCCGCCCACCAGCAGGGTGGGGTCCAGCTCAAACACCCGGCCATTTTTGGCCGCCGGCGTTGAGGCCAAAATCGGGTTTTCCTTAAACAGAGCCGCGCGCGCGGCATCGCCGGTCAAGGCACGGTCAGCGAATACCAGCACATCAGGGCTCAGTCCCGCCAACGACTCCACCGAAAAAGGTTTGTAGCCGGTATGGGTGGCCAAGTTGCGCCCGCCCGCCTGCTGTAACAACCAGTCGGCGGCGGTGTCTTTACCTGCGATCAGCGGCTTGCCGCCTGCATGACCGAGCACCAACAGCACACCCGGGGCTTTTTGCGTGGCCTGGGCCTGAGTGACCCAGCGCTTCTGCTGCTCGAGCGCTTGTTCATATCCAGTAAACAATTCGTTGGCTTTAGCCTCGCTTCCCAGCAACTTGCCAAGGTGCTGCAAGTTGCCTTTCAGGGTCGGGAGGTCCGGCTCGGCCGAAAACATTTCGACCTGCACGCCGGCGCCGCGAATCTGCGCAAGTACCGGCGGCGGCCCCATTTCCTCGGTGCCGACCAGTACTTGCGGGCGCAGGCTGAGAATGCCCTCCGCCGACAACTGGCGCTGGTAACCTATGCTCGGCAAGGCCTTCAGCGATTGCGGGTGCTGGCTGGTAGTATCCACGCCTACCAGTTTCGATTCGCCGCCCAAGGCTGTCACCCATTCAGATAGCGCTCCACCGGCACTCACCCAGCGTTGCGGCAGTTCAGAGGCTTGCGCCCCATGGTGGACCAGCAGTGAGGCAACAAACGCAATAGCGCTGGTACTCAGACGCATGACAGGGTTTCCTTCCAGGGGCGGGGCGAAGCCGGCATTTCATAATTGTTTGCATTTGAACGTCAAGGCACTTAAGGATTGAAATGAAGTTTCTCTGCACCTCCGACGCTCTTGCAGCCAACAGCAGCCTCGGCTTTGAGATCGACGGTTGCAAACTGCTGGCCGTGCGCCGGGACGGCGTCGCCTACTTCTATATCAACCGTTGCCCCCATCGCGGCATCGCGCTGGAATGGCAACCCGATCAGTTCCTCGACACCAGCGCCAGCCTGATCCAGTGCGCCACTCACGGCGCGCTGTTCCTGATCGAAAGCGGCGAGTGCATCGCCGGTCCCTGCGCGGGCCAGAGCCTCACCGCCCTGCCCGGCCGCGAAGACGCACAGGGCCTGTGGGTGCAACTCTAGTCGCTGATCAGTACGTCCAAACGACGTTCCACAACAATTTCCTCAGGCGTGACGCGAACACCGTAGGCCAACACCTCCACACCGGCGGCCTTGGCCTCCCGCAATGCCGCAGCGTAACCGGCGTCGATTTCAACCGCTGGGCGTACTGCCTCTATTCCCGACAGGTTCACACAATACAACTGCACCGCCCGCACCCCGTCACGCGCCAGGTGCGCCAACTCACGCAGGTGCTTGGCGCCGCGCTGCGTTACCGCATCGGGAAAGGCTGCTACCGCCGTGCCATCAAAGCCCAGGGTGACACTTTTGACTTCGACAAACGCCGCGCCTTGCGGGTAATCGAGACGAAAATCGATGCGGCTTTTCTCCTGGCCATAAGGCACTTCGCGCTTCAAGGCGGTAAACCCGTTGAGCTCAGTGATGACCCCGGCGCGCAATGCCTCCTCGACCAATTGGTTGGCGCGCGCCGTGTTGACGCACGCCAATCGGCCCTGCGGCGTTTCGGCAATTTCCCAGGTGCCGGGCAACTTGCGCTTGGGGTCCGAAGAGCGACTGAACCAGACCTGGCCACCTTCCACCATGCAATTGAGCATCGAGCCGGTGTTCGGGCAGTGAATCGTCAGCAACTCGCCGGTAACGGTCTCGATATCGGTGAGAAAACGCTTGTAGCGGCGGATAAGCCGCGCTTCTTCGAGAGGAGGATGAAAACGCATCAGCCTTGCCAGCTCCGCAAACCACGGGCGATACGCTCTACCGCCTGTTGTAGCCGATCGATGTTTTGCGTGTAGGCAAAACGCACATGGTGGCCGGCTTGATAGCGGCCAAAATCCAGCCCGGGCGTAAACGCCACGTGTTCGGTTTCGAGGAAATGCCGACAGAACGCGAAGGCATCACCGCCGAACGCGCTGATATCGGCATACAAATAGAATGCCCCTTCCGGCTCTACGGCGATCCCGAATCCAAGTTCGCGCAGGGCGGGCAGCAGGAAGTCCCGACGGCGACCGAATTCGGCGCGGCGCTGCTCCAGTATGCTCAACGTTTGCGGGGTAAAACACGCCAGTGCCGCGTACTGGGCCATGCTCGGCGCGCTGATGTAGAGGTTTTGCGCAAGCTTTTCCAATTCACCCACCGCCGCAGGCGGCGCCACCAGCCAACCGAGGCGCCAGCCGGTCATGCCGAAATACTTCGAAAAACTATTCAGGACGAATGCGTCGTCGTCCACTTCCAGCACGCTGGCGGCATCGGTGCCGTACGTGAGGCCGTGATAGATCTCATCCACCACCAAGTGGCCGTCGCGCGCCTTGATTGCACTGGACAACCCCGCCAACTCGTCGCGTGTAAGGATCGTGCCGGTGGGGTTGGCCGGAGACGCGACCAACGCGCCCACGCTGTCCTGGTCCCAGTGTTTGGCCACCAGCTCGGCAGTCAATTGGTAGCGCACGTCCGGGCCAACCGGCACCAGCTGCGCCGCGCCTTCCACCAAGCGCAGAAAATGTCGGTTGCACGGATAGCCTGGGTCGGCGAGCAACCAATGTTTGCCCGGATCGACCAGCAGGCTGCTCGCCAGCAGCAACGCGCCGGAACCACCGGGGGTGATCAGAATGCGTTCAGGATCAATGTTCAGCCCGTAGCGCTGCTGGTAGAAACCGCTGATGGCCTCACGCAACTCCGGCAACCCGCGTGCTGCGGTGTAGCGGGTCTTGCCGTTGGCCAACGCCGCCTGGCCGGCCTGGATGATGGGCTCGGCCGTGGTGAAATCCGGCTCGCCGATCTCCAGATGGATCACATCATGGCCGGCTGCCTGCAGCTCATTGGCTCGCGCCAGCAGCGCCATGACATGAAAAGGTTCGATGGCGCGACTGCGCGCACTGTAGGGCTGAGCCATTAGCCTTCCTTAACGGTGAGGACAAAATCAGGATTCTACCGAACCCTCGCGGTAAAACATGCTCTATTGCCTGCTCGGCCGTCCATGACGAACCGAGCAAGCGCTTGCAAAACGACTAAAATCAACATTCGAGACACGCTATACCCAGCCATGGCGGGCTGTTGCAGTTTGCACCCCCGCCAAGTTGGGCCTCGACAACCGGGAGTGGCGCACCCCGAATCTATCTGGTAAGTTCGCCCGCTTGCAGCCGCAGGGCCGGCAGGTGTCGGTGACGTTGCAATCCTGCGCAATGGATTAGAAGAGTGAGAGGCGGTCTATTCATGTCCACCCAAGCAAAGCAACAGCAGCAGAGCCTCAGTGGCTTCACACCTTACGTCGAAACGAAAGGTGAGGAGTACATGGGCAAGCCCATGCTCCAGCACTTCACCAAGATCCTGCAAAAGTGGAAGCAGGACTTGATGCAAGAGGTCGACCGCACCGTTGACCACATGAAGGACGAAGCCGCCAACTTCCCGGACCCGGCAGACCGTGCCAGCCAGGAAGAGGAATTCGCCCTCGAACTGCGCGCCCGTGATCGTGAACGCAAGCTGATCAAGAAAATCGACAAAACGCTGCAACTGATCGAAGACGAGGAATATGGCTGGTGCGAATCCTGCGGCGTCGAGATTGGTATTCGCCGCCTGGAAGCCCGCCCAACCGCGGACCTGTGCGTAGACTGCAAGACCTTGGCTGAAATCAAGGAAAAACAGGTCGGCAAGTAATCCTGCCGGGCTGAACGAATGGGGCGTGCAAACGCCCCATTTTTGTTTCTGGCGTTTACCGATTTTCCAGTAGTATCCGGCCCATGACAGCCTCTACCTATATCGGGCGTTTCGCCCCCACGCCCAGCGGCCATTTGCATTTCGGCTCGCTGGTTGCCGCCCTCGCTTCCTACCTCGATGCCCGCGCCAACCAAGGCCGCTGGCTGATGCGCATGGAAGACCTCGACCCACCGCGTGAAGAACCCGGCGCCCAGACGGCGATCCTGCACGCCCTGGAAAGCTACGGCTTTGAGTGGGATGGCGAACTGGTCCGACAAAGCGAGCGGCATGATGCCTACGCCAAAGTCCTCGACGGCCTGTTCAACCACGGCCTGGCCTACGCCTGCACGTGCTCGCGCAAACAGCTGGAGCCCTACCACGGAATTTACCCGGGTTTATGCCGCAATGCCGGGCACGATCAGCAAGACGCGGCCATCCGCCTGCGCGTGCCCGAGCTGGAATACCACTTTACCGACCGCGTACAGGGTGAATTCCGACAGCACCTGGGGCGCGATGTAGGCGATTTTGTCATCCGTCGTCGCGACGGCTTGTATGCCTATCAATTGGCCGTCGTGCTCGACGACGCCTGGCAAGGTGTGACCGACATCGTGCGCGGTGCCGACCTGCTCGATTCCACGCCACGCCAGCTCTACCTGCAAGAACTGCTGGGCCTGCGCCAGCCGCGCTACCTGCACGTGCCGTTGATCGTGCAGCCGGACGGTAACAAGTTGGGCAAAACCTACCGTTCTGCGCCGTTGACACCGGACCAAGCCACGCCTTTGCTGCTAAGGGCATTGCGCGCCCTCGGCCAGCCCGCCGGCGCTGAACTGCTGCACGCCAGCCCACGGGAGCTGCTCGATTGGGGCATTGCGCACTGGGATGCAACCCTGATCCAGCGCACACTCACGCTGGCCGAAGCGCAATTGAGCTGAAGGCGCTTGCAGCTTGCCAGCCATCCGTTACCATCGCCGCAGTTTTTTAATCAGAGGCCAACATGTACATCTATCGATTGGTCCTGCTGCTGGTCGTCGGGATCTACCTGTTTTCCCCCGCCATCATGGATTGGTGGATCGACGCCACGGGCGCCTGGTATCGCCCTTATCTGCTGTGGCTGATCCTGATCGTCGTGACCTTCATCCTGCAGAGCCAAAAAGATGCCGATGAGCTTTAGCCTCACCCAGATGCTGCTGATCAGCGCCGCCTACCTGGCCGCGCTGTTCGCCGTGGCCTGGATCAGTGAGCGCGGAATGATTCCGCGGGCGATCATTCGCCATCCGTTGACCTACACCTTGTCCCTGGGCGTTTACGCCAGCGCCTGGGCGTTTTATGGCACCGTGGGCCTGGCCTATCAGTACGGCTACGGCTTCCTGTCCAGCTACCTTGGGGTGTCCGGCGCATTCCTGCTGGCGCCGGTGTTGCTGTACCCGATCCTGAAAATCACCCGCACCTACCAGCTGTCATCCCTGGCGGACCTGTTTGCCTTCCGTTTTCGCAGCACCTGGGCTGGCGCGCTGACCACGATTTTCATGTTGCTCGGCGTATTGCCGCTGCTGGCCCTGCAGATCCAGGCCGTGGCGGATTCCATCAGCATCTTGACCCGTGAGCCGGTGCAGCATCGCGTCGCGCTGGCCTTTTGCGCGTTGATCACGCTGTTCACGATTTTCTTCGGCTCACGCCATATCGCCACCCGTGAAAAACACGAGGGCCTGGTGTTTGCGATTGCCTTTGAGTCGGTGATCAAGCTGATCGCCATCGGCGGCGTCGGCTTGTATGCGCTGTATGGCGTGTTCGACGGCCCGCAACAGCTGGAGCTGTGGCTGCTGCAAAACCAGACCGCCCTCGCCGCCCTGCACACGCCGTTGCAAGAAGGCCCATGGCGCACGCTGTTGCTGGTGTTCTTCGCCTCGGCGATCGTGATGCCGCACATGTACCACATGACCTTCACCGAGAACCTCAACCCGCGCTCATTGGTCAGCGCCAGCTGGGGCCTGCCGCTGTTTCTGCTGCTGATGAGCCTGGCGGTGCCGCTGATCCTGTGGGCCGGCCTCAAGCTGGGCGCAACCACCAACCCGGAATACTTCACCCTCGGCGTCGGTATTGCCGCCAACAGCAAATCCCTGGCGTTGCTGGCGTATGTCGGCGGTTTGTCGGCGGCCAGCGGCTTGATCATCGTGACCACGCTCGCGTTGTCGGGCATGGCGCTCAACCACCTGGTGCTGCCGCTGTATCAGCCGCCAGCCGAAGGCAACATCTACCGCTGGCTGAAGTGGACGCGCCGCGCGCTGATTGTCGCGATCATCATGGCCGGCTATGGCTTCTACCTGTTGCTGGGCGCCGGGCAAGACCTGGCCAACCTCGGCATCGTTGCGTTCGTTGCCACCTTGCAGTTCCTGCCGGGCGTGTTGTCGGTGCTGTATTGGCCGACCGCTAATCGCCGCGGCTTTATCGCCGGTCTGCTGGCGGGGATTCTGGTGTGGATCGTTACCATGCTGCTGCCGCTGGTCGGCAACCTGCAGGGTTTCTACATTCCGTTGCTGAACATGATTTACGTGCTGGACGACACCAGTTGGCACATGGCCGCCATCGCTTCATTGGCTGCCAACGTCTTGATGTTCACCTTGATTTCGCTGTTCACCAACGCCAGCCCCGAAGAAACCAGCGCCGCCGAAGCCTGCGCGGTGGACAACGTGCGCCGCCCGCAACGCCGCGAGCTGCACGCCGCCTCGCCCCAGGAGTTCGCCACGCAACTGGCCAAGCCGCTGGGTGCGAAAGCCGCGCAAAAGGAAGTCGAACAGGCACTGCGCGACCTCTACCTGCCGTTCGACGAGCGCCGCCCGTATGCGCTGCGGCGCTTGCGTGACCGTATCGAGGCCAACCTGTCCGGCCTGATGGGGCCCAGTGTGTCCCAAGACATGGTCGAAACGTTCTTGCCCTACAAGGCCGGCGGCGAAAACTACGTCACCGAAGACATCCATTTCATCGAGAGCCGGCTGGAGGATTACCACTCGCGCCTCACCGGCCTTGCCGCCGAACTCGATGCGCTGCGCCGCTACCACCGCCAGACCCTGCAGGAGCTGCCGATGGGCGTGTGCTCCCTGGCCAAGGATCAAGAGATCCTGATGTGGAACAAGGCCATGGAAGAATTGACCGGCATCGCCGCCCAGCGGGTAGTGGGTTCGCGCCTGAACACCTTGGGCGATCCGTGGAAGGAACTGCTGCAAGGCTTTATCAACCTGCCCGACGAGCATTTGCACAAGCAGCACTTGGCACTCGACGGCCAGACGCGGTGGCTCAACCTGCACAAAGCGGCGATCGACGAACCCCTGGCACCCGGCAACAGCGGCCTGGTGCTGCTGGTC
>Ga0105858_1000599_pt1 | contig 14112 bp, 9 predicted proteins | sample OrgsoiDNA_201062_FD_89683 | JGI IMG/M metagenome (GOLD analysis project Ga0105858, IMG submission 89683) | Permafrost soil microbial communities from the Arctic, to analyse light accelerated degradation of dissolved organic matter (DOM) -... | ecosystem: Environmental > Terrestrial > Soil >...
ATCGTCAAGGATCCGGCCGCCCTCGAGCAGCTGACGCTCTGCCGCACGATGATCCTCGACAAGACCGGGACGCTGACATACGGCCGGCCGACCATGAGCGGGCAGCGGTATGCGGCGTCGCAGACGCCCGCGACGATACTGCCGATGGTCGCCGCCCTCGAACGGCACAGCCGTCACCCGCTTGCCGCCGCCATCCTGAACGCCGCCGAAGAGGCGCGCTATCCGCTGCCCGAGGTCGAGTGGATTCGCGAGGAGGCGGGCGTCGGCCTCCGCGGAAAAGTCGGCGGCGCGATCGTGCTCGTCACGAGCCGAGCGTACGCGGCCGCGCGCGTCGCGCTGCCGCCGAGCCAGCCCACCGGCCTGGAGTGCATCGTCCTCGTGGACGATCAGTATGCGGCGAGCTTCAGTTTTCACGACGTGCCGCGCGCCGAGAGCCGCGGGTTCATCAGCCACCTGGAGCCCGCGCACGGGTTCACGCGGGTGCTGCTGGTGTCGGGCGATCGGGAGGCCGAGGTCAGCCGGCTCGCCGAGGCCGTGTCGATCGGGGAGATTCACGCCGGGCAGTCGCCCGAGGACAAGGTCGCGATCGTGCGGCGCGAGACCCTGCGCGCGAAGACCGTCTTCGTCGGCGACGGCATCAACGACGCGCCGGCGCTGATGGCCGCCACCGTGGGGATCGCGTTCGGGCAGAACAGCGACGTGACGTCGGAAGCGGCGCGCGTCGTCATCATCGACTCGTCGCTCTCCAAGGTCGACGAGTTGATCCACCTCAGCTACCGGCTGCGGCGCATCGCGCTGCAGAGCGCGGTTGGCGGCATGGCGCTCAGCGGCGTGGGCATGGTGTTCGCGGCGCTCGGTCTGCTGTCGCCGGTGGTCGGCGCGGTGGCGCAGGAAGTGATCGATCTGCTGGCCGTGCTCAACGCGCTGCGGACGGCGCGCCGCTCACGAACGTCGGCCGACTTCCCTGCCTGAGAGACGACTACTCGTCGCGGGGCGTCGTGAACACGTGCCCGCAGTCCTCGCAGTGATACCAGGGGTCGGCGTCGACGGTGTAGCGCTGCATGGTGACGACCGGTTCCGTGGATGAGCTCGCGCAGTGCGTGCACGCCGGTGACGAGCGCGAGTCTTGACGGGTGTTGTCGTCGGCCTCGACCGGCGTGTTCGTTCCCATGACTACCAACGTAGCGGCCCGGCACGGCTTCCGCCTGTACCCTATTGGACAGCCCAGGCCGCGGCGTCAGGACGCCGCCGACAGCGCCGCATCCACAATCAGCTGAGCTTCCGCGAGGATACGGCTCAGGTGTTCCCCGTCGCGGAAGCTCTCCGCGTAAATCTTGTAGATGCTCTCGGTGCCGGACGGCCGCGCCGCGAACCAGCCGCTTGCCGCGACGACCTTCACGCCGCCGATCGGCGCGCCGTTGCCGGGCGCATTCGTGAGCGTGGTCTGGATCGGCTCGCCGGCGAGGTCGTGCGAACGGATCGCGTCCGGAGACAGCCGCTGCAGCGCCGCCTTCTGCGCGGGCGTCGCCGGCGCGTCGACGCGCTCGTACTGCGGATCGCCGAACTCGCGCGTGAGCTCGCGATAGATGTCGGCCGGGTCTCGACCGATGCGGGCCGTCATCTCGGCCGCCAGCAGCGCCAGCACGATTCCGTCCTTGTCGGTCGTCCACACCGTGCCGTCGAGCCGGAGGCACGACGCACCCGCGCTCTCTTCTCCGCCGAATCCCAGCGAGCCGTCGTGCAGGCCGTCCACGAACCACTTGAAGCCGACGGGCGTTTCGTAGAGTGGCCGCGCGAGCTTCCGGGCGACGCGATCGATCATCGCGCTGCTCACGACCGTCTTGCCGACGCCGGCGTCGCGGCGCCAGCGCGGCCGATGCTGGAAGAGATACGAGACGGCGGCCGACAGATAGTGATTGGGCGCGATCAGCCCGCCGCTCTTCGAGACGATGCCGTGGCGATCGTGATCGGTGTCGCAGGCGAACGCCAGATCGAAGCGATCCTTGAGGCCGATCAGGCGGCGCATCGCGAACGGCGACGAGGGGTCCATCCGGATCTGTCCGTCCCAGTCGAGGGTCATGAACGCGAACGTCGGATCGACGACGTCGTTGACGATCGCCAGCGTGAAGCCGTACCGCTCGGCGATGGGCCCCCAGTAGTGCACGCCCGCGCCGCCGAGGGGATCCACGCCCAGCGACAGCGACGATCCGCGGATCACGTCGACGTCGATCACCTGATCCAGATCGCGCGTGTACGCATCGAGGTAATCGTGGCGATGGGTCGTCGGCGCGCGAAGCGCCCGCTCGGACGTGATGCGCGTCACGCCCTGCAGCTGCTTGGTCAGCAGATCGTTGGCGGCGTCCTCGATCCAGCGCGTGACGGCGAGATCGGCCGGTCCGCCGTTCGTCGCGTTGTACTTGAAGCCGCCGTCGCGCGGCGGATTGTGCGACGGCGTCACCACGATGCCGTCGGCGAGGCCCCGTGTCCGCTCACGGTTGTAGGCGAGGATCGCGTGAGACACGGCCGGCGTCGGCGTGAACTCGTCGTCTTTCGCGAGCATGACGTCCACGCCGTTGGCGGCCAGCACCTCGAGCGCGCTGGTGAGCGCCGGGCGGGAGAGCGCATGCGTGTCCATGCCGAGGAACAGCGGTCCGTCGATCTGGTGTGCGGATCGGTAGAGGCAGATGGCCTGAGCGATCGCCCAGATGTGCCATTCGTTGAACGTCGTGTCGAACGACGATCCGCGATGTCCGGACGTGCCGAACGCGACCCGTTGTCCCGGCACCGACGGATCGGGCCGCTGCGCGTAGTACGCGGCGACGAGCGCGGACACGTCGATCAGGTCGTGAGGCGCGGCCGGATGGCCGGCGAGCGGGCTGACGTTCATGAGGCGCGAGTCCGATCCTACTTTTTCTTGCCGACCCGCGAGGTCTTCGGCGTGGCCTTCGCGTCGGCGCGGTCGCGTCCCTTTTTCAGGATGAAGCTGACCGGCAGTCCTTCCTTGTCGACGCTGTCGCGCAGATGGGGCAGCAGGCCCGAGAGCGCGCTGCTGGCGTCTTTCTTTTTCTTCGTCTTCGTCATCGTGGATCTCCTGCGGTGAAAGGCGGCGGTCAGCCGCGTTCGGGCGCCACCATCAGCCGGTGGATTTCGACCTCCGGCCGCGGCCGGTCGCCGAGCACGATCTGCACGTCGTGCGTCCGGCCGTCGTTGAGGAGCGGGATCGCCGTGGCGTCGATCGGCGCGCCGTCCAGCGTGGCCGTGGCGACCCCGCGGCAGCGGCGGCCGGGGTTCACGACCGTGATCTCGTAGCGGCTCTCGAGGAAGCGCCACGTCATCCGGTACTCGGGCCACGACGAGGGAATGCACGGCTCGACGGCGAACGTGTCGCCGCGACGCCGCAGGCCCAGAATGCTCTCGACGCCGGCGCGGTACATCCAGCCGGCCGATCCGGTGTACCAGCTCCAGCCTCCGCGCCCCGCGTGCGGCGCGCGCGCGTAGACGTCGCCGGCCATCACGTACGGCTCCGTCTTGTAGCTCGCCACGTCCGCGGACGTGCGGCCGTGGTTGATCGGGTTCAGCATGTGGAAGAACTCCGCGGCCTCGTCGCCGCTGCCCAGCTTCGCCAGCGCCATCACGATCCAGACGGCCGCGTGCGTGTACTGACCGCCGTTCTCCCGGACGCCCGGCGGGTAGCCTTTGATATAGCCGGGATCCTGCGCCGATCGATCGAAGGGCGGGTGGAGGAGCAGCATGATTTGCGAGCCGCGGGCGATGAGCGACGTGCGCACCGCGTCCATCGCGCGCTCCGCGAACCGGATCGGGACGGCGCCCGAGAGCACCGCCCACGACTGCGAGATCGAATCGATGCTGCACTCGTCGTTCTGCGCCGATCCCAGCGGTGAGCCGTCGTCGTAGTAGCCGCGCCGGTACCACTCGCCGTCCCACGAGCGTTCGAGCTTGGCCGCGAGCCGCCGCGACTCGCCGGCGTACCGATCGCCGCGGGCGGGATCCTGCCGCGCGCGGCAGAGCGGCGCGAAGTCGGTGAGGACGGCGTGCAGGAAGAACCCCAGCCACGTGCTCTCGCCACGCCCGGCCGGCCCCACGCGGTTCATGCCGTCGTTCCAGTCGCCGGTGCCGATGAGCGGCAGTCCGTGCGCGCCGGCGGTGAGCCCCTTGTCGATCGCCCGCACGCAATGTTCGAAGAGCGTGCCCTGCTCGGCGGACACACGCGGCTGGCTGTACGATTCGATCGCGTCGGCCGCCAGCAGCGGCGCGTCGAGAAACGCGACGCGCTCGTCCAGCACGCTCACGTCGCCGGTCGCGCGGACGTATTCGGCCGCCACGAACGGCAGCCACAGCAGATCGTCGGAGCAGCGCGAGCGCAGGCCGCGGCCGCTGGGCTCGTGCCACCAGTGCTGCACGTCGCCTTCGACGAACTGCCGCCCGGCCGCGCGCAGCAGGTGCGCGCGCGCGAGCTCGGGCCGCGCCAGCAGCAGCGCGAGCACGTCCTGCAGCTGATCGCGGAATCCGTACGCGCCGCCCGGCTGGTAGTACCCGGCGCGCGTCCAGAGACGGCAGCTCAGATCCTGATAGACCAGCCACCGGTTGATCAGCACGTCGAAGGAATCGTCCGGCGTCTTGACCTGGATTGTGTCGAGCGTCGTGTTCCAGGATGCCGTCACCCTGTCGAGCGCGGCCTGGGCGTCGGGGACCGTTCGATGCCGCGCGATCAGGCGCCCGACGTGATCGATGTCTGTGCCCTGACCCAGCAGGAACAGCATCGTGTGCGACTCACCCGGCTGGAGCACCAGCTGCACGTGCAGCGCCGCGCACGGATCCAGGCCCGCGCCGAACAGCGGCTCGAGCGTCAGGTGACGCAAGGCCGACGGACGGTGCATCGAGCCGTTGCGGCCGATGAACGACAGGCGCTGTCCGGTCGCGGACCGCGGCATCTCGCTGCAATGAGCGAACGCGACGCGCCGCGCAAACTCGTCGTTGTAGGCGTTGCGCGCGAAGATCGTTCCGCTCGCCTCGTCGTACGTCGTGATGACGTGTCCGGCCACGCTCTCGCGCGGCGGCCCGAGCACCCAGTCGTTGTAGGCGAACAGGCTCAGCGTCCGCGCGGCCGTGCCGTCGTTGATCAGCGTGAGCCGCGAGAACTTGACCGGGTCGTCGGCGTCGACGAACACGTCGAGCTCGTGGCGGATGTCGCGCGTCGCGCGCGAGAAGCGCGTGACCCCGGCCGCATGCTGGACCACGAACTGGCCGCTCGTCGCATGCCGCGGCAGCGGTCCCGGCGTCGGCGACCACGCGTCGCCCGAGTCGTCGTCTCGAATGAAGATCGCTTCGGCGGTCGGATCGACGATCGGATCGTTGGCGAACGAGGTGAGACGGTTCTCGCGGCTGTTCTCCGACCAGGTCGTCGCGGAGCCCGACGCGGTGATGATGGTGCCGAAGCAGGGATTGGCGATCACGTTCGCCCACGGCAGCGGCGTGTCCTGGTCGCCCTCGAGCACGATCGTGTACGCGCGCCCCTCGTCGGTGAACCCGCCGAGGCCGTTCGTCAGCGTCATCGACGGCAGCGCGATCGGCTGGTCGATGGCGGGAGAGACGGCCGGTTCCGCGACCGCCTCGGGGAAGTCGGGCCGCCGGTTGTTCTGCACGGGGTGCGGCGTGTCGAGCTGCGCGCGCAGATCGCCGCGGTCTCCGCCGACGACCGCCCGCGCGACGGCCTCGATCAGCGTGCGGTCGGCCTGGCCGATCAGATCGGCGCGCAGGAGATACGCGCCGCCGGAGCGGTGCTTCCACGTCCGCCACGGGCCGTTGTCGAGGACCGCCGTCAGCTGCGCGTGGATCTCGTCCAGATAGCTGGACGGATCCTCGTTCATGATGACGACGTCGGCGCTGAGCCCTTTGAGGCGCCAGTATTCCTGGCCCTGCAGCACCTGGCGCACGAGCGCGACGTCGGCGTCGCCGGTGACGCGCACGAGCAGGATCGGCAGATCGCCGGAGATCCCGTGGAGCCAGAGGCCGGCCTGCCCGAGCGCGTTGGCCGCAATCGTGTCCGCGCCGGTCCGCAGCGCGGCGTCCGCGAACAGCACGCGCGACGCCAGGCGCTCGAACAGCAGCGCCTCGTCGTTGGAAATGCCGAGGTGACGCAGGCCGCTCTGCGCGTGCGTGAAGGCGAGCGCGAACGTGCGCGCGGCCGCGCTCGGATCGCGGTACTTCTGCGCCAGCGCCCTGGCGGTCTCTCGATCCGACGCGATCCCGGTGGCGAAGCAGAGACGCACCGACGCGCCGGGGACCAGCCGGATCCGCTGGCGCAGGCTGAGGATCGGATCGAGCACGACGCCCGTCGTGCCTGAGAGTGCGCGGCCGTCGAGCGCCGCCGGTCCGTCGGTGTCGCGCCCGCGCCCGATGAACCGCGCGCGATCGGTCTCCCACTCGACCGGTCCCTGCGGCCGCCCCTCGAGACTCAGCACGTGCACCGCCCACACCGGCGGATCCTTGGGATCACGCGAGCGGCGATGGCAGAGCAGCGCCGCGCTGTCGGGCAGGTATTCGGTCTCGAGAAACAGCTTGCCGAAGGCCGGATGCGCGAGATCGTCCGCGGGCGGCGCGAGCACGATCTCCGCGTAGCTCGTGACGTCGATCTCACGGATGCGTGCGCTCTGGTTGACGACGGTCACCCGGCGCACCTCCACGTCGTCTTCGGTGGAGACCGCGACGTCGAGCTGCGTGCCGATGCCGTCGTCGTGGCGGCGGTACGTGGCCCGCGCCGCGCGGAACTCCACCGTGTAGTCCGACGGCTCGACCGCGGTCGGATGATACGTGGCCGACCAGACGGATCCGCTGCGCACGTCGCGCAGGTAGACGAACTGGCTGCCGGGATCGCGCGTCGGGTCGCGCCGCGATTGCGTCACCGCGAGGCCGCGGCAGAAGCTGCTCCCGCCGCCGGCGTTGGTCACAATCGTCACGTAGTTGCCGTTGGACAGGAACTGCGCGTGCGGAAACAGCGTGTGCGGCGATCGGTACCGCCGCATCGGCATCGCCGGCGGCGGCGCGACGACGCGCATTTCGTCGAGCGGCCGCGGCTGAATCGTCGGCGCGTGACGCGGCACCCGCTCCTGCAGCAGCAGCTCGGTGGCCTGCACGCGCGGATCGGCGTGGAAGCGCTTCACCATCGCGTCGCCGAGCAGCGCGTTGGCCAGCGCGACCATCGTCATGCCGGCGTGGTGCGCGAAGTACGTGCGGACCACCGTGCCGGCGGCCGGGCTCTTCGCGGGCTCCGGCGGCGCGTCGTGCGGATCGGGCTCGCGCACGGTGTAGTCGATGGCGTCGAAGAACCCGTAGTCGCCTTCGAGCCCGGCGCCGTTCAACCGCCGAAGGTTGGCCGCGCTCGCCGGCGCGTCGATCATCGCGGCGAGCGCCGTCGCGTACGGCGCCACCACCAGCTCGTCGCCCAGCCCCCGATTCAGGCCGAGTCCGGGGACGCCGAACGCCTTGTACTGATAAATGTCATGCCGATCGACGACGTTGTAGGCCGACTCGGAGATGCCCCACGGCACGCCGCGCGCGGCGCCGTACTCGATCTGGCGCCGCACCACCATGCGGCACGACTCGTCCAGCAGCGTGTCCGGGTAGCTGCGCATGACGAGCAGCGGCATCAAGTACTCGAACATCGTCGCGCTCCACGACAGGAGGACCGGCGCGCCGCGCACGCTGGTGACCGCGCGTCCGAGGTGGAACCAGTGCGACTCGGACACGTCGCCCTTGGCGATCGCGAGAAAGCTGGCGAGCCGCGCTTCGGACGCGAGCAGGTCGTACGACGCGGGATCGCGGCGGCCCGGCCCCTCGCCGTCCGCCAGCCGATAGCCGATGGTGAACAGCTGCCGCTGCGGGTCGTACAGGAACTTGAAGTTCATGGCGTCGAAGAGCGCGACCGCGCGGGCGGACAGCTCGTGTAGCGCCGGTTCTTCAGGACCCGACATGTGCGCGAGCGCCACCGACAGCGTCAGGAGCGCGCCGGCGAGGTTGCCGCTGTCGACCGTCGAGATGTAGGCCGGCATCAGCGGCGCCAGCGTGCGCGTGTCGTACCAGTTCAGCAGGTGCCCCTCGAAGCGTTCGAGGCTTTCGACGGTCGTGAGGATGGCGTCAATCCGCGCGGCCAGCGTCTTCGTGTCGATGAACGCGAAGTCGTGGGCGGCGACCGTGGCCAGCAGCTCCATGCCGATGTTGGTGGGCGACGTGCGGTGCGCGATGGTCAGGCCGGGGACGAGCTGCACGTTGTCGGGCGGGAGCGCGTGATCCTCCGCGCCGCTGAACGTCTCGAAGTACCGCCACGTCTTGAGCGCCATCGACCGCAGGAACTCGCGGTCGTCCGGGCCGAGCACGGCGCGGCGCGTCGGCACGGGGCGGCTGAGCGCGTACGCGATGAACGGCGCCGCCGCCCAGAGCGCGAGCACCGGCACCGATGCGGCGAGCGCGTGCGGCCGGATCGCGATCACGAGCGCGAGGCCGGCGACGGCCACCAGCGGGCTGGCGATCATATCGCGCACGAACACGCCAAGGCGGGGCGGTCCGCCGCGGTGCGCGCTGGCCGCGGCCGTTTCCCACTCGAGCAGGCGGTGCTTCGTGATCCCGAGACGCACGAGCGTGACGGTGATCGCGTGCAGCATCTCGTACGCCTGGTTCGCCAGGAACGCGAGCTGGAGCAGGACGCGCGCGAGGTCGGTCTCGAGATCCTCGATCGTGGAGCGCAGGAACGCGGGCACGGACTGCATCCGCGCCGGTCCGCCGAGCAGCTGCAGCAGCCCGAGGACCATCGGCCATGCGACCGCGCCGAGGCCGATGCCGGTCCAGATGTCCGGCGACCCCGGCAGGACCGTCCAGCCCAGAAGCAGGATGGCGAGCGTCGCCGGCGCCATCAGGCTGCGCCGCAGGTTGTCGAGAATCTTCCAGCGCGCGATGAGCGGCAGGCGATTGCGCTGCAGGCCGGTCGGCGACGGCACGAACGGAAACAGCCAGAGCAGGATCTGCCAGTCGCCGCGCACCCAGCGGTGCTGGCGTCTCGCGTGCGCGAGGACGCTCGACGGATAGTCGTCGACGACCTCGACGTCCGTGACGAGCGCCGTCCGCGCGTAGAGCCCCTCGAAGAGATCGTGCGAGAGCAGCGCGTTCTCCGGCACGCGCCCCTGGAGCGCCGCGACGAACGCGTCGACGTCGTACAGGCCCTTGCCGGTGAAGATCCCTTCGTCGAAGAGATCCTGGTAGACGTCCGAGACCGCCGTCGTGTACGGATCCACGCCGGTGTGGCCGGCGTACGTCCGCGCGAAGAGTGATCCGGCCGCGCTGGCCATCGTGACGCTGACGCGTGGCTGCAGAATGCCGTAGCCGTGCGTGACGCGGCCGACGCGCGCGTCGAAGCGGGGAACGTTCAACGGATGCGACATGATGCCGACGAGCGCCTTCGCGGCGTCGCGCGGCAGGCGCGTGTCCGTATCGAGGGTGAGGCAGTAGCGGACCGCGGAGAGGATGGCGAGCTCGCCGACCTGCACCGTGAAGCTCGTGTCGGCGGCGCCGCGCAGCAGCCGGTTGAACTCCTCGATCTTGCCGCGCTTGCGCTCCCATCCCATCCACGCGTGCTCGCGGGCGTTCCAGCGCCGCGCGCGGTGGAAGAGGAAGAACCGATCCGCGTGATCGGGGCCGAAGCGCCGGTTGAGATCCTCGATGCCGGCGCGGGCAGCGTCGAGAATCGGGGCATCGGCGGGGAGCGTCTCGGCGTCGGCGTCGGTGAAGTCGCTGAGGATCGCGAAGTGGATGTGCGGATCGAGGTTGCCGAGCGCGAGCACCTCGACGTGCTCCAGCAGCGCGGCCACCGACGCGGCGCTTGTCAGCAATGTCGGCACCACGACCATCGTGCGGGCGCTGCCGGGAATCCGATCGGAGAAGTCGAGGCGTGACAGCCGGCGCGGCGGAATTGCCCAGGCGACGACGCGATGCGCGATCGCGATGGCGATGTCGGCGGCGGGAATCAGCAGGAGCGCGACCAGCGCCGCCAGCGCGCGCCCGGATGCGCCCTCGTGCCGGGCGTACGCCGCGGCCGCGGTCAGCAGCGCGGCCGTGATGATTGCGATCGGCCCGAGGTAGATGAACGTCGCATGCGCGAATACCAGACGCCTGATCCGGCGCGTGAGCGTCGGGCGGTACGCGACGTCGACCTCGAGGACCTGTCGTCCGTCGTCGATGAGGTGGTACCCCACGTGCGCGGCCCGATCCGCGGACGATCCGGCGGCGGCCGCCTGCCGGGCGCTTTCGACCGCGCGGAGGGCGACCCGCACCTGCGCCTCGCCGCTCGGCGCCGCGAGCTCCTCGACCGCGCGGCGCTGCCGATCGCGGCTGAGGAAGTCCATGCGTCCGTACGCGCCGGCGGGATCGCGCTGCAGGACCTGCTCAACCAGGCTGACCGACTCGACGTACTGGCGCCAGTCGATCGCGGAGCAGAGGCGCAGACTGTTGATCGCGTTGGCGACCGACACCTGGTTGGCCGCCTGGTGCTGGTGCTCGCCGCGAATCGCCGCCTCCGCGGTCGTCTGCTGCGACGCGAGATGATCTTCGACCGCCGTGCGGACCAGCGAGTGCCGCACGCCGAACTCGCGCAGCCGGTGCAGGAGCTGGACCACGAACGCGACGTCGGGCGACGGCGGCAGCGGGCGCGCGTGGTCGCCGGTCTCGGCCTCGATGCTCGACACGTACGCGTCGGCGGCGAGGCGCTCGCGGCGCGCGGCCAGCGTTTCCTCGGCCAGGCGTCTGAGGTTTTCGATGAGCGCGAGCTTGAGCATGCTCGGCCACGCCCAGAGCTCGCCGATCGTCAGCGGCGCGACGCGCTGGTAGCTGTTGACGAACATCGCGAGCTGCTGCCGGTCGATCCGGCTGTCGCTGTGGCGCACCAGTTCGACGGCCATCGCGTAGATCCGCGTGTGGCCCGACTGATCGCGCGACGCGAGCGAGGGCAGCTGGCGGTAGTAGGCGCCGGGGAGATGCTGGCGGACGTCGCGGATTTCCGACGTCAGCAGGTGGAAATTGTCGAGCAGCCATTCGCCGGCCGCCGTGATCGGCTGGCCGCCCCGGACATCATCGGCCAGCGCGCGATAGGCGCTGCGCAACACCACCGCGTTGTCGTTGAACCGTGGAAAGATGTTGCGCGCGCGCCGGCGCGGGCTCGGATCGACGGTGAGGCTGGCGGCGAGCGCGAGCGCACGTTCCTCGAGGCGCTCGATGCTGAGCAGCTCGTCGCGAAACGGTTTCTCCGATGCGGGCGGTGATCGCCGCGGCCATCGGAAGAATGCGCTCATCGGATTTCGCCCTCGACGCGAAGTGCTTTGGTGACGGCAGAGGGCCAGCTGGGCCGCACGCATTCAGGAAAGCGAGATCCTCAGTATAGTCGCGTATAGTGGATCCCGGTCATGACCGAACAGCCTGCCCACGTCGTCATTTCCTACGAGCGGTTTCTCGAGTGTCAGGCGCGGCGCCGCGGCATCGCGCCGGAGCCGGCGCCGCACGATCATTCGCCGACGAGCGAGACGACCGACTCGCCGGCACTGGATGAGGCGGCCGCGGCCGAGCGGCCGCGCCCCGCGCCTCGCGCCGGCGGCTGACCCGAGCACCCATGCTGGACTGGATGAAGCGGCGCGCCTCGACCGTGCGTTACGAGCGCGACGTCCGCGCGGATCCGCCGAAGCCTCCCGTGCGCGCCATGTCCGGCAAGTACCTGCTGCTCTACAAGTATCTCGAGAACCGGTACGCGGACACGGTCGTGCTGACGTTCGCGGAGATCGAAGATCTGCTCGGCTTCACGCTGCCGGATCAGGCGCACGCCCGTCAGGAGTGGTGGACCGACGCGGCGGTGAGCGGCGCCGGGCTCAACTACGCCGACTCCTGGATCCTCGCCAGCCGGACGGCGATCCCGAACATGCTGGCGCACACCGTCTCGTTCGCGCGCGCCTGACGCGGAACGTGTGCGCGCGTCCGCAGCGAGGTACAGAACCATGGGCCGTGAACACGACGACGACATCAGCCCTGAGGTCGACGAAGGCCCGGACGGGGAATCGGACCGATTCCCTGTGGTCGCCGAAGACATCGACAAGCGGGCGGCCGAGGCGGCCGAGATCGAGCGTGCGCGGGAGCTGCGGAACCACCTGCGGGAGGCCGAGGGCGACGAGGTCGAGGAGGGCTAAACCTTCGGCGTCGTGCGACCCATCAGATAAAACTCGTCGTTCGGGCGCAGCGCCATCAGGTTCGCCATGCGGTTCGACAGCGCGAACAGCGCCGCGATCGCGCCGATGTCCCAGATCTCGTCGTCGGTCAGCCCCTGACCGCGGAGCGCCGCGAGATCCGCGTCGCTCACCTCGTGCGATCGCTCCGCGACCTTGACGCCGAAGTCGAGCATCGCGCGCTGGCGCGGCGTGAGGTCGGCGTTCAGATAGTTGATCGCGATCTGGTCGGCGATCAGCGGGTGCTTCGCCCGGATCCGCAGAATCGCGCCATGCGCAATCACGCAGTAGTGGCAGTGGTTCACCGCCGACGTCGCCACCACGATCATCTCGCGCTCGGCTTTCGTGAGGCCGCCCTCTTTCTCCAGCAGCGCGTCGTGATACGCGAAGAACGCGCGGAATTCCTCCGGCCGGTACGCCCACGCGAGAAACACGTTGGGGATGAACCCCGCCTTCTCGTGGACCGCGACGATGCGGGCGCGGATGTCGGCGGGGAGGGCGTCGAGCGCGGGAACCGGAAAGCGGCTGACGGTGCTCATGGCGCCAGTGTAATCTGAGGGATATGGCGAGCGACGTCAGGCCCGATCCGTTGGCGATGTTTTCGGCGCTCTTCGAGCGGGCGGCCCGCGAGTGCGCGGAGCCGGACGCCATGGTGCTCTCGACGGTGGACGCCGACGGCCGGCCGTCGGGGCGCTACGTGCTGCTCAAGGGCGTGGACGACCGCGGGTTCGTGTTCTACACCAACCTCGAGAGCCGCAAGGCGCGGGCGCTCGACGCGAACCCGTACGCCGCGCTGACGTTCTACTGGCCCGTGGCGACGCAGGTGCGCATCGAGGGCGACGTCGAGCGCGTGTCGGGGTCGGACGCGGATGCGTACTTCGCCACGCGGCCGCGCGACTCGCAGATCGGTGCCTGGGCGTCGAAGCAGAGCGCGCCGCTGGCGTCGCGCGCCGCGCTCGATGCGCGCTTCGCAGAGATCGAGGAGCGCTTCACGGGCGTGCCGGTGCCACGTCCGCCGTTCTGGAGCGGCTACAGAGTCATCGCCCGCTCGATCGAGTTCTGGACGCGCGACGACGCGCGGCTGCACGAACGGGTGCACTTCGAGCGCCGCAACGGCGCGTGGGCACGCACACTGCTGTTTCCGTAGCGTCTTATTTCAGGAGCGCCGCCCAGTTCAACACGATCACGATCGGCGGCGGCTTCGGCTCCGACACCATCGCGTTGACGAGGAAGCGCTGTCCGTCGGCCGTGACGGAGTACTGCGTGCGGTAGGTCTCGGCATCGTAAAACATGCGGACCGTGAACAGCGCGTGCGGCCGGCCGACCTCGAATCCTGACGCGCTTTCGCGCACGTCGACGGCCATCATCGAATCACCCTCGGTGTAGAACAGCTCTTTGCCGTCGCGCCGCCACCGCGGCTGCCATCCGCCCGCCGTCGAGACTCGCCACTTGCCCGGCGCGGCGGAGAACGCCTGCACGAACACGTCCGATCCCTGCGTCGGCGACGACGACTCGGTCGAGGCGAACGCCAGCCAGCGGCCGTTGGGCGACAGCTGACCCTGGAACTCGGCCGCCGGCGATTGCGCGAGCGGCCGCGGCGTGCGATCGCCGGTCAGCGGCAGCGCGTAGACGTCGAAACCGGTCACGTTGCTGATCTGGTCGTAGATCAGGAACGCGCCGTCGGCCGACCAGTCGGTCGCGAACTTGCCGTCTGCCGATCGGAGCAGCGGCTTCTCCGCGGTCGCGCCGGCCGCCTGCCGCACGAACAGGTCGAGCACGCCTTCCCGCGTCCCGCTGTACGCGAGACGCGAGCCGTCGGGTGACCAGACGGGCGCGGCGC
>Ga0105858_1000600_pt1 | contig 14107 bp, 14 predicted proteins | sample OrgsoiDNA_201062_FD_89683 | JGI IMG/M metagenome (GOLD analysis project Ga0105858, IMG submission 89683) | Permafrost soil microbial communities from the Arctic, to analyse light accelerated degradation of dissolved organic matter (DOM) -... | ecosystem: Environmental > Terrestrial > Soil >...
CGCGGCGAAACCGAGTTGCAGACGATCACCGGTCGCGATCCGATCCTCCAGACCGAACGGTACCTGTTGCGGAATGCTGTCGTCACAGATGAAGAAGTGGCTTCGTTGCGCGCGGAACTCAAGGCCGAGGTAGATCGGACCGCGGATGAGGCGGATTGCTATCCGCAGCCCGATGAATCCACCGTCATGGCCCACATCTATTCCAATGACCCTGCGTTGCTGGGAGAGCCCCGGCCGCCGCGCTACCTATCCGGCCAGGAGGTCACGATGATCGACGCCATCAACCACGGCTTGCGGGAGGAAATGGAGCGCAACCCCAAGATTGTGATGTGGGGTGAAGATGTGGCCGACCCGAAAGGTGGTGTCTTTGGCGTGACTCGCGGGTTGAGCAGCGCCTTTCCTGGTCGCGTCTTCAACTCGCCGCTGGCCGAGGCCAGTATTGCGGGCGTAGCCGCGGGGATGGCGATTGGCGGCTACAAGCCGATTGTCGAGATGCAGTTCGCCGATTACCTCTGGCCGGCAGCCCTACAGCTTCGCAACGAGATTCCCACCGTGCGTTGGCGCAGCCAGGGAGAATGGGAATGCCCCGTGGTAGTACGAATCGCGGTGGGCGGCTATATCAAAGGCGGCCCTTGGCATTCCGCGAACGTGGAATCCTTCTTCGCGCATATTCCGGGCTGGTACGTGGTCTACCCCAGTTGCGCGGAAGACGCCAAGGGGCTCATCAAAGCCGCTGCGCAGTCCAAAGACCCCGTGATCTTCCTGGAACATAAGGGCCTCTACCGGCGTGTTCAAGCCAAGACTCTCGAACCGGATGCCGACTACATCGTGCCATTCGGCAAAGGAATGATCCGCCGTGAAGGCAAGGACCTGACCGTCGTGACGTGGGGCAGCACCGTCTACATGGCACTGGAATTAGCGCGCCAGATGGAGAAGGATGGTGTATCCCTGGAGGTCATCGACCTGCGCTCCATCGTGCCTTTGGACGAGGACCTCATCTACCAGAGTGTGCGCAAGACCAGCCGTGTCATGATCGCCCACGAAGATACGCTCACTGCGGGCTTCGGGGCGGAAGTGGCGGCGCGCATCGCGGAAAACTGTATCGGTTCGCTGGATGGGCCGGTGGTGCGGGTCGCCGCCAAGGATACCTTCGTCCCTTCGGCTCCGAATCTCGAATTGGCTGTACTGCCTTCGGTCGCCGGCTTGCGGCTTGGGGCTGAAAAAGCACTGGCTTTCTGATCTGAATCCGTCCCTCACCCAAGTTCGTCACGAGAGCGTTTTTTCTAGCGTTTTTTGGGCCTCAGACAAGATGAAGTGGCGTGTTTGCAGCGGCCGTTTCTGAAAAATGCGATGTAGTGTAGACCTACCCTCTTGTCCCCGTAGTCGGTTCTATGACGCGATCAGCCCAGAATGTTTTTGCGGCCGAACCAGCGCAGCGAGGCAAGCCGCGATTGCAGAAGGGAAATAGAGATGGACAACTGTAGCGTCGGAAGTAAACTATTAGGAATGGACGAGTTGTCGCTTCGAGTATTGAAGGTATTCATCGAGATGCGCAGCGAGTTGCTCGATCTGCACACGCTCTTCGAAGCTGGGGGAAACGATCCACAATCCCGCGAGCGAGTTCTCGACGTGATCACGCGTCTGGTAGATGCGGGTCATCTGGAACCAAGAGGTAGCGACTTTTACTCGCTTACGGACAAGGGCCGCAGTGCTCTCCGTAACCCGTGACTCCCATCGACCTTGAACTGCGACCGGTTCCCCAGGTGATCCACCACATTTGCGATTGCCGGGATTTTTCGGCTTTTGCCAACTGCTATTGACATTGTGTCGATAACCGTAGGTGTTCGCGCCCTGCCAATCGCGGAACATCGCCGGGGGCAACCGACCGCAGGAGAACCCGCGTCGGATCGGGCGCGGCCGCGATCAAGCCTGACCCGTACGCGGCCCCAGGCAGGCACATCATCCGGATGGCTCCTTGGGTATGGGGTTGTGCCAACCGCCGTCCGAAGCGATAATCGCGTCAGCCTCTTTCGGCCCCCAACTTCCACGCCTGTAGGGGCGAGCCTTGTGGTGCCCCTTAAGGACTGGGTCGACAACCGCCCAGGCGGCTTCCACCGCGTCCTCGCGAGTGAAGAGTGCTCCATCGCCGGTCAGGGCGTCGCCCAAGAGCCGCTCGTAGGGCGCCTCCTCTCCCGTCCGTTCCTCGAACAGGTAGAGCTCTCGCTGCTCCCCGACGAACTCCTTCCCCGCGAGTTTGACGCGAGCTGCGATGGCGATGGCCGAGTCGGGAGAGACCCGGAAGCGCAGGTAGTTGGCCGGGCCGGCCGGCGGCGCTGAGTCGGCGAAAAGCCTCTGCGGCGGCGGCTTCAGCTCCACCAGGACCTCGGTCGCGGTTTCGGCGAGGTACTTGCCGGAGCGCAGGTACCAAGGCACTCCTTCCCAACGCCACGAGTCAATAAAGAGCCGCATGGCGCAGAAGGTTTCGACGTCGGAGTTCTTCGCCACGCCTTGCTCCTTCCGGTAGCCGGCATACTGGCCACGCACCAAGTCGTCGCGCTGGAGAGGGCGCATGGCTCGAAGGACCTTGGCTTTTTCGGTTTGCACGGCTCCAAAGTCCCTATCGGACGGCGGTTCCATGGCGAGCAGCGCGACCACCTGGAAGAGGTGATTCTCGACCACGTCGCGCAGACAGCCGGCGGTTTCGTAAAACGACCCGCGGCTCCCGACGCCGAAATCTTCGGATAGGGTTACCTGGACGCTGGCTACGTAGTTGCGGTTCCAGATCGGCTCCAGGAACGAATTGGCGAAGCGGAAATAGAGGATATTCATGATCGCCTCCTTTCCAAGGAAATGGTCGATGCGGAAGATCGAGTCCTCCGGGAACACCGTTCGCGCGACGCGATTGAGCTCCCGCGCGGACGCCAGGTCACGTCCGAACGGCTTTTCGACAATGACGCGCGCATGCGCGGCCAGGTTCGCGGCACCGAGTCCTTTGATCACCATCTCGAAGAGCGAGGGTGGGATAGCGAGGTAGTGTGCCGGGCGCCGAGCGTTACCCAGCGCGCTCTTTATCGCCGTGAACGTCTTCGGATCGTCATAATCCCCGCTCACGTACCTGAGCAGGGACAGAAGATGGTCGAGGGCACGCCGGTTGTCGACCCGCCCCAATCGTTCTATGCTATCGCTCACGCGCTTGTGCAGACGCGCCAGGCTCCACTTCGGGAGGGCGACGCCGATTATCGGGACCTTGAGTGTGCCGCGCTTCACCATCGCATAAAGCGCCGGAAAAATCATCTTGTGGGCGAGATCGCCCGTCACCCCGAAGAGTACCAGCGCGTCCGAGGGGGAAGCTCTCATCAGTCATCTCCTTTCTTGGCGGCGGCCTTTTCCTCATTGCCACCGGACATGAGTTTCTGAAGCCCGCCTCTGCCGGCTAGCCAGGCCGAGGCCTGGTCTTCTTCTCCCAGAGGCGAGAGCCGCCCACAAACGCATTCCGGTTGTCGCCCATGCGAGTATCCGGAGGCAGGTCCTTGATGTGTTTGGCATTTCCTCCGCCCAACACTACGTATTCGGCCTCCAAAGCCTTCTTGAGCCGTTCCACAACATCGGCCACGTGGCGTCGCCAGTTCTTCTTCCCAAGGCGCTGCAGACCGCGAAAACCAACGTAGTCTTCATATGTCTTCCCGTTCTTGTAAGGAAGATGAGCCAGTTCCATCGGCTCGAGTATCCCGTCAACGATCATGGCCGTCCCAAGCCCGGCGCCGAGGCCCAAAAACAGCATCCGGCCTCCTTGGTAGCTTCCGAGAGCCTGCATAGCGGCGTCATTGATAACCTTAACGGGACGGTCGAACGCCTCGCCGAAATTGAATCCGACCCAACCGCCGCCGAGATTGTAGGGATCGTGCACCGGGTGTCCATGAATGACGGGACCCGGATAGCCGATCGACACGCAGTCATACTGCCAGCCCTTGGCGAGGGGCTTGACACCCCGTACCATTTTAGCTGCGGTCATCTTTGAACCGGATGGAATCCTGCGTTCCTCGCGTTGTCCGGTTGCCATCACCTTGACATGGGTTCCTCCGACATCGATCACCAGGACCCTGTTGACCTTCTGGGAGGCAGCTCTCATTGCTTCTTCTCGATGTGACCACCGAACTCGAATCGCATGGCGGAGAGCAGCTTGTCTCCGAAGTCTTCTTCGCCTCTCGATGCGAACCGCTGGTAAAGCGCGGCGCTCAAGACCGGAGCGGGAGCCCCTTCGTCGATGGCGGCGGTGATAGTCCACCGGCCCTCCCCAGAGTCGGACACTCGGCCCGAGAACTTGGAGAGATCGGGCTGCCCGAATAATGCGATGGCGGTCAGGTCTAGCAGCCACGAGGCGACCACACTGCCACGACGCCAAACCTCGGCAACGTCGCCTAGATTGAAGTCATATTGATAGAGCTCTGGGTTGCGTAGGGGCGTTGTCTCGGCATCGGCGGTCCGGCTGTTCTTGCCGACGTTGGCATGCCGCAGAGTGTTAAGTCCTTCGGAGTAGGCAGCCATCAATCCGTATTCAATCCCGTTATGAACCATCTTAACGAAATGGCCGGCGCCGGAAGGCCCGCAATGGAGATAACCCTCCTCGACCGTGCCACGTACCTTTTCCCGTCCAGGGGTACGCGGGAAATCGCCGCGTCCCGGAGCGAGCGTCTTGAAGATTGGATTGAGCTGCAGTACGGCATCGCCCTCACCTCCGATCATCAGACAATAAACCGCGCTCGATCCCCCACACGCCGCCGCTCGTCCCCACATCGACGTAGCGAATACCTTTGGCCTTCAGTTCTTTGGCTCGCCGGATATCATCAACATAGTAAGAGTTGCCTCCATCAATGACGGTGTCTCCTTGCTGCATCTGGCCAGTAAGGTCATGCACAGTGACCTCTACCGCCGCCGCGGGCACCATCAACCAGACAGCGCGCGGCGGCTTCAGCCTAGCCATGAAATCGTCGAGCGAAACGGCCCCCGTCGCGCCTTTGTTCGCCAAGTCCTTGACGCTGTCAGGATTGCTGTCGAAGACCACGCATTCATGGCCGCCCTGCAATAGGCGACTCACCATACTGGCGCCCATCCTCCCCAGATCAATCATTCCAAGCTGCATTTTCGCGATCCTTCCTTCGATAAAGATCCCGCGCGGACTTGCTTCCGTCGCCACATGCACTGCGGCTGCTCCAAGATTTTCGCCCATTCCCCGGAAGCGCTTGGCGATGTGAGCGATAGCGGCATCCTGCGAGATCTGCTTCTCGTACCAGGCCGCCACGGCATCCCTCACGTCGTCCGGCCGACCGCAAAACCGATGAAGCCCGCCACGGTCGTGGCATCCCCCTGGCGAGAACGATCCGGTCGAATTCTCCGAAAGCAGCCGCGCTTCAGACGGAAAACCATCCTTCGAGCCAATGGTTAGCGGCTAAATGGTATTGCGCTCATGTGCGTCTCAGTCACCTGACAGATATCCAGCCGCTGTGCGGCACCAGGCCAGGAGGCATCTCAATGCTTATGCTGACCGGGTCCAAACGTCAGGCTCAGCAAGTATTGAACCAGATCGCTCTTCTCACCGCTCGACAGGCCCAGCCCCATGCAGGTGTTGTAGTGATCGACCACATTGTTCAAGGTTGGGAACCGCCCATCGTGATAGAAGCCCCCTTTGGAGTGGGTAAACAGATCTCCAAGTGGCGCGGTGCGATACCGCAGATCCGGCGCGCGGCCGGCTTGGAAACCATCGATGCAAACCTCGCTGGGCGTGTGCAGGTTCCACCCAGGATCTGTCCAGAGTGGTTCCACATGGCAGTTGTTGCATCCGGCCTTGCCGCTGAAGAGTTGGTCGCCGCGGTCAGAAGCGGCCTGGTCAAAGCTGCCCCGAGGCGGCTGCGGTGCAGGGATGGCGAGTTGATAGAACTGCAGCACCTGAAGCTTGGCCGTGATCAGATCGTCGTCCGGGCGGATGTGAGGAAGATCGCCGAATCCGTTAGCAGCCGCGAGAGGGAATTGCGCCGCGTTGTTCAATCGCGGATCCCAGAATCTGCCTTTTCCATGCATCTCCAGAGTCGCCACAAACGCATTCCAATGGGGTACCGATCCCCAGCCGGTCCAAGTGTGGAGGTTCACTCCGCCTAGTCCAAACGCCGGCGGGATCAGCACGGCACCGGACACGTTCGTTCCGGTGACAACGCCATCGGTCACTTGCTGCGGGTTAAATGCCTTGCCATCCAGAGGCAACTCGGCGTCGAATTTTCCAGGCCCCCAACTTCTCAGCACGGTTCTTACAGTCGCCTGATCCGTCTTCAACAGAGTCGCAAACGGAGTCAGGTCGGGCGCCAAAGCCACAATGGCGCCCACATTCAGATCGCGATTCGCCCAGCCATCCAGGCGATGGCCCACACAGCCGGTGCCGGGAGTCGGGGTAATGACGCCGGCACAAAGCGCCGGGAAGGAGTTGTCCACGGTAGAGTGACAGAGCGCACATTGAATCCCGATAGATTGGAGGGTTCCGGAGGAATTGAAGAACCCGGTAAGTCCCACGACGGCGTTGGCCTTGAGCAGCGCCAGCGTGGCCGCGGGATCGTTCAGGTTTACTGTTCCGTGTATGAGTTGCTCGCGGAGATTGGCCGGCAGGGCGTCTACGTCTACCTTCAGCCCTACAGACAGGGCCGTCTTGGGGCTCACCCCTGTCCCGACCCCGCCCAACCCGGCGCCTTCGATGGCCTGGTGCAGCTTGAGCGTATCGCCCCAAAACGCCTGATCGCCAAAGGTATCAAAGCGGAAACTCTGCTCCCCCTGCTTGACCAGTTGCACCGCATTGTCAGCAGCGGTAGTGGTGTTTGTGCCATCCGCTTGGCTGTGTGCTCCGCGCACCAGCAGACCGAAAATAACCAGACTCGGCAGTAGTATCCCCGTTAGGATGCTGCCGCGAAACACTGCACGTCGACTCATTGAAAACTCCTACACAGTACTCAACTGCGGTCGATGATAAGCGATTCGGTAGCGCCGCCACCGGTCAATCTTGCACATCATTGACAAATAGATGAGTGAATTCAAAAGTAAACCAGCATTTCCGCGTTCGATCACCGACTTTGAACTCTTTTGGTCCCGAGCGATTGTGGCGGCCCAGGAAAGCCCAGGAGAGCCCAGGAAGGGACCAGCTCTGCAGCCTCCGGTATCTCTTTCCCGCTGTCGCATACCGATGTCTTCTGTGTTTTGCTGTGCCGCGATTGGCAGCCGCGAACCTTGACGCAACTCTTGCACTGGAAAGGCGAAATCTGCGGTAGCAGATCCGGCGGCACCTGTTCGGCGGGGACCGGGCTCAACCGAAGACGACACTGGCCCGACATGTGCTCACTGAAAAGCGGTATCGTTTAGCGCCAGGAGGTTTTCGATGCTTCTCGCTCTGTTTGTTGTTTTGCTGGTGATGTGGATGCTGGAATTTTTCGCCTTTCACGTCGCCGGTGGGCTGATTCACCTTCCGTTAGTTTCTCGACCCTAACCTATGAGCACAACATCAAAGCTGGCAGGCCGCCAGGAGATCTCCGAAGGCACCATGGCCTTCCATTTCGAGAAACCGCCCGGCTGGACATTCGAGGCAGGCCAGGCCATCGATATCACTTTGCTCGCGCCTTCAGAGACGGACACGGAAGGAAATACACGCACGTTCACGATAGCGAGCGCGCCGCATGAGACGGGCCTCGTGGTGGCGACCCGTTTGCGCGACACCGCATTCAAGCGAGTGTTGAAGGTGATGCCGATTGGTACCGCCGTTCAGATGGAAGGCCCGGCCGGCGACCTGACGCTGCACGGCGATGCAGCGCGTACCGCTGTGTTCCTGGCCGGCGGCATCGGTATCACGCCGTTCCGGAGCATCGCCTTCGCCGCGGCCGGGGAACACCTCCCTCACCGTATTATTCTTTTCTACTCGAACCGGAGGCCGGAGGATGCGGCATTCCTCGCGGATTTACAGGCCCTGGAGAAGCAAAATCCCAATTACATGCTCATCGCGAGCATGACAGGGATGGAGAAGTCGCACCGGCCGTGGCACGGTGAGACTGGAATGATCAACAAAGAGATGCTTGCCAGGTATTTGAAGGGCACCTCGTCGCCTGTTTACTACATTGCGGGACCGCCGGAGATGGTGAAGGGGTTACATATGATGATCAACGAGTCCGGCGTCGATGAGCGCGACATTCGTACGGAAGAATTCTCCGGATACTAAGAAAGAGGATAACCGTGACAGGAATACCGGCAAAATTGACGAACTTTGAAATGAAATCGAATGTCTTCTTGCCCAACTACCCGGCTGGACGGTAGTCGCCGGAAGGCTTCATCCCGAATACAGGCTCCCCAACTTCGGTACTGCGTTCGGGTCTATGAAGACAACTGCGCCAGCCATTGAGAATATGGAATCATCCTGAATGGTTCAACGCCTACGACCGTGTCGTGGTCGACTTAACCACTCACGATGCGGGAGGCATTTCACAGAAGGATGGCGATCTGGCGAAGCGGCTCGAAGAGATCGCCGGCAAACCTTATGAGATTCGAAGATCGGGGAATCGGCGGCCCATCTGGTTGATAGACACTAGGCAGACGCAGCCGAGGTTCAGTGTGATAGCGAGATGCGGAAAGCCCCCACAAAGTCCGCGCTCAGCAGGTCGGGGACCAGTCCCACAACGATCCTGACGATTGGCCATCGACCCGAAGCAACGTGACGTTCATTCAGACGATTCGGCTTGGCGCAAAGGTCAACGTTATGGGACCATCCTGGTCGATCTCGAGACGCACACGCCCATTGATCTACTACCGGACCGTTCCGCCGATAGGCCTGGCTGCTTGGTTGCAATTACAACCTGGTGCGGAAGTCGTCAGCCGTGATCGGGGAGGCATCTATGCCGACGGCGCCACCCGCGGTGCGCCGCAGGCTGTTCAAGTGGCCGATCGTTGCCATCTGCTATGCAATCTGACCTCCGCTGTCGAGCGGGTCCTGGAGCAGAAGCGCAGCGCCTTGCGAAAGCAATTGTGCCCGTGATGGCCGAACCGTCGCCGCCATCGCCGCCATCGGTTGACAGTTCTCCGAAGGCCAAGAGCAGGCTCGAGCGAGAATCGTCGCCAGCGCCGGGTTGATCGGTACAACGAAGTAGTTGGACTGCACCGCCAAGGAATGAGTCAGTAAGCCATCAGTCTTACGCTGCATATTCAGCGTAAGACCATCCGGAGTTTTCTGCGTGCCGGCCCGTACCCGGAACGGGCGAGACCGCACCGAAAGAACCCACTTTCCGCAAGCACCGAAGAGCAGGTGGTGTTGGAGAATCAGGTCATTCTGGGTAGCGTAAGTGCCGCGCGCGGCCACTTTCAAATGGCCGCGGATGATTCCGCCCAGGCCGTCTGCGCCGGGGCGTTCAAATCACAACAGTAAGCCTGGAACGCGCGGATCGAGAAGTTCGGGCTGTCCGCTCCCGAATGATCAGCGGTGGAAGTCTCGCTTCGGGCCCGGCAGCACCATCGTAATGCCGAGATTGAACGCAAACAGGGTCACGGCGGTGAGTTCGGTTACAGCAGAGACGGGCAGAATTCTCCACGCGACCGACAGATTGGCTTCGTAAGCGGGAATTTCAGAGGCCACCCGAAGGAGGCAGCCAAGATTCAGGACCGCCAGAGAAGCGAACATCAACTTCCTGCTGTAGAGCAGCCGCATTCCGCTGAACGCTGGCAGTACTCTCTGGCCGATCGCAAACACCATAGTGGCGAGGAACCCGACGGTAAGAGCGTGGCGCGAGGCTCCCCAGATGCCGCCGTTGGTATCGGATTGCGCCGCGTAAACACCGAGGGCGGCCGCGACAAGAAGCCAGACATAGGCGCCGCGCACGAAATACGGAAAAGAGGCGGAGACCCCGAGAGTCTTCGCCGGCTTTTGCGACCGTTGGAAGACTCTCAGGGCGATAGAGGCGGCGATGCACGCGGTCAGCAATAACGCTGTTGCCAGCCGGAATCGGCCGAGAAGGGCCGCTGCGATGCCGCAGCCACAAGCGCCCAGCGCCGTCATCAGGCCGCCTTCGAATGGCTTGCGAAGGCCCAGAAAGACGGGTAGCCACCTGGCGTTGAAGCCCCACACCGCCAGGACCGGGAACCCCCACGCGGCAAGGAACAGGTAGCGCTGGTCCAGCCAGTGCGGTATCTCCGGATGCGTGCCGGTCATAGCCAGATGGATGCTCTCGACCTGGTTCATCAAGAGCGCAAGCAAGAAGCCGGCAGAGGAAGCGATGATGAGCATCATCCAAGTTTCGATCTGTGTTCGCGGCGATGCGGATACTTCAGGCCCCGGCGCGGGCCTGGACCGATGACCGCTCACGGTCGCGAAAAAAATCAGGAAGCCTGTGAGTTGAAGCGCCGCCGATACCGGCAGCAGGACGCGCCAGTTCCACTCGCTGACGTTGGCCACCCAGCGCAGCGTAACGCCGGAGGTCCACAGAGCCCAACTTGCCCAACCGCGCGTGACGGCAAAGGGCATGATCCGACCCATCTTCACCAGGGAGTAATAGCCGATTCCGATGATGAAGGTGCCAAGCCAGCCGAATATCTGGGCATGCCCGTGGGCCTGAAGCCAAGACGGCGACAGGCCCGCCAGGGAATGCCGGCCGCTGATCGAGATCAGATTCCACACTCCCAGAAATGTCCCCGGTAGCACCAGAAATAGCAGGCCAGTGAAGATGTAGGTCGTCAGAAGCCGCTGCAATGCGACTTCGGTTGCTGCCGGACTCGTATCGGTCATGGGAGATAGCTAATCCGTTTCAAAGAGGCTGGTTAATCGCGGCACGCGGCCCTTATTTATGCTCCAGCGCGGTGGCGCGCGGAAACAGGATGTTGTTCTCCAGGTGAATGTGCACATGTAAGTCCGCCTCCAATGCCTTGAGTCCATCGAACAGGGCGCGGACGGTGCTGCATGCGTAGGACGGATATTCAAAGCCGCCAGTGAGCTCACGGATCTTCAGGAGTGCCCCACCCGCGCCCTCATGCTCACGTTCCATCACCCCGATGGGGTTGGCGACGGACCCGAAGGGAACCGGCGGTAGAGGCCGGCCCAAAGTTTCGGCGCGGCCGTACTGCTCGAGGAACGGGAAGAGCATCAATTCTTCCTTGCGCATGTGCATCTCCATCTCGGCCCGCAAAGAGCCGAACACATCCGCCAATTGGCTGAGGGTCTGCTGATCTTTGCTGCCATGGACAGCGAGCACCTTGTTCATGCGGTTGCCCAGGGCTGGCAGTTCGAGCTTGAGGTACTCGTGGTGCGTGCCGACGATGTGCTTCACGATTTCATCTAGCGGCGCGGTCTGCCAGTCTCGTTCGGACGCGCCGGCCGCTTGAGGCCGCTCGATTTCCTGCATAACGGATTCCGGTTTGAGTCCTTTGGCGGCACACGCCTCGTCGAACGGTTGTTTCCCGCCGCAGCAATAGTCCAGACCGTGACGCTCGAGTATGCGCACGGCGCCGGGCGATGTAGCGGCCACATCGGCCAGAGCTGTAGTTGTTGTCATCGACATTTCCTTCCTCCTGACTTGATGATGAGCCTATCGGAGTGCCACATCAGTGACTATAGTCACGCGGCACTGCGATTTCGCGGTCAGTATTGCACGCAGGGGCTACGCCGAAAGCCACATCGGCGCCAACGTTCAGCGAGGCGGGATCACCCCGCTAATAGCCTCCAAACTCCTCCGTGCGGATGTCATCATCGTCGATGCCTGCATCGTTGAGCATGGCTCGCCCCCCTTCACCACCGCGGGTGGTCCGGCGACGTAATAGATGGGATTCGCGCCGTGGGCACCTCCGGAAGCAATCTTCGTCAGGTGCCGCGTAAGCATTCAAACGCGCCGGGTGCCCGCCAATTGAGCGTTTCTGGCCATTTTCGCTTAGAGTCGGAAAACGTATCCGGCCACACAGACACGGGAGACATTCTTTTGCGGTGTGCGATTTTGACCGGCTGGTTTCGACTCCGGCGTTTACTATAAAAATCGCGCGGTTTATAGATCGTGCATCAGATCCGGAACCGAAGAAAGGAAGGGCGCAATGGTTGGTGAAGATCCGCACACTCCGAGGAAATGTCTTAGATGTAGTGTTGCTGTATCGATTGCTTCTGCATCGGCAAGAGCCTTGAAATCGCGAAGACTGTTTTCGCAAACTATGTCCGCGGCCGTGCTGTTTGCGGCCGGCGCAGCTATTGTTGTTCCGGCGGCAGGGGCCGACAACCGGGTAGAGTTCGGTCTCACAGACAATCCGGGACACTGGTTCCAAGTTAAGGACGGCGCTGCCATCGGCGGCAGCCGATCGATAGCAGTGGCCGCACCCGGAGTTCAAGTAAAGTTTTCATTTCAGGATTCGGAGGGCGTGCACACTACTACCAGCCTGATCTGGCCTAGTGGCGCAAGAAATATGCCGTTTAATACCGGCACGCCTGGTGAAGGTGAACTTACGCTGACGACTCCCGGCCTGTATGTGTTTTTCTGCAAGATCCATGACTACATGCTAGCCGCCGTGATTGTCGACGATCCGGCCACACCCGGACTGGACTTGGGCGAGAACATGACGTTGGCTAATGGAGCTGTGGTTCCCACCAGCAGTGATCTTGCTACACGGCTATTGCGGTTTTTCTTCATCGATACCAACCCAGCCAATTGGCAAGACCATTCGCTACAGACCTGGCACATCACTTATCCGAGTGTGAATGTAAGGATCACCGGTGGCGCGGTGGTGAACCTGGCGTCTGTCCTGACCCAGCGCTACGGAAACGACACCCCTCTTGCCCAACCGTTTAACCCAACCACCGCGGGGGTCGGTGAAGTTTGGATAGACACTCAATTTGAGCTCACCGCCAAAAAGAAGAAGCCAGGTTCCGCGACGCAAGTAAATGCCACCTCGTGGAAACCTGTCCGCAAGGTCGCTCTGCCGGACATTGATATGAACAATCCCCACAATATGTTGGCCAACCGTGATCAGAGCCAGATCTACCAGACCCAGTGGTTTGACCGCCGTCTCACAACTTTTGACAGGCAGACGGGAAGGCTGCTGCATGACGTGGAGGTGGGCCCCGACCCTTCTCACGTGATGACCCGCACCGACACGGATCAGCTCCATGTCGCTTTGGAGGGCGAGGACAACCACACCGCGGTGGTACAACTCGCGCCTGGCGGCGCGCAAATTGAGAGGCGGATCGACATTGCCGAAGGGCATCCTCACGGGCATTGGATGGGCCACGACGGTAAGACGATGGTGACACCCAACGCTTTCACAAGAGATTCCACCATTTTCGATTTCAACACCAATGCCGTGCGAGATCTGGTCCCCGTCGGCGAGGCGCCCATTGCCACCGGGATGATGCCTGATGACAGCAAGTATTACGTGGCCAATTTCCTGGATAGCACCATCAGTGTGATCACCACCGCTACAGGCAAGGTCACCAAAACGATTTCACTGTTGGCCAATTACGATCCCATCAGCGGTGCAGTCAGCGGGCCTGTGGGCGGCTTGCCGATTCAAACCCCCGTCAGTCCCGATGGCAAGGTTATGGTGACAGCTAATATCCTCACCGATACCATAACGATCGTGGACACGAAATCGGACACACTGGTCGCTTCATTATCGTGCGATGCCGGATGCCATGGAGTGCAGTGGGGGGCGAAAAAAGGCGGAGGTTATTATGCCTTCGTCAGCAGTCAGTTTTCAAACACGTTTCAAGTGGTCGATCCCGACCCAACCGGTACCGGAGACCTGACGAAAGCCGCCGTGGTGGGCAGAGTCCTTCTGAAAACACAACCAACCACCGCCACCGACGATCGGATTGTTGCCAATGACGGTATGGGAGGACAGGGTGTCATGGCCGTTCCGGTGGTGTACAACGGGTGGGTGCAGAACCTTCCGGCCGCTTTCAAACTAATGCTGACTCCCAGCCAGCTCAATCCATTCCCGCCACAGTAAATTGCTCACTCACGGCGGCTGGCCATGAGGCCAGCCGCGTGAGAACAGCACTTTAATACTTGTCTGCAATGGCGCCGGGGGAGAGCCCGGCACTTTCAAGGACCGGTATCTCATGTTC
>Ga0105858_1000603_pt1 | contig 14035 bp, 14 predicted proteins | sample OrgsoiDNA_201062_FD_89683 | JGI IMG/M metagenome (GOLD analysis project Ga0105858, IMG submission 89683) | Permafrost soil microbial communities from the Arctic, to analyse light accelerated degradation of dissolved organic matter (DOM) -... | ecosystem: Environmental > Terrestrial > Soil >...
CGTTCCCGCATTCCGTCTGGCAGACGTACGACGAACTTGTCAGCCGTACGGCTGGAATAAATTGCCTGTTTCAATGGGCGCATATATTTAACCGGTTAGTTCAGGGGAGCGGTTTTTGGAATTGGCCGCAAGATGAGTGTTAAGACAAGGCTCACGACCAAAGTTCAACCCGAATTACAAAGAGGCCGCATCATGCCTCAGATTTGACATTTCCTTGGCGTCAATTCTGTGACAAATATTGAACTGCCTAAAGGCTTTATGCCAGCACTCATTTGCATTTTTGCGGACTGGTTTGAAAACTTTTCAATGAGTAATTCCGCAAAGGAACTTCTCGCAAGTCCAGGCCGCGATGGGGTTTGAGGCCGCACATCCTATAGCAATATGGCCTTTTGCCCTCGTGTTTAAGACTAGTGGCAATTTGCCGATTTACTAGCACGAGGCGACATAAGGTAGGGGGATAAGCAGGAGGGAAGGATCAGCGCAAGACGGGGTCGAATTTGATTCTGCGGCCCACGATGAGCGTCAGCAGCAGGAGGCTTGCACATACACCGGCAGCAACAAAAGCAGTGGTTTGCGCATCTTGGGCGTCGGCGCCAAGGCCTGCGATGCCGGTTGCAACGGTCAGGCACAAAAACAGCCAGGCATATTTAGTCATTCACGATCCCTCAGAAAGCCCAGTGTTCAGATGCTGGCGCGGCCTGACTGCCCTGGGTCAGGTGTACCGGCGATTGTGCGTTGGGCGTCATCACCGCCAATTGTGGGCGTTGTTGCAAGTGGTGCGGCACCGCCTGGCTGATCTGTGCAGGATCATTGCTGCCAGTCGATTGAAAATGGAAGGTCACCAGTGCAGCGAGGGCTACGGTGTTGAGGGCTAACAGAAGGGCACTGTTCATGGTCATGTTCTCCGCTTAACGCCGTGGCCGATTAGGTTTTGTAGGAGAAGTATTGCAGGTCTCGTGCCAAACTATTATTTCAATAAAATCAGTGCCTTAAGTCTACTTTAATGGCCCGTAAGGTTGCAATTTGCAATGCTGGCATTTTGGGGGAGTGCATTTTGCACGACGGAGACGAATCCCCCGGTTTTACGGACTCAGACGGCGCTCTGCAGAACAAGGACAGGCCTACGCGCAAAAAGCCAACGGACGACATGACAAAACCTACCTCGGCCGTTAACATGCACGCCGTCCGTCGCCGCGCCCCTGGTCCGGTGGCTGTCATTTGTCCCAGTAGCTCAATTGGATAGAGCATCCCCCTCCTAAGGGGAAGGTTGGCCGTTCGAACCGGCCCTGGGACACCAGATTCAGCACCTGTGAAAAAGCCCCGCCCAGAGCGCTCTGGCGGGGCTTTTTTGTGCGCGCTTGGTGAACACCGGTCGAACCTTGCCGCCGTTGAGGGTTCACAGCAGGTGCGCGGTGTATTTATCGCAAACTGTGTACCTTGCACACGGCCAGGCAGCGTCTGAGCCATATGCAAAATATTCCCCGGATACAGTCGATATCGCCTGTCCGGACCCGGCAACCCCGGACTATCATGCCGATAGCCCTGACTCTCACCGCAAGGAGCCGCTCGGAACGCCGATGCGCCAGATCTGGAAATCTTTTCGAGCCCTTTATTTCGCCTCCTTGATGATGTTGATCGGGTCCGGCCTGCTCAGCACCTACCTTGCCTTGCGCCTGGCAGCCGACCACGTCGACAGCCTGTGGGTGGGTGCGCTGATGGCGGCTAACTACTTTGGCCTGGTGCTGGGCGGCAAGATCGGGCACCGCCTGATCGCTCGCGTCGGGCATATTCGCGCCTATGCCACCTGCGCCGGGATTGTCGGGGCGGCCGTTTTGGGCCATGGCCTGATCAACTGGCTGCCCGCCTGGATCGTACTGCGGATGATCGTGGGCCTGGGGATGATGTGCCAATACATGGTCATCGAGAGCTGGCTCAACGAGCAGGCGGACGCCAAGCAGCGTGGCGTGGTGTTCAGCGGCTATATGATTGCCTCCTACCTCGGGTTGGTGCTGGGTCAACTGATTCTGGTGATGCATCCGGAGCTCGGCCTTGAGCTGCTGATGTTGGTCGCGCTGTGCTTCGCCCTGTGCCTGGTGCCGGTCGCCATGACCCGGCGCATTCACCCGGCGCCTTTGCATCCTGCGCCAATGGAGCCGCGCTTCTTTATAAAGCGCGTGCCTCAGTCACTTAGTACCGTATTGGGCGCGGGGCTGATCGTCGGTTCGTTCTATGGTCTGGCGCCGCTCTATGCTTCGCAGCAAGGCCTGACTACCGAGCAAGTGGGTCTGTTCATGGGTAGCTGCATTTTCGCCGGGCTGGTGGTGCAGTGGCCTTTGGGCTGGCTGTCGGACCGTTATGACCGCGCCTTGCTGATTCGGTGTTTTGCCTTGTGCCTGGCAGTGGCAGCGTTGCCGCTGGCGCTGCTGACCAAGGTGCCTTTGGAAGTGCTGTTCGTGGCCGGATTCTTGTGTTCCCTGGTGCAGTTCTGCCTTTATCCGTTGGCGGTGGCGTTTTCCAATGACCACGTCGAGGGCGATCGGCGGGTGTCGTTGACCGCGATGTTGCTGGTTACCTACGGCATCGGCGCCAGTATCGGACCGTTGCTGGCGGGCGTGGTCATGAAGCTCTTCGGCAGCCATATGTTGTATGCGTTTTTCAGCCTGTGTGCGTTGATTCTGGTGTGGCGTATCCGGCCGAAGGCAGTGACCAACCTGCACCAAGTGGACGATGCGCCGCTGCACCACGTGGCGATGCCTGACAGCATGTCCAGCTCGCCGCTGGTGGCATGCCTGGATCCTCGGGTAGATGAGGCGGTGGTGCAGGAGCAAATGCAGACTACCGTGCCCGATCCTGAGCCTGACGCTGATCCACAGCCGCCCGCAGACGAGCCAGCCTTCGAAGGCCCGCCGGAACCTCTGGGGCCGGAGGAGCATCCTCACGATTTGAGCAGGGCGCGCCCCTGAATGCAAAAACGGGCAGATCCCATCAGGATCTGCCCGTTTTTTTTGCCGTAATCATTAACGCTTAAAGATCGTCGTCCTTGTCAAAGCGTCGCGCTTCGCGCTGCAGTTGGTACACAAACCGCTCCACCTGGCGCTGCACCAGTCCGCTCATGTTGTGAAAGCGCACACCGGCGAAGGTGGTGTTGATCTTGTCTTCGAAGTGCAGGTAACGCAGCTCGACAGAGGTGGTCATGCTGCCAAAGGGCAGGGCGGCAATAAAACGGTCATAGACCTGGCCCAGTTGCAGGCGCTCGGAAATGTCGCCTTCAAAGCGCAATTTGCAGCCGGTGGCGGAAATGTCCAGGAGCTTGCCGCTGATCGGCGCCTTGAGCTTCTCGCCGCCCAATTCGATGCTGACCAGTTGTGCCAGCTTCAACGCCGCGCGAAAGGCATTGCGGCGTTGGTGGTAGACCACCTCGTCGGGCATGCTGCCGGTGTAGATGCGGTGGCCGTCTTTTTCACTGATGGTCAGTGTGCCGTTGCTTTCCCAGGCGACGCGTACGCCATCGTGGAAGCCTTCGATGCGGAAAGGTTCGCCATTCTCGAGGTAGCGTTCACCGTCACGCGGAATCATTTCGTCCAGGATCAGCGTCTTGCTGTCCCGGTCAACGTCCACCAGGTAGCTTTGAAAGCGCTGGCTGCGTTCATGGAATGTAATGATCAGTGGATCATGGCTTTCTTGCAGCATCCGCAATGTGCTGGCGATTTCCAGAGGCGTGGTGAGCACCTTGGGTGGCTGCGGAGCATCTTCCGCATTAAGGGCGTTGAACACGGTTCTTCCATCTCCAGACAAAATACGACTACACGCAAGAACCGGCATTTTGCCAGCATGTAGCGCGCCTTGGATAGGGCGCGCTGTAAACCACTGTCAGGCTTGGCTGCGGGTGCTTGGCTTGACCAGGCGCGAGGTGGAACCCTGGGCGTTGTACAGCGCCGGGGGTTCTCCGCCGTGAAGTATGCGCAACTGGTTGGCAGTCGTCGCTTGCTGCAGCTGGATCGACTGACCGTTGAGCAGGTTGGCTTCCTGGCACTGGGCAAGCAATTGATTAAGTGCGGTGCTCTGCGCCAGCAACTGATCGCCCACCGAAGAGTGGCTGGCCAGTTGTGCGAGGCCGTCGTGATCAGCCGGGAGGCCCAGGCTGACAAGAATTTCGCTACGCTTTTTGCCATGCTGTTCAAGCAGCACAATCAGCGACTGCTTGCGCGCCAGGATTTCTTCCAGCAAGCGCATGTCCCGGCCGTACAGGGCCAGGGATTCTTCCTTTAGCAGCTCGAGCAGATGTTGCGTCGGCGCCAGATCATCAATGATCAGTTGAAGCAAATGTTCGTCGTGGTGCATGGCTGGCCTTGGGTTTTAAGCGTCCAAAAGCCCTGCGCAGGCCTTCGCCTAGCGCTCGGCTTCGAAGTTGAGCAGCTTGCTGGCTACACGGTTGCTGTCGACTTTATAGCTGCCATCGGCGATGGCCTGTTTCAACTCGGCCACACGGGCTTTATTGACAACCGGCTGGTCGCGCAGCGAGTCAGTGACCTTTTGCAACTGTTGAGCCTCATTGCTCAGGTGAACCGATTCCCCGCTCTGGCTGGCGCCGGCCTGTTCGGTCTTGGCGGGCGCTGGCTGGGCCTTGGCTTCTACGCTGTCCTTGGCACCGCTGGTGCGCGTATTGCCGGGCAATGCCGGGGTGTTATTCAAACGACTGAAATCGATGACCATGATAAAAAAACCTCTGGGTATTTGGACGCTTGCCATGTTTTCGGCCATACCCGGACAAACTTTAGGCTCGATTGACAATAAACCTGTACAGGTCGACATCCAACGCACAGTGTAGGAAAAGCTGGCGCTTGATACCAGTGATCTATAAAGCGACCTCGACTTGGCCTGGCGCCATCACCTGTGCCTTGATCACGCGATTGGAATTGAGGTTTTTGACCCGAATTTGTTCGCTCATGCCGCCATTGGACAGCGCCTCGCCCGGCATCTTTACCGTCAGCCCGCCACTGCTGGCGGAAATCACCACCTGGTCGCCCTTGCGAATCACCTCAGCCTGTTCCAGATGCACCAGCGTAATCACTTGGTCGGTGACCATTGGTCGGGTAAGTTTTTGCCCGACGGCCTGGTCCACCGAGGTGAGATAACCCTGATTGATCGCGCTGATATCCCGTTCACGCAGCGCAACGTCTTCAAACCCGATGATGCCCGTCCGTTTGAGCGGACGTGTGACAACCACTACATCACGAAACAGTTTGACCTGCGCCGGGACGAACACGGTCCAGGGCGAGGCGCCGTCGCAGCGCACTTTGACCGTCACGCGGCCGATGGGCTGGGCGGGGCTTTCCAGCGTGGCTGTCAATTCCTTGTCGCACATGGGCATGCGCAGGCGCGGGTCCAGCGGGTTCACCTGAATTTCATAACGCCCCGGTGCCTGCGTGGTCGCCAGATAATCTTCTACAGTGAATTCAAGAAAGCCTTGAGTGACGCCGATAAGGAGATCAGGCAAGGTGACATTATCTGCACGGGCCGTGGTGCCTGCGCCCAAGGCAAGCAATGCCAGCCAGACGCAGACAACTCTGCGGTAGCGTGGGATGCGTCGGGAAACTGTCGTTTTAAGGTTCATAAATCAATAAATAGCAAAGCTCGTGCCGTTTAGTGTTGGGTACGCGTCGTACCCCTAAGGTTTTTGCGTAGGAGTCTGGGCATGGCAGGAGTAATGGATTCAGTAAACCAGCGCACACAGCTGGTAGGGCAGAATCGCCTGGAGTTGTTGCTTTTTCGCCTGGACGGCAAGCAGCTGTATGGCATCAACGTGTTTAAAGTGCGGGAAGTGTTGCAGTGTCCCAAGCTGACGATCATGCCCAAGTCCAGTCCGGTGGTGTGTGGCGTGGCCAACATCCGTGGCGCGACCATCCCCATTCTTGACCTGGCCTTGGCCACCGGCTCTGCGGGGCTGCAGGACCGCCAGAACCCGTTCGTGATCATTACCGAATACAACACCAAGACCCAGGGTTTCCTGGTGCGCTCGGTGGAACGCATCGTCAACATGAACTGGGAGGAAATCCACCCGCCGCCCAAGGGCACGGGGCGCGATCACTACCTGACGGCGGTGACTCGGGTCGATAACCAGTTGGTGGAAATCATCGACGTGGAGAAGATCCTCGCGGAAGTGGCACCGACCTCCGAATCGATTTCGGTGGGCGTCGTCGACGCCGAAACGGCGCACAAGGCAATCTCGCTGCGCGTGCTGACCGTGGACGACTCCTCGGTTGCGCGCAAACAGGTGAGCCGTTGCCTGCAAACCGTCGGCGTGGAAGTGGTGGCCCTCAACGACGGTCGCCAGGCCCTGGATTACCTGCGCAAGCTGGTGGACGAAGGCAAGAAGCCGGAAGAAGAATTTTTGATGATGATCTCCGACATCGAGATGCCGGAAATGGATGGCTACACGCTCACGGCCGAGATACGCAACGATCCACGCATGCAAAAACTGCATATCATCCTGCATACTTCGTTGTCGGGCGTATTCAATCAGGCGATGGTCAAGAAGGTCGGTGCCGATGACTTTCTGGCCAAATTCCGCCCTGATGACCTGGCATCCCGGGTAGTCGACCGGATCAAGGCAGCAGATCACGGCTAAGGGGAGTTCCCCTGGCGGTCACACGATTTAAGAGGCGGTATCATTGTCTACGGGTAATTTGGATTTCGAACAGTTCCGGGTCTTCCTGGAAAAAGCCTGTGGCATATTGCTCGGTGAAAACAAGCAGTACCTGGTATCCAGCCGTCTCAACAAACTGATGGAGCAGCAGGGCATCAAGTCCCTGGGCGAGTTGGTCCAGCGCATTCAGGGCCAGCCGCGCAGTGGGCTCAAGGAAATGGTGGTGGATGCCATGACCACCAACGAAACCCTGTGGTTTCGGGATACCTACCCCTTCGAAGTGCTCAAGAACAAAGTGCTGCCGGAGGCCATCAAGGCCAGTCCGGGCCAGCGCTTGCGTATCTGGTCGGCCGCTTGCTCCTCGGGGCAGGAACCGTACTCGATCTCGATGTCCATCGACGAGTTCGAGCGCACCAACATGGGCCAGTTGAAGGCCGGGGCGCAGATTGTCGCCACTGACTTGTCCGGCACCATGCTCACCAATTGCAAGACCGGTGAGTACGACAGCCTGGCCTTGGGCCGTGGTTTGTCTCAGGAGCGCCTGCAACGTTACTTCGACCCCAAAGGGGCGGGACGCTGGGCGGTCAAGGCACCGATCAAGAGCCGGGTGGAGTTTCGTTCGTTCAACCTGCTCGACAGCTACGCCAGCCTGGGCAAGTTCGACATGGTGTTCTGCCGCAACGTGCTGATCTATTTCTCGGCCGAAGTGAAGAAAGACATCCTGTTGCGCATCCACGGCACGCTCAAGCGTGGTGGGTACCTGTTCCTCGGTGCGTCCGAGGCGCTGAACGGGTTGCCGGACCATTACCAGATGGTGCAGTGCAGTCCCGGTATCATTTACCAGGCCAAGTGATCGGCCCATGAGCATTAAAAAACGGGAGGCCCCCAAAGGCCTCCCGTTTTTTATGTGCGCGATTCGGCAGGGTTCATGTCGATGACTGCCTGAGCGCTGGCGTCGGCGACCGTAACCAGGTGTTCAGCCGCGAAGCGCTTCGCCGAATCCTGTTCGAACCCAGGCGACGCAATGATCAATATTCAGGACGCTGTATTGAAGGGCTGCCTGCTGAGCCTGGCGTTCAAGCAGCCGTGTCACTACCGGCAGTCTGCATAAAAGCGGCAACCGGTATTGCCGCTTTACTGGCGCCACGCGGAAGGCCGTTGCCGCTTTTCTGGCATTGCCACCGGCAAACTCCCCGCAAACCCTTGAATTACGGGCCCCGAAGGAATTGGCATGCGCCTTGCTATAACCCTGTTACGAAAAGCAGGTCAGCCTAAAGGTTTCCGCCATGAGCATCAGCTTCGATAAAGCGCTCGGTATCCACGAACAAGCCCTGGGCTTCCGCGCCCAGCGTGCCGAAGTCCTGGCCAACAACATTGCCAACGCCGACACCCCGAACTACAAGGCTCGGGACCTGGACTTCTCTGCCGTGCTCGCCGCACAGCAGGACAAGACCAAGAACGGCACCTTCGCCTTGAACATGACCAACAGCCGTCATATCGAAGCGCAAGGCTTGAGCAATGGTGACGAGTCGTTGCTGTATCGCACGCCGATGCAGCCATCGATCGACCAGAACACCGTCGACGCCCAGCTGGAGCAATCGGCCTACGCCGAAAACTCGGTGAACTTCCAGGCCAGCTTCACCCTGCTCAACAGCAAATTCAAAGGGCTGATGTCAGCCCTGCGTGGAGAGTAAGCCATGTCCTTAGCCAGTGTTTTCAATATTGCCGGCAGTGGCATGAGCGCGCAGACCACGCGCCTGAACACCGTCGCCAGTAACATCGCCAACGCCGAGACCGTGTCTTCGAGCATTGACCAGACCTACCGTGCCCGTCACCCGGTGTTCGCCACCATGTTTCAGGACGGCCAGAGTGGCCAGAGCGGTAGTGGCGACTCGCTGTTCCAGAACCAGGATGCCGCAGGCCAGGGCGTGCAGGTGCTTGGCGTGGTCGAAGACCAAAGCAATCTGGAAGCCCGTTACGAACCCAACCATCCCGCCGCGAACGAAAAGGGTTACGTGTACTACCCCAACGTCAACGTGGTCGAGGAAATGGCCGACATGATTTCCGCCAGCCGCTCGTTCCAAACCAACGCGGAAATGATGAACACCGCCAAAACCATGATGCAGAAGGTCCTGACCCTGGGTCAGTGATAAGGGGCGCCAAATAATGGCCATTGTTGATACCACTTCTACGACACCCAACACGCCGGTTCAGGACCTTTTCAACTCCAAGGTCAAGACCGCGACAGACAACAGCGGCCTCGCTTCGGCGGCCAGCGCGGCCACCGGTAACCAGGCGCTGGGTAAAGATGCATTCCTGCAGCTGCTGGTCACCCAGCTGAAAAACCAGAACCCGCTGTCGCCACAGGACAACGGTGCGTTTGTGGCTCAGCTGGCTCAGTTCAGCAGCCTGGAAGGCATCAACACCCTGAACGACTCGGTAAATGCGATCTCCAGCAACTTCAGTTCCTCGCAAGCGCTGCAGGCATCGTCGCTGGTCGGGCGTTCGATCATCACCCAGACCGATAAGGCCATGGTTGACACCAGCAAGAGCATGACCGGCTCGGTGGCGGTGACCGCGGCGACGGGCAACGTCTCCGTAAAGATCACCGACAAAGACGGCAACGTGGTCCGCACCCTCGACATGGGCGCCCAAAGCGCCGGTGATTCCAGCTTTATCTGGGATGGCAAGGACGACAAAGGCGAGGTCGCCCCCGCCGGGACTTATACCTTCGCGGCCAGCACCAAAAATGATACGGGCGACTCGGTTGCCTTGTTGACCTCGCTGCCGGCAACAGTGACCAGCGTGACGTTGAGCAAGACCGGCGGCGAAATGCTGCTCAACCTTGCCGGCGGCATGGGCAGCGTCAAGCTGTCGCAAATTCAGACTATCGGTACATAGAGCCGGCTAAATACGGCAGAAGGAGAGAAACATGTCTTTTAACATCGGCCTTAGCGGCCTCTATGCGGCCAACAAACAGCTGGACGTGACCGGCAACAACATCGCCAACGTCGCGACCACGGGCTTCAAATCGTCCCGTGCCGAGTTCTCGGACATCTACGCCGCGTCCAAGCTGGGCACCGGCCAGAACAGTGTCGGCAGTGGTGTGAACCTGGCGGCCGTTTCCCAGCAGTTCACCCAGGGCGACGTCAACAATACCGGCGGTCTGCTGGACATGGCGATCCAGGGCGGCGGCTTCTTCGTTCAGAAGGGCAGTGACGGCTCGCTGGAATACACCCGCAGCGGTGCCTTCCGTTCGGATAAAGACGGCTACGTCACCAACAACACCGGCACCTCGCGCCTGCAAGGCTACGCGGCGGACGCCGACGGCAATATCATCAAGGGCGCGCTGACCGACCTGCAATTGAACCTGTCGAACCTGCCGCCCAAGGCTTCCACCAAAGTCGACTCCACCAGCAACCTGAACTCGTCGTCGCCGGTGATTGATCAGACCACCAAGCCGTTTGATCCAACTGACTCCACCACGTTCAGCACTCAATACAACACCACCTTGTATGACACCCAGGGCAACGCCCACCCAATGGTGCAATACCTGGTGAAAACGGATTCCAACACCTGGAAATCCTACACCCTGATCGATGGCCGCAACCCTGACGGTTCGGCGCCTACCGGCACAGGCTCGACGCCGCCGGTCGCCTCGACGTTGAGCTTCGACGGTTCCGGCAAGCTCACCGGGATTGTCACGGGCACCACTTCCAGCACCACCTTGCAGCTGACCGGCTGGGTGCCGGGCACAGTGACCAACGGCGTGTGGACCAAAAACGGTGCGAACGCCAACCCTGGTGGGATTGCCATCAACATGAGCAACATCACCCAGTACAACTCGGCCACCTACCGTAACCCACCGGTCACCGATGGCTACGCCACCGGCCAGATCACCGGCCTGAACATTGACGGTAACGGCGTGTTGTTCGCCACCTTCAGCAACCAGCAGAGCAAGGCCATCGGCCAGCTTTCCCTGGCCAGCTTCAACAACGAACAAGGCCTGCAGCCGGCGGGCGGCACCACTTGGAAAGAAACCTATGCGTCGGGTCAGCCGGGTTACTACACCCCGCAAGCCGGCACCCTGGGTTCGATCGTGTCCAAATCCCTGGAGAACTCCAACGTCAACCTGACCAACGAGCTGGTGGACCTGATCAAGGCCCAGAGCAACTATCAGGCGAACGCCAAGACCATCTCCACTCAGAGCACCATCATGCAGACCATCATTCAGATGACCTGATGCTGTTGGCCTGACGCGCACGCGCAACGAAAGCCCCTCGATCGAGGGGCTTTTTTTTGCCTGCCATTTGGCATCGGGGAATATTCCCACCTCTGGCCTGATCACAGCCGACAGGCCCATGTTGGAACCGGCCACACGGTTCTTCCCACTCATCAAGCCTCAACGTGTTCGATCACAAGGTGGCTCGGTATGGGAAGTTCGTCGATGTCCGGCCAAGGGGCTGGAGGTGTGCGTTATGGCGTGGGGTGGGCGGGGCAGTACCTGAGTGGAGTCAGCCGGTCAGAGGGCAGCCGGGATGCGGTCGATGCCGATAAAGACGCGGTCACGCAGCTTCTCAGGCAGTTGGATGACGCCGAAAAAACCGCCAAAAACCAGACTGTCCAGGACCTGCGCGACAAGCTCAATGAAAAGCGAAACGCGCTGGGAGAGGAAAAATTCAAAGCGATCCTTGAGCAGTTGAAGCGGGAGGCGATTACAGATTTTCTTGCGTTGTTGAAGAGGCTGTTTCCAGAGCTGTTTGCAGATGAGCCAACTCCGTCTCCAGCACCTTCACCAACACCCTCGCCAGACCGCGGTGGTGGCGGCGGCGGTGGCGGTGATGGCGGTCGGGTTAGTCCAAGCGATTTTGGCGGCAGTGAGCCCATGAGTAATCTGCCGATTACCGAAGGCTCCAAGCATTTCAACTACAAGCCGGACGCAAGTAACCCGGGCAAGAAACCGGACAATATCTGGAGTGGATTCAGCCAGGGGCCCGATGGTAATTGCGTCACGGTTGCCGCGATAAAGGGGGCGATGATGAAGTTTGGGCAAAAGCCCACTGATGTTTTCGCTGAGGTGCATGAGACCGCTGGTGGCTATCACGTCAAGATGCGCGATGGCTTCGAACTGGATTTATCCAAAGCTGAACTGAGGCACGCCGCCAGCTACGCACAGTTCAAGGGGGATAATCCCTCGATGATGACCGACGCCAACTTCATGTACGCCGTAAGTGCCAAGCGTGGACAGATGGAAGGGAATGGTTTTGATGACGATCCCGAGGTCGCCAGGCAGAGTTTCGCGCATGCGATGCAAAGCTTGAACAATGGCGAGATGGGGCGAGAGGCGCTGGACCGGCTTGGATTGAATGGTCTCTATAAAGACTCTTCGAGTTCGGCGCTGGCAAGCGGCGCACTGGGCGTGGTGGATTATGGCGGCCATTCAATGGCGGTGATTGGCGGTCGCGTAGAGTTGTGGGGAGGGCGAGGCGGCGCTCCCCAGGAAGGCAACGCCTACGAATTCGTTTAGCGTAAAAACAAAAAAAACCGATAAACCCATTGCAGCAGGGTCTATCGGTTTTTTTCAATCCCGGGCAATCAAGCCCGGGATCAGCTCAGCTTATTGGCAAGCTTCGCAATCCGGCTCATCAATCGCGCAGGCCTTAGGCACTGGCGCTGGACCGGCTGGTGCCGCAAGAACCGAATCATCACCGTGGTTGCCGCCGCTGGAAACAGCGTTCAGCTTACCGGTGTTGATGGTCGACTTCTCGGTGCTGGTCGCGGCCAGGGCACGGAGGTAGTAAGTGGTTTTCAGGCCACGGTACCAGGCCATGCGGTAGGTCACGTCCAGCTTCTTGCCCGAAGCGCCGGCGATGTACAGGTTCAGCGACTGCGCCTGGTCGATCCACTTCTGACGACGGCTGGCCGCGTCAACGATCCACTTGGTGTCCACTTCGAACGCAGTTGCGTAGAGCTCTTTGAGTTCTTGCGGGATGCGCTCGATCTGCTGCACGGAACCGTCGTAGTACTTCAGGTCGTTGATCATGACCGAGTCCCACAGGCCGCGAGCTTTCAGGTCGCGAACCAGGTACGGGTTGATCACGGTGAATTCGCCCGACAGGTTCGATTTCACATACAGGTTCTGGTAGGTCGGTTCGATCGACTGCGATACGCCAGTGATGTTGGCGATGGTCGCGGTCGGCGCGATGGCCATGATGTTGGAGTTACGAATGCCTTTCTGTACACGGGCACGTACCGGCGCCCAGTCCAGGGATTCGTTCAGGTCAACGTCGATGTACTTCTGGCCACGCTGCTCGATCAGGATCTGTTGCGAATCCAGCGGCAGGATGCCTTTGGACCACAGCGAACCCTGGAACGTCTCGTAGGCACCGCGCTCGTCGGCCAGGTCGCAGGAAGCCTGGATCGCGTAGTAGCTGACCGCTTCCATCGACTTGTCGGCGAACTCGACCGCAGCGTCCGAACCGTAAGGAATGTGCTGCAGGTACAGCGCGTCCTGGAAGCCCATGATGCCCAGGCCGACCGGACGGTGCTTGAAGTTGGAGTTCTGCGCCTGTGGTACCGAGTAGTAGTTGATGTCGATAACGTTATCGAGCATGCGAACGGCGGTGTTCACGGTGCGTTCCAGCTTGGCGGTGTCCAGCTTGCCGTTGACGATGTGGTTCGGCAGGTTGATCGAGCCCAGGTTGCAAACGGCGATCTCGTCCTTGTTGGTGTTCAAGGTGATCTCGGTGCACAGGTTCGAGCTGTGGACCACGCCCACGTGCTGCTGCGGGCTGCGCAGGTTGCACGGGTCTTTGAAGGTCAGCCATGGGTGGCCGGTTTCAAACAGCATGGACAGCATTTTGCGCCACAGGTCTTTGGCCTGGATGGTCTTGAACAGCTTGATCTTGCCTGGGTACTGGGACAGGGCTTCGTAGTACTCGTAACGCTCTTCGAAGGCCTTGCCGGTCAGGTCGTGCAGGTCTGGCACTTCGGATGGCGAGAACAGGGTCCACGGGCCGTCATCGAAGACACGCTTCATGAACAGGTCAGGGATCCAGTTGGCGGTGTTCATGTCGTGGGTACGACGACGGTCATCACCGGTGTTCTTGCGCAGCTCGATGAACTCTTCGATGTCCATGTGCCAGGTTTCCAGGTAGGCACACACAGCGCCTTTGCGCTTGCCACCCTGGTTCACGGCCACAGCGGTGTCGTTCACTACTTTGAGGAACGGCACGACGCCTTGGGATTTGCCGTTGGTGCCCTTGATGTAAGAGCCCAGTGCGCGAACCGGGGTCCAGTCGTTGCCCAGACCGCCTGCGAATTTGGACAGCATGGCGTTGTCGTGGATGGCGTGGTAAATGCCCGACAGGTCATCCGGAACGGTGGTCA
>Ga0105858_1000617_pt1 | contig 13708 bp, 11 predicted proteins | sample OrgsoiDNA_201062_FD_89683 | JGI IMG/M metagenome (GOLD analysis project Ga0105858, IMG submission 89683) | Permafrost soil microbial communities from the Arctic, to analyse light accelerated degradation of dissolved organic matter (DOM) -... | ecosystem: Environmental > Terrestrial > Soil >...
ACGCCAGGCATTATTCTCCACGGTGGGCGGCTGAAAAGCCAGCAGGTAGCCGTGCGTCAAATCCTGCGAGACGGTATCGAACACCGGGGAAATCTCGGCGGTACTGTGAATCGCAAAGGCTACGCCGCCGGTGCTCCTGGAGACGGCGGCCAGTTGTTTGAGAAGCGCGGGGGTCTGTAAGGCTTCCCCCTGCGCGATGGTGTAGATGGGGGTTCCGGCTTTCCGCGCCCGCTCAATGGCGGTCTGTGTGGTGAGCACGCTGCTGTTGTCGGCTCCATCGGTGAAGACCACAATCACTTTCTTGCCGCTGCGCGCCGCCAGATCGCGATTCACCCGCACCAGGGCATCGTAGAGCGCGGTGGAGCCGAAGGCGCGCGTTCGCAATACGGCGCGCCTGGCCGCGGTCTTGTCGGTGGTGAAGGGCAGCAGTTCGTGGACCGAGTCGCTAAAGCTGTACACCGCCACGCGGTCGATGGGGCGCAGGTCGCCGATCAGCTTGAGGGCGGCGTTCTTGAGGGCGGGAAGAGCCGCCAGCATGCTGCCGGTGGTGTCGAACAACAGGGCCACGGCAAGGCTGGAGGCGCGCGCTTCGAAGGCGATGGTGGGCACCGGCTTGCCGTTCTCCAGAACCGTGAAGTCAGTGGCATTCAGCCCGTCGATGTAGCGGCCGCGCTCGTCGTTCACGGTGGCGTACACTTCCACCAGACGCGCGCTGGTATGGAAGACCGTGGCGGGTACGGGGCTTGGGGAATCGTCGGGAACTGTATCCGGCAACGCCATGCCGGACAGCGCCGCCGGCTGGGGCTTCTCCGCGGGCTGGCCGCCGCGAGCCAGGTTTTGCGTCACTTGATCCAGAGTCATGAACCCGCCCCTGAAGTACGATCCGGGACCGGCGCTCAAAGAGACCAGTTCGGACGGACAAAACAGACAGGGACGGCCGGGCTCCGCGGATTCCACGAAGCGGTGCTTGCCCGGCAGAAGCGGGTCTTCGGCGACCAGCAACTGGTCCGGATGGAGCAGCGCCGCGTAGACCAGCCCGCTCAAGGCCAAGTAGGGTAGGGCTCCCGGCCTGCCTGTGTCCCGCAACATTGTGGCGGAATCGAGTGCCGAGTCAAGCCGTGGGACGGCCTGCAATTCCCTGACCCGGTCGAAATCGGCGCGCCGTTCGCCGCTCAATCGCAGCAGGTCGCGAGGCACCGCTTCATCCGGATCTTCGCCATGACCCGCGATCTCGCGCAGCAGGGCCAGGGCCCTGGCGGAATGGTCGGCAGCGGCAAGGTCGGTGCATACATGGCGGAAAGCGCGGGCGCCGCGCGCGGGATCGAGAGCGCCCGACCCGGTTCCCAGAACGATCAACTCCACCAGCGAATGCCATTCGCCCATCACTTCATTTCGTTCGGCATTTCGCCCGGCACTTCGCTCGGGCGCGGGTCTGGCGGCGAGCTTGCCGGAGAAAACGGCCAATGCCTGGAACTCCGCGCTGCCGAGGCCGGGCAGTTTTTCAAAATACGGGAACAGGGGACGCCACTCGGAGAAATGTTGCGCCAGCAGTTTGACGGAACTTTCATCAAGCGGAGTCTTGCGGCCGGCTTCCAATCGGGCCACTGGGACCAGCGCGTCCAGGTTACGGATGTCCAGCAGCGTCTCATCACCCGCCTCGGGTGAAGCGGTCCAGGCGCGCACGCCACCTGGAAAGCGGACGTGGCCGGCGTCATCGAGCGGCAAATTCCGGAAGAAATCCGGACGCCAGGAGCCGGTGCGCCGGTCCATCCCCAGGAAGACTTCGCCCGAATCGCGATACCAGGCATAGAATCTTTCCACGCGCGAAACGGTCTCGGTGAAAAACCGCTGGTGGGCCGCATCCGCGTGGGCCAGCGCGTGGTAGAAGGCCGCCAGCCTGCCATGATCTTTCTGTAACAGTGCGCGAAAGAAAGCCGGCGGATCGCGCGGGCTCGAGCCCACCAGCTTGACCCACATGAATTTCGCCGCCGCGCCGCCGGGCGTTTCCACCTCTCCCTGAGACACCGAGAAAGCATCGGCATAGGACGCCAGCACCTCCGGGTAGACCGGCGCCAGCGTGCGCAGGCCGACGCTTGCGATCACGGCGTCCGCGGTCTCTTCGCCCATGGCGGCCAGGGCTGCGTATACTTTGGCGAGGTGCAAATCCTTCGAAAGGGCTTCGGCGATGGTATCGGCTGAGATGTTCGGCAACGCGGTCCACGCGCCGGCGGCAATCAGCCGCGCGTTTTCGGAAGGCACCGTAAACTGAAATTCGCCGCCGGCCTCCAGGGCCTCCTGCATGGCGATCTCATCGATACCCAAGGCCCAGGGAATCTGCTGCCGCAGGCCGTCGGCCGGCTGGTCGCCGGGCTCGACCGTGTATGCGGAATTCTGCGCCACCAGTTTCCAACCCAGCAGGGGCAGAATACGTTCGGCGTTCCGGCGCTGTGAATCGTCCGCCAGCGAAAGCGTGACCACGGTTGAGTCAGTGTGCGCTATGCGGCGTCCTTCACCGATCCGCTGCAGTTCGGCGACCGTGTCGATATAGGCCAGCAGGGCGCTTGTGTAGCCTGGTGGCCGGGCTCGATTCCAGGGCGATTGTTCCCAGATGAGAGCGCGGCAATACTCCTGAAAGAAATCCCCGGGCGATGGAACGGCTTGCAGATGCGCCATTGCGGCGAAGGCTTTGATCCCGCCGGGAACCCAGGCATCGCCCGGCTGGGCGCGCGCGCATTGCGTGGACAGCAACAGGACCGCGGCCAGCCGAAGCAAGCTCATCTCAATGCACAGAAGTATATCAGCCCGTGGCGGAAGTCCCAAGACACGGCTTACCGACATGCACGGCTTAGTACAATCATTGCGTCTCAGGCCTTCGCACCCAACGGGCTATAATATGAGTGTGGAGAAAACGGCGAGGGTATTTGCCAGCTTCGAGGACGCCGATGAGGCCGACGCACGTTGCGACGCGGCGATGTCCTCCGAGGAGCGCTTGAATATCCTTGTTGAACTCCGCGACCGCCGCCACCCCGATGCCGCTGAACAAAGACTGGCGCGAGTTTCTCGGGTTGTTGAACTCGAACGGAGTTGAGTATCTGATAGTTGGCGCGTTCGCAGTCGCGTTTCACGGTTTCGCCCGGTATACCGCGGATCTCGATCTGCTGGTGCGGCCCACCGAGGATAATGCGGACCGCGTTCTGCGAGCGCTGTCGGAATTCGGCTTCGGCAAAGTGGGAATCCAGGCAGCGGATCTCTGCTCACCCGGCATGGTGGTCCAGTTGGGAGTGAAGCCAAACCGGATCGATCTGTTGACCGCCATCTCCGGAGTCAGCTTCGATCAAGCGTGGGCGACACGCAGCGAAGCGGAACTGGAAGGCGTCGCGACGCACTTTATTGGCCTTGCGCCGCTCCTTCGCAACAAGGAGCAGACCGGCCGCGCCAAAGACCTTGGCGATGCGGAAGAGCTGCGAAAACGAACCACCGAACAGGATAGTTGAGAACGAGCCCAGCCGGCGACCCTGCCTCACACGGCGAGTTCGTTATGGCCTGCTGCATCGGCTTCGCCCTACGGAAGGCCTTTGGCCATGAGCCAGCCATCTTGGCCATCCTCATAATACCGCCGCACTCTTCTAACGTTATTAAAGCCATATTTCTGGTAGAACGCGCGCGCTGTTTCGTTCGTCACTTTCACCATGAGGCCGAATCGCGAGACTCCTCGTAACCGCAGGCGGCGCAAGGTGCTTTCCATCAGGGCCGACGCCACTCCGCAGCCTCGCATGTTTGGGTCCACCGCCAGAGAGACCAGTTCCGCCCGATTGCGAAAGGCCCCGGCGCGGCGGCAGGTCAGCATGTACCCACGAACTTTCCGGCTGCCTTCGGCCACTAGGAAAAGCTCCCCGCATTGGCGGGTGTATTCTGCAAACAGGTTGCGATCGTATGCGTCAGCGCCAAAGCTGGCGCGCTCGATTTCCATGATCCGGTCGAGGTCGGACAGGCGCGAGCGGCGGACGGAATATCGCTTCTTCATTCTGTTATCCTTTATTCTTGCGCACTTAAGGGCAAGCTGAAACCGGTGACAAAAAAAAGACAGAAGAAGAAAAGCGCGCCCCTTGACAAGGAATTCAGACCGCCGCATACTGGAATCATGTTGCAACTGAGTGGCAACAAGAGTGAACAGGAAGCGGTAGCCGCCAGCCTGGTCGACTTGCGCAGGGGGGATGCCGGAATTCTGGATCGCATCGATCTGCCGCACGAAGACGCTCGCCGCCTGATGGAACTCGGTTTTCTGCCCGGCGCCCGGATCACTGCCGGGCGGAGCGCCCCGGGAGGCGACCCGCGGGTGTTTCAGGTGGATGGTTCGGAAATCGCACTGCGGCGCGAGACCGCCAGACTCCTGAGGATCTGGTTGGACCCGAAGCCGAAAGCCGGAAAAGGTTGACGTTGAGCGAATGCAGCGAGTGCGGTAGCTGTGGTTCGGTAGCGGTGGCTGAGCTTCCGCGCGGCCAAGCCGTTAAGATGGTGGCCCTGGTGGGGCCGCCCAACTCCGGCAAAACCACGCTGTTCAATCGCCTTACCGGACTGCATCAAAAGGTTGCCAACTTCCCCGGCGTTACCGTGGAACAGCACATGGGCATCGCCGAACTTCCGGATGGCCGGGCGGTCGGCATTGTCGATCTGCCGGGTATCTACGGCATGGCGCCGCGCTCGGAAGACGAGCAGGTGGCGTACGACGTGCTCACCGGCACCGGCGGCCAGACGGCCAGGCCCGAAGCCGTTCTGCTGATTCTGGATTCCACCAACCTGGCCCGGCACCTGATGCTGGCCGCCCCGATTCTGGCGCTTGGCGTCCCCACGCTGGTCATTTTGAACATGGCCGACGACCTCCGGAAGCGCGGCGGAACTCTGGACCTGGGCGCGCTTTCCGCGCAGCTTGGGGTGCCGGTAGCGCTGATCAATGCGCGCGGCGGCGAGGGCATCGAACAGGTCTTCGAATTCTTGGCCGGCGCCATGCCCAAACCGCAGCCCAGGGAGCTGCCCATTCTTCAGGACATCCCCAAGTGCCGGAAATGGGCGGGCGGCGTGGGAAGCAAGGCCGGCTATCGCGCGCCCGCGCCGCCCAAGTGGACCCGCCGCCTGGATGCCGTCTTTCTTCACCCGGTGGCCGGTCCGCTGATTTTTATTTTTGTGGTCTACCAGATCTTTCGCACCATCTTCGTAGCAGCCAAGCCGCTGACCGACGGAGTCACGCGCCTGTTCAGCATCAGCGGCAACTGGGTTGCATCTGCGCTTCCCGATTCGCTGCTCCGCTCGCTGCTGATCGAAGGTGTGTGGAAGGGCGTCGGGTCGGTAGTGGTCTTCCTGCCGCAAGTTTTGATCCTGTTTCTGTTCATCGGCATTCTGGAAGACTCCGGGTACCTGGCGCGCGCCGCCATGATCGCCGACCGCACCATGGCGAAGGTGGGCTTGCAAGGCAAGTCGTTTATCCCGCTGCTCTCGGCTTACGGATGCGCCGTGCCGGCTATTATGGCCACGCGCACCATTGAAAACAAGCGCGACCGCATCGCCACCATCCTGATTGCGCCGTTCATGACCTGCTCGGCGCGCCTGCCAATCTACACTTTGTTGATCGCGGCGTTTATTCCGGCGCATCCGCTGATTGGCGGCAGGTTCCTGGACGCGCAAGTGGCGGCGATGCTGGGGCTCTACGTTTTGGGATTCCTGGCGGCGGTGGTTACGGCGCGAATTTTGAAATCGTCCGTCCTGAAAAGCGCGCGCACGCCGTTTCTGCTGGAGATGCCTTCCTACCGCTGGCCCACGTTCCAATCGCTGGGGTTGCGGCTGCTCGACCGCGCCGGGGTTTTTCTGCGCCGCGCAGGCACCGTGATTCTGCTGGTGACGGTGGTGCTGTGGATCATGGCGCACGTGCCCTATTCAAACGGCAAGCCGCCGGACATCGCGGACAGCGTGGCCGGCACGATCGGCCGCACCATCGAACCCGTCATTAAGCCGCTAGGATTTAACTGGAAGATCGGGATCGGGCTGCTCACCTCACTGGCCGCGCGCGAGACTATCGTGTCTACGCTGGGATCGATTTACGGGATGGATCCGGAGTCCCACCAGATGGAATTGCAGACTGCCCTGCACCGCGATCTGACGCCTGGCGGCGCCTTTGCGCTGCTGGTCTTCTTTGCGTTCGCGATGCAGTGCATTTCCACTATTGCGGTGGTGCGCCGGGAAACCGGCGGATGGAAGTGGCCCATATTGCAATTCAGTTACATGGGCCTGCTGGCTTATGCCGGAGCCTTTGTGGCGGCGCACATTATTCCTTGACTCTGCGGCTTGCCAACTTCAGGCATCTTTATCTGTAGCGGCGCTTACCAATCTTAGTAGTTCATCTGGAATTTTGCCGGGTGGCAGCACGAAGTCGATACAGCCTGAAGCCTCGGCACTCTGAGGCATGCCGTATACTTCGGCAGACGTGTCCTGAGCAAAGGTTATTCCTCCCTTTGCCTTGATGTGCCTGCATCCTTCAGCACCGTCGCCATCATACCCAGAGAGAATAATGCCGATCGCACGCGCCCCCATAGCCTCTGCCAAAGAAATCAAAAAACAATCTACCTCGGCGTTCCTCCTGGTGCGCGGGGAGACGACTTTGAAGGCATAGCTCTCAATTAGAAGATCCGCGTTCGGAGGAATCACATAGACGTGGTTCGCCCGGACCGGCATCGCCATGGCTGCCACCCTTACTGGCATTTTCGTGTGCCTCGACAGAATTTGAGCTAACTGACTATTGGCGGTGGGGAGAAGATGAGAAACAATAACAAAGGCCATGCCTGTATTAGACGGCAGGGCGTCCAAGAGCATCTTATATGCGTTAAGACCCCCAGCGGAGGCGCCAATGCCGACAATAAAGTTAGGGTGTACTGTCTCCATGACCCACCTCAGAGCTTTAACTTTCGACTCACTTTTTGCCGCTCAGAAATACTTTTGCCGACCTTCTTTTTCTGATTGGGGCCCGCGGTAGCATCGGTATCCATTGGCACTAAGCTAACTCCAGTATCGCTCAAAACCAATTTGTGGACGTCACTGGAGTGGCCCGTGCCGCGAGACTTAACAACATAAAGCCCGCGAATGCGTCTTTTACCCTCATCTTCTTCCAGTTCTCTCACTACGATCCAAGTGTCGATCAAAGACGAGACGCCGATCTCGCCGCTGGTGTCATTTTGTGAGGTTGAAGAAACAAGACTTGTAAAAAAGCCGGTTATGCCATTGGATTTTAGAACATCGATCATACGAGTAAGCATCGATTGAAGTTCAGGTTGGTTCCCCTGTCCAAGGAGACTTGTAAGGGGATCTATGACCACTGCTCTTGGCTTGAACTCTGCAATGATCTTGTATAAATCGAGTAAATGCATCTCTAAACCGAAGAAAGAAGGCCTGGTAGACACAATCTTCAGAAGTCCCCTTCTTATCAGTGGTTCAAGATGAAAACCTATAGACTTCAGGTTTTGAATGAGCTGCCCTGAAGATTCTTCATACGACAAGAACAGACACCGTTCTCCACGCTTGCAGGTTTTGATTGCGAATGCAGCCGCGAGGCTTGTTTTTCCCGTGCCCGCGGTACCTGAAGCGAGTATCGTGCTGCCTCTGGTATACCCCTTACCCGCGAACATTTTATCTAACGATGGAATCCCTGTCGGGATTTTCTCGTTTGTGCCTGGTTGATCGAGTCCCGCGGAAGTGATAGGAATTACTGAAAGCCCGGCACCATCGATTACGAATGGATATTCGTTGGTTCCATGGTTTGAGCCGCGATATTTAATTACACGAATTCTGCGGGTGGAAATTTGCTCCCTGACTCTGTTGTCCAGGAGGATTATGCAATCGGAGATGTACTCCTCCAGGCCGTGGCGAGTATAAGAGCTTTGCGCCGGTTCGCCGGTAACGATCGCCGTAACTTGTTTTTCCTTAAGCCATCGGAAAAGTCTTTTTATCTCTATGCGAAGAATGCCATCATTTGTGACGCCTGCAAAGAGAGATTCAATAGAATCTAAAACCACGCGTTTGGCGCCAATGGAATCAACGGCATTTTCCAGGCGAATGAGCAGCCCTTCAAGATTAAAGTCGATCTCTTGAATGTCTTTGTGCTCCAAAATAATATGCTCTAGCAGAATCTTTTTTTGTGAAACAAGTCCCCGTAAATCCAGGTTGAGAGAAGCCACGTCTTTATACAGTTCATCTTCTGTCTCTTCAAAGGACATGAAGATACCTGGCTCGTTGTAATTGGTCGCGCCATTGATGAGAAAATCAATTCCCAAAAGGGTTTTTCCAGAACCGGCGCTTCCAGAAATTAAAGTTGTTCTATTTTTCGGAAGCCCGCCTTCAGTGATTTGGTCAAAGCCCTTGATGCCGGTGGGGCATTTGTGTATTTGGTTATGATTAAGGGCCTTTGTTTGTTTCGGGGCTTTAGGCATACAACCATCCTTGCTCCCTAAGACTAGCATGAGTTGGCCCTATGGCCCACAAATTGCCTTGGCATTGGGATACGCTTAAAGGGCGAGTCCCAAATACGGTGGCATCCGCCATCGTAGATGTTACCCAGGCAACCATTATGGACGAGAAGCTAGTGCCGAAAGGTATTCTGCCGGACTCCGAAGCCGCGGGCCTCACCGAAGAACTGCCCGGGGAAGAGCGGGCGTCCGGGACAGTCCTCTCTGTGGTCTGCATTGGGGCTTCGGCCGGCGGCCTGGAGGTTTTTCGGCGCCTGCTGGCCGATTTGCCGGCTGACACCGGCTTTGCCATCGTATTCGTTCAACATCTCGATCCAAATCACCACAGCATGCTTCCTGAGATTCTGGCGCGAGCCACCGCCATGCCGGTCGGTGAGGCGGCCGATGGCATGCCGGTGGAAGCCAACCATGTATACGTCATTCCGGCAAATTTCGACCTGACCATGGCAGGCGGGGCGCTGAAGCTGGCCCCACGCGCCCAGATTTGGGGATCGCACATGCCCATCGACCGTTTCCTGCGCTCGGTGGCCGACCAGTGCGGAAATAGAGCCATCGGGGTAATCCTTTCCGGCGGGGGCTCGGACGGTTCGGCGGGCGTGGAAGCCATCAAAGCCGTGGGTGGCGTGACGTTTGCGCAGGACCCGGCCACCGCAAAGTTCGCCACCATGCCGCAATCCGCCGTGGCCACCGGTTGCGTGGATTTCGTTCTGCCACCGGAGGACATTGCCGCCGGACTGGTGAGAATTGGCCGGCATCCTTATATTGCGGATGCCCCACGCCCGCAACCGGAGCGAACGCCGGCCGCCGATAAAAAGCCGTTCGGCAGCATCCTGGCTCTTCTGCACGCGGCAACCGGCATCGACTTTTCGCTGTACCGGGAGACGACGGTCAAGCGCCGCATCCTGCGGCGCCTCTGAAGGAACTCGTCTTCCCCCGCCAGATCGACAAGGGCTTGCGCGAGATGTGCATTTTCAGCAGGCATAATCTGATCGACGATCCGCCGTTTTCGAAGCTGGACTTGATCAGTTGCCGCAACGTGCTGATCTACCTGGGAAGTGTAAAGAAGAACATCGTCACGCTGTTCCACTACGCGCTCAAACCAACCGGATTTCTCTTTTTGGGCGCATCGGAGAGTGAGACGGCAAGCGACCTGTTTTCGGTGGCGAATGGCGGGCACAGAATCTATGCCAGGCGGGAAACGGCAAGGACGGCGCACGTGTTTCCGGCGGACTCCCGCGTTTCCCGGCGCGGCAGGAGCGCGTACCCTACGAACATGACGGAAGCACCCGCGATTTGACCGTGGAGGCGGTGCCACTGGACTCCAGTCAAAAACGAGCCACCCTGGTGCTTTTCGAACCCGTGACCGGGGCAGCCGGGAGCGCAGCAGCGTTACCGGACGGACCCCGCCAAGGCGATATGGGGGATGCTCAGATCTCACGTTTGAAACAGCAACTTGTCGACGCGAAGGAGCGGTTTCTCGCCGCCATCGAAGCCCAGCAGACATCCAGGGAAGAAAGCCAGAATACTACCGAGGAGGCGCTTTCGGCCAACGAGGAACTGCAAAGTCTCAACGAGGAACTGGAGACCGCCAAGGAAGAGCTGCAATCCACCAACGAAGAGCTGATCACGGTCAACGATGAAATGCAGGCCAAGAACGCGTTGCTGGCGCAGGCGCGCGATTTCGCGATGGCGATCGTGGAAACCGTCCGCCAGCCGTTATTGGTGCTGGATAACGATTTGCGGATCAAGATGGCGAATCGAGCCTTTTACCGGACGTTTCAATCGTCCTCGATGGAAGCCGAGGGGCAGATCGTCTATTCGCTGTCGCGCGGCAGTTGGGACCTTCCCGGCCTGCGCGAATCGCTGGACGGTCTTCTCCGGGGCGGCCGTTCGTTCCCGGATTTCGAAGTCGAACAGGATTTTCCCGGCGTGGGGCGCAGGAGCCTGGTTCTGGGGGGCTGCCACATCAATCATCACGAGATGATTTTGCTGGCGGTTGACGACATCACCGACCACAAACTGGCCCAGCAGGCCCTCCGCAGGAGTGAGGAGCACCTTCGCCAATCGCAGAAAATGGATGCCGTCGGCAGGCTCGCCGGCGGCATCGCTCACGACTTCAACAATCTGCTCACGGCCATCATCGGCTATAGCGACCTGCTTCACGACAGCGTGGCCGGCAACGAATGGGCCATCGAGCAGGTGCTGGAAATCAAGACCGCGGGCGAACGGGCAGCGTCGCTCACCCAACAGCTACTGGCTTTCAGCCGGCGGCAGATCCTGCAGCCCAAGGTGCTCGACCTGAATGCGATCGTCGCGGACTTCACCAAGATGCTGAGCCGTCTGGTGGGCGAGCGGATCGAGGTCTCCGTCAATTGTGCGCCCGGCCTGTGGCAAGTGAGGGCCGACCCCGCCGAAATCGGACGCGCGATCATGAACCTTTGGTTAAACGCCAGAGATGCCATGCCGCAGGGCGGCACACTCACTGTGGAAACGGCCAACCTGACGCTGGCGGGGACCGATGTTTCCGTGGAAGACCTTTCACCGGGCCGCTATGTGACGATGGCCGTACACGACACCGGGGTAGGGATAGATGCGGAAATGCAAGCCCACATCTTCGAGCCGTTTTTCACGACGAAAGAAGCCGGCAAAGGTACCGGGCTGGGGCTGGCCACCGTACTTGGAATCGTGGAGCAAAGCGGCGGCGTCATTCGTTGCGAATCCGAACCGGGCCGGGGAACGAGCTTCAAAATCTTCCTGCCGGCAGTCGGCGAGGCGCTGGACAAGGGAGCGAGTCCGGCCGGAAGCCTTGGCAAGGCGCCGAGGGGTTCCGAAGTCGTTCTGCTGGTGGAGGACGAAGACGCGGTCCGTAAGCTCGCCCGCATAATTCTGGAAGCGAGCGGGTACGTGGTTCTCGACGCCCGCAACGGGCGCGAAGGTCTGGCGCTGTGCGAAACCCACCACGGCCCAATCGATCTTCTGGTAACGGATGTGATGATGCCGGAACTCGGCGGACGCGAACTGGCGGAAGGCGCCATCAAGCTGCGGCCCGGCCTGAAAGTCATGTTCATGTCCGGCCACACCGAGGATACCGTCCTCAAGGAAGGCGTCCAAAAGGGAACCGCGTTCCTGCAAAAACCCTTTACGCCGGCCAGGCTCGCGCAAAAAGTGCGCGAGACCCTGGATTCAGCCGACAAATCCGCCGGGCAGCCGTAATCCCGGCTGGTTTCGCGGACGGGACTATTCCTTGACTTTATTCCCCACGGCTTCGTGAAACACGCTGGTGAAGAAGTCGCGTGAGGCCGGCGAGCAGCCGATGTGGAGGTTGTCCATGCCTTCTTCCACGAAACCGAGATATCCGTCCCAACCCAGATCGTTGAGTACGAACCGCAGGCATTCCAGCTCCGCGGGCGGCAGCGCCGAGTAGTCGATGTCGAAGACCTGGCCGGAGGAATGGGACAGAACTTCCGGCCGGTTCTTCAGCCGTCCGTATTCCTCGGGCTCCACCAGCGACGTGACATCGAGCGGCTTGAACTTCTCGCCCTTGTGTCCGGTTTCGTCAAAGAGGCGGCGCGTCTCGAAGGCAATGTAAGTGAGGGTGCCGATGGCGGCGGGCGCGGCTTCGCGGAAGTATTCCAGGTTGGCCGGGTCATCGGCCGCGACCTTCAGCATGTAGCCGAAATACTCGGGGCGGTCCAAGGCCCTGGCCAGTTTCTTGCTGGGGTCCACGCGGATGTCGTCGTCGTTGTGGTAGACCAGGTCTTCGCGCTTGAGCCAGACCGCCAGCCTGTGCGGCGCGCGGCCGGCAGCCACGAACTGGCTTTTGTATTCCTGCGCGAGGGAAGCGAATTCCGCGGGGTTGCGGCGGTAGAGCGCCAGCAACTGCTCCGCGCGCTGGACTCTAAACCAGTAGGTGGGGGAGTAGTCGCGCTGCATCTGCTGCTGGATGGCTTCGTAAAGTTCGCGGTTCCAGGCCGGGCTGCTGGAAAAAAACATGCGCGGCACAGTCACCTGGTCCTGGGAAATGCCGCGGGCGCGGCGCGTGAGGTCCTGCATCATGTTCACGCAGCCCTGGCCGCAGTGGTAGGCGAAAATGGCCCAGTCGCGGCCTCCGTATTTCTGCTCCATGCCGGCCAAATATTTGGCGGCGGCGGGAATGGCGCGGTCGGGCGACATGCGGTCGTCACGCACCATCACCTTATAAGGAGTCTTGCGCGTGACCGTGCGGTATGTGGTCTTCCCGGTCTTCTTGCTCTTCACCGGGACTTTTTCGCGGGTCGTTTTATTCCGCGTGGCGTACACCACTCTGAGCCCCATGCTGGCGGCGGTGGCATGCGAGATTTGCATGATGCCCCTGGGGCCGGCCGGACTCTCGGCCTTGGGGTCGCCCCAGCTTTCCAGGTAGGAGATGGCTTCGATCAGCGACGCCGGTATGCCGCTGCGCTCCGATGCCGTACGGAAAAGCGCCTGGAGTTTGGAGTTGGCGGTGATGCGCCTGGCGCCGGGCAGGGCCTGGGCCTCGCGCATAATGCTGAAGGTCTGCGACTGCACCATGTGGTCCGTGCGCACGTCGAGCAGGTCCTGCGAAACGTCGTCGCGGGCGATGCCGATTCCCGATACGCGATGCGCGGGCACAAAATACTCCGGGTTGGCGGACCGGCCCGAGGGCGCCAGGGCCAGTACGAAGAGCAGCGCCAGTTTCATGCCTGAGAACCCGGTTTTCATGTCTGAGAAATAGTGTACCGTTCATGCGAAGGTGAACGGCTCCCTAAATTGGACGTGCGGGAGGAAAAGAACGATACGTCCGATGTGGCACGCGGGGCAAGCGATTAAGACCGCGCGAGGGCGAGAAAGCTAGCCTTGGCCTGCGTCTTGATCAGCCGGAACTCCCCTTCGGTCAAGCCCGTTGCGCGGCAAACCGCGTCTGCCGGTTCCCCATGCACGTAGAAGCGAACCAGCGCCTGACGGTCTCGTGCCGGGAGCGCCGCAAGGACTTGCCCGACGATTCGTGCGTTCTTCGCCTGCATATACCAGACTCGCCAAACTAGTTGGATTATAGTTTGATTTGAGTTTGATTTCAGTTTTTATTTTAGTTTGAAACAGCGGCGAATTCCACTGCTTATTCGTCGTCGTCCTTGAGCTGACGGCCGGCGTCACGCATTCCTTGCACGAACGCTCGTGTCATCTCGACGATTTCCGAACAA
>Ga0105858_1000619_pt1 | contig 13693 bp, 13 predicted proteins | sample OrgsoiDNA_201062_FD_89683 | JGI IMG/M metagenome (GOLD analysis project Ga0105858, IMG submission 89683) | Permafrost soil microbial communities from the Arctic, to analyse light accelerated degradation of dissolved organic matter (DOM) -... | ecosystem: Environmental > Terrestrial > Soil >...
CCCTTTGATTTCGAGGGCGAGTTCTATCACCTGAAAGGCGCTATTTCACGGCCCGTGCCCTTGCAGGCGCCTCGTCCGGTCACGATGAACGCCGCGTTCGGTGCGCCGGGACGCGACTTCGCGGCACAGTATTGCGACTATCTGTTCACCACGTTTTCGGAACTCGACGCCGGCCGCGAACATGTCGCGGATATTCGTGGCCGAGGACAAGCGGCGGGACGCGACATTGGCGTGTACACGGTGGCGCATGTGGTGTGTCGCGAGACTGATCAGGAGGCGCAGGATTACTACCATCGCTATTCCGTGGAACACACCGACGAAGCCGCGCTCGACTACCACATGAAGCAGAAGAAGGGCTTCAGCCACAGTCACGACGACCGTGCGTTCACCGAGTATCGGCAGCGTTTTGCAGCCGGGACCGGGAGCTTTCCGCTGGTCGGCACGCCCGTGCATATCGTAGATCAACTCATCAAGATCCATGAAAGCGGGTTCGCCGGTGCCGCCCTTACGTTTGTGAATTACGCCGATGAACTGCCCTTTTTCTGCGAGCAAGTCATGCCCCTGATGCGCGAAGCAGGTTTGCGCAACGACACCGACTGACCCTCTCGTCATCTGCTTTATTTGAATACAGCGCTTCTGTCTGAACGAGCGTTACCCGCTCGTTCGGGAAGCGCTCGTCCGAACGCTTTACATCACTAACCCTATGACACTGACCTCCCCCTATCTCGCGTTCAAGCAAACCGCACTGCAGTATCCCGGCAACGACTTTCTGCACATTCCCGCCTCCGCTCGCAAGCATTACGCAACGCCCGAACCGCTGACGTTGAAATACGGCGAGACGCTGGCACGAATCGATGAACAGGTCGATCGCTATCGCGATGCGGGTTATCGCGCGGGCATGCGCGTGGCGTTATTGCTCGAGAACCGGCCTGAGTTCTTTGTTCACTTCTTCGCGCTCAATGCACTCGGCATCAGCGTGGTACCGCTCAACGCCGACTCGCGTCCGAATGAAATGGCGTATGTGGCCGAACACAGCGAGATCGTGCTGGCGGTTGGTATCGATACAACGAAGCCGCTCCTGCATGCCGCACTCCAGGACAAAGTACCCGTTGCCGATGCAAACACCTCCGTGCTGCCGAGGATTGAAGGCCCAAGCCGCACGACAACCGCACCGTCCCTGGACGATGAATGCGCCATTCTTTACACGTCCGGCACCACCGGCAAGCCCAAAGGCTGCATTCTCGACAACCGCTACTTCCTGTCCATTGGCGAGATTTACATCACGGAAGGCGGCTTGTGCGAAGTCCGTCCGGGCGTCGAGCGTCTGATTACACCGCTGCCGTTATTCCACATGAATGCACTCGCCTGCTCCACCATGGCCATGGTGTTGTCCGCCGGCTGCGTGATCCAGCTCGACCAGTTTCATCCGCGACGCTGGTGGGCCGATGTGTCTGAAAGCGGCGCGACGATCGTCCATTATCTCGGCGTCATGCCTGCAATTTTGCTAGGCATGGAAGCCGATAAACCCGTCACGCATTCGGTCCGATTCGGCTACGGCGCGAACGTCGATCCAAAACATCAGCAGGTGTTCGAGCAGCGCTTCGGCTTTCCGCTCATTGAAGGCTGGGCCATGACCGAGACCGGCGGCGCCTTGGTGATCGCATCGAGCCGCGAACCGCGTCATGCAGGAACGCGATGTTTCGGCCGTCCGCGCTCGGGCATGGAAGTGAAGCTTGTCGATGCCGAATACAACGAAGTCGCGCTCGGCGTGCCGGGCCACATGCTGGTGCGTCGGCAAGGATCCCATCCGCGTCTCGGTTTTTTCCGCGGCTATCTGAAAGACGATGCCGCAACAGAAGCCGCATGGCAGCACGACTGGTTCCATACCGGCGATATCGTGCGTCGCAGCGACGACGGAAGTCTTCATTTCGTCGACAGGCAGAAGAACATCATCCGTCGATCGGGAGAAAATATCGCTGCGTTGGAGGTGGAAGCGTGCCTGCTCGATCATCCTGATGTGCGTCAGACCGCAGTGATCGCCGCGCCCGATTCCCTGCGCGGCGAGGAAGTGATGGCGTGCGTGATCGTGTCGCCGGGAACCGTACGCACTGAAGCGACCGCACGCGCGTTGCAGGCGTGGTGCCTGGAGCGGCTCGCGTATTACAAGGCGCCGGGTTATGTTGCGTTCGTGGACGCGTTGCCGGTGACATCGACGAACAAGGTGCAGAAAACGCAGCTTGCCGCGTTCGGTGCAGACCCGTTGAACGCGCCGGAATGCTTTGACTTGCGAGCGCTTAAGAAGAGGGTGAGTTAGTCGCTGGAACCGACAATGGCGCCGTCGCTTTCGACGCGAAGCGAGACGACGGTGCCCGGTGCGAGCAAGCGCTCAAGTCGCACAATGACGCGCGGCCCGGCGTGAGTCAGGACCGTCGCAATGTAAGCGATATCCCCACCCGCCTTCCCCGCCCGATGATGCAACGTTGTGACTTCTTCAACGCTACCTTCGCAAGCATCCACCTCGACGAATTCATCGCACCCGCACGACGGACACAGCAAGCGACGGGGGAAATCGACTTGAGCGCACGCTACGCAAGCGAAGACCTTCATTGCGCAACTCCCCGTTCGAGCACCACGGCATTCGCACACATGCCGTATCGATACTGCACCATGCCGTAACCACTCACCGCCGCGAAACGCGCGTCGTCCACCTGGCGCGCACCTGCCTCATGACGCAACTGAGTGATCGCTTCGACAAGCCCATGCATGCCCGCCGCCGCACCCGCTTGTCCCGCCGACAATTGCCCGCCCGACGTATTCACAGGCAAGCGGCGTGACGCAATGCGCTCGTGGATAAACGTGCGCAAGTCAGGCTGGTCATCGGCGAACCCGAGATCATTGAGTTGCGTGAGGATCATCGACGGATAGTCGTCATAGACCGAGACGAGGTTCATATCGGCAGGCCGAAGGTTCGCGTCGTGCCAGAGTGCATCGCTAATGCCTGCAAGACCCGTGACAAGCCCGTCGCCATGTTGATGATCGACGTTATACGATGCACGCAGCGCGCGAATGCGAACCGGTGAACGCTCGGCACAACGATGGGTCGACGAGGTCAGCACAATCGCATTCGCCCCCGACACCACCGGCACGCAATCGAAGCGACATAACGGAACAGCCACGAGCGGCGCGGCAAGATAGGTTTCGAGCGTCAAGGGCTCACGGTAGACCGCCAGCGGATTCATTGACGCCCACTCGCGTTGCGCCATGCACAGCGCGGCGTAATCCTCGCGCGTCAACTGCGAGGCGCGCATCTGGCGTTGCGTGAGCATCGCGAACAGGGGGTTTGGTCCGCCCGTGTTCAATGGCCGAAGATGCGTTCGCGTAGTCACGTTGTAATTCTCGACGAGCGACGTGAAATCCGCCGCCTCGAAATGGTCCCCGCTGACCAGGACAATCACGCTCGCGTCGCCGGCCTGAATGGCACGCGCGGCATGCTGCAACAGGTTGATCCCACTCGCGCCGCCGTGACAGTCATCCATGCACCAGCCCACACGCAAACCAGCGCGCCACGCGAAGTCGATAGCGTGATCCGGCGGCAAGGTGAACGATGCAACGCCGAGACCATCGACTTCATTCGTCGACAATTCAGCCTGCGAAAGCGCGGCCTTCAAGGCCTGAGCGAGCAAACCCGCCGTACTCGTGCCGGCTGGCGCGTGACGCGTGTACGGCACTTCGACCGCGGCCACGATCGACACGCCTGCGAAGTCGTTCATTGCGTGGACGCGTCAGAGCGCATCGTCGCTACCGAGAAAATACTGCTGCTCGGCGTCATCGATAAAACCCTGGGTCGCCGAGCGCACCGTCATGGCATCGCGATCCACGAAGCCTTTCAGCAACACCTGCATGCCATCGACAATCAGCTTCATCGTGCCCGGCTTCGTCATGGTTCCATGACGCACCTGGCGCGTGTGATCGGCGAAACGCAGGATCGTGCCTTTCAGCCGCGTATTCAACACGCCTTCCAGCCAGATCGCGCGGAACTCGACATTGGCCTCGGTCATCAAGCCGATGTCCTTGCGCTCGAACGCACGGCGGCATTTGCGATAAGCCGCCCCCATGCCGGCGAGTTGTTCATCGGTGAGGACAGCTGCGGCCGCTGCCGCCGCGCCCGGTTCGAGCATGCGGCGCACTTCGAAGATCTCGCGCACATCTTCAGCGGTCAGCGCAGGCGTGATGAAACCGCGCGTGGTGCCGACCAGATAGCCCTCATTCACAAGGCGCAGCAACGCCTGGCGAACCGGCATGCGCGTGCACTCGAATTCTTCCGCAATCTCGTAATCGAGCACGCGGTCATCGGGGCCAATCTGGCCGCGCTGAAGGCGGCCCAGCACTTCCTGATACACCGACTCCATCAATGTCGCCGGGCGCAGCGCGGTACGTCGCGGCTGCTTGATAACCGTCGGGTCGGCGGTTGCCATGGTGTTCTCCATTGTCTGGTCTCGCGATTTACACGCTTCGCACGCCGCCGCGAAGGCGGCAATGTCACTCAACTAATAATTGTACTGGCTAGCTTCCGGCAAGCCTCTCAAAGCACGCCACGCATGATTCTCACGCCGCCTCCTCCAGCTCCGCAGGCGGCCATGGCGTTCCCGCATGATCGCTCGGCACCGCGTCGATCAGTGCGCGCGTGTACGGATGGCGCGGCGCCGCGAACACTTCCTCGGTCAGCCCCTGCTCCACTACTTCGCCGCGACGCATCACGAGCACGCGGCTGCACAAGTAGCGGACCACGGACAAATCGTGCGAAATGAGCAGCAGCGCAATCTGCCGCTCGCGACGCAACTCCAGCAACAAATTCAGGATCTGCGCCTGGACGGATACATCGAGGCCCGACACGATTTCATCGGCGACAATCAATTGTGGCGATGCACACAGCGCCCTGCCTATATTCACGCGCTGCTTCTGACCGCCCGACAACTGCGAGGGAAAGCGCGTGAGGGTATCGGCGGGAAGACCCACGTCGCGTTGAACCGACTGCGCGCGCGCCAGCCGCTGCTTCGCATCCAGCGACGCCACGCCGGCCGCTTCCAGCGCCTGCGTCAGGAGGCGCTCGACCGAGCGGCGCGGGTTCAGCGCGGACTGCGGGTCCTGGAAGATTATCTGAACCTGCTCGCGGGCACGCCGCACGCGCTCCGCGCTGCCATGCGTCAAATCTTCGCCGCCAATCATCACCCGGCCGTCGGTCGGCTGTTCGATACCCATCAACAACCGCGCCACCGATGTCTTGCCACTGCCGCTTTCCCCCACGATCCCCACGAACTCCCCGGGGAAAATCTGTAGCGACAGCGGCTTCACGGCATGGAAAGAAGTCTTGCGCTGGCCGAACACCCCGCTGCGGCTCGTGTACGTCAGCGATGCCTCGCGCAGTTCCGCGACTGGTTGCGCGCCCATGACGGGCGCAGGCGGCAACAGCGGCGCCAGCGAATTGTCGACGAGCGGCGCATGCTCGCATGCCTCGCTGCACGCGACCCGATGCCCGTTGGGCGCCACGCGATTCCGCAGCACAGCCGCGCACGCGGCGCCTGCGCTGGGGCAACGCGGTGCGAAACGACACCCGGCGATGCCGGCCAGCGCGGACAAGCCCGGCATTTGCTGAGCGAGTACCGGCAAGCGGCGCCGCGGTCCGGTCAGATCAGGCGTCGCGTATTTCAACGCGCGCGTGTACGGGTGGCGCGGTTCATCGAGGACATCGCGGGCCGGACCGTATTCGACCAGATCGCCGGCATACATCACGGCGACGTCATCGCAAACGTGGGCCGCCAGCCGCAGATCGTGCGTGATGAGCAATACGGCAGTCGAATGCACGCGCTGCTGTTCCGCGAGCATGCGCATCACGCGGGTTTGCGTGACGACATCGAGCGCGGTCGTGGGCTCGTCAGCAATCAGCAGCGCCGGATTGCTCGCGAAAGCCATCGCGATCAGCACGCGCTGGCATTGCCCGCCCGAAAGCTGATGCGGATAACGCTTGAGCATGTCGGCGGGTACCGGCAGTTGCACCGATTCAAGCGCCTTGCGCGCGGTCTCCCAGCGTTCATTCGATGGCACGCCCACGCGCGCGAGATGTTCATTGAAGGTATCTGCGATGGTCCATAGCGGGTTCAATGCGGTCAGCGGTTCCTGCGGGATGAACGCGATTTTCCGGCCGAGAAGTGCGCGGCGTTTGCTCGCTGACATGGCAAGCATGTCCTGTCCGGCGAAGTGCATGCTGCCGCTCGTCACCGTGAAACCGCCCGGCAGCAATCCCGAGATCAAGCGTGCCAGCATGCTTTTACCCGCACCCGATTCACCGACCACGCCCAGCACGCGACCCCGCCCTATCGATAAGGTCAAATCCCGCAGCGCCGCGACCGGCACACCGCCCAGCTTCGCTGTCAGCGTCACGCCATCCAGTTGCAGCACGGCTTCGGTGGTTGTCGTTGTGATTGGTGTCGCCATCGTCATTCTCCCTTGCTGCGCATGCGGGGATCGAGCGCGACGCGCAGGCCATCGCCAAGAAGGTTGCAGCCAAGCACCGTGATCACGATCGCGAGCACCGGGAACAACAGTCCGGACAACGAGTCATGCATGGTCACGCGTGCATCCGCGATCATCACGCCCCACGCGGTCACATTGGCCGGCACGCTCAAGCCAATGAAACTCAGCAACGCCTCCACCGTGATCGCAACGCCCATTTCGAGCGAGAACAGCGTGATCATCAACGGCAGCGCAGCAGGCAATATTTCGCGCAGCATGATCCGCAGGTGGGTGAAGTTGAGCAGTTGCGCGGCGAGTACATAGTCGCGCTGACGCACGACCATCACCTCGGAGCGGACGACGCGGCAAAAGCGCGTCCAGTCCACCAGCACGATCGACAGGATCACGTTCTCTATACCGACGCCGAGACTCACCATCAGCACCAGCGACAATACGACCGGCGGAAACGACATCCACAGGTCCACCAGATAACTGATGCTGCGATCGACCCAGCCACCGAAATAGCCGGCGAGAATCGCCAGCACGCTGCCGACAATACCTGCGCCAAACGCTGCAATCACCGCGACCGTCAGCGCGATACGGCTGCCATATAACAAGCGCGATAACACGTCACGGCCGAGGCTGTCCGTGCCGAGCGGAAACGCTACGTCACCGCCGGCCATCCATGCGGGCGGCGACAACATGTGCAGCAGATCCTGATCGAGCGGATTATGTGGCGCGAGCCACGGTGCGAACACGGCACAGAGGAGCACGCCCAACACGATCGCGCCGCCAAGCCACAGATTGACGGCCGGCTTGCGGCGCGCGCGAGCCGATTTTCCGACAACCACCGCAACTGGCGCGGCGGCTTCCGGCGATGGGTCGACTGAAGTGGATTCGTGCAGCATGTCAGCCTTCATATCGTGCTTCGGACTCAACGGGGTCGTGGACATGTCGTGACTCGTTTGTACGTTTCAAGCTGTTTTGCGCAGGCGCGGATTCATGATCACGTACAGCGTGTCGACAATCGCGTTGATCACCAGCATCAGCGCGCAGAACACGATCGCGATGCCCTGGATCAACACCAGGTCGTTGTTGCGCACCGCTTGGACCATCAGATTGCCGACGCCGGGAAACGAGAAGATCATCTCGACGAGCAACGCGCCGCCGAACAGGAAACCGAACTGCACGCCGATCATGGTCAACGCGGGCAACGCCGCGTTCTTCAACATGTGACGCCACAAGATCCGGCTCTCCGATACCCCGCGCAACCGCGCCACGCCCACATACGACTCATTGCGCTGATCGAGCAGGCTCGAGCGCAGCACGCGGATCACGAGCGGCGCAAAGCCAAAAGCCAGCGCAAGCGAGGGCAGCACGAGATGACTCGCCGCACTCAGCCAGTCGCTGAATTCGCCCTTGACCAGGAAGTCGATCAGCAGGAAGCCGGTGAGGTGCGGCATCGGAATGCCGTCGCCTACGCGGCCGGAAAACGGCAGCACGGGCAGATACACGCCGAGCAGCGCGATCAGCAACAACGCCCACAAGAACGACGGCACGGACTGCATCAGCACGACGCCGAAGCTGACCGGCAACTCGCCGCGGCGATCGGTGACGGCGTAAGCAAACACGCCGCCCGGCACGCTGATGATCAGCGAGATGACGAGTGCCGAGAGACAGAGTTCAAGCGTCGCGGGCAAGGTCGAGCTGATCAGCATGGCGACCGGTTGCTGGAACGAAATCGATGCCCCCAGGTTGCCGTGCAGCGCATTCACTAGCCAGATCAGGAACTGGCTAGGGATCGGCTTATCGAGGCCGAGCTGATGGCGTAACAGAGCGGCATCGGCGGGCGTGGCGTTGGGCGGCAGCATCATCGCGAGCGGGTCCGCGGGGATGAGGCGCAGCACGACGAACACGATCAGCGAGAGCATCAGCAGCGTGGGGATCGCGGCAATGAGCCGGCGCGAAAGAACGGTAGAGATCAGCCGTAGCATCACAGCGCTCCAAGGGGGCTCGACTTGCCGGGCGCTGTGTCAACGAACACCTTGCCGGGGTTGAGCAGGTTTAAAGGATCGAGAGCGCGCTTGATCGCGCGCATTGCGCCGATCGCACCGGTGTCACGGGTGTAGCCCAGATACGCGCGCTTCTTGCCGCCAATCCCATGTTCCGCTGAGACTGCGCCATGCCATTCGCGTGTGATTTCATAGACCGCGGCATCGACGTGTTCTTCGAGATCCGGCGGTGCATTCTTCAGATGCGCGATGACGTGCAGGTTGCCATCGCCGAGATGGCCGTACACCAGCGTGCGCATATCGGGCCAGCGCGCATGCAGCATAGCTTCGCATTGCGCGGCAACCTGGCCGATATCGGCAATCGCAAAGCTGATGTCGAAGCCGATAAGACCCGGCAGGAGAATGGGGAATTCGGCGGGCGCGTCTCGAACGGCCCAAAAGCGGGTGGCATCGGCGGCGGAACTGGCAAGCGATGCGTTCTCGATCACGCCGGCATCGAGCATCTCGCCAAGCATGGTCTCGAACTCTTCGGCTTGTCTTTCGGCATCGGAACCCATGCTTTCAAGCAGCACGTAGAACGCATGCTCGGTGTCGAGCGGCGCGCGCACGGTCTTCACGTTCTCGAGCACGTAGTCGTAATAGCTCGGCCACATCACTTCGAACGCCGAGACGCCGCCCGACATCCGCGTGCGGGCATGCCGCAGCAAACGCGTGACGGCTGCGAAGTCAGGCAGTCCGCACCATGCCGTCGATACCCCCAACGGCTTCGGCGCAAGCCGCATGACCGCGCGCGTGATAACCGCTAGCGTGCCTTCGCTGCCGATCAACAGGTTCTTCAGGTCGTAGCCGCTGTTGTTCTTGATCATCTTGTGGAGATCGCTGACCACGGTGCCGTCTGCGAGCACTGCTTCCAGACCCAGCACATGGTCGCGCGCCATGCCGTATTTGATGACGCGATTGCCGCCAGCGTTGGTCGCCAGGTTGCCGCCGATCGTGCAACTGCCGCGCGCGCCGAGATCAAGAGGAAACATCATGCCGGCGGCATCGGCTGCTTCCTGCACGCGTTGCAGCACCGCGCCCGCCTGCACGGTGATCGTGCCGGAGACGGTATCGACTTCTTCGATCGCGCTCATCCGTTCCAGGCTCAGCGCCACTTCGCCGCCGAACAAGTTGGCGCCGCCCGCGAGGCCGGTCAACCCGCCTTGCGTGACGACCGCCTGCTGGTTGGCGTGACAAAAAGCGAGCGCCCGCGATACCTCTTGCGTCGAACGCGGCCGGATCAACGCGATGGGTTCGGCGCCCGGCGTTCCACTCCAGTCCCGCACCCGCCGTGTGCCGAGATCGGCGCCGGACGTCACCACGTCGGCGCCCAACTCGGCCACCAATCGTTCGACGAAGCTGCGCGAAGATGACGTCATGATCGGCTCAATCTTTGAGCGCGGAAACGGCTTGATCGAAACCAGCTCGCACCACTTCAATATCGCTTGCGGCCACAACGAAATCGAATCCGAGCGCGCGAGCGGCCAGCGCGTCCTGCGTCGAACCGGTGTAAATGCCACACGGAAGATTGTTCGCGCGGGCGGCTTTCAAAATGCGCGCGCAGTCCTGCTCGATCACTCCCGGCGCGACATCGCCCCGCGACAAAGACAAGTCACCGGTGCCGATAAACAGATAGCCCAATCCTTCCACGGCAGCAATCGCTTCGACTTGCTCCACGCCCGCAACCGTCTCGATCATCACGCCAATCGATATCCGCTCGCCATCGTTTTTCATCGCGGCCATGCCGGCAATCAGCGGCCTGACGCCACCCGCCGAGCGCTGTCCGAAAGGCGGATAGCGGCCGAACGAAACGGCGCGGCGCGCTTCATCGGCGGATTCGACTAGCGGAACCAATGCCGATGCAGCGCCGGCATCCAGCGCTTCGGCAATTGCCTGAGCCGAGTTCTCGCCCACGCGAACGATCACCGGAACCTGAAACCGCACCTGGCCGATCACCGCTTCAAGCGCGGTGCGTTCCCACAACCCATGTTGCCGGTCAATCACGATCAGATCCGGCTCGGCGGTCATGCCAATCTCTACGAGCGGCGTGCTGCCCATTGCGAACCACACGCACGACAGCGTGCGTTTTTCCGCGAACGCTTTTTGCATCGACTCGGGCGTGGCGCGGACATCGGGAATTTTTTGCATCGTATAGTTGCGAGGACTTCTTCAGAAAGCGGGTTGGAACGCGCGGATTAGAACGCGCTCGTCGAAACTCAATCAATCAACTGATCTGAAACTGCGTTTACGACATTCTGAATTCAGATTATTGGGTTTAAAATTGGGCGTCAAGCGTTTTCAACCTCCGTCCTCCATGTTCAACACGATCCGGCCGCGCGTGATCTGACCCGCTTCAAACTGGCGGTGTGCATCGGCTGCGGCGGCGAGCGGGAGCGTGGCCATCACGCCGGGTATGAGCACGCCTTCGGTGCCGAGTTGTGCGACGGCATGGAGCGCTTCCGGTGCGTCCGAGATCATCGCGCGCGAGACGGTGACGCCGTATTTTTCGGCCTGGTTTTCGAACGGCATGGCGGTCAGGTAGACGAGCTGGCCGCCCGCTTTCAGTACCTGATATGACCGCGCGTGCGTTTCACCGCCGATCAGGTCGAACACGACATCGAAATCACGCAGCACGCTGAAGTCATCGCGGTCGTAGGCCACCGCCCGATGCGCGCCGAGCCCCAGCACATAGTCGATATTCCCGGCGCGGCAGGTCGTTGCTACGTCGAGCCTGAGATGACGCGCGAGCTGGATCATCTGGCCACCAACGGCACCCGCGCCGCCATGAATCAGCACGCTCATGCCGTCTGAAAGCGTCGCGGTCCGGCACATCGAAATCCATGCGCTGACGCCGGGCTGAAGCAACGCGGCAGCTTGTGATGTCGAAAGGTTCGGTGGCTTTTTCACCACGCGTGACGATGCGCAAACCATTGCTTCGGCGTAGGTTCCGCTGCGAGTTGGGTCGGCCGCGACGCAGACCTCATCGCCCAGGGAAAGCCCCATGACGCCCTCGCCGATTTGATCGATGACACCCACGCCGTCGCGCCCCGGAATCTTCGGGAATGTCAGCGAGAAATGCGCTTGCAAGGCGCCTGAGCGCAGCTTCGCATCGATCGGCGATACCCCCGCAGCCTTCAGGCGAACACGCACTTCGTTCGGTCCCGCAATCGGGACGTCGAGCGTGACGAGTTCGAGGACATCGGGAGCGCCGTACCGCGAATACTGGATCGCTTTCATGCCGGTGCAACGTCGCTGTCACGGCCCGATTCAAGCAGTGCGCGGATCAGGAACATCTCGGTTTCGTGCGTCGAGCAGATTTGCGCCCATGCGTCGTCGGATTGCGTTGCCAGCCGCCACGTGAAAAGCGTGATGACTGCCGTGCCCTCCGGGTGGCCTAACGCGGGGCCGTCGAATACGCGCGCGGCATTGCGAAATCGCAGGCCTTCTTCATTGCCGCCGACCTCGTAATCGATCGTCAATGCGACCGGATCGGCATGAATCCGCACCCAGGTTTCGGCTCCCGTGAACACAGATTCCCCAACGAACGTCTTCGCCCCAACCGTTCTGCGCTTCCAGCTTCCGAGCGCCCATCGGCCTTGACGCTCCCCGTCGGCCATCAGTACGAACGCTCGCTGGGCGTCAGCCTGAACGCGAATGCTGCTGCTATGACAATGCGCGTCGATCACGATGACTTTCCTGATAGGTTTTCAAAAAGGGCGTGGACGAAAAAATCGCACCTAAAGCCTTTTGCAACATTCTGAATTCAGATTATTATCGGAAACACTGTTCGTCAAGCGACGTTTCCAAATCGTTTTCAGCCTGTCCAACCGGAAGCAAAACTCATGGATGTCTGCCTCTTTCTAATTGCGACCGCGCGCGCCGCGACCGACCTGACTCAAACGGTCGATCCGCAGGCGCTTCACTCGATTGCCGCGACCATGCCCGGCATCAAACGCGCCGTGGTCCACGTGCCCGTGGAAGGCGGCGCGAACGACCCGTATCTGCACGCCGAGGCGCCGCCGCGTTGCACACTGCAGCTTTATTTCGAGAGTATCGATGCGCTGGAAAACGTCTTGCGCGAAGGCGGCAATGCGCATGCGCTATTGAATCTGACAGAATTGAAAGAATGCGACCTGACGCAGCAGGTCATGGCTGTGCGGCGTTTCCCGGTACCGGACCACGGCTCGCAATCGGCCGATAACCCGCGCTGCACCTACATGGTCAGCTACGAGGGTCCTGCCGAAGATTTGAACGCGTGGCTGGGTCATTACATCGATAGCCACCCGCCGATCATGGCGCGTTTCCCCGGCATTCGGGAGATAGAGATCTACACGCGGATGGATTATCGCGGCGCGCTACCGGTGGCGCGATCAAACGCCATGCAGCGCAACAAAGTGGTCTTCGATTCGCCCGACGCGTTGAACGCCGCGCTGGCGTCGCCGGTGCGCCACGAGATGCGCGCCGACTTCAAGAACTTCCCGCCGTTCAGCGGCGCGAACCTGCATTTCCCGATGATCAGCGTCGCGCGTGACTTCACGAACGGCTGACCGGCGCGCGATGGCGCCCCACGCTTTCAGCAAGCAACCGGCGCCCTCTCCACCCGCGCCAGCCGATGAAAATCGCGATCGAAATAGATCAGGCCGTCGCCATCGTGGCGCACCACCATGTCGGCGATTTCCACGAACATCACCGAGTGCGACCCGACCGTCTTCCGCTCGACAATCCGTCCTTCCAGGCTCGCGAGGGCATCGGTTAAAACGGGCGTGCCAAGCAGTCCCGCGGTCCAGGTCTGCTGCTCGAAGCGTGCGTTCATCGGCAGCTTGGTCATGCCGGCGAAGTGCCGCGCAAGTTCCTGCTGATCACCGGGCAGCACGTTGATGCAGACATTGCCATTCCCCGCGAACACTGCATGCGCGGCGCTCGACTGGTTCACGCAGACGAGCATGGTAGGCGGGCTATCCGTTACCGAACATACAGCGCTTGCCGTGATGCCGCAGCGGCCATGCGGGCCATCGGTCGTAATGATGTTCACCGCCGCCGACAGATGCGCCATCGCTTCTCGGAACAGTTTGCGGTTATCGATTTCGTTCATGCTGTCTCCCGCCTTACGGATACGGCGTGATCGTGGGCGC
>Ga0105858_1000621_pt1 | contig 13631 bp, 9 predicted proteins | sample OrgsoiDNA_201062_FD_89683 | JGI IMG/M metagenome (GOLD analysis project Ga0105858, IMG submission 89683) | Permafrost soil microbial communities from the Arctic, to analyse light accelerated degradation of dissolved organic matter (DOM) -... | ecosystem: Environmental > Terrestrial > Soil >...
CTGATCCGCCGCGCCTCGCCCTACGCCGAACTGGATGAACATCACTACCAGGCGCTGTTGCAGATGCTCGCCGAAGGCTACAACGGCCGCCAGGGCATCCGCAGCGCCTACCTGCACCGCGACGCCATTAGCCGCACCCTGCGCGGCCGCCGTGGCGCCAAACTCACCGCCGTGACCAGCGGCGGCACCATCCCCGACAACGCCGACTACAGCGTGCTGCTGGAGCCGCAGAGCCTGAACATCGGCAGCGTCAACGAAGACTTCGCGGTGGAAAGCATCGCCGGGGATATCTTCCAGCTCGGTAATACTTCCTACAGAATCTTGCGGGTCGAAGCCGGCAAGGTGCGGGTTGAGGACGCCCATGGCCAGCCGCCGACCATTCCGTTCTGGCTGGGCGAAGCGCCAGGGCGCAGCAACGAATTGTCGGCGGCGGTGGCGCGGTTTCAAGGCCAGCTCGACGCGCTGCTCAGCGCCACGCCCGGCGACTTGCAAGCGGCCCTCGACTGGCTCACCGGCACCCTTGGCCTGAACCACGCCAGCGTCGAGCAGATCCTCGATTACCTGGCCCGCGCACGCCTGGCCTTGAGCGCGCTGCCGTCCCAGGACACGTTGATCATGGAGCGGTTTTTCGACGAGTCCGGCGGCACCCAACTGATCATTCACACGCCGTTCGGCAGCCGTATCAATCGCGCCTGGGGCCTGGCGTTGCGCAAGCGTTTTTGCCGCACGTTCAATGTCGAATTGCAGGCGGCGGCCAGTGAAAATGCAATCGTGCTGTCGCTGTCGACCAGCCACAGTTTCGAGCTGGATGATGTGTGGCGGTATCTGAACAGCAACAGTGCCGAGCACGTCCTGATCCAGGCCGTGCTGGACGCGCCGCTGTTCGGCGTGCGCTGGCGCTGGAACGCCGGTGTGGCACTGGCGTTGCCGCGTTATACCGGCGGACGCAAAGTGGCGCCGCAGATCCAGCGGATGAAAAGCGAAGACCTGATCGCCAATGTGTTTCCCGACCAGATCGCCTGCCTGGAAAACCTCGCCGGCGAGCGCGAAGTGCCCGAGCACCCCTTGGTGGAACAGACCCTCGACGACTGCCTGCACGACGCCATGGACAGCAACGCCTGGCTGGCGCTGCTGCGGCGCATGGAAAGCGGCGAAGTGCGGCTGATCAGCCGCGACCTGCCGGCGCCCTCGCCCATGGCCGCGGAAATTCTCAGCGCGCGCCCCTACACCTTTCTCGACGACGCACCCTTGGAAGAACGCCGTACCCAAGCCGTGCTCAACCGGCGCTGGAGCGACCCGCACAGCACCGACGACCTCGGCGCACTGGATGCCGAGGCCATCGCCGGCGTGCGCGAGGAAGCCTGGCCGGCGCCCAATGGCCTGGACGAAATGCACGAAGCGCTGATGAGCCTGGCCTGCATTGCCACTCATGAGGTCACGCCGCAATGGGCCGAGTGGCTGCAGGCCTTGGCCAAGGGTGGGCGCGCCTTTGCATTGAGCAATGGCCTGTGGGTGGCGGTGGAACGCTTGAGCTGTTTGCAGGCTATCTATCCCAACGACTTGCCGTTGCTGCCGGGCTTCGATGAACCCTGGACCGTTGATGATGCGCTGGTGGAAGTGCTGCGCGCCCGCCTCAGCGGTTTCGGCCCGCTGAGCCTGATCGAGATCGCCGCGCCGTTGGCCCTGCCGGTGGCAGACGTAACCCAGGCACTCGCTCGCCTGGAGCAGGAAGGCTACGTGCTGCGCGGCCGTTTCAGCCCTGGCGCCAGCGAAGAACAGTGGTGCGAACGGCATTTGCTCGCGCGCATTCATCGCTACACGGTCAAGCGCCTGCGCCGCGAAATCGAGCCCGTGGCGCTGCAGGATTTCATGCGCTTCCTGTTCGATTGGCAGCACCTGTCCGACGGCACACGCGGCCAGGGCAGCGCCATGTTGCCGCAGATTGTCGCGCAGTTTGAGGGCTACGCCGCCGCCACCTCGGCCTGGGACAGTGACTTGCTCAGCGCGCGCCTGAAGGATTACTCATCCACCTGGCTCGACGACCTGTGCCGCAGCGGCAAGCTGGTGTGGACGCGGCTGAGCAACAAGGCCGGAGCGATGGCCCTGCGCAGCACACCGGTGGTGTTGCTGCCGCGCAGCCAAGTGCCGCTGTGGAGCGGGCTGACCGAGATGACCGACAGCACCACGCTGTCACCCAAGGCGCAGAAAGTCCACGTGGCGCTGCGTGAACATGGCGCGCTGTTTTTCGACGAACTGGTGCACGAAGCCCATCTGCTGCGCAGCGAACTGGAGACGGCGCTGCAGGAACTGGTGGGCGCAGGGCTGGTGAATGCCGACAGCTTCGCCGGCCTGCGCGCGCTGACCACACCCGCCAGCAAACGCCAGGCGCGCAGCAGCCGACGCGGACGCGGGGCGTTTGTCGGCGGCATGGACGACGCCGGGCGCTGGGCTTTGCTGCGCCGTTCACCGAGCGCCGCCGGGCCACATTCGGCCGAGACGCTGGAGCATGTGGCGATGACCTTGCTGCGCCGCTATGGCGTGGTGTTCTGGCGGTTGCTGGAGCGTGAGGCGGATTGGTTGCCGAGCTGGCGCGAGTTGCTGCGCACCTTCCATCGGCTCGAAGCGCGCGGGGAGATCCGCGGCGGGCGGTTCGTCAGTGGGCTGGCGGGCGAGCAGTTTGCGTTGCCGGAGGCAATTGGGTTATTGCGCGAAGTCCGCCGCCGGCCGCATGACGGCAGTTTGATTGCGGTGTGCGGGGCTGATCCGCTGAACCTGGTGGGCACGCTGCTGCCGGGCAGCAAAGTGCCGGCGGTGAGTGGCAATCGGGTTGTGTACCGCGATGGGTTGCCGGCGGCGGTGAGGGTCGCTGGCAAGCAACAGGTATTGCTGGAGGTGGATCAGTTGGCGGTGCAGGAGAAGTTGATCAGGCATTGACGCCTGGATTGACCTCACCGGCCTCATCGCGGGCAAGCCCGGCTCCCACGGTAGGAATGCGTTCCCATGTGGGAGCGGGCTTGCCCGCGATGAGGCCCGCGAGCCACCCAAATTATTGAGGCCTGGGCTGTTCCGTCAACACCACCGAAGCCGGCACTTCCTCATCCGGCTCATCCACATGCGCCGTGCGTTTGGGCAGCCAGATCTGCTGTGGATAAGTTTGCGCGAAGTGCACCTCATCACAGTTATCCACAAGCTTTTTCAAGCGCTGGTTGAATGCGCGGCTCACCGCGTATTGCCCGCCTGACACTGTGCGGAATTGCGCGGTCAGCACCACGCCGTTGAGGTCCATCTTGTCGACGCCAAACACCTCCAGCGGCCCTTGCAGGTTGTACTTGAGGAACACATCGTCGCGAATCGATTGCCCGGCCTCGCGGATCAGGTCCACGGCCTTGTCCACATCGGTGTCGTAGGTGAACTGCACCGAGAAAAACGCATAGGCAAATTGCCGCGACTGGTTGGTGACCGCCTTGATCTGCCCGAACGGCACCGAGTGAACAAAACCCTTGCCGTCGCGCAGGCGCAACGTCCGGATGGTCAGGCCCTCTACGGTACCGGCGTGGCCAGAGTCGAGCACGACCCAATCGCCGATGGACAGCGTGTCCTCGATGATGATGAACAGGCCAGTGATCACGTCCTGCACCAATTGCTGCGAGCCAAAACCGATGGCCAAACCAACCACACCGGCACCGGCCAGCAGCGGCGCGACATTGATGCCAAGGTTGGCCATGGTGGTGATCGCGCAGATCACCACCAGGATGATTTTCACCGCGTTACGCAGCAGCGGCAGAATGGTTTTGACCCGCGTACTCGGCTGACGGCTGGAGCGCTTATTGACCGGGGGTTTCAGCGCTTCCTGAATCGCGGTGTCGAGCACCACCCAGAACAGCCAGGTCACCAGCAGGATCAGGCCGATGCTGCTCAGGGAGTCGCTGATCGCGCGGCCCACCGAGTTGCGCTGGGCAAATTCGAACAGCGAGACGCCCCAGATACGCCCCAGGACTTCGATAAATGCGATGGCCATGGCGATGCGCAAGATCGCGTGCAACAGGCTGAGGAAGCGCTCCTTGTAGGCGCTGCTGCGCTGGATCGCCACCTGGCTGCGGGACTTGAACAGGTGTTGCAGCACGGTGCTGAGAAACACCGTGCCGATCAGCAAAATCGTAGTGAACAGCGCGCAGCGCAGCGCCTTCTGGTTATCGTCGCCCGCGCCGATCAGGTTGATGGCCGAGACCAGCACCATCAACAAAATGGGCCAGTACCACAGCCCGGAAAACACCCGCAGCGATTGCTGCAGCGCAGGGTGTTTGAGGCGCTGGGCCAGTGGTCGATTGCGGATCAAATGCGCCACCGGACGGCGCAGGCGCACCACCAACACCCCGAAAATCACCGCCGCGAACAGGCCGGTGAAAACCGCGATGCTGCTGGTGATATTGCCACCCAACTGCCGGGCGATCTGCGGGCTGGTCAGCGCGTCGCTGAGGGCGGCCAGGAAGCCGATCAGGAACAGCGGTTTGGGGCAGTAGTCACGAATGATCTGCACGGCCGGGCGCTTGTGGCCCAGATTGAACATGACGATCACGCACAACAACATCGACGTAGAAAAGATGCCGCTGCTGGTGGCGTAGGCAAAACACAGCGCCAGCGCGCGGCCCACCGACGAGGCCAGGAAGTGGCTGACGTAGAGGGTCAGCGGCAGACAGATGAGCGCGGGGATTGTGTAGGGCACCACGTACCCCAAGACTGCCAGCAAGCGTTCGCGCCGTTCGACGAACGACCGACGACTCAAGCGCTGCACAACAAAGCGCCCCAGCAGGGTCAACACCACAAAGGCGCCAACCCAGACGCCGGACAGCAACAGGAAGTCGCCGGCCACGCTCCACGGCGACCGTTCGGCCGTCTGGTCGACCAGGCGCCCCACCTCGTCCGCCGCGCGATCGGCACGCAAGCGCCAGGCGTCGATGAGGTTCTGGTTAAGGTCGAGCTTGTCTTGTACATCGTCAATGCTGGAACTGATGGCGCCCAGCAGGCCGCCCTCGACCAGCAACTCCGGTTTAGCGGGCGCCGCCGCTGGGGCAGGCGCGGCCGGCGCTGCGGCGGCCGCCGGCGTAGCAGCTTGCAATGCGCCATTGCCACACAACAGCAGCGCACCAAGCAGTAATGCAGTCTTTAAATTCAGCAAAACACCGGGCTCCATCAGCAGGGTCTGTAAGGAACTGACGGGTTTGAGCCTTGATCGTTCCCCGCCATTGGGCATCTTTGCCTCCCGGTCAAATATCAAATGCCGATCACTGTCTTTTTCCGCACAAGCCAAATCCCGACACTGCGCTACTGAATCACACCCATCGGAGTTGCAGCCATGCCCATTGCCCTGCTCGCGCTGACCCTCAGCGCTTTTGCCATCGGGACGACCGAGTTCGTCATCGTTGGCCTGTTACCCACCATCGGCGCCGACCTGGGCGTCGACCTGCCGTCCGCCGGCTTGCTGGTCAGCCTGTACGCCTTGGGCGTTGCCATTGGCGCGCCGGTGCTCACCGCCCTCACCGGCAAAGTGCCGCGCAAACTGCTGCTGTTGTCGCTGATGGTGCTGTTCACCCTCGGCAACCTGTTGGCCTGGCAGGCACCGAGTTATGAATCGCTGGTGCTGGCGCGGATCGTCACCGGCCTGGCCCACGGGGTGTTTTTCTCGATTGGCTCGACCATCGCCACCAGCCTGGTGCCCAAGGAAAAAGCCGCCAGCGCGATTGCGATCATGTTTACCGGCTTGACCGTTGCACTGGTCACCGGCGTGCCGCTGGGCACGTTTATCGGCCAGCACTTCGGCTGGCGGGAAACGTTCCTCGCCGTCTCGGCCCTGGGGGTGATCGCGTTTATCGGCAGCCTGATCTATGTGCCGAACAGCATCGCCCACAGCAAACCCGCCTCGTTGCTGCAACAACTGCAAGTGCTCAAGCAGCCGCGCTTGCTGCTTGTGTACGCCATGACCGCCATCGGCTACGGCGGCTCGTTCATCGCGTTTACCTTTCTGGCGCCGATCCTTCAGGACATTTCCGGCTTCAGCGCCGGCACCGTCAGCCTGGTGCTGCTGGTGTACGGCATCTCGGTGGCGGCGGGGAATATCTGGGGCGGCAAGCTGGCCGATAAACGCGGCCCGATCAGCGCGTTGAAAATCATTTTCGCCCTGCTCGCGGCGGTGCTCTTCATCCTTACCCTGACCGCCAGCAACCCCTGGCTGGCGCTAGCCACCGTGCTGGTGTGGGGCGCGGTTGCCTTCGGCAATGTGCCGGGCCTGCAGGTGTACGTGGTGCGCCAGGCTGAACATCACACCCCGCAGGCGGTGGATGTGGCGTCGGGCTTGAACATTGCGGCGTTCAACCTCGGAATCGCCGGCGGCGCCTGGGCCGGGGGTTTGATCGTGGCGCACATGGGCTTGATCCATACCGCGTGGATCGGCGGCTCAGTGGTGTTGGTGGCCCTGGCGCTGACGGCGTGGAGTGGCCGATTGGACCGGTTGGGGCCGGTGTATGCCGACAGCTCGACGCGCACGGCAGTCGGACACTGATTCGGCCCCGACGCACATCCAATGTGGGCGCTGGCTTGCCTGCGATTGCGGTACGCCAGCGCCGCATTCAGCGCCGGCCCCATCGCTATCGCAGGCAGCCCGCTCCCACATTCCTTACCTTGTACCGTCTGTAGGAACGGCGAAACTTTCCGACAAAAACCGCAGTCATCCCAAAACGGAGGTCACTTGACCCTACATCCACGGGAGTAATCATGGCGGCGATTCACATCGGCATTTCCGGCTGGCGCTACACGCCCTGGCGGGGGGATTTCTACCCCGAGGGCCTGACCCAGAAACGCGAATTGCAATTTGCGTCACGCGCCGTCAACAGCATCGAAATCAACGGCTCGTTCTACGCCCTGCAAACACCCAAGCGTTATGCCGAGTGGTACGCCGACACGCCTGAGCATTTCGTGTTCAGCGTGAAGGCACCGCGCTACATCACCCACATTCTGCGCTTGCGCGATGTGCACAAGCCGATGGCCAATTTCTTTGCTTCCGGGGTGCTGGAACTGAAGGAAAAGCTCGGGCCGATCCTCTGGCAATTCCCGCCCAGCTTCACATTCGACCCGCCGCTGTTTGAAGCCTTTCTTCAACAACTCCCCACCGACACTCAACAGGCCGCCGCCCTCGCCCGCGAGCACGAGCCGCGCCTGAACGGCAAGGCGAGCATGCAAGCCCATGGCAAAAAGCCGCTGCGTCATGCGGTGGAAATTCGCCACAAGAGTTTCGCAGTACCGGAGTTTGTGCAGATGCTGGACAAGCACGGCGTGGCACTGGTGGTCGCCGATACCGCCGGCAAGTGGCCGTATATTGAAGACGTCACCGCCAACTTCCTGTACCTGCGCCTGCACGGTGACAAAAAGCTCTACGCCAGCGGCTACACCGCCGAGGCGATCAAGCGTTGGGGTGACCGCATCGATCGCTGGCGCCAGGGCAAACAGCCGGAGGATGCGCATTTGGTCGACCCGAAACACACGCCACGCGCGCGCAAGCAACGCGATATTTTTTGCTATTTCGACAACGACATCAAAGTGCGCGCGCCCTTCGATGCGCGCCAACTGTTGCAGCGCTTCGAGCTGGATAAACACTTGGCCACCGAGCCCGGCACGTTGCCAGAACCCGGGGTGCTGTCATGACCCATCCGGAATTGATCCCCGCCACGCCCACTACCGCCATCACGCGCTTCAAAGTGCTGACGGTGAATATCCACAAGGGTTTCACCGCGCTGAATCGACGCTTCATCCTTCCCGAACTGCGTGAGGCGGTGCGCAGCGTGGGCGCCGACATGGTGTTCTTGCAGGAAATCCACGGTACTCACGAACGCCATCCCCAGCGCTACCAGGACTGGCCGAAGATGCCGCAATACGAGTTCCTGGCCGACAGCATCTGGCCGCAGTTCGCTTACGGGCGCAACGCGGTCTACCCGCACGGCGACCACGGCAACGCGTTGCTGTCCAAATTCCAGATCGTGCGCTACGACAACCTCGACATCTCGCAAAGCGGCCATGAAAGCCGCGGGCTGCTGCATTGCGTATTGCGCCTGCCAGGCACCGGCCAAGAGGTGCATGCGATCTGCATGCACCTGGGCCTGCGCGAGGTGCATCGTCAGCAGCAATTGCGTTTGCTGGAACAGCGCATCAGCGAAATCCCGGCCGACGCGCCGCTGGTGGTGGCCGGTGATTTCAACGACTGGCGCCAAAAGGCCGACCTGAGCCAGAGCGGTCTTAGAGAAGTGTTTGTTGAAGCCACTGGTAAGCCCGCGCGCACATTTCCGGCGCGCCTGCCGCTGTTACCGCTGGACCGCATCTATGTGCGCAACCTGAAAATTCACAACCCCAAGGTACTGACTACCCGGCCGTGGTCGCATCTGTCAGACCATGTGCCGTTGTCGGTGGAGATCGAGTTATGACCGTCGCGGTAGAGCACATTGCCACCGACCAGCCGCCAGATGACGCCAAGGCGCGTGATGTCGATTACGGCTGGCAAAGCGGCAACCGTCTTGAGTTGCTGGAGAACGGCGAGGCTTACTTCCCCAGGGTGTTTGAAGCGATGCGCGAGGCCCAGCGGGAGATTTTGCTGGAGACCTTTATTCTGTTCGAAGACAAGGTCGGCCATGAGCTCAAAGGCATCCTGATTGAGGCGGCGCAGCGCGGCGTCAAGGTGGTGGCCAGCCTCGACGGGTTTGGCTGCGGCGAGCTGAGCCCGGCGTTTCTGGGTGAGCTGGCCGAGGCTGGCGTGCTGGTGCAGATGTTTGACCCGGCGTCGAAAATGCTGGGGATTCGCACCAACTGGTTCCGTCGCCTGCACCGCAAGATCGTGGTGGTGGACGCCACCGTGGCGTTTATCGGCGGGATCAATTTTTCTGCCGACCATCTGGGCGATTTCGGCCCCGAAGCCAAGCAGGATTACGCCGTGCGAGTGACCGGCCCTGCGGTCGCCGACCTGCATCATTTTGCCCTCGCCCAAAGCGGCCGCCAGGTGCGCACGCGGCGGGGCTGGCGACGACGCCAGCAACGGCCGTCCCTGTGGACAACGGCCAATGAGGAGGGTCTGGTTCGCCTGATTTACCGCGACAACGTGCAGCACCGCGACGATATCGAAGAGGCCTATATCCACGCCTTGAGCAAGGCGCAAAAACGCGTGGTGATCGCCAACGCCTACTTCTTCCCCGGCTACCGCCTGCTGCGCGAGATTCGCAATGCCGCGCGCCGTGGCGTGCACGTGCAACTGATCATGCAAGGCCAGCCCGACGTGCTGTTGGCCAAGCTGGCGGCGCGCATGCTCTATGACTATTTGCTCAAGGACGGCGTGGTGATCCATGAGTATTGCCAGCGCCCGCTACACGGCAAAGTCGCGTTGGTGGATGACGAGTGGAGCACCGTAGGCTCAAGCAACCTGGACCCATTGAGCCTGTCCCTGAACCTGGAAGCCAATGTATTGATTCGCGACCGCGCGTTCAACCAGCAGCTGTACGAACGCCTGGAACTGCTCGCCCACGAGCACTGCCGGACCATGCCGGAAAACCGCAAGCCCCGGCTGTGGTTATGGCGGTTGACCGTAGGGTTTTTGGTGTTTCATGTGATGCGCCACTTCCCCGTGCTGACGGGCTGGCTGCCCGCGCATAAACCGCGTTTGAAACCCTTCGAGAGCCAGGCCCATGACCTCTGAAGCCGGTGGTTCACGACTCAAACGCTGGAAGAAGCCGCTGACCGTTGTCTTCTTCCTGGTGTTGATCGCGCTGTTCACCCTGCTGGCACGGCGCATCGACTGGAGCGAAGTGCTGCAGACGCTCGGCGACTTCAAGCTGCGCACGTTGCTGATCGCCAGCGCGCTGACCCTGTGCAGTTTTCTCGTCTACGCCAGTTTCGACCTCATCGGCCGCACTTACATTCGCCAACCGCTGGGTTGGAAGCAAATCCTGCCGGTGGGGATCATCAGCTATGCGTTCAACCTCAACCTGAGCGCGTGGGTCGGCGGGATCGCCATGCGTTACCGGCTGTATTCGCGGCTTGGGGTGAGCACCGGCAATATCGCCAAGATCCTTGGGCTGAGCCTGGCCACCAATTGGTTCGGCTATATGGCGCTGGCCGGTGTGGTGTTCAGCAGCGGTTTGGTGACGATGCCGCCCGGGTGGAAAGTCAGCACCCTGGCGTTGCAGGGCATTGGCGTGGTGCTGGTGTTGGCCAGCCTCGGCTACTTGGCGGCGTGCCGCTTCTCGAAGAAGCGTGCGTGGTCGATCAAGGGCATCGAGATCAATCTGCCGTCGTTGCGCATGGCGTGTTTGCAGTTGGCCCTGGGCGCGTTGAACTGGTCGTTGATGGCAGCGGTGATTTTTACCTTGTTGCCGGCCAAGTTGGACTATCCGCTGGTGTTGGGGGTGTTGCTGATCAGCGCGATTGCCGGTGTGGTTACGCATATTCCAGCGGGGCTTGGGGTGTTGGAGGCGGTGTTTATTGGCTTGCTGCAGCATGAGGCGTCGCGCGGGAGTTTGCTGGCCGGGTTGATTGCCTATCGGGCGGTGTACTTTATTTTGCCGCTGGTGATTGCGTTGGTGATGTACCTCGCGGTGGAGGCCAAGGCCAAGGCGTTACGGGTTAAAAAGACACCAGCTTGATGCAGTGTTGGCAGGACCGGCGCCATCGCGGGCAAGCCCGCTCCCACAGTTGGAATGCATTTCACTGTGGGAGCCGGGCTTGCCTGTGATGGCGCTTGAGAGGGCAACGCTTTATCGGGCCTGGATGATGCTCAGCCGTTCGCCCACCACCATCTCGGTAATCCAGTCCACCAGGATTGAGGTGTAGGCCTGCTGCGACACCGGGTCGCTCAACGAGTGGTCGGCGCCGTCGATGATGCGGTGGGTCAAGGAGTGAGTCTGCTGGCACGCCGCGCGGTAACTCATGATGGTGGCGTGGGGCACGTGGTCGTCGGTTTCCGATTCGACAATCAGCACATCGCCGGTGAATTTCGCGCAGGCATGCAGGGCGCGGTTGGTTTCGGCGTGCACCAGGGTGCTGCGGTAATCCATCAGGTCGACCTTATCCAGATCGCGTTTGGGCTTGAGCCATTCCTGGTCGCGGTACAGCGCCGGCACGCGCAGCGCCAGCCAGCGCACCGGGCGCAATGAGGTGAGGATCGCCGCCAGGTAACCGCCGTAGCTGGTGCCCACCACCGCCACGGCCGAGGTATCGATGGCCGGGTGCGACAGTAAGCGGTCGTAGGCCGCCAGCAGGTCGCGCAGGTTGTCTTCGCGGGTAACGCGCGACAACGGAATTCCGGTGCCGGCGTGGCCGCGCAAATCAAAAGTCAGGCATACACAGCCCAGGCCGGCAATGCCTTTGGCGCGCTCAAGGTCGCGCTCCTGGCTACCGCCCCAACCGTGCACAAACAACACGCCTGGCACTTTGGATTTGGGGCTCAGGAATGTCCCGCTCATTTGCTCGTCGTCGATGTCGATCGCAATGCTTTCACTTCTAGCCGTCATAAGATTTAACCGTCACGTACTTGAGAAGAAAGTCGCTGTTGTCTGCAGGGCCGCGGTACACCTCGATGGCGTCCGCCGGCAGCGGTTGGTCCACGTAGGTTTCCACCGATGAAACGTGGATGGCACGCAGGCTCGGGTTATTGATGAAGCTTTGCAGCGCCGCGACTTCCGCGCTGCTGGCGCCGCCCATGCGCCAGGATTGTTCGAGCACGCCGCTGCGGCGTTGGCCGTCACTGTCCAGGCCTTGGGCAATGTCGTAGTTGCGGCGCGAAGCGTAGAAACCAGGGTAGGCCTCATCGGCGGCCGTGTCGAAAACCTGGGCTTGTTCGATGGCCTCACGCACGTCGTCGGGCAGGTCGAGCTTCAACAGGTCGGCGTAGTGGCCAGGCACGACGAGCAAGTCGGAGCCGCCGTAAACCTCTTCGCCCTGCCCGTCTTCAGTGAGGTACTGCTGGCCGCAGTAGCTGATGACGTGTTCGCCGATAAAACTCTGGCCCACGCTATGGGTGATCACCTCGTGCAAGTCCTGCTCAAGCACCACGCCTTCCGTAAACAGCGTCGCCATGTCGGGTCGCGCCAGCAGCGCTTCGAACTCATCGAGACTGTGGATAACTTCCTGTCCCCGACCGGCGCAGGCATGCACAGGCTTCAGGCGGATCGGCCCGCTGTAGAGCAAGCGCGTGGCGGCGGGCAATGCGTCTTTAAGGGCAAAGACGCTAAGGCCATCGAGGACGACCGGGCGCACCCGCTCGGCAAACGCCGACGACCAGCCTTGCGGCGCCGTCGCTTCGGGGCTCAGCAGGCCATGGGTAATGGCTTTGGTGCAGATGAAATCGTAGTCGACGTAACCGCCCCACACATCCTCTGGGCCCTTAACCTTCAGCGCCAGCGCCTGGGCGGCGCCCACCAGGGTTTGCGTTGGCAGCACATACACGTCACGCCCGGCATGTTGCTGCGGGTCATAACTGCCGCCGAATTTCAGCCCCAGAATCTGTGCCAGCCACCGCGCCAGCGCCCGGTTGGTTTCAACCTCGTGCTGCGGCGCACCCGCTCGCGTGGAATGTGCAACCACCAGCTTCTTGCGTTGAGTCGGGGTCATGCGTCCCCCTTGGCTATCCCGCCATGTGTGTACACCCATGGTTGCAGGGATCAGGCCAAGACGATTTCAGGAAAGAGCGTCTTTAAATCAATCAGTTGCTTAAAAAGCGATGGCAGTTGGCCTGTCTTATTCTGCACGACAGGCGGTTGAACAGGCGGCGTTCTGCACGATTCCCTCAGCCGCCGCGGCTGGCGCCAGCTAAGATACGGGGCCCTTCACTCTGCAACGAGACATCACCCATGGCCAAGCAAGCGCTCATCCTGATCGACATTCAGAACGACTACTTCCCTGGGGGCAAGTGGCCGCTCGACGGCGTGGACGCGGCGGCCGACAAGGCCGCGCAGGTGCTGCAAGCCTTTCGCCAGGCGGGCGACGCGGTGATTCACGTTCGCCATGAGTTCACCTCCGAGGACGCACCCTTCTTTACACCGGGTTCCGAGGGCGCGCACCTGCATGCCAAGGCCGTGAACGAGGCGAATGAACCGGTGGTGCTCAAGCACGTCGTGAATGCATTTCGCGGGACGGATCTGCGGGCGCTGCTGGAGCAACGGGCCATCACCGAAGTGGTTGTGGTGGGCAACATGAGCCACATGTGCATCGACGCCGTGGTGCGGGCTGCGGCGGACCTGGGCTACAAGGTCACGCTGTTGCATGACGCGTGTGCGACACGGGACCTGGAATTTAACGGGCAAGTGATTCCGGCAGCCCAAGTGCATGGGGCCTATATGGCTTCACTGGCTTTTGCCTACGCGGACGTGGTGTCGACGGCGCAGTACTTGAAGGCACAAGCGGCGGCGGCATGACCGCCACTTGTGTACCGAGCGTCAACGGGTCGCGATGATGAAAAGGCGAGGGAACGGCAGCAACACAGTGCCATCGCCCAGTGCTGGATACGCCTGGGTAATCCGCGTCTGATATTCATGCAGGAAGGCGACTTTTTCGCGCTCGGTCAACGGTGCGAGGAAGGGCCGTAATGCCGACCCCTTGAACCA
>Ga0105858_1000625_pt1 | contig 13570 bp, 15 predicted proteins | sample OrgsoiDNA_201062_FD_89683 | JGI IMG/M metagenome (GOLD analysis project Ga0105858, IMG submission 89683) | Permafrost soil microbial communities from the Arctic, to analyse light accelerated degradation of dissolved organic matter (DOM) -... | ecosystem: Environmental > Terrestrial > Soil >...
GGCCGCACCGGGGCTCACACTGCGGTCGAGCGGCTGATCCACTTTCGACGCCGGTCCCGCGCGGCCCGGGGCCACCAGCGCGTCCACTTCGCCGAAGATCCGCACAATGGCTTCCTGCATCAATCGCCGCAGCCGCATGGCTTTCAGATAATCCTTGGCGGGGACTTCCAGGCTGGCTTTCAAGCCCGCGATCTGCGCCGGGTCCGCCAGTTCGTTGACCTTGCCGCTCGCAATCAGCGGCTCGAAAATCGATGCCTGCTCGGCCGCCAGAATCGTGGACAGCGCCGCGCCGTAAGGGAACCGCGGGAACTTCGTCTCCACCAATTGCGCGCCCGAGGCCTTCAACACGCCCAGCGCCGCTTCAAATGCCGGGCGCGCCGAAGGCTCGGCCCACTCCGCATAATCCACCGGCGCAAAACCGATTCGCAGATCTTTCATGGGCCGCGCATACTGCGGCGTATAGTAGAAACTCTTGCCCGCGGAGCCCGGGTCTTTGCCATCCGCGCCCGCAATTACCTGCAGGATCAATCCGCAATCCTCCGCCGTCTGCGCGAACGGACCCAGCTTGTCCAGCGTCCAGGAAAGCGCCATGGCGCCGTGGCGGCTCACCAGGCCGTACGTGGGCCGCAGCGCCGTCACGCCGCAGAACGACGCCGGAGTGACGATAGACCCCGAAGTCTCCGAGCCAATCGCAAACGGAACAAGCCCCGCCGCCACTGCCGCAGCCGAGCCACTCGAAGAACCTCCGGACCATCGTGTGCGGTCCCACGGGTTCAGCCCCGGCCCCGTCAGCGACGCCGCCGGCAACCGGTATCCGCCGCCGCCCGCCAGTTCCACCATCGCCAGCTTGCCCGTCAGCACCGCGCCCACGCCCGCCAGCTTTTCGATCACGGTGGCGTTGTAATCGAACACCTGGCCGGCATACGGTTTAGCGCCCCATGTGGTCGGCTGCCCGGCGAAGCTCAACAGGTCCTTCACGCCATACGGTACGCCTTGCAGCGGGCCGCGAAAGCGCTCGCGCTTGAGCTCTTTATCCACTTCTTTAGCCGCGCGGATGGCTTCCTGGTTCAGCGGCAGCGCCAGTGCGTTGTACCTCGGCCCCAGTTGCGCCAGGCGATCGGCGAAACTCCGCGCCAGTTCCTCGGCGGTGAACTCCTTGGCCTTCAGGCGCGCGTTGAGTTCCGGAATGGTAGCGAAGAAAACGTCACTCCTAATGGCCGCCATTGTGCCTCAGACCTTAAACTGGAAAGCCGGTTCCGTGGCCATGGGAATCTGCTCGCCAGCCAACGCCGCGGCATTGGCCTGGTTTCGCTTCCGCGCCTCCTGCAGCAGATCGTCAGGAATTGCCGGCGGGGTGGAAGGCGTTTGCGCCAGCGCCACGCCCGAGGTCAGGACCAAAGCCAGTTTGCGCCGCGTGAGCTTCATGCTTACGCTCCCTTACGTCGAAGACCCGTGCGACCCGAACCGGGGTCGCGGCTCGGATCGGAGCCGCGCGCGTCAACAAGCGGTGTCGATTTACTATGTTCCAAAGCTTCGAGCGCCGCCTTCTCCATCACTATTCGCGGCGCCGTCTCCCCCGTCCAGATTTCGAACTGCCGTACCGCCTGCTCGATAAACATGTTGAGCCCCGGAACCACCGTCTTGCCCTGCTCCCGGGCATTCCGGACCAGCACGGTCTCCATCGGGTTATACACCATATCGAAGACTACGTCCGCCGGAATCCGGCCGTTGAAAAAACACTCGTTGACGTGGGGATACATGCCGAGCGGCGTGGCGTGCACCACGGCGTCGAAATAATGCGAATCCAGTTGCTCGCGCATCAGGGTTTCGGCTCCACAGACCTTGGAAAGCGCGCGCACGCGATCCACGTTGCGGCCTACCAGCGCGATCTTGGCGCCCGCGTCCGAAAGCGCGCAGGCCGCGCTCCGCGCCGCACCTCCGTTGCCCACGATCAGGATGGAAGATTTCGGCAGCCGCAACAATCGGCTGAGCGGCCCGGTTACGCCTGCCGCGTCGGTATTGGTTCCGCGCCACTTCCCGGCCTTCCGCCACACCGTATTGACCGCGCCAATCCGGCGGGCCAGCGGATCCACCGCGTCCAGGTACCGGATGATCTTCTGCTTGTGCGGGATGGTGACGCTGAAGCCCGACAGCGGCAGCTTCTCGGCCAGCGAGAAAAAGTCCCGCAAGTATGACGGTGTAACCAGAAACGGCAGGTATACCGCATCCACGCGCCGCGATTGAAACGCTCGGTTGTGAACGGCCGGCGATATCGAATGCCGCACGGGGTCCGCAATCACGCCGTAAATCCTGGCCGATTTCGCCAGCTTCTCCACGCGGTACAGGTGCCGCAGGAAGCGCGCGCTCACCTGTCCGGCGGCGGTTCCTTCGGCGAAAATCGGCGCGGCATAGCTGAAGACCGCGCCAAATACCGGTGACAGCACACGCGTGGGAAATCCCAACTCGCCCATCGCCAGCACTACCAGTCGCTGCTTGGGCAGCGCCTTGGCGACGGCCAGCACGCGCAAGTTGTCGGAAGGTTTGCGCGCCGTGGTTACCACTTTGTAAACGTCCGCCGGCACCTTCATCACGCGGTTGATCACCGTGTCCATGGGCGGCGTCGCCTCGTAGTTGTGATACGACACAATCACGAGAGCGCGCCCGCGGAACTGGCTCAAGCGCTCCTGGGCAACTTCGGCCGTCTCGATCTCCACATCGATGGCATGCGCGCCGTTCTTGACCGCCAGGTCCAGTACCGCAAGCTGTTCTTCGATACTGCCGTTAAATTTGCCGTGATTCTGGTGGCGGCGGCAGGTAGCCAGAATGATGGTGTCGGGAAACTCTTCCAGGAACTTCGGAATGGCCTGCGCGCCCAAGCACGGGTGGTCCAGGAAGTCCAGGCGAAACTCAAGGAAGATTTCCCCCGCCTCGGCTTCCCGCCGTGCGTGGTCAAGAAGTGCTGGAACGTCCGGCAGGCCCAACGCGATACAAATGCGGGGGAGCGACCTGGTCTGCGCCATCTTACGTAAAGAGTCTCCAGAATAACACGGGCTACGCCTGAGCCGGAGAGTTTGGAGTCACCGGCGCCAGCCGTGCTTTCCACTCATCCAGAATCGCCGCCGTGGCCGTGGTCCCGACCCGCGTGCAGCCCGCCCGGCAGACCTCCAACACCTGGTCCACCGTGCGCAGCCCGCCCGCGGCTTTGACTCCGACCTCCTCGGGAACGTGCTTCCGCATGAGCTTCACATCGTCAATGGTGCAGCCGCCGGGCGCAAAGCCGGTGGACGTCCTCACGAAATCCACTTCCGCCCGTTCGCAGCAGCGGCAGGCGATGATTTTCAGCTCATCGGTCAGGTACGTGTTTTCCAGGATGACCTTCAGCAGGGCGCCTTCTTTGTGGCACAGTTCCGACATCTGCAGCAGTTCCGTCTGCACGTGCTGGAACTCGCGCGAAAGCAGGCTGGAGATGGCAATCACCATGTCGATCTCGCGGGCGCCGCGCCGCAACAGGTCGCGCGTTTCGTAAAGTTTGGTGGCCGTGTTTTGCGACCCGTGCGGAAAACCCGAAACGCTGCCTGCTTTGACCGGGCTGCCCTGCAGGGTGCGCACGGCCAGGTCGATATCGGTTGGGCGTACGCTGACGCTCGCGATGCGGTAGCGCTTTGCCAGTTCGAGCCCCGCCACTACTTGCTCCCCGGTGAGTTCGGGCTTCACCAGCGAGTGGTCGATCATTTGAGCGAGCGCTTCGTAAGTGGCGGGCGGTGACATAGATTCGCAGGCGGACCGCCTGCGCCACCAAGACAGTGGATCGGGCAGACGGTTCCGTCTGCCTGCTATTTATGCGCGCTCCGCTTGGCTGTACTCTTCGGGGCCGCAGGGGGCGCCGAGCACCGCAGACCCAGCGAGGTCAATTCCGTGCAGGCCAGCTTGGCCGAATCGGTATTGGGATAACGTCTGATCAGTTCCTTGAACTCGTCGGCGCCTTCGGTTTTGTGGCCCTGGATCCGCACCAGGCTCTTGCCTTTATACAGCCGCGCATCGGGGGTCTTCGTGTTGTCCTGATATTTCTCAAGGACCATGTCGAAGTCTTTGACCGCGGCCTCGAAGTTGCCTTGCCCGAAGTGAATCATCCCGATATAAAATTGCGCGTTGGGCGCGTAGTCCGTATTGCCGTACCACTTCAGATAATCGGCATACTCCTGCAACGCCAGGTCCAGCTTGCCGCTGCCCTTGTCGCGCATGGCATTATCGTAGAGAGCGTTGGCTGGGATCGGCGGAACCTCGGCCGCGCCCGGGCCGGCCGGGACAGGCGTGGATCCGGGTTGCTGCGGCGGCGCCGCCAGGGGAGTATTGATCAATTTCACCGCATTACCCAGGTCCGTCAACTGGGCTTGCATTCTGGACATCACACCGGCCAGGTCGGAGACCGCCTGTTGCACGGTGCGCAGGTCGTTCGACATGGTATCCATGCGCGTCCCGAGTACGACCACCGGCCCCACCACCTGGCCCTGCTGATCCTTCAGACTCTGGCCGAGCGAACTCTGAATCACGGCCACGGAAGTAGTCGCCTTGTTGGCGCCGTCGACGGCCTGCTGCACCAACACCTGGAGGCCGGCGAACTTTTCGTCCTGGGAACGCTGCAGATCCTTGACCTGCTGCTGCAACATCCCCAAGTCCCGCTGCAATTCCACGATTTCCTTGCTAGCCGCGAACAATGGCATTGAAAGATTTGGCGCCACCAACAGAACGCAAACTAAAAGGCGTCGGAATATCATGCAACTCTCCTATGCGCGGGCGGAACCGTTTCCAGTCCGCCCCGTCCGCGCCATTCTGACTCTGTAAACATCTTCCTACAGGGAACTACTGGCCGGGAGCGAAGTGCCCACGCCGGTTCTTTTGCCAGCACGATTCGTTCTGTTCGGTACATTGCGGCCGTTCCTTGCCATAGCTGATGGTTTTCAGCCGGTCGGCCGGCACGCCAAGCTGTTGCAGGAACTCCTTGGCGGAACTGGCGCGGCGATCCCCCAGACCCAGGTTGTACTCGGCCGATCCGCGCTCGTCGCAATGGCCTTCCAGGACGATGACGGCGGTCGGGAAGTCGTTCAAAATGATCTTCAGGGCGGCCGCGTCGCGCGTCAGCACATCGCGCGCGTCGGAGCGGATGTCGCTCTTATCGTAGTCGTAATAAGCGTCCTGCAAGTCGGACGTCAGCCGCTCTACCAGCGTGACCGTGACCTTGGCCTCCGGCGGCGGGGGTGGAGGCGGAGGCGCGGAGACGTTGACCGTCGCTGAGGCCGTGGTGGCGCCACCCGGTCCGGTCGCAGTCAAAGTGTAGGTGGCCGAATCGCTGGGAGACACCCGCTGGGTGCCGGTCCTCTGCACGGTTCCGACGCCTTCACTGATGGAAATACCGGCCACATCACCGGAAACTTCCCAACGTAACGTGGAGGATTGACCGCGCTGAATCGACGTCGGCTCGGCCGTGAACTGCGCCACTACCGGAGCCGGGGGAGGCGGCTTGGGCGTCTCTACCACTTCCGGTTTGGGCGGCGGCGGCGGCGGTGGCGGCGGCACCTTCTTCTTGCAACCCGCCGCGAACAGCGCCAGCAAAATCGTCATCCAGATGACTGTGAACTTCCGTTTACTGAACATGAACATCGTCTCCTGACATCTCCGTTACTTTCCCCAAACGGGGGATTCATTCACGCCTTGCGTGGTGAGTTGCTGCGGCTGGGTTCCGTCCGCCAGCATGCTCCAAATCTGTTTCCGGCCGCCGCGCGTCGACATAAAACAAATATGTACCCCATCGGGCGCCCAGCTCGGGTTTTCATTCCGTCCTTCGCCATGCGTCAACTGAACATACGCGCGCGTGGCTACATCCATGATGAATATGTTGAAATTTCCCGTGGCGTATCCCTGGGTCCAGGCAAACGCGATCTTCTGCCCCTCCGGATGCCACGACGGATTAGAGGCTTCCCCGTTGCCGGGCGTCAACCGATCCACATCCGCGCCGTCCATATTCATCTTATAAATCTGCTGCGGACCGGACCGGCCCGAAACAAAAACAATGTCGCTTCCAGTCTTAGGGTTTATCTTGGGTTCCGTATCAATGGCGCTCGACGACGAGATCGGACGCAAGCCGGTACCGTCCAGGCTGGCAATAAAAATCCGGCAACAATGGCCCCCCGCGGAGGACATATACACTACCTGCTTCCCATCCGGCGTGAACGACGGGGTGCCATTTACAGATGCGTTTTGGTTATAAAACCGCAAATCCCGGACCGGGTCCACCGAAAATACAAATATACCAGGAACCACCTTCGCCCAGCTAGTAAATGCTATTTTAGAGCCGTCCGGGGAGACGGAGGGAAAGGCCGAGATGGAATTGAAATGCGTGATCTGCCTCTGATTCTTGCCGTCCGGATCCATGGCCCAGATCTCCTTGTGCCCGGTTCGCGAGGACGCGAAATAAATGTGGGTACCGAAGGTCGTCTTGCCTCCAAACAGCGCGATGATGTCGGCCGCGAACTCATGCGCCACTTTGCGGGCGCCGGCCTCGTCCACAGTCCCGAGGTAGCGCTTCCCCAACACCTGGCGGTTGGCCGCGTTTTGGCTCAGGTCATAGAGCCAGCCGGAGAGAACCAGGACGCCGTTCTGCGCCGCCGTGAAACCGAACGCGAGGTAGTTCAACTGGGCAGGCGGGCCGGACCAGTCCGACATGGAGCGTCCCCCGCCACCCGTCTGGGACGGGGCCGCCGGCGTCTGGAAGTCCGAAGGCTGCTGCGGAACGAAGGTGGGGTAGCTGGTTTTGGCCACCATATCGAACAGCCCGGCGCCCTTCACGTCGTCCCAGAGGGTCTGGTTGAACGCGCCCATGAAGGCCTGCGCCTCGCCCGAGCCGCGGAAATCCGGGATGCCCATCTTCGGCCGGCCGGAGCCGACAATCGAAATGCGGGCGTCCTGAGCCGTAATCGCAAATGCCGCAATCGCGAACCAGAGTAGCTTTTTCATGGTTTGATTCCTTATCGGGCCAGGCATGCCGGGCCCCTACCTTCTTAGTTCGAAGAGAAACTCGATTTCCGGATCGTTCTTCGGAAAGCCCGGCGGCAGCGGCGGGAAGGGCGCGGCGTCCATAATGGCCCGCTGCGCCGAGTAATCGAGCGCGGCATTCCCGCTTTTCTGCGTGATCCTCACGTTCGATACCGTGCCGTCCCGGTGCAAAGTGAATGTCACTGACGCGATCGGCGCGGTTCGGATCTGAGGAGGCACATCTCCGGTTTTCCAGTTGCGCGCCACCTGGTCGCGCAGGCGGTTGGCGTACTCGCCATACAAGGTGCCGAACGGCGAGTTGTTGCCCACCCCCACGCCTCCGCCGCCCGGCATCTGGTACATCGGATTGCTTACCGCTTGCGGCACCGAACTGTAATTCTGGTTGGGCAGGTCTTTCCTCGCGGCGGCAAACTTGTTCGGTTCGGAGTAAGCGGGTGTGGGCTTTTTGTTGGCCAAGCGGCTGTTGATGGCGATGGCATTCGGGTCCGGCGCCTTGACCTTGGGAGCGGGTTTCGCCTTGACGGGGGGCGGCGTCGGCACCTTGGATTCGGTCGCGCTGGCCACGGGGTTGGTGGGCCCCGCACGGCTGGGCAATGGGATGCTGGCCACGGGGTTGATCTGAACCGAGCCGATCCCGCCGCCGTTCGGGTTGCCCAACTGCATGGTCTGGTGGCCGATGACGTTGAAGCCGAGCAGCGAGGCCATGAGCAAAGCATGCAGGATCAATGACCCCGCCAACCATTTCCGAAGCGGTTCCGGCTGATCCAAAATGTCCGGATGAGCGGTCATCGCTTGCGGCCTTTGGCCGAAGAATCCTCGGGTTGGGTCACCATGTTCACGGTGAAACCGGCCTCACCCATCTCCGCGGTCACCTGCGCGACCATGTCCCAAATGGTCTCTTTGTCGGCACGAATGTAGACGCCTTTGGTCTTCCCGTAACGCTTCCGGATGGCGGCCGGCAGATCGTTCATGTTGACCGCTTTATCGTTGAGCCACGTGGTGCCGTCCTTGGTGATCGAAACCACTGGCATTTCCCTGACGTTCTTGTCCACGGGCCGCACCTTGGGCACGTCCACCTCGATACCGAATTCCATGACGTGCGCGGTGAGCATGAAGATGATCAGCAGCACCAACACCACGTCCACGAAGGGGGTGACGTTGATTTCCGAGAGAGTCGAAGTGGTCCCGCGCCTTCGCGATCCGTATCGGCTACCACTGCCCCCGCCATTGACGGACAATGCCATGGCGCTACTCTCCGCCGAAACCGCGCTCGGCCATGTTCAGGAACTCCAGCGAAAAGTCGTCCATGCGGGCGCCGATTTCGCGGATGGTGTGGCCGAAGTTGTTGTAAGCGACGGCGGCCGGAATGGCGGCAAACAGGCCGAAGGCCGTCGTGATCAGGGCTTCCGAGATGCCCGGTCCCAATGCTTTGAGGCTGGTGCTGCCCATGTTCCCCAGGTCCTGAAATGCGCGGATGATGCCCAGCACGGTGCCGAACAGGCCGATGAAGGGCGTCACCGAAGCGGTAGTGGCCAGCCAGTGCATATTTTTTTCCAGCTTGGCGATCTCTTCGCTGACGCCCAATTGCAAGGTACGTTCGAGCGCCGTGCGATTGGTCACGCTGCCGCGCGCCTTCACCTGGCGCTCCAGCTCTTCGTATCCAAAATCGAAAACCGCAACCAGCGGGGAGGGGCGAAACTGCTCGCTGGCCACCATCACGGCTTCCATGCCGCTGGACTTGCGGAAGGCGCGCAGGAATCGGGAATTCAACCGGCGCGTGCCGCGGAAGAGGTTCCACTTGGCGAAAATCACGGTCCAGGAGTAGACCGAAAAACAGAACAAAATTGCGAGGACCGCCCAACCCAGCGGGCCCGCGTCCTGAACCATTTTCCAGGGATCAATTTGAAGAAGGAAAGCGGGGGCTTGGCGGATCAACTGGTCTCCTAATCTCAAATCTAACATACAGACGCACATCGGAATCGAAAAGACGGCGTGCGTGAATGCTCCAGGGGATTCATGCACTCACAGCAACAGCACTTCCACCTTGTGCCCGTGGACCATCGCCTCGCAGGGAGACCATTCGAAAATCGTGAAGCGCCCGTCCTGCGATGCAACCAGCGCAATCGCGTCGCGCTGATCGTGGACAAACTGGGCCGCCGACAGGTGGCGCGTGCCGCCGAGCTCTTCGGGATGCACCAGCGCCGCTGCCGCTCCTTGAATCGGCTCCGTCACCGTGACTTGCTCGACCTGCGCGCAGTTGTGGCGGCGGGCGATCTTCGCGCCAAAACCGAGCAGCTCATGCCGGTCGTTGATGACCACGGCGCCATCCACCGCGGTCAGGCCGGCGATCCAGTCGACGGTCCGCTCCAACTCCTCCTGCACCACGGCGCGCCGCGCCCCCCGCGGAGTCTCGCGGCTCAACCGGGCCAGCTCCGAGAAGGGCGGCGATACTGCATAGGCCAGCGGCGGCACGATGGATTCCCGCCAGCAGTCGCTGCCTGCCGGTACAACCAGAAAACATCCGCCGCGCCCGTGCGCGCGCATGGAGACGGCCAGGCGAACCAGCACGTTGACCGAGTGAGCCCACGATGCGGGTGAGTCAAATCCGAGCAACGACGTGACCAGCGCCGGGCACTCCGGTGTGCTGGATGCGTGGTCGTCCACAACTTTAATCTGGTCGCCCTCGAGAACCGCGACGTTCACAAACTTACCCGCTTCCTGGCCGCTGTGATGCTTGACGACCAGTAGCCCCGGCGCCGCCACTTCGAGCACGAAGCAATATTTCGGAATGGTGCGCGTTGTCCCCCAAACATACAGCTCGTCCCCGTTGTGCCAGACACCCAGATGTACCCCGGGGCGCTCAACTGCCGGCGCCACTCGCGTCAGGGCGCCCGCGGCCAGCGCCAGGGTTCGCTCAAACATGAGCGGATGCACGGACTCCTCCGGCGCCAGGAACGCCAGCGAGATCCTGGGCATATAGCCTTCTTCCCGGCGAAGGCTCGCCCAGAACGCCGCGTCAATGATGGCTTCGACGATCTCCGCCGGCGGCAGCGAAGCCAGGTGTTCGCGGCCTTCACTGCGAGCCTGGGCCAGGCGCCGCGCAAAGTAGGCATGCACGGTTGGGGAGACGGTTCGGGCGGCGGCGTACGGCTCGCGCTTCATATCTGAGATGGATTAGGGCAACTGCTTGACGCGGATGTTGCGGAACTGGATGAGGGAGCCGTGGCCCAGAAAGCCGATGTGGCCGGCGGGGCGAGCGAGACCGGGGTGGTGGGCCAGGACTTTAGGCTCTTTCACGATGTCGAGATCGGCGTCGAGAATGATCACGCCGTTCAGCGTCACTTTGATGCGGCGGCCATTGGCGGCAATTTCCTCTTCGTTCCACTCGCCGACCGGTTTGCGATATCCGGTGCGGGCGGGAATCACATCGTAGACAGAGCCGTGATACTGTTCGGGCCGGATCTTGCCTTGGTACACCTGGTCGCCATCGTCGAGAATTTGAATCTCCATGCCTTGGTAGGCGGCGTCCCCCTCATACGGCGCGCGGATTCCGATGCCATTGTTCGCGCCTGCCGTGAGCGCAAATTCGAAGCGAAAAACAAAATTGCCATATTCCTTTTCAGTAAAGAGATTGCCGCCGCCCTCGGCCGGGCACACGATTTTATTGTCCCGCACGACGTAGCCGGGGCCATGGCCGCCGACCAGTTTCCATCCGTTCAGGGTCTTGCCGTCGAACAGGGAAGTGAAGCCAGCCTCGTCGGCCGCGAATCCGACCCGGAGCGTGAGAACCAGCGCAACTAAGATCCTGTGCATAGATCGAGTTTACCTCCGCCGCGCGGACCCGGATCGCCATCTCGCCGTATTGCACGCCCCAGGAGCCACCCGACGCGGACCGCCGTAAGCTGTATATACATTACCAGTATATACTGGAATCGTGCTGGACAAGATCGAAGGCTTCGATTGGGACGCCGCCAACGTGGGTCATCTCCTGCGCCACGCGGTAACGCCCGTCGAGGTTGAACAGGTCGTGGGCCGCACGCATGTCATCATTCCGGCGAAAGCCATTATAGGCGAGAATCGCTGGAAGCTTTTCGGCAAGACAGCATCTGGCCGCTACCTTGTCGTGGTCTTCACTATCCGCCTGAAGCTGTTCCGCGCCGTCACTGCTTACGAAATGAACGCCACCGACAGGAGGAATTATGCCCCGCAAATCGACTGACGTGCCGAAGTTCAAGTCCAATGCCGAGGAAGCCGGCTGGTACGCAACTCCGCAGGGTCGCCGGCAGACGCAACGCGAGTTTTCTCGCGCGCTCACGGACGGAACTCTGATTCGCTCGACCGGATCGAAAATCGCGAAGACCGATCCGAAGTTACTGGAACAGCTCATGGAACAGGCCAAGCAGAACGCGACTCGCTCTATCTCGATTCGCGTCCCCATCGCCGATCTCGAAAGGGCCCAGCAGATCGCCGAAAGGACCGGAATCGGCTATCAAACGGTGCTCAAGCAAGCCATCCGCGAGGGCCTGAAGAGGGCCGGCTGATTCCGAGGCGCCGCGACACCGCCGACAGCGGCATCACAGATGGGATTCATCTGCTAAAATCAAAACCGGGAGCCGTTGAGAGCGGACGGGCCACCCTAGCTCAGTTGGTAGAGCGGCTGATTCGTAATCAGCAGGTCGCCGGTTCGACTCCGGCGGGTGGCTCCATAACCCCATTTAATTTCAGTTGATTGGCTGCCGTTCTGCGATAGCATGGATTCGGCTGTCTCGGTGGTATGCCCAGAAGTATGCCCACTTCGTGCAAGCCGCACCTCCCGCGCTACCTGGTTCCGCTCCATGGCTTCCTGCATGCCTTCGTCTCGGGGGTGGATGTACCGCGCCGTGGTCTTCATGTCTGCGTGGCCCGCGTACTTGTGCAGCCGCCAAGGGTCCATGTACTCGCCCAACCGCGTCAGGCACGTGTGCCGCAACGTGTACAACTCGAATGGTGCAACACCGCTGGCCTTCAGCGCCTTGGCGTGCCGCTTCTTCAGGCTGGAGTCTTCTACGTGACCGCTCTTGGTGTCGGCAGGAAACAGCCAGCCTCCCGGTGCGGTCTGCGATAGCCGCATTTCCAGGATGCCCCGCAGCCGTTCCGTCATGACCGGCACGCGGCGCACGGCGGCCCTTGTCTTACCCTCGAAAATGCAAATTGCCCCTTCCCTCACGTTTTCAGGCTTCAGCCGGAAAACTTCGTCGGGCCGCAGGGCGGAATCCAGCATTGTCACTGCCACATCTCGTAGGCGAAACGCATCGGGCTTCTGTGGCTGCTCGCCGCGCATCGTGGCCCGAACGCCCTCCAGGGCAGCTTCGTACGACCGTTCCATTTCATGTCCAAGGCCGGTAGCGGCTTTGACGTAGAGGGCATCCTCCGCTTCGGCAAGGGCACGCTCGCGGCGGTTCTCACCGGGCAGGAGCCTAATTTTCTGCGCAGCCAGGATCTTGCCCCATTCCACCGCCAGGGTAAGCATGCGGCGCAGAGTGGCAAGATCCCGGTTGACGGTCGATACCTCCACTGGCGTGCCGCCCCGTCGCTCCTGCCGCTTCCCTTTGCGGAATTCAAAGCGGTGGTCCCTGCGGAATTCGATGAAAGCATGAATCAGATCGTGGCCCATCTCATCCAACCGGGCCGTGGATAGCTTGGCGAACGAGTTGAGGTTATCCGTGCAAGTTGAGTAAAACCTGGCGGTATTGGGTTCCTTTTCCCGCAGAGTGCGCTCAATGTACGGCAGGAAGTCGTGTTCCGCAAACTCCGCCAGAGTAGGCACGGGCTTCCGGTCCCGGATTCCGACTTCACCCTTGGCAAGGGATGTGCGGTGAGCCGCTTCCATCTGGTCCGCCACACGCTTGTTGGTTTGTTTCGTGCTCTCCCGTATCGGTTCGCCGTTCCAGGTGAATTTGTACCACCAGTATTTGCTTTTCGGCTGTTTGTAGACCGCCATCACTTGCTCCCTTTCTAGACTTGGTTCCTTTTCGTGCTGCCCTTCGGACGCCCGCCCATCTTTCCCCACTCGCTCAATTGGCGCTTGGAGTGCTTCTTGGCACGCGCCTTGCCACCCATCGCGCCAGTCTTGCGGAAGTATTCCATCACGCTCTCCGGTATACGAAGTTTGCTCACGTCGTAATCATAAACCTAGGCCCATGATTTTGCAAGATGGTTGTAGCACTTGGAACGTTGGTGGTCCACTGGACACGGGAACACTGATGGGCTGATCTTGGACAGCGGTAATCAGCTTGCGACTCCGGGGGTTTTCATGACAGCCATTTGGTTGCTGAAACTTCCTCCCGTTGGCTGCGCACCGAGCCATAAGTCAAGTTCCTCGGGGCGGTAGCGAACCAGGGAGCCGACTTTGATAAAAAGCGGACCGCGCCTTTGCAGTCGCCAGCGCCGAAGCGACGCGACGCTAACGTTGAGCCGATTGGAAACTTCGTCTTCCGTCATCAGATTCAACATCACTTCACCTCTGAGCGAGCTCGAGCCC
>Ga0105858_1000626_pt1 | contig 13566 bp, 13 predicted proteins | sample OrgsoiDNA_201062_FD_89683 | JGI IMG/M metagenome (GOLD analysis project Ga0105858, IMG submission 89683) | Permafrost soil microbial communities from the Arctic, to analyse light accelerated degradation of dissolved organic matter (DOM) -... | ecosystem: Environmental > Terrestrial > Soil >...
GGTTCACTCTCACTCACGCTATCTGTGGCACCGACCCTGCTGAATCAGGATTTCACTGCGACCTCACGCGAATCAGGCGTGGTGCGCCGACATCATGTATATCGCGACCGACGAGGGCTGGCTGTATCTCTCCGGCCTGAAAGATCTGTTTAGTGGCGAGCTGGTCGGCTACGCCATGAGCGAGCGCATGACCAAGCATCTGGTAATGCAGGCGCTGTTCTGCGCGGATGCATCGCAGCGCCCGGCGCCCGGTCTGATCCATCACACCGGGCGCCGGGTCTCAATAGTGCGCTCGCGCATATCAGGATCTCGTCTGCCAGGTCCGCATGCAGGCGTCAATGAGTCGACGAGGAAGCTGCTTTGACAACGCGCCGATCGAATCGTTTTGGGGCACGCTAAAAAGCAGACTGGTCTATCATCGACGCTTCGCCACGCGCGATGAAGCCAAGCGAGCCATCAGCGAATACATCGAGATGTTTTATAACCGGCAGCGCACGCAGGCTCGTCTCGATTACCTGTCACCTGCCGCATTCACGCAGCAATACTATCTGAATCAGGTTGTTGCTTAACCCGTTGGCGTCCACGCGTCTCGACCGACCTCACAGCCCTGCAAAGCCACGATACAGTGGCACGTCATAGAGTGCCTCTTCCATCGCCGGATCCGGCAGGCCGAACCACTGCTGTATGAAGTGAATCTGCAGCATCGTCGCAATTGGAACGACCAGCCGTCCCGTTTTACCCTTCGGGTAGTGCGGCTCGATCAGCGCAATCAGTTTCGACCACGGCACTACGCGCCTCATCTCTTCGAGAAATTCCCGCTTGCGCCTGCGTTTTGCTGACAGATCCGGACCAAGGCCGAGTTGTGTCATCACAATGCTCCTCGATTCTCCTGCCTCCAGGATAAATCGCGCGCAGGTCAATGCCAGGACCTTTGCAGACCTACCCTTCCGATATGAGACACTTGTCATATCTGCCGATGGGGAGAGCTCCTCACCCAGCATCAGCGTCCCCCTTAGATTCACGATAGCATTGCTGACGATTGCGGAGTTTCGGGAGCCCATTCCTCTTTGTGTGAAGGAAGCGGCTTTTCTTCCTGACAACACGGGTGTTCTCAATGGCAGAGGATTCCAGATACAAGCTGGAACCGCTTCGCGAGGAGGCGGACTTTACTCTCTATCGCGGCAGGGAACTCGGCAACCCGACGCCGATCCTGGCGGTCGCCGCTAACCAGTCGTCGCCTCAGAGCCTCAAGCGGCTCGAACACGAATGGTCGCTCGCGAGCGAACTCGATGCCGCGTGGGCCGCCCAGCCGCTCGCGCTGACCCGTCACCAGGGGCGAGCGATCCTCATTCTCAAGGATCCTGGCGGTGAACCCCTGGATTGGGTCATCGGGCGGCACAAGGGACATGCGCTCGATCTGACCCGCTGCCTGCGCATCGCCGTTGGTTTGGCGGCGACACTGAGCCAAGCCCACCGTCAAGGTCTCATCCATAAGGACGTCAAGCCTGCGAACGCACTGGTCGACGCCGCCGGTCATGTGTGGCTCACCGGATTTGGCATCGCGTCCCGGCTACCCCGTGAGCGCCAGTCGCCCGCGGCCCCCGAATTCGTTGCCGGATCCCTGCCATACATGGCGCCCGAACAGACCGGACGGATGAACCGTTCGATCGATTCGCGGAGTGATCTGTATGCGCTGGGTGTCACGCTTTATGAAGTACTGACTGGCAGCCTTCCTTTAACCGCTTCGGATCCGATGGAGTGGGTGCACTGCCAGATCGCAAGACAACCCGTTGCGCCGCGCGACCGGGCACCGGGCATTCCCGGTCCAGTCTCGGCCATCACGATGAAGTTACTCGCCAAAACCGCTGAAGATCGGTACCAGACGGCGGTGGGCCTGGAACGTGATCTTCAGCAATGTCTGAAGGAATGGGAAACGTATGGGTACATCGACGAGTTCCCGCTTGGAGAAAACGACAAGCCGGACCGGCTGCTGATTCCCGAGAAACTATATGGGCGCGCAGCCGAAATCAATACGCTGTTGGCGTCCTTCGACCGTGTGGTAGGCGGAGGCAGGCCGGAACTCGTTCTTGTTTCCGGCTACTCGGGTGTTGGCAAGTCCGCCGTTGTCAATGAGCTGCATGGACCACTCATCCTGCCTCGCGGTCTTTTTGCATCAGGCAAGTTCGACCAGTACAAACGCGACATCCCTTATGCGACTCTCGCGCAAGCCTTCCAGAGCCTCATTCGTCCAATGCTGGCGAAGAACGAAGAGGAACTTGGCCGCTGGCGCGACGCAATCCGGGAGGCGCTCGGTCCGAACGGTCAGCTCATGGTGGATCTGGTTCCCGAATTGAAGCTCATCATTGGCGAGCAGCATCCTGTCGCGGAGCTTCCGCCACAGGATGCGCAAAGTCGCCTCCAACTGGTAATCCGTCGCTTTATCAGCGTGTTCACACGCGATCATCCTCTCGCGCTCTTCCTCGACGACGTGCAATGGCTTGACGCGGCCACGTTGGATCTGATGGAGGATCTACTGACGCATCCGGACGTGAAACACCTGCTGTTGATCGGTGCCTATCGCGACAACGAAGTGGGCGCTACCCATCCGCTTATGCGCAAGCTGGAAGCCATTTGCCAGGGTGGGGCGACGGTGCATGACATCGTACTCAAACCTTTGACGCATGACGACCTGGAGGAGTTGCTTGGAGATTCCCTTCATTGTGAGCGGGGACGGGTTGGCCCGTTGGCGGCATTAGTCGAGCAGAAGACCACCGGTAACCCATTTTTCGTCATTCAATTTATTTATGCTCTGTTCGAAGAGGGACTACTCGTCTTCGATTACGCCGAAGGGCAATGGTCCTGGGACCTGAATCGCATTCACGCGAAGGGTTATACCGACAATGTCGTGGACCTGATGGTGGAGAAATTGATCCGCCTGCCGGCCGGGACGCAGAAAGCACTACAGCAGCTTGCGTGCCTCGGCAATAGCTCCGACTTCGCCATGCTGCGCATGGCTTACCAGGAGTCGATCGACGAGATGCATGGACAGCTTTGGGAAGCGGTCCGAACGGGCCTGATTTTCCGCGCAGAAGATTCTTACCGGTTCTTCCACGACCGTGTACAGGAAGCAGCGTACTCGCTGATTCCGCAAGAACTGCGGGCAGAGGCGCATCTGCGGATCGGCATGTTGATGGTCTCACACACATCCCGAGACAAACTCGAGGAAGGGATCTTTGAGATCGTTAATCAGCTCAACCGTGGCGCTCATCTGATCACGTCGATTGCGGAGCGTGAACGCATTGCGGAATTGAATCTCATCGCCGGTAGGCGCGCAAAGAGTTCAACGGCTTACGTCTCGGCACTCAAGTACCTCCACGCCGGACGGGGATTGTTGACGGATGAGACCTGGAATCGCAACTACGACCTTATCTTTTCGATCGAGTATCTGGTGGCCGCATGCGAATTGCTGACCGCTGATATGTCTGCGGCGGAAAATCGGCTCTCCCTGTTGGCCGAAACGGCAAAAAGCGCCCACGATATTGCGCTTGTTACACGTTTGCGACTGACACTCTATAACCTCTTGGATCGCAGCGACCGTAGCGTAGAGGTATTCATCGAATATCAGAAAGGTCAGGGCTCGGACTGGTCGCCACATCCCACCGACGAAGAAGTATCACGAGAATACGATCCAATCAGGACCTTGGTGGAAGCCGGAAAGATTGAGGCGCTGGTTGACTTGCCCTTGCTCTCCAATCCGGATGTAGTTGACGTTCTGAATGTTCTCACTGAGATTACAATGATTGCAATGTTCACGGATGAGAACCTTCATGCTCTTCTGCTTTGCCGCATGGTTAATCTCAGCCTTGAGCATGGTAATAGCGATGCATCCTGCTTCGCGTATGTAACGCTGGGTATGCTCGCTGGGCCTCAATTTGGGAACTATGAGGCCGGATTTCAGCTCGGCAAGCTAGGCTACGATCTGGTGGAGAAGCACGGGTTGTATCAAGCTCGCACCTATTTGCGTTTTGGAATCTGTATCGTGCCATGGAGGCGACACGTCATGACGGGACGTGAGCTCGTGCGGCAGGCTTTCGACGCCGCGAACAGGGTTGGCGATCTCACTTGCGCAGCATATTGCTGTCACCACTTGAACACCAATCTTCTTGCGACGGGAGATCCCCTGGCCCAGGTACAGCGTGAAACTGAGAGAGGCCTCGAGTTCGCGAGAAAAGCGCGGTTCGGCCGCGTCATTGACCAGATCACAACGCAGTACGCGCTTGTCCGGACGCTTCGCGGCCTGACAAGCAACTTTGGTTCGTTCGACGACGGACACTTCGACGAGCTTCGGTTCGAGCGTCAATTGTCAGGTAATCCACTTTTCGCCATGCCAGAGTGTTGGTATTGGATCCGAAAGTTGCAGGCGCGTTTCTTTGCGGGAGATTATGCTTCCGCGAACCACGCAGCATTGAATGCCGAGCGATTGCTGTGGACATCACACTCTTTCTTTGAAATGGCCGAGTATCACTTTTACGGTGGGCTCGCGCGTGCAGGGGCTTTTGACTCTGCAACAGAGGATTCGCGACAGGCGCACTTCGAGGTTCTGGCCGATCACCACAGGCAGCTTGCAATTTGGGCCGAGAATTGCCCGGAGAATTTCGAAAATCGCGCCGCTCTGGTGAGCGCGGAAATTGCCCGTATCGAAGGGCGCGACCTCGAGGCCATGCGCCTCTACGAGAAGGCGATCCGCTCCGCGCACGCCAACGGCTTTGTGAATAATGAAGCGGTAGCGAATGAACTAGCGGCACGTTTCTATGCGGCACGTGGATTCGACAAGATTGCCAGAGCGTACCTGCGCGATGCCCGGCACTGCTATCTGAACTGGGGAGCCGATGGCAAAGTCAGCCAGCTTGATCAGTTATATCCGCACAATAATTACGAACAACCGGCGCCGGGTTCATCGAGCACGATTATGGCGGCGCCGGGGCTTCTGGATCTGGCCACGGTGATCAAGGTTTCGCAGGCACTATCGAGTGAGATTGTGCTGCCCATGCTGATTGAAAAACTGGTACGACTCGCGGTGGAGAACGCGGGCGCCGAACGGGGTCTGCTCATCCTGTTGCGGAATGGCCCGCAGGGCGGTGAGCCGCGGATCGAAGCGGAAGCGATCAGTGGACCGGGCAGGATCGACGTGGTAGTTCGGCAGGCCCTCGTCACGCCGGCTGACCTCCCGCAATCCGCCCTGCACTATGCGATCCGCACGCAGGAGCGGGTCTTGCTCGACGACGCTTCGGCCGACATCGTGTATTCGGAGGACGACTATGTGCGGAGCAAGCGCGCGCGGTCCGTCCTGTACCTGCCTATCGTCCGGCAGGCAAAGCTGGTCGGCGCACTTTATCTGGAGAACAACCTGGCGCCGTTCGTTTTTACGCCTGACCGGGTCACTGTCCTGCAGTTACTGGCTTCACAGGCGGCCATCTCTTTAGAGAATGCAACGCTCTATACCGATCTGCAACGTAGCGAAGCTTTCCTGGCTCAAGGACAAAAACTCAGTCACACCGGCACGTTCGGCTGGAGTGGTGCGAGTGGAGAATTTTACTGGTCGGAGGAAAACTACAACATCTTCGAATATGACCAAGGTGTCCAGGCCTCCCTGGAACTGGCTTATCAGCGGATGCATCCCGACGACCGCGATTCTGTACGACGGGCGTTTGACGAGGCCGTCAGGGAAAAGAAAGATTACGACAATGAGCATCGCATGCTGATGCCGGACGGCAGAATCAAGCACGTTCACACCACCGGCCGGACAGTGAATACCGGCAACCTGGACTTTGTTGGCGCCGTTCGTGACATCACGGAACGCAAGCGGGCAGAAGAAGCGTTACACCAGGCACTCACCGATCTTGCCCGCATCAACCGGGTGACCACCATGGGAGAACTCACGGCTTCTCTCGCTCACGAAATCAATCAACCGATCGCGGGGGCTGTCACCAGCGCCAACGCCTGCCTGCGTTGGCTGGACCGCGCCAAGCCAAATCTCGATGAAGTGCGCGCGGCCGTTACCCGGATCGTGAGTGACGGACGGCGCGCAGCCCAGATTATCAGCCGGATTCATGCACAGTTCGAAAAGGGTGCGCTGAATCGGGAAGTCTTTGCCGTGAGTGACATCATTCAGGAAACCGTCGGTCTTCTGCGCGGCGAGGTTGTCCGATACAACATATCGGTCCGCACGGAACTCGCAGCCGATCTTCCTCAGATTGTCGGAGACTGCGTGCAAGTGCAGCAGGTTGTCATGAATCTGATTGTCAACAGCATTGAAGCGATGAAGGACGTTGACGGCGTACGCGAGATGGTCATCAAATCGCAGCGGGCTGAAAAGGCGCAGATTCTAGTTTCAGTCAGTGATACCGGCATGGGGGTGCCACTGCAACTCGCAGAACAGATTTTCGATCCGTTCTTTACAACCAAGCCTCACGGTACCGGCATGGGGCTTCGCGTCAGCCGTTCAATCGTTGAGTCGCATGGCGGGCGCTTGTGGGTCGCCGGCATCGCCGGTCAGGGCGCAACTTTTCAGTTCACGCTGCCGACTACGGTTGCGGACTGTAAATAATTTTCTAACTGTCGGACTGCTCTCTGTGCGCGCTGTCGCGCGTTCGCTTGCGGCTGCGCGTGGGCCGTCCAGTTGACATCCAAGTGGAATGTTAGCTCGCGCCGGGATTCAAGGGCCCGTCATTGCTCAGCGTAGCTCAAGTACGGTGCTTAAGCGCATCCGCGAGCATTGAATACACCGTACAGGTGTCTGTTGCAGGCAGTGAGCATCTACCCGGAGATTTTACTCAATGCCTGGCACGATGCGGATCGAAGCTGATTTGCGCCGTGTCGTAGCGATTCGTTACTCGACAAGCTTGTAGCCGATGATCATGGGGTTGTTTCGGTACGCCTGAGGAGCCATAGCAGCAGAACGCAGATAACCGTTGCCCCTGCAAACAGTAATAAGCCTTCGCGGTAGCTGCCGGTGCTTTGCCGGATAAACGGCAGCAAGGCGGCGCCCGCACCGGCTCCGAATTGGAAAACCGCAAAGACGATGCCGTGCAGCTTGCCGAACGAGCGCATGCCGAAGTAGTGCTTGAGTAGATAACCGAGCACGTCGAATTCCGCGCCAATCAGCATGCCGAGCAAGGCGCCGCACAAGAATACCAGGTTGCTGGTGATATCAGAGGCGTAGAGCAGGCAGGCTGCGGTGCCGCCCAGCACCCAAACCATCATTACCAGAGGCGCGTCGACCAGATCGATCAGGAAGCCGGAGGCGATGCGCCCGACAATTACAAATATGCCGAAGGTGACCTGCACCAGCGCCGCGCGCCGCGGCGTCAAGCCAGCATCAATGAGTAAAGGGATCTGGTGCACCACCAACGCGGTGCTGATCAGTCCGAGTAACACGAAAATCGCCGCCATTAAACGGAAGCGCTTGCTGTTCACGGCCAGCCGGAAATCCTGCTCGTCAGCGTGCGTTCTAGCCAGCGTACGGATAGCCGTGCCGGGTTTTTCCTGGATCAAAAAGAAAACCACCGGAAAGGTCACAACCAGCACGAGCACTGCCATTCCGAGAAACCCCACCCGCCAGCCATGATTGCTGATCAGAAAATTGAGAATCAAGGGTAAGACGGCGTTACCGATCCCGATGCCGGCATTCGCGATGCCAATCGCCAAACCGAGTTTTTTGTCGAACCACGAACTGACCGCGCGGATGTACGATAACGGGAACATCCCAATTCCCGTGATTGGCAGCACAATCCAGGCGAAATAGTAAAGCCAGTGCACGGGCGGCAAGAAATACATTGCGCCCACCGCGAGGGCAAACAGCGGCACGCAGGGCACGATCACTGGGCGCGTGCCGTAGCGGTCAACCAGGTAACCCTGCAGCGGCGCAATCACCATGGCTGTATAGGAGACGATGGTGCTAGCGATGGCAACTTCCGGGCGGCTCCATCCGAAAGCCGCTTCAAGCGGATGTATGAATATGCCGAAACTCAGGAACACGATCGTCGACGGGCCAAACATCAAGCCGACCATCGCGGCGACCGCCACCAGCCAGCCCCGGTATTGCCATGAGGTTTCGGGGTGCGACGGGGACTGATCCTCACGCTGAAGGTGATTCAAAGCCATCTGTGTTCCTTTTTACAATAGGCGCTCTTCTTCTGCCTTGTCTCCATTGGTGGTTTCGATCTCCCCGAGGCGCGCAGAGTTTTCGACCTCCATCCGGGAGCGTTCCCAGTTGGACGTTTGCAGCTGGTCGAGCGCGGCGTCCATTGATATAGCCCCACTTAAAGGATTCGACTAGTACGATCACCTCCTCCGTGCCAAAGTGTAGCGGCGTCGGCCAGGTGCGGCATGGCATAGCTTTCAGAAGAATACGGCTGTTGATTTGCACTGGATCTGGACCCAAATCAACAATCACGCGTTTTGAGTGTCTCCAGTGACCAATTCCCTAAAACAAAACTCGGCCTCAAGCGCTGCCAAATTCTCGTCAATCGCTTCGTCGAGCAGGCTCAACTGCTCGGCGGTGAACTGTTCGCTACGTCTGCCGAATTGCAGGCGTTTGATGACCGAGAGCTCATGGGTGAGCTGGTCAATGCGCGTTTGGCGGTAGTGCGATTCACGCGTCTTCTCGTCGACCTGGGTCATCAACTGCCGCGCGAGCGCGCGCAGTTGATCGGGGTTCAGGGCATCGAGATCAGTGGGTGAATTCATGCATCAAGTTTGCCAGTACCTGCAAGCCGGGGGAATCAAAACTGTTTACGTCATTTGCTATACCACCGCGATTACGTGGTCGTGCGCCAACGTCTGCCAGGGCAGCCCCATCACGAGTGCACGCAATTGCTCGGGATTCAATGTCTCAGCGATCTCACTATGGCCATTGGCCCAAACGAAATGACCCTTGTTCAAGCGTCGTGCAGCAAGCCAGACGCCAAATCCGTCGTACACCAGGACCTTCATGCGTGTTGAACGCCGGTTCGCAAACAGATACGCATGGTGAGGCCGTGCGGACCCAAATACCTTCACCACGCGCGTAAGAATGGTATCGGCGCCGGCACGCATATCGAGAGGTTCGGTCGCAAGCCAAATGGCGTCGATGCGGATCATCGCAGCACCTCCCGAACCCAAGCTGCGCTGTCACTCAAACAAAAGTGCGGCCACAGCACCGACACGGTTGTGCCGTTGCGCTGAATGTCGATTCGCACGTTCACTTGCGCCGCATCGGGCGCTTGAGGTGTCGGCACGGTCATTGGCAGCGCGACGAAGGCTGGCTTGAGCTCGACATCAACCGGTTTGGGCGCAGGCGGCGCAGCGTCGCTGGGATCGGCAGCCTCTTTGATCCAGCGCCGTAGCACATTAGGATTCAGGCCATGCGAGATCGCCACGGCGGAACATGAAACTCCGACCTGGCGACATTGTTCGATAAGCTCTGACTCAAACGAGGTGCTGTAGGTGCGCCGTGTGCGACCGGTCGGAATGTCTTGGGAAATAGTGTGCACGTGTCCGCTTCCTGATCGTGGAAACGTATGCTCTTACGCTCAGGAACAGAAAACCAGATGAGATTGCCGGGTGCTTACCGTTCGGACACGGATGCGGCGGAAAGTCCGGAAACTCCCACTACTTCGGAACGGCCCGCTGGGAGCAGCAAGTCGAAGGTTCTCGATGCGCGTCGGGGAAAATTCGGGCGCTTATGCCGCGCCACATCCGACGACGATGTGCGGCGTCGACCTGCTCCGGCCAATCAGCTTTCTTCAGCGAGACCCTTTGTAGACCCGAAGGGCAACTGATTTAGTCAAACTAACTAGGCCCTTGTAGCGCACCTCATCGGTAACCCTCGGACCCATAACCTCGGTTGAGACAAACCAGTGGTTTTAGGCATAGTTGGGTAATTTACGCTGCACGATGGATTTCGAGTGTTTCGACAAACTTCAGAGCGAAATCTATATCTTCGCGAGCAAACTCAAATCGGAAAAATATTGGTCTGAATCGAGCGTTACGGATTGGGCCTTATACAGTGATTCACTTGATGGGACGCTCGCGAGAATCGTCCTCGCGGGCTATCGCAGTGAGCCTGCCAAACGTCCGATCGGTGATATCAATTGCCATGTCGATTCAAATCAGAGCGACACGATTTGTCGCAATAGTTCCAACGCTTTCATTTCGTCCAAGCGACCAGTACGTGCTTTGCCGGCGAGTGTCTTTATCAGCGCTTCGGCTATCGGTTCGATACCTTGCAGATTGTCCAAGCTGGTTGCGGTTGCCGAAGTGAGACGGCGCGGCTCTGTGATGACCTGCGTTACGGAAGCTGGCGCAAACTGCTGGCGGGCGGCAGAGAACGAGGCATCGTTATCAACGGGTTGCCGAATCGACGGATCGGCGGCGGACGGGACCGCTTGATCTAGTTGCCCCGTGACCACATTCGTCTCAGCGGTGACGCCTGTCGGACCGCCTGTGCCATCCGCATCAAGGGGTAAGGCGTGTCGAGCACCCGCGGTTTTTGCCTTCGTACTCGCAGGCTTCTTCGCCGCTGTCGCTTTTGGCTCAATCGCGGGCGGCAGCTCTTGCTGAGCGGGCCCATGGTGACGCAGCGGGGGAGCAAGCAAATTCGACACCGACTCAGGGATGTCCGTTACTGAATGCGGAACGTCCAACCAGCCAGTCGGCAAACCAAGGCGTTCGGTGAACCGGTTTGCTTCAGCATCGTCCATCCGTTTCTGTCCATAGAAACGATTGGCCATATTGGAGTCGCTGATTTCCATCACGGCGCCGAGCCGCACTTTCGATCCTTTGCGGGACGTGAGCACGTGCAAGTTGGCGCGACGAATGTTTTCCAAAGCTGCGACGTCGTTCAGCGGCAAGGATTGCTGAGCCCCCGACTTTGAAGGCGCCTTGACTTTCGCAGGTGCCGATTTTGTCGGGGTTGCCGTGGCAGGCTTCGCGGCCGTAGCGTTGCTCTTCGCGACGGTCCTTGGCGACCCGCCATCTGTTTTCTTTGGCATTTCTGGTTCTCTGGGCAAGCGATCGGTGAGGGTAGAGTGGCGATTGGCCTGTGTAACCGGAGCCGGCTTCAATACTTGCTCGTACGCAATGTCCGGTTCCGCGTTCGCATGAATGAAGTCAAGTGGTGACCTCAAGCGACTAATGGTCTCGGGCGTGAGGACAGGATTGGGCTGATCGAAAAAACCATCGGGTAGTCCAAGTGTCGTTTCGATATGAAAGGCTGTCTCAGGCGTGAATCTCTCGCCGTTCACCAATTCGGCCACGCGTGTTAAGTTGGAGTCGAGTCCCAGTGCGATGTTCTCCGCGCCCACCAGATCTACCAACAACTTAAACGAACGGGTTTTGAAAATGGACGCGGTGTGGGCCGGGTCTCGAGTAGGTGGAGCTTTTACGTATGGCTTGTTCTGTCGGTGGGATGTCGCTTTTGCAGGTTGGCGCGATTGACGCTGGCCTTTGTCCCGAGATCCCGAGTATCGCCCGTGTGCTTGACTCATAAAGTGGGGCTCCCCGCCGTGAAATCACTATCAGTTCGCGCATTATAGGCGAGCATGAAGCGGTACCGCCGTTGTTGAGAGGCCGTGTGCGATCTCCGCATCAGTCAAGCACGAGAGAGCGGTCAAGCTGACCACGCATGGCACCATATAGCGATAAGCTTCGGCGAAGATTCGAACGGAGAGGATCTCTACGCTTGGACGAACTGCTCACACGTGCCGAATGTGCCGTACAACGCGAAGTGAGGTTGGTCAGGAAGGAGCTTGAGCGTGAGAAGACGCGACTTCCAAGCTTGTGAACTCAGTCCTCAGGGGCGCATTCGGAAAGTCTAGCGACTAAGCAAATCTCCCCGAATGAAATCGCAAAATTTATGGAAGAGCCTAATTCCTCGGCGGCTTTTCTCTCGGCAATCAGTTGGTCGTGGCGAGTGTTGCATCGCGCGTTAATTTCGGAACGGCCGCCGTTGACTAATGCAGAGTCCGCGCGCCGCGATTCGTGCCCGCGGCCTCGACCTGTTGGAGGATATTCGCGCGACACTCGGCTTTGATCTGGTTCGCCGCTTCCCTAACCAACGCGTTGCCGTAAAAACGCGCAACCTTCGCGTCGATCGTGTCTTCCACGTGCTGAATGGCGGCTTCGACGCTCACCGGATCGTCCGGATCGAAGCCGGTCGTGATGACGTCCTCCTGGAGTGCCTTGAGCCCTTCGCCCGCTTCCGCGAGAACTCGGGTCAACTCATCGGATAGTTTGTTCACAGAGCCCTCTCAACTTGATTGATCGTCGACGCGCAGCGGCGTTTTGAGGAAATGCCAACTGCGGCGATCAAGATCACGAACGATTATTCCCACGACGTTTGGTTTTTCGGAAGCGCGCCGGTGGGATCAAACACCGACATTGTATCGGCCTCGTTAAACACGCTCGGGTAGAGCACAAGGTTGGTGCCCGTTGAGGCTAGGCGTGAATTGAAAAGAACACCTTTGGCCCCGGCACTGAGCACCAAATCGCCGAGCACCCAACTGGGCGGTTCAGTCCGATTGTTAAACCACAACGCGCGCCAATCACAGTAGAAGTCTTTCCAAAGGGGATCCCACTCGCGCGCGTTAAACCCTTCACAAAAATCAACGATCGGTGCAGCGCTGATCTGATAGGTCACGAACGTACCGGGTGGCAGAAGCGTCGAGACCTGTTTGTATTCATCAATGGCCGTTTGTACATCGAGTGCGAGGTAAAGCGCTTCTACCCCGGGCCGATTGACGCGGCCACCGTGGGTAGCCGCGCCTGCGCCACTCAAAGGCACTGGAGCCCACCTGGGCGCGTGAACGCGGTAGGCGGTGATGTGGTCAAGCTGCGTGACAATCATCCAGCAGCGCCCGCTTCAAGCGACACAACATAGCGGATCACATCGTCGGCCCGCCCATCGGATACGAGCTGTTCGGCGGTTTTATAGCCAAATACAGGCAGAGGCTCGTTTCGATACCAAAACATTGCACGCTCAACGTCACCGCAAATATCGCTCGCGGCGCGCAGGACCCGTACAGCTTCGCGCAAGAACCGTTGCACGCTCTCAGAGCCGGGCGCTCGGCTGAGTGTATTGCGGTGCACGTGGGCTTGCTGGGCCAAGGTTTGCAGGTCAATTTTCAGCGCTTGTCCGAATGCACGCGCAGACAACGCCGGCGAGCCCGAGTCACGCAGGGATTCCATGAACTGTTCGAAGCTGGCGCGATGACCGGCAACTTGAGATAGTGATGCGTCCATCTTCGCCCCCTTGATGCACAATATTTGCACCATTATAGCAGCTTAATCGCACAAAGCCGCGCGGCCGTATCTCGAGTCGGCGGGCCTATGCGCATGGAGACGCTCAGCCGCGAGGATCAGCCAGCGATTAGACGCCGAAACCAGATGAGTTCGTGTGTAATGACTTTAGCAAGTAGTCAGTTACTTAACATTGATAAATAACATTATGTAAAATCGTGCTTTGTGCTGATCGCTTTCCAATAAGCGATCAGCACGCATGTTGGCTATAATGCACATGTTTTCAAA
>Ga0105858_1000631_pt1 | contig 13493 bp, 10 predicted proteins | sample OrgsoiDNA_201062_FD_89683 | JGI IMG/M metagenome (GOLD analysis project Ga0105858, IMG submission 89683) | Permafrost soil microbial communities from the Arctic, to analyse light accelerated degradation of dissolved organic matter (DOM) -... | ecosystem: Environmental > Terrestrial > Soil >...
CGGAATCTCTTCGACCGGCATATCCGTCCGTTGTTCCTGGAGGGTTGACGCTGCGCACGACCTTCGATTCACCGCGGAGACGCAGAGACGCGGAGCAATACGCAGAGAAGCGAGCAACTGAGTCTTGGCCTTGCGCTACTGTCCCGAGGTGTCGCGCGGTAGACCCGGTGTCTTTGCTTGCTCTGCGCGCCAACCTTGGGAATTTCGTAAGACCACAAACTGTAAAGAATGCAATCCCGGCTTGTGGATCTTCCTCTGCGCTTATCTCAGCGTCTCAGCGGCTCTGCGGTGAAGATGTTCCTTCGGTATGTGCCGGAGCCTCGCTAGAATATAAGCAGTGTCGCCTCCTTTTCGATCCTATGTGCTGGTGTCGCGCGAGCAGGTGGCGCGCAATTTCCGCAACGTCCGCTCCGTGGTCGGTCCGAATATCGAAGTGGCAGGCGTAGTCAAGGCGGATGCCTATGGGCACGGCGCCCTGGAAATCTCACGGGTTCTGGTGGCGGAAGGCGCCCGCTGGCTGGCGGTCAGTTCCGTGGACGAAGGCGTAACCCTGCGCTCGGGCGGCATCCGCCAGCCGCGCATTCTGGTGATGGGCGGCTTTCTGCCGTACGAAAGCGATGCCCTGCTGGAGTTCGATCTGACTCCCGCGGTCCACTCACTCGATCAGTTGCTCCAACTGGACCGCCTGGCGCGCGCTTCCGGGAAGACCGTCCGCTACCACCTGAAGATCGACTCCGGCATGGGGCGCTTGGGGACGCGTGCCGCAGCCTCCGAAATCCTGGCGGCGCTGGGCCAAACCGGCCACGCGCACCTGGAAGGCCTGATGACGCACTTCGCTTCGGCGGCGGATTACACATCCACCCAAACCTTCGAACAGTTGTCATACTTTCACACCGTCTGCGAAGCGCTGCGTCTGGCCGGCGTGAACGCGGCCCACCTCCACACTTCCAGCACCAACGCCATCGGCTACGGCCTCACCGGGGGCTGGCACAACATGGTGCGCGCCGGGCACGCGTTGTACGGATACGTGTCGCCGGCCCGCGGCGACGCTCCGCCGCAACTGCTCGACGTAGAGCCCACTCTCACCTGGAAGGCCAAACTGCTGGCCGTAAAAGACATTCCCGAAGGCGCGCGGGTGGGCTATGGCGGCGGGTTCCGCGCGCCGCGGCCCATGCGCATCGGCATTCTGGGCGCGGGCTACGCCGATGGCATTTTCCACCGCCTGTCCAACCGCGGGAAGGTCATCGCCAATGGCAAGCTCACCTCCATCCTGGGTACCATCTCGATGGATCTGACAACCATTGACCTCAGCCACACCGATGCTCTTGGGCCTGGTGACGACGTAACGCTGCTTGGCCGCGAGGGCGAAGCCAGCCAGGATGCGCAGCAGATCGCCAAGGTGGCGGGTACCATTTCTTACAATATCCTGTGCAGCATCAGCGCCCGTGTGCGGCGGGTCTATGTATAACGGTCCCCAAAATGCCAGCGGCTTTAGTGCCGGTGATATCCCGGTGATATCATGGGTAACGGATGAGCTTACTGTCGCCAAGACTTCAACTCAGGGTAGCGCAGAAGCAGATTCTGACTCCGGGCCTGGTTCAGATGGTCACGGTCCTCCAGCTCAACAGGCTGGAATTAAAGGACATGATCACCCAGGAGATCGTTAAGAACCCGGTCCTTGAGGAAGCCACCGAGGTGGACGGGGACGAAATCTCACCCGAGGAACTGCTGCCCCTGTTGGAAGCTGAACCGCTGACCGACTCCGCCGACCGTCAGCTTTTAGAAGCTTCCGTACTGACCGACGCCAATTCCCTCAACGGCTCCGTGGGCGAGGTCGCCATCAACGGCAATCTTTTCCCGGATGCCGAAGAGACCGCCTCGGCCGCGGCTTCGACGGCGGATGCCGAGATCACGGCGTCGAACGACCCGCTGCTCGATACGCCGGCGGTCACGGACCCGTTCGATGAGATCGACTTCGGCTCCTTCTTCGACGACTACCTCGACCCCGGTTATAAGACTCCGGCCGCGGAAGCCGTCGAAAAGCCATCTTTCGAAACTTTCCTTTCCGCCCCGGTGACGCTGGGCGACCACCTGCGGTCGCAGTTAAGCGTCAGCTTGATCTCCGATGAGGTTCGGACCGCGGCCGAGTCCATCATCGGCAACCTGGACGAAGACGGATACCTGTTTGCTTCGCTCGAGGAAATCACGTCGGTGGGCGAGCACCAGGCGGAGCACGTGGACCAGGCCCTGCGCGTGGTGCAGGCGCTCGACCCGGCCGGGGTGGGCGCCCGCGATCTGCGGGAGTGCCTGCTGCTGCAGATCGAGAGTGTCAACGGGCGCGGCGGCGTGGCCTGGCAGATCGACTCGAGTCATCTGCGGCTGCTCGAAACCAAGCAGTTCAAGGAACTCGCCAAAATTATGGGGAGGCCGCCGGAGCACATCGAAATCGCCGTCGACATGATCCAGCATCTCAATCCGCGCCCGGGGTTGCGGTACTCGGGCGCCGGCGCGCGCGTGGTGGAACCGGACGTCTATTTCATCAAGGATGGCGACGATTACATCATTCAGATGAATGACGAAGATGTGCCGCAGCTTCGGCTGAACGCGCAGTACCGCAAAATGCTGGAGCGCGATCAGGGAGCGACCAAAGAAGTTCGCGACTACGTGCGCGAACGGTACACATCGGCCATCCAGCTCATGAAGAACATCGAGCAGAGGAAGCAGACCATCCTGAAGGTCTGCCAGGCCATTGTCCGCCGCCAGATGGAATTCCTGAGCCTGGGCCTGGATGCGCTGAAGCCCATGATGATCAAGGAAGTGGCGGAGGAAGTGGGCGTGCACCCTTCCACCGTGAGCCGCGCCGTGGCCAGCAAATATGTTCACACGCCGCAGGGCGTGTTCGAGCTCCGCTATTTCTTTTCGGAAGCCGTGCAGGGGCCCATGGGCGGCGGCACACCGCTACTCCTGCTGAAGCGCAAAGTGAAGAAGATGATTGAGGACGAGGATCGCGCCAAACCCCTCACCGACGATCAGATCACCCTGTTGCTGCAGGGCGAAGGGATCAACGTCACGCGGCGCACCGTGGCGAAATATCGCGAGGATATGAAAATCCCCTCCACCCACCAGCGCCGCGTCCGCAAATGAGAGGGGATCGAGCGGCATGTAGGGTAGGCCGCCGCATCGGCCTTGTTGAAAGGGAAGATCCATGAAAATCACTTACACCGGCAGACAAGTGGAACTGGCTCCAGCGCAACTCAAGAAGCTTGAGGCGGGCTTCCTGAAAATTGGCAAGCTGCTCGATGGCAGGCGCGAATGCGAAGCCCACGTGATTCTCTCGCTTGAGCGGCACCTGCACCATGCCGAGGTGACCGTCAATTACTTCAATCATCAACTGGCGGGGCTGGGGTCGGACGCCGATCTGTTCAGCGCGATTCATGCCGCCACCGGGAAACTGGAGAAGCAGTGCGTCAAGGCCGTCACGAAGTGGCGCGATGCCAAGCGGACTCCGCGAAAGGCCGCCTCGGAAGTGGAGGCCGAGAGCCCCGCGCCCCAGACCGCCGAACCCGAGGCTGAACCGGAAACCGAACACAGCGTGAACCGGGTCAACCATCATCGGAAGCGCAAGCCCATGACGCTCGACGAGGCCCTTTTGCAGATGGATGCCCGCCGCGATTACCTGGTTTACCGTGACGCGGAAACCGGCCGGGTCTCCGTGCTGGTTCGCCGGCGCGACGGGAACTTCGACTTGGTTGAGTCGTAGGTTTTCATGCCGCGCCCATCCTCGCGTCCAACCAAGCCCGCCAAAATTGCGGGCCAAAAAGCCGAGCTGGTGATCATCACCGGCCTGAGCGGGTCGGGAAAAGGTTCGGTTCTGAAGGCGCTGGAGGATCTTGGCTTCTATGCGGTGGATAATCTCCCGGTCCAACTGATACCTAAGTTCGCGGAACTGACGCGCGACAACCCCAGCATTCAGTCGGCGGCGCTGGTGGTGGATGTGCGCGAAGGCGGCGGCCTGAAGGAGTTTCCCAAGGTCTACGCCAGCATCCGGCAATCCGTGAATGCCCGGCTGGTTTTCCTGGAAGCGGACGATGGGGCCATTGTCCGCCGCTTTAGCGAAACGCGCCGGCCGCATCCGTTGGGCACCGGGAAGTCGGTCACGCGGAGTATCGGCGCCGAGCGTTCCCAACTGGCGCCCATCCGCGCCATGGCCGACCTGATCATCAACACTTCCAAGTTTACAGTGCATGAGCTCCGCGAATTCGTCGGGGAGCGATTCCGCGGGCGGCGCGACGAGTCGGGCATCATGATCTACGTCGCCAGTTTCGGCTTTAAGAACGGGGTTCCGCCCGACAGCGATCTGGTATTCGATGTACGTTTCCTTCCCAATCCAAACTACATCCCGCGTTTCAAGAACCTGACCGGTAAAGACGCGGGGGTGGCCCGCTATATCCGGTCTTTTCCCCAGACGGTGGAGTTCATGGAGAGAATCAGCGGCCTGCTGATCTATCTATTGCCGCATTACATTCGAGAAGGAAAAAGCTATCTGACGATCTCCTTTGGCTGTACCGGCGGGCAGCACCGGTCGGTCATGATCGCCGAACAGATCCGCAAGAGTCTGAGCGATGCGGGTTTTCAGGCCAAAGTGTATCATCGCGATATCGTGAAAGCTAATATTAAGTAGGGTAGGCCTCCTGGCCTGCCTCTTCGGCGCAAAAGCCGCAAAACAGATAAATGCGCCCATTAACAAAACTCATACCTCAGCCCACTTGCATTTACCAAACCTGTAAGCTACACTCAAATTTAGGGCTCTTATCAATGCTTCACGCATTTACAGGCCGGGCAGTTCGCTCCACCATAACCCACACCATTCCTGTAGGCATTATTATTCTGGTCATCGTATCCGGCCCCGCGTGACGGCCTGAAACCACCAAGTTTCAAGGCCATCAGCGGGTAAGCAAACCGGCTGATGGCCTTTTTTGTTATCCGGCTAAGTAAGGAAACGAACATGTCAACGTTAATGAGCGGCGCAAAAATGCTGTTGGAATGCCTGGCCCGCGAGGGCGTGGATTGCATATTCGGCTACCCCGGCGGCGTCACCCTTCCCTTGTACGACGCCCTCTATGAGCATCACATCCGCCACGTGCTGGTCCGTCACGAAGAGAACGCGGCCTTCGCGGCCGAAGGCTACGCCCGCGTCACCGGGAAGGTTGGCGTGTGCTGCGCCACTTCCGGTCCCGGCGCAACCAACCTCACCACCGGGTTGGTGGATGCCATGATGGATTCCATCCCCATCGTGGCCATCACCGGCCAAGTCTCCAGCAAGCTGATCGGCACCGACGCCTTCCAGGAGGCCGACACGTTCGGCATCACGCGCCCCTGCACCAAGCACAACTACCTGGTCAAGAAACTGGATGACCTGGCGCAGGCGATTCACGAAGCCTTTTACGTGGCGCTCAGCGGCCGGCCGGGACCGGTGCTGGTGGATATCACCAAGGACGTATTCCAGGCCATGGGCCACTACCAGCCGGTCACGTCGATTCATCTGCCGGGGTACAAGGTTTTCACCGAAGGCCACACCGGCCAGATCCGCCGCGCGGCGCAGATGATCCAGGAATCCGAGCGGCCTCTGGTCTATGCCGGCGGCGGCATTATTGCCGCGGGCGCGGCGCCGGAGCTCCGCGAGTTTGTGGAGATCACCGATTCTCCGGCCGTCAATACCCTCATGGGTCTGGGCGCGCTGCCCTCCGAACACCCCAACTTCATCAGCCTGCCCGGCATGCACGGCAGCTATGCCGCCAACATGGCGATGACCAATGCCGACCTGCTGATCGCGCTCGGCGTGCGCTTTGACGACCGCGTCACCGGACGCCTGGCCGCCTTCGCGCCGCACGCCAAGGTCATTCACGTGGATATCGACCCGGCCGAGATCGGCAAGAATCGCGCGCCCGACGTGCCCATCGTGGGCGACGTCAAGCGCGTCCTCACCAAACTGAACAAGCTGCTCTCCGAATCTCCTGCGCATCATGCCACGCTCTCGGCCGCGCGCAAAGCCTGGTGGCGCCAGATCCGCGAATGGAAGCGCGACCATCCCTTCGATACGCCCGTGTCGGACACCGAGATCAAACCGCAGCACCTCATGGCCGAAATCGACCGCATCTCCAAGGGCCAGGCGATTGTCACTTCGGACGTGGGACAGCACCAGATGTGGGCCGCGCAGCTCATTCGCTTCAATGAACCGCGCCTGTGGGTCAACTCGGGCGGCTTGGGTTCCATGGGCTTCGGCCTGCCCGCGGCCATCGGCGCGCAATTCGCCCGGCCCGACAAACTGGTCTTCTGCATCGCCGGCGATGGCGGTTTCCAGATGTCGATTCCGGAGCTGGGGACCATTGCCAGCAACGGCCTGCCCATCAAGATCGTCGTCATGAACAACGGCCATCTGGGAATGGTGCGGCAGTGGCAGACGCTGTTCTACAATAACCGCCTGAGCGCCGTGGAGCTGGATTGCTTCCCCGATGCCCACAAGCTGGCCGGCGCCTATGGCTTCAAGGGCAGGACCATCGACAAGCCCTCGGAACTGGTGTCCGCGCTCGAAGAGGCCGTGCGCGAGCCCGGGCCTTACCTGCTCAACGTGAAGGTCACGCAGTTTGAAAGCGTGTACCCGATGGTGCCGGCCGGCGGCGCGGTCAATGAAATGGTGCTGGGGCCGCCCGAACCGGTGGAAGTGCCCGCTCAATAAGAAGGCCTATCCTATATGCTGCAAGTGATCTCTTTACAGCTGGAAAATAAACCGGGGGCCCTGATGCGGGTCACCGGCCTGCTGAGCCAGCGCGGGTATAACATCGAGAGCCTGACCGTCGCCCGCACGCTCGATCCCGAAATTTCCCGCATGACCATTGCCGTGGATGTGGACTCCACTCAGCGCCAGCAGGTGATCAAGCAGATGAACAAGCTGATCAACGTGCTGCAGGCCATCGACCTGACCGAGACGCCGTCGGTGGTGCGCGAACTGGTGCTGCTGCGCATCCGGACCACGCAGGAATCGCGCACCGCGGTGCTCAAAGAAGCCGAAATCTTCGGCGGACGCGTGGTGGATTCCTCGACCGAGGGCTTCGCCATTGAAGTCACCGGCGCCCCCGAAAAACTGGGAGAATTCATCGATGTGATGGGCAGCTACGGCGAGATTGACGTCACGCGCTCCGGCGCCCTGGCCATCGCGCTGGAATCGAAAAGGTTAAGACTGCAGCCGCCGGTGCTAACCAAAGACGGCAGCAAGATAGAAGAACCCGTAATCTAAGTAGCGTAGGCCTCCCGGCCTGCGTCTTTCTGGAGCTTATCTAATGCCGAAACGCTATTACGAAAAAGACGGAAACCTGGACTACTTGAAAGGGCGCACGGTCGCCATTATCGGATACGGAAGCCAGGGTCACGCACACGCGCTCAACCTGCGCGATTCCGGCGTGGACGTGGTGGTGGGGCTTTACGCCGGCAGCAAATCCTGGGCGAAAGCCGAGGCCGCCGGCCTGAGAGTCATGACCACGGCCGACGCCGCCAAGGCCGCCAACATGGTCATGATCCTGGTGTCGGACCACATCCAGGCGGACCTGTACAATAAGGAAATCGCGCCCCACATGACCGCGGGCAAGACCCTGATGTTCGCCCACGGCTTCAACATTCACTTCAAGCAGATCTCGCCGCCGGCCGATGTGGACGTCTCCATGGTGGCGCCCAAAGCCCCCGGCCATCGCGTGCGCGAGCTGTTTACCGAAGGCGTGGGCGTGCCGGCGCTGGTGGCGGTGCATCAGAATCCGTCGGGCCAGGCGCTCGAACGCGCGTTGGCCTATGCCCTGGCGCTCGGCTGCCTGAAGGCCGGCGTAATCGATACCGACTTCCGGGAAGAAACCGAGAGCGATCTCTTTGGCGAGCAGGCCGTGTTGTGCGGCGGCGCGGCCGAACTGATTCGAGCGGGCTTTGAAACTTTGGTGGAGGCCGGATACGCGCCTGAGATCGCTTATTTCGAGTGCCTCCACGAGCTCAAGCTGATCGTCGACCTGATCCAGGAAGGCGGCCTCAGCTACATGCGCTATTCGGTCTCGGACACGGCCGAGTATGGCGATTACACCCGCGGGCCGCGCGTGGTCAACCAGCAGACGCGAGCCGAAATGAAAAAGATTTTGTCGGAAATCCAGTCGGGCGAGTTCGCGCGCCAGTGGATCGCAGAAAATAAATCAGGCCGCGGAAAGTTCCTCGCCATGCGCGAGGCCGCGCGCAACCAGCCCATCGAGGAAGTGGGCCGCAGCCTCCGCGAGATGATGCCTTTCCTCAAAAAGAAAAAAGAAATCGGAGTGCCAGTAGGGTAGGCATATGGCATAGGCCTCCCGGCCTGCCTCTTAGGGGTTGAAATGAAGATCTCCACCTTCGATACCACTCTCCGCGATGGAACGCAGGGCGAGTCCATCTCTTTCTCCGTGGATGACAAGCTCATCATTGCGCAGAAGCTGGATGAGCTGGGCATCGACTACATTGAGGGCGGCTGGCCCGGCTCCAATCCCAAGGACAAAGAATTCTTCAGCCGCGCCTCCGAACTCAAGCTCACGCACGCCAGGCTCACCGCGTTCGGCTCCACCCGCTTCGCCAAGAACCCCGTGGAGGATGACCGCAACGTGCGCGCGCTGGTTGAGGCGGGTACGCCCGTGGTCTCGATTTTCGGTAAGACCTGGGACCTTCATGTAAAGCGCGCGCTCGGCATCACCGAAGCCGAGAACCTGGTGCTCATCTCCGAAACCGTGAAGTACCTGAAGGACCACGGCAAGGAAGTGGTCTACGATGCCGAGCATTTCTTCGACGGCTACACCGCCAATGCGGATTACGCGCTGCGCACGCTCGAGGCTGCGCACCAGGCTGGCGCGGATGTGCTGTGCCTGTGCGACACCAACGGCGGCACCATCCCTGGCCGCCTGGTGGAAATGGTTGCCGAAGTGCGAAAGCGCTTCGACGGCGTCATCGGCATCCACACCCATAACGATTCCGGCGTGGCCGTGGCCAACACCATCGCCGCCGTGGAAGCCGGCGCCACCCATGTGCAGGGCTGCATGAACGGCTATGGCGAGCGCTGCGGAAACGCCAACCTGGCCTCCGTGATGGCCAACCTCGAGCTCAAACTGGGCCACACTACCGTGGGTCCCGGCAAGCTGGCCAGTCTCACCTCGGTGTGCCGTTTCATTGCGGAGCTGGCCAATCTGCCGGTGCCGAACGACCAGCCTTTCGTCGGCAAGAGCGCCTTCGCTCACAAGGGCGGCGTGCACGTGGCCGCGGTACTGAAGGATTCCGCCACCTATGAGCACATCAAGCCCGAACTGGTCGGCAACCGCCAGCGCGTCCTGGTGAGCGATCTCTCGGGCCGCGGCAATATCATGTACAAGCTCAAGCAGCACGGCCTGGCCGACCGCCTGGATGAGGACGCGCGCCGCCAACTGCTGGAGCGGATCAAGCAGATGGAATACGAAGGCTATGAGCTGGAGGCCGCCGAAGGCACCTTCGAGCTGCTGGTGCGCGAGGCGCTGAGCCCCGGCGTGCATTTCTTCGACGTGGACAGCTACGAGGTTTCCACGCGCGTTGGCGGCGCCGGCGATTCGCGCACCACCGCCACCGTGACTCTGCGCGCGCAGGACGGCGTCCATTCGGCCACCGCCGACGGCCACGGCCCGTTTCACGCGCTGCACGAATGCCTGCGCAAGTGCCTTTCGAAGCTCTATCCGCAGATCGCCGACGTGCGGCTGATGGATTACAAAGTGCGCGTGCTCGATTCCAAAAAGGGCACCGCCGCCAACGTGCGCGTGCTCATCGAATGGAGCGACCATCGCAAGAGCTGGTCCACCGTGGGCGTCTCCGACAACGTCATCGAAGCCAGTTGGAAAGCGCTCGTGGATGCCATCCGCCTGGAGCTGATGCGGCTCACCGAAAAGGACACTTCCGTGGAAAGGGCCGTCGAAGATTACTGCTGGTGGGTGTAATGAATGAATGCAGCGTGTAATGATGGATTCAGATGGAATCGCGCCGCATGTGCCCGCAATGCCGGGCGTTCATCACCACCAAAGACCGCATTTGCCCGTATTGCAATGAGGAAGTAAGTCCGCGGGCCGTCGATCGCCGTGATGATGGCGGCACTTTCCTCGGCGGGCTCATCCCGCAGGCGCGCTTCCTCACCATGATCATCCTGGTGATTAATTTCGGCCTCTACATCGCCACCGCGATCTACAGCATGCGCGGCGGCGAGGGCGGGGCCATGAACATCGACGGGCGCACGCTGTTCGACTTCGGCGCCAAATATCCTCCGGCCATAAGGGAAGGAGGCCAATGGTGGCGCCTGGTCACGGCCGGCTTCCTGCACGGCGGCCTGATTCATATCCTGATGAATTCCTGGTCGTTCCTTACCCTGGGCGCGCTGGCGGAAGAGGCTTTCGGAGCCAGCCGCATGCTGGTGATCTATTTCTGCTCCACGGTTTTCGGCTTCTATCTCAGTTACCTGGGGAGCCCGGCTCTGTCGATAGGCGCCTCGGCTGCGATCTTCGGATTGATCGGCGCCATGATCGCCATCAGCATCAAAGAGCCGCTCCGGTACGGACACATGAAGCGCACCTTCATCGGTTGGGCCATGTTCGGTGTGGTCTATCTGTTCCTGAATCTCCGCATCGACAATTACGCGCACTTCGGAGGCCTGGTGGCGGGTTTCGCAACGGCTTACCTGGCCGGAACTCCGCGCGCGGAAGGGTCCTTCACCGAACGCCTGTGGCAATTCTCTTCCTGGGCCTGCATTGTTATAACAGCCGCCAGTTTCCTAAAGATGTACTTGTGGTTCAGCCATTCCACGCAATAAGATGAAAGTATGAGATTGCGTACATTAGCGCTGGCGCTGGCCCTCGGCTGCGGCGCCGCCACCATGGTGCAGGCGGCCGGGCAAAAGCCGGTAACCTACAAAGCCAAGCGTTTCAAAGTGAAGAAGTACAAGCAGGCCAAAGCTTCCAAGGTAAAGCCGCACAAGGCGCCCAAGCACAGGTAGCGCCGGCGGTCTTTGCCGCCGGTCCGGAGTCCGTTATCGGGACCGCCAATCCCACCAACGGTCATTACGTTGATCCCGCCGTCCGGTCGATCGATTCAGTCTCTTTGACTTGCGGATCGATTTGCAAGGCATCGAACGTGCCTTGAAGTCTGGCGCATGATCAGAGATTTCGCGTACGCTTGGCGGACCCTCCGAAAAAGCCCCGCCTTCGCCTTGACGGCCGTGTTAACCATCGCGCTCGGCATCGGCGCCAGCACCGCCATCTTCAGCGTGGTCAATGCAGTCCTGCTGAAGCCGCTTCCCTACCCCCAACCGGAACGCCTCGCGATCCTGTGGGGTGAGCTTCGGAATCGCGGCGTGTTGGATTTCCCGTTCTCGCCGCCGGATTTTGACGACGTGCGCCGTTCGGCCACTCTGCTTGAGGGCATGACCGGAGTCTTCCCGTTCCGCACCGTGGTTTCGGGCGAAAACGCCGAGTCCGAACAAGTCGCCGTGGCTGGGGTCACGTCGAACTTCTTCCGGCTGCTGGGCGCCAGAGTAGCGCTGGGCCGCGATTTCACCGACGCCGACTGCACCCCTCCGCCGCCGCTTCCGCCGCCGCAACCCGGGCAACCCGCGCCGGCGCCACCCACTCCGCCCACAACCATAGTGATCGTCAGCCATGAATTCTGGCAGAGGCGTTACGGTTCCGATCCACACGTGGTGGGGCGCGGCATCAATCTGGGCGCGGGCGCGGGGCCGGCGCAGATCGTCGGAGTTCTGTCGCCTGGATTCGAGCTGCTGTTTCCACCGAAAGCCAACCTGGAGCGCGCTCCCGCGGTGTGGATCGCGGCGCGCGCGGATTTCCGGAACGGCAACCGCAACAACGTCTTTCTTCGCGTGGTCGCTCGCATGAAACCGGGCGTGACCGTGCGGCAGGCGCAGTCGCAGCTCGACGGCATCGCGGACGCCCTGCGGCAGCGCTTTCCCATCAAGACCGCGGCCGGCTTCCACATGCGCGCCGAGCGAATGCAGGATAACGTGGTGGAGGCCGTGCGGCCGGCCCTCATCGCCCTGATGGGCGCCGTGATCTTCCTGCTGTTGATTGCCTGCGCCAACGTGGCCAACCTGCTGCTGCTCCGCGCCTCGGCCCGCAGCCGTGAGTTGGCCGTGCGGACGGCCCTGGGCGGCAGTCGCTGGAGCCTGGTGCGCCAGATGATGGCGGAGAGTCTGCTGCTCTCGGGCTGCGGCGCGCTGGCCGGCCTGCTTCTGGCGCGGCTCGGCATCGATCTGCTCATCTCGCTCGGGCCGCGCGATCTGCCGCGCCTCGGTTCCATCAGCCTCGATCCGGCGGTGCTCACATTCACCATGCTGGCCGCGCTGATGGCCGCTCTCATGTTCGGCATCGTGCCGGCTGTGCGCGCTTCGCGGCCCGATATCATGGACATCCTTCGCTCCTCCGGCCGCACCGCGGGCCTGGGTTCGGGCTCCCTGTTGCGCAACGCCGTGGTGATGGCCGAAGTGGCGCTGTCGTTCGTGCTGCTGATCGGTTGCGGCCTGATGGTGCGCAGCTTCATTGCATTGCAAAAGACCAAGCCGGGTTACGATCCGAATGGCGTGCTTACGCTGCAGCTTCCCATCACCAATGCGCGGGGCCCCGAGCAGAGCGCTGCCGTGGTACGCGACATTCACGACCGCTTCGCGGCGCTGCCCGGAGTGACCGCGGTGACGGCGGCATTTCCGTTTCCACTCGATGGCGGCCTGGCCAACGCGCGCTGGGGCAAAGAGGAAGCCATGACCGACCCGGCCCGGTTCCAACAGGCCAACGTGTTCTTCGTGCTGCCGGGTTACTTCGAAACCCTGCGCACCAAACTGATCGAGGGGCGCACGTTCACCGAGGCCGATAATAAGCCCAAGGTGAACCGGGTGGTCATCGACCAGCTTCTTGCGGCCAAAGCTTTCCCGCGCGAGTCCGCCGTCGGGAAGCGGCTGCTGATGAGGGTGATCACTGCCGAAGCCGAGTGGTACCAGATCGTCGGCGTAGTGGAACACCAGCGCCACGAATCGCTGGCCGCCGATGGACGCGAAGCCGCCTATTTCACCGATGGCTACGCCGGCGCGGGCGGCGTCACCCGTTGGGCTCTGCGCACCAGCGGAGATCCCGCGCGGCTCGTGGGCACGGTGCGCGAGGCGCTCGCGCGTCTCGCCATGCGCCTGGCCGTCGCCGAAGTGCAGCCCATGCAGACGTTCGTCGACCAGGCCCAGGCGCAGACGCGGTTTTCGCTGGTGCTGATCGCGCTCTTCGCCGCGGTCGCCGCTCTGCACGCGGCGGTGGGGCTGTACGGCGTGCTTTCGAGCGCGGTGCGCCAGCGGACGGCCGAGAGCGGGCTGCGCATGGCGCTGGGCGCGGCGCCGGCCAGCGTCGTCAGCCCGGTGGGGGGCCAAGGGCTTAAGGTCA
>Ga0105858_1000632_pt1 | contig 13482 bp, 9 predicted proteins | sample OrgsoiDNA_201062_FD_89683 | JGI IMG/M metagenome (GOLD analysis project Ga0105858, IMG submission 89683) | Permafrost soil microbial communities from the Arctic, to analyse light accelerated degradation of dissolved organic matter (DOM) -... | ecosystem: Environmental > Terrestrial > Soil >...
ACCCGGCTCTAACAACCAACTGAAATCATGGGGATTAATGCCCATCAGCACGCGGGTCTGACTGAACGGATCCACTTCGACTCGGGCGGTGAAATTGCCGCTGTAGACCAAATGGAAACCATAGACGTCGCCGCTGTGCTCGGTGGTTTCTGGGCGTGCCAGCGCGACAAACGGCTGTTGTTGTACGCTGCTGGCACCGCGTTTGCTGTCCACCATCTGAATGCCAGAATGCAGCGGCGTGCGCACCAGCGTGCGTTCTCTAGCCCAGGCACCGGGCAGTTGAATCATCTCGAAGCGGCTATCACAGAAATCCACCGCCATGCTCAATGCGCGTTCGACGTGCACGCTGCTTTGCTGGTGATTGACCAGCGTGGCAGAACGGGTTATCACCGCCCGATCGGCATAAATCGTATACAGCAGGATCACTTCAAGCTGGGTGACGGGGTCAGACAGATAAATCCCCAGGCTTTGCGCTTCGCTATCATCGGCCACCCAACAGGCTGGCAGGCCATCCAGGCTGGGCTTGCCTGAAAAAATCTCATGTCCGGTGTAGTGTAAATTGGTCACCCGTGAACCATCGGCATAGCGCATTTCAAATGCCGGTTCGCGGTAGTCTCCCGCACCGTGGCCGGGATACTCTTGCAGCACGGTATCGAGCGAGAAATTACGATCCGGCCAGTCGGCTGGGGTCGGCGAAAACGACGAGCGGTCAACACGCGGATAGCCATTCACCTGGCTGAACTGGCGAATTTTCTTTCCCCAGTAGTGATGCACCAGATAACGACCGTGAGCGATGCCCACCACGTAACTGATCTGCGCGTTGCTTAAATGAAAGCATTGGGTGTCTTGGTCGAACGTGATCATTTAGGCCTCGATTTTCTTCAGGGAATGATGATCTTCGGCGGGCAGCCGGTCATTATCGGGAGTATTGGCTTGCTGACGGATATCTTTGAGTAATTCAAAGAAACGTTTTTCCGTTATTTCATATTTCGATAGGGGAATAAGGCTGAATAACGACACGATACCGGGGATCACGGTAAAGAATAACGCTATCCATAACGCCGTATTTGGGGCCTGGACGGTGTGCGGAATATATCCCACCCAAGAGAGCATAAATCCACCCAATGCACCGCCAAATGCCGAGGCGAGTTTGGTTTTAAAAATACTCATTGAGAACACCATACCTTCGGAGCGGTTGCCGGTTTTCCATTCACCATATTCTACGCAGTCAGCCAGCATGGAATATTGAGCGATTTGTCCTATGCCGCCGAAGAAGGGGGTCAATGCGCCTAAGATAAAGATCAGATAAATATTGGACTGGGTCATAAACATCAGAATGCAGCAAACCGCGGTAATTAATCCGCTATAAATGGCTGCGTTCTTTTTGCCTATTTTCTTCGAAATAAACGGCGACGATATCGCGCCCGCGACTTGCGCCACTTGTGAAACAGTGAGGAATAATCCCAGTAATAACTCGGCATTCAGATTGTAGATAAAGTAATAGAGCTGGAATGTACCGCGCACCACGGTAATAAATTCCAGCAGGAACATGGCGACCAGCAGCATACGCAGCGGCCGGTTCTGCACCAGTAAGGTCCAGAACCCTTTGAAACTCTGGCGTTCTTTACGGGGTACAACGTGGCGCTCTTTGACGCCAAAGAAGGTGATCAACATACAGGTCAGGAAAACAACGCTGTAGATCACCGCGACACCCCACCATGAACCGACATAACTGACGAGAAACAGCGTCGCAGCACTGACGGTAAGAAAACCAAACGTGGCAATGGTCCGCGGAATAGTAATAACTTTGGTACGTTCTGAAGGGTCTTGGGTAATGGCGGCTGACATCGACCAATAGGGGATATCAATAATGGCGAAACATATACTCCATAGAATGTAAGTTGAATAGGCATAAACCAACTTTCCGGCTTCGGAAAAATCCGGGCTAATAAAGCAGGCGACGGTGGTGAATGACACCAAAATACTGCCGATAAGAATATATGGGCGGAATTTCCCCATTCTCGTATTGGTGTTGTCCACTAATATGCCGAGCGCGATATCTGTTACGCCATCCACTAAGCGTGCGATCAGAAATAACATACCTACCGCGGCGGCTTTGATACCAAAACTGTCGGTGTAGTAGAGCATTAAATAAATGGCGATAAACGCATACATGACGTTAGCGCCATAACTTCCCATTCCATAGGCAATGGCGGTTTTGAGAGAGACTTTCTCTCTTTCATCAATCATAACGGATTGTTGCATAGCGCAATCCTTAATTTTATTAAGAGGTGGGGATAAAGAAGACAGGATAAATATAAAGGAGAAGAGGAGCCGGATATTGGTAGGGCACTCCCATTGTTCAGTAAACAAGGATTAGTGAATAAAAAATAATCGCTCTGTTTTTAACGGGGTGCAGGCGTCTCGGTCATCTTTGCGAAAGAAGCGGTCGGACCTTGAGTAGCTGAGTGGTTATTTAACGAACACTTGTCAACTCACTTTGCTGTTCGTCGATTTCCTACTTCCGTTACAATCAGCCTATCTTTCACTTTTTCAGGCTGAACTTCGTGCCGTTACTCATTATTACCACCATTTTATGGGCCTTCTCCTTCAGCCTGATCGGCGTCTATCTCGCCGGACAGGTCGACAGCGTATTCTCGGTACTGGTCCGTCTGAGCTTGGCGGCGCTGGTGTTTTTGCCGTTTTTGCGCTGGAAAGGGTATCCGGTAAAAACCTTGCTGATGTACATGGCGGTGGGCGCGATGCAGCTTGGCATCATGTATCTCATCAGTTTTGAGGCTTATCTTTACCTGTCGGTGCCTGAATTCCTGCTGTTTACGGTGATGACGCCGCTGTATGTGACGTTGATTTATGACCTGATCAGTGGGCATAAAATCCGTAAAGGGTATGCGCTCTGTGCGCTGCTGGCGGTAGTCGGTGCGGCGATCATTCGTTACGACCATATCAGCGAACATTTCATTATCGGTTTGCTGTTAGTACAGGCGGCGAATATCTGTTTTGCCATCGGGCAGGTGGGGTATAAGCGGTTAATGGAAACTCATCCCATGCCGCAGCACACGGCGTTCTCGTGGTTTTATATCGGTGCGCTGCTTTGCGCGGTCGTGGCGTGGTTCCTGTGGGGTAACCCGCAAAAACTGCCCACCACCAACCTGCAATGGGGCATTTTGATTTGGCTGGGCGTTGGGGCTTCTGCGTTAGGTTATTTCATGTGGAACTACGGCGCGACGCAGGTTGATGCGGGTACGCTCGGGATTATGAACAATTTTCACGTCCCGGCCGGGCTGCTGGTGAACCTGGCTATCTGGCAACAGCAGCCACATTGGCCGAGTTTTATTGTGGGTGCGGCAGTGATAACGGCTTCACTGTGGGTACACCGCCGTTGGGTTTTAGGGCATCGCGGACAAACGGCAGGTGATCGCACGCGTGCTGCCGGGTCGAACGAATAAAGGCTTCTACCACCGGTTGGCGCTGCTCGCCATCGCGCACGGCGGCGTACAACCGGCTCCACAATCCATCCCCCAAGGTTTTGGTCACGACCAAACCCTGACGCTCAAAGCTCTCCACAACCCAATGTGGCAGTGCGGCAATACCCATGCGGGCCGAGACCATTTGGATAAGCAGCAGCGTGTTGTCGACGCTTTTCAATGACGGGCTGATACCCGCCGGTTGCAGGAAATGACGCCAGATATCCAGACGCTGACGCTGAACCGGATAAATCATCAAAATTTCTGCGCTGAGATCTTCCGGTGTGATTATCGCTTTATTGGCTAAGGGGTGATCCGGCGCCAGCACCAGACGGACTTCGAAATCAAACATCGGGGAATAGTTCAGACCGCTGCGCGGCAGAATGTCGGAGGTCAGTACTAAATCCAGCTCACCTTGCTGCAGCGCGGGCTGTGGGTCAAAAGTCACGCCAGATTTGAAGTCCATCAACACCTGCGGCCAGCTCAGGCGGAAGTTGTCCAGCGCCGGTGTCAGCCACTGAATACAGCTGTGACATTCAATCGCAATGCGCAATGAGGCCTGATGCGGTTCGCTGCACGCCTGCAAGGCCTGCTGAATTTGCGGCAACACTTGTTCAGCCAGATTGAGCATGATCTCACCCTGCGGCGTAAAGCGCAGCGGCTGGCTTTTACGCACAAATAATCGAAAGCCCAAACGTTGCTCCAGGTCGCTGAACTGATGCGATAGAGCCGATTGCGTTTGGTGAAGCTGCGAGGCGGCGGCGGCCAGCGACCCGGTGTTGCGTAATGCCTGAAGCGTTCGCAGATGTTTCAGTTCGATCATGAGAGTCCTTCACTGTGTCATGAATATTTTGCGCTTGTGGAATATACAGTACCTGCTGATTATGGATGTGTAAACATCTGGACGGCTAAACAGGAATTTAAAGATGACCATTTTAAATCATACCCTCGGTTTTCCACGTGTTGGTCTGCGTCGCGAACTGAAAAAAGCACAAGAAAGCTACTGGGCTGGCAATAGCACGCAAGAAGAATTACTGGCGACGGGCCGCGAACTGCGTGCGCGTCACTGGAAACAACAGGCTGAGGCTGGCGTGGATCTGGTACCGGTTGGCGATTTCGCCTGGTACGATCACGTATTAACCACGAGTCTGCTGCTCGGCAACGTTCCTGCACGTCATAAAAATGCTGACGGCTCTGTGGATCTCGATACTCTGTTCCGTTTGGGACGTGGACGCGCACCCACCGGTAAACCGGCTGCCGCGGCGGAAATGACCAAATGGTTCAACACCAACTATCACTATATGGTGCCTGAGTTCGTAAAAGGTCAGCAATTCAAACTGACCTGGACTCAACTGCTCGACGAAGTGGACGAAGCGCTGGCGCTCGGCCACCGGGTGAAACCGGTGATTCTTGGCCCACTGACTTACCTGTGGCTGGGGAAAGTAAAAGGCGAGCAGTTTGACCGCCTGTCCCTGATCAACGACATTCTGCCGGTTTACCAGCAAGTGCTGGCTGAACTGGCAAAACGCGGCATCGAGTGGGTGCAAATCGACGAACCAGCACTGGTTTTGGAATTACCCGCAGAGTGGTTAGATGCCTACCAACCGGCTTACCAGCAGTTGCAGGGCCACACCAAACTGCTACTGACCACCTATTTCGACAGCGTGGGCCACAACATTGAGGCCCTCCGTCACTTGCCCGTTCAAGGTCTGCACATTGATGCCGTGGCGGGTCGTGATGATTTAGCCGCGGTGGCTGACCAATTACCCAAAGAGTGGCTGCTGTCTCTGGGCGTGATCAACGGCCGCAACGTATGGCGTGCAGATCTGAGCACCTGGTTTGAGCGTCTGAAACCCCTGGTGGCTGGCCGTAACGTTTGGCTCGGTAGCTCCTGTTCACTGCTGCACAGTCCCATCGACTTAAGTGTTGAAACCCGTCTTGATGAAGAAGTGAAAAGCTGGTTTGCCTTTGGTTTGCAAAAATGTGCAGAGTTGGCGTTGCTGACCTCTGCCCTGAATGACCCGAAAGCAGAGACGCTGAAAAAGCTGGCTGACTACAGTGCGCCGATCCGCGCTCGTCGCGAATCTAAACGTGTGAACAACGCCGCGGTGGGCAAACGGGTTGCGGCGATTACGGCGGCGGATATCGAACGTCCAAGCGCTTATACCCAACGTGCACAAGCACAACGCGCTCGCTTCAAACTGCCTTTATGGCCGACCACCACTATTGGCTCATTCCCGCAAACCACCGAAATTCGTGGCCTGCGTCTGGACTTCAAGCAGGGTCGTCTGGATAACGCCCACTACCGCACCGGTATCAGTGAGCACATCAAGCAGGCGATTAAAGAACAAGAGCGTTTGGATATCGACGTTCTGGTGCACGGTGAAGCCGAACGTAACGACATGGTGGAATATTTCGGCGAACATCTGGACGGTTTTGTGTTCACCCAAAACGGCTGGGTACAGAGCTACGGTTCACGCTGCGTGAAACCACCGGTCATCATCGGCGACGTTAGCCGTCCTGAAGCTATCACCGTTGAATGGGCGAAATACGCCCAGTCGCTGACCCGTAAACCGGTGAAAGGCATGTTGACGGGGCCGCTCACCATTCTCTGCTGGTCCTTCCCACGGGAAGACGTCAGCCGTGAAACCATCGCTAAGCAAATTGCTTTGGCGCTGCGTGACGAAGTGGAAGATCTGGAAAAAGCCGGTATCGGCATCATCCAGATTGACGAACCTGCACTGCGCGAAGGCTTGCCGCTGCGTCAGTCAGAGTGGAATGCCTACCTGCGCTGGGCGGTTGATGCCTTCAAACTGAATGCCGCGATTGCGAAAGATGACACGCAGATCCACACCCACATGTGTTACTGCGAATTCAACGACATCATGGATTCCATTGCCGCATTGGATGCCGACGTGATCACCATCGAAACCTCGCGTTCTGATATGGACCTGATCGAAACCTTCAAAGAATTCGATTATCCCAATGAAATCGGCCCCGGCGTTTACGACATTCATTCACCTAACGTGCCAAGCGTTGAGTGGATTGAAAACCTGTTGCGTAAAGCGGCCGACAGTATTCCGGCAGACCGTCTGTGGGTTAATCCAGACTGCGGCCTGAAAACGCGCGGCTGGGCAGAGACTCGCGAGTCACTGGAAAATATGGTCAAAGCGGCGAAAAATCTGCGTGCGGAAAAGATCTAAGCGATTAAATCTTCTCCTGCACGATGGGGCACTTCGGTGCCCCTTTTTTATTACCATCTCGCTGTGAATTTTTTTCTCATCGAGCCGGAATGGTCCCAAAAAGTGACTCATCTCTGCTGAAAGGCGTTTTCCCCGCTAGGCTTACTTTCACACTTCAAGCAAAAAAGCGGGAGAGAACAATGAACAGATTCACAGACCACGTGGTTGTCGTCACCGGTGCCGGTTCAGGTATGGGCGCTGCCACCGCCAGACGTTTCGCCAGTGAAGGCGCCATTGTCGTTCTTGTTGGCCGCACGAAAGAAAAGCTGGAAAAGGTGGCGCAGTCGCTGTCCAGCACGCAGTACTACATTCATATTGCCGATGTAAGCAAAGCGCAGGATGTCGAACGGATGGCGGCGGTGATCAAGGATAAATTTGGTCGCGTTGACGTTCTGGTCAATGGGGCCGGTGTTGTCGTGCAAGGCAAAGTGACCGAGGCCAGTCTTGAAGACTGGCACAAGATTATCGACATTGATCTCAGTGGCGTGTTCTTTTGTACCCGTTTCTTCATGCCAGCGCTTATCGAAAGCAAAGGGAATATCGTCAATATTTCTTCGGTATCGGGGATGGGCGGCGACTGGGGGATGAGCTTCTATAACGCGGCAAAAGGCGGTGTCAGCAACTTCACACGGTCGATTGCGATGGATCATGGGAAAGATGGCGTACGGGTGAATGCGGTTTGCCCGTCGCTGACCTTCACCGATATGGCCGGGGATATTAAAGAAAACCAGCCGTTACTCGACAAATTTGCCGAACGTATTCCCATGGGACGGGGTGCCGAGCCGGAAGAAATTGCTGATGTCATTGCTTTCCTTGCCAGTCATGACGCGCGTTTTGTGACGGGGGTTAACCTGCCGGTCGATGGCGGGCTGTCAGCCTCAAACGGTCAGCCTCAGCAAGCCTGATAAAAAACGCGGTGTCGATAATCTCTTGCGGCTTGCATGGGCCCCATGAGCAACAGGTGCGCGGCAATTTTTCGACCTTTCTCTCATTGTATGTGGCGAAATATCATTGCCGTCAGCTATTTGGTTATGATGGGAAGAGAATGTCGACAAGGTAACCGCATCATGAAAACGCCACTGCGTCTTGCGCTCACCTCGCTGCTGGAAAACCCACAGGGGATCCAACGGGTGAGCTTTGCCAGCAATCAACATCCTGCGCCACCTCTGGCGTATGACGTCAATTTCCCGCGTCTGGAGTTAATCTTGTCCGGCCAGCAGGAGATGGAGTGGGGGGATCAACAGGGTAAGCATCAGGTCAGTCAAATGTCAGCCGGTGACGTGCTGTTTGTGCCCTCACACGGCTGGAACACCCCGCGCTGGGGCAAGCCTGTGACCACGCTGAGTCTCTTATTTGGTAAACAGCAGTTGGGCTTTAGTCTGGTCAACTGGGATGGCAATGTGTTTCTGACTGGCGAAGGCGGCGATAAACCTCACTGTGCCCAGAAAGGCAATGTGGCGCGTCGCGGGCCGCGCGTGGGGGCGTTTATGTTGCAGGCGTTAAATGAGCTGGCGTGGCATCAGGAGGATCAAGCCACGGCGCGTTTGCTGGTGAAAGGATTACTCAGCCATACCGTGGATTTGTTTGGTTCGACGGTACAAACGCCCTCGCGTAGCCAAACCCTGTTTACGGCGATCCGTGAACACGTTGAGGAGCATTATCAACAGCCTCTCACGCGGGAATCCGTTGCCAGCGCGTTCTATATTTCCCCCAATTACCTCTCACACCTGTTTCAAAAATCTGGCGGGATGGGATTCAATGAATACTTGAATTATGTGCGGCTAGAACAGGCTAAAAACCTGCTTAAAGGCTATGACATGAAGGTAAAAGAGGTCGCTCATGCCAGCGGTTTTATCGACAGCAACTACTTTTGTCGCCAGTTTCGCAAAAGCACAGAAAGGTCGCCATCGGAGTACCGCAATCAATACCGTAGTCAGCTCACTCACACGCTAGACTAGAGCTTACACGTCAGCCCATTACTCGAGGCGAATCAGCGTACTTTGTGGCGATGTGACGGCTTTTCTCACGGCGCTGAGGACTTTTTCTGACTCACTGAGAAAGCGATGCACGCTGACCTGAACCCCGCGGTGTCCTACAAAGCGCTCACCGTCCCCCAGCATAATATCGGTTATCAGTAACACCACGTCCGCCTGAGCAATATCGGCGGGTGAGAGCTTGTTTTCGACCCTCAACGCACCCTGCGTTTCGACTTTTACACGCCATTTTTCCTGCGCGCAGAGCTTCTCCAGGCGCTCGGCGGCCATATAGGTATGGGCTACCCCGCTAATGCACGCCGTCACTGCCACTAGTTTTATCACTATCTTTTTCCTCCCCGCGCGGCGAACAACAGGTTTATCCGCCAAGGGGACATCATAGCCTGCCGTCAAAGTATGGCGATGAAAAGGTGCCATTTTTGCGGCGTGTTGCACAGGGATCGGCTGGAAATTTCTTAACAGGGGAGAAAAGGCTGCTCTACTGGATTTTTGTAACCTCATCATGGAAATGCGAGACTCCTCGAACGAGGCACCCCGCTTCTGATGCAAACAAACACGCTGGCATGTGAGGCATCTCGCAAAAAATAATAGAGAGTACTTTTGTCCAGTATTTGGCTTTTTTGTCTCATATTTATTCCTCTCATCTGGCAGCAAGCTGTAGGCAACGGGATTGTTCCTCACAGTTTGACAAGGAAATAAACATGACTCAGAAGCTGACCTTCATCTGCGAATTGCCAAACGGCGTACATGCGCGCCCCGCGAGCCATATTGAAGCGCTGTGCAACCGCTTCAATGCCCATATCGAGTGGCGCAATACTCGAACGGGCCGCGCTGCGGATGCCAAGAGTGTGCTGTCATTGATTGCCACCGACACGCTGCTGGGCGATGAGTGCCATATCACGATTGACGGTATCGATGAAGAACCCGCATTGGCTGCATTACGCCATTTTATTGAGCATGAATTTGCGCAATGTGATGAGCCGCTGGCGTCAGAATGGGTTGTCGCTGACGCCGAACCTATCCCCGAGTCTTTAGCTCATCTGGCACCAACATTATTTCGCGGGCGTTCAGTCAGCTCGGGCGTGGCCAGTGGCAAATTGATAAGTCTGATGAGCGTTGATTTAGCTACGTTATCCCCTTTGCCCGTGGCGAGCGCCCTTGACGACGAGCAGTCGTTAATGTCTGACGGGTTGTCGCAACTCGCCAGCGCGTTAAATCTTCAATTGCGCGAAGGCAATCCCACGACGACCGCCGTGATTGAGGCTCACTTGTCTCTTTTGCGCGACCCAAGCTTTCGCGAATCTCTTTTAACGTATGTTGCTGCGGGCAAAAGTTGTGGGCAAAGCATTGTCGAAACGGCTGCTTATTTCAGTCAGCAACTCGCGTTGTCTTCCAGTGCTTACCTGCGAGAGCGTGAACTGGATATCCGTGACGTTAGCTTCCGGCTTCTCCAGCAAATTTATGGTGAGCAGCAATTCCCTTCGCAACAAACACTCAGCGAAGCCAGCATTTGTTTGGTGGATGAGCTGACACCTAGCCAATTTATCGAGCTCGACAAGCGCCATCTCAAAGGTTTGTTGTTAGGCAGTGGTGGCAGCACCTCACATACGGTGATCCTCGCCCGTTCGTTCAATATTCCAACGCTGGTGGGCGTAGATACTCAGGCCTTGCAGCCGTATCTCAATCAGGCGGTTCAGATTGATGGGGATCTCGGGCTGGTGGCCTGTGCGCTGAGCGAGCCGGTCCAGCGTTATTATCAGCAGGAGCAACGGGTTGCCGACCAGTTACGACAGCAACAAAGCGTTTATCGTGAAAAGCCTGGTTTGACGGCCGATGGTGTGAGGCTGGAAGTGGCCGCCAACATTGCTCACTCTATTGAAGCGCAAGCTGCTTTTAGTCATGGTGCTGAATCCATTGGGCTATTCCGTACTGAAATGCTGTACATGGACCGACAACACGCGCCCTCAGAGGAGGAGCTTTACCGTATTTTCCATCAGGCTTGCGAGGCGGCAAACGGCAAAAGCATTATCGTGCGCACCATGGATATTGGCGGTGATAAACCGGTCGATTACCTAAAACTTCCAGCGGAAAACAACCCGTTCCTGGGCTATCGCGCCGTGCGTATTTATCAGGAACATCTGCCGTTATTCCAGACCCAGCTACGCGCTATTTTACGCGCCTCAGCACACGGCTCGCTGCAAATCATGATCCCGATGATCTCTTCGCTGGAGGAAATATTGTGGGTGAAAGAGCATGTCGCACAAGCCAAGCAATCCTTGCGGGACAAGCATATTCCATTCGATGAGGACATCCCACTGGGTATCATGCTGGAAGTACCTTCGGTGATGTTCATCATTGATCAGTGCTGTGAAGAGATTGATTTCTTTAGCATTGGCAGTAATGACCTGACCCAATACCTCCTGGCAGTAGACCGCGATAACGCTAACGTTACCCGCCATTACAACAGCTTGAATCCGGCATTTTTACGCGGCCTTGACCATGTGGTCCGTGAGGTACATAAACACGGCAAATGGATAGGATTATGCGGTGAGTTGGCCGCGAAAGACTCGGTGTTGCCGCTGTTAGTCGGGTTGGGTTTAGATGAAATCAGCATGAGCGCACCTTCGGTTACCGCGACCAAAGCGCGGCTAGCAAAACTGGATAGTGCTGAATGTCGGCAGTTGCTCAACAACGCCATGGCTTGCCGTACCTCGCAAGACGTTGAGTCTCTGCTGGCGCAATTTGGTACGCAGGCCGATGATGTGCCCCTTATCACTACCCCATGTATTGCTCTTAACGTCGACTGGCAGAGCAAAGAAGAAGTGATCAAGGGTATGGTGGATAACCTGATGCTGGCCGGGCGCAGCCGTTACCCACGTAAACTGGCGGCTGACCTGTGGGCGCGTGAAGCGGTATTCTCGACCGGATTGGGTTTCGGGTTTGCCATTCCGCACACCAAATCTGAGCATATTGAACAGTCAACTATCAGCGTAGCTAAGTTGTCACAGCCTATCGCTTGGGGCGATGAGCAGGCAGAATTCATCATTATGCTCACGCTGAACAAGCAGGCTGCGGGTGACCAACACATGCGTATTTTTTCTAAGCTTGCGCGGCGGATTATGCATCAGGCTTTTCGCGATTCTCTGGTTAATGCCTCGTCACCTCAAGACGTAGAAGCCTTACTGAAACATGAACTCGAACTCTAATTGTCATTTTGAAACGAAAGCGAACGCTTCTAAGGAACGTAATGGAACTCTATCTTGATACTGCTGATATTAGCGCGGTGAAACGTCTGGCTCGTATTCTTCCTTTACAAGGCGTCACCACCAACCCAAGCATTGTGGCGAAAGCGAAAACCTCCCTTTGGGAAGTGTTGCCTGCCCTGCGCGATGCACTGGGTGGTGAAGGTAAATTATTCGCCCAGGTTTTAGCCAATACTGCCGACAAGATGGTCGAAGAAGCGGAAATGCTTCACTCACGAGTACCCGGTCTGGTCGTAAAGATCCCTGTCACCGCCGAAGGGTTAGCGGCCATTAAAATTCTGCGAGTGCGAAAAATCCCAACCTTGGGTACTGCGGTCTATGGCGCAGGGCAGGGGCTGCTTGCCGCGTTGGCAGGCGCGGAATATGTCGCGCCTTACGTCAATCGGCTGGATGCGCAGGGTGGCAGTGGGATTGCGATGGTGCAGGAGTTACAACAGTTGCTCTCTCTGCACGTACCTCATGCCAAAGTTCTGGCGGCCAGTTTTAAAACGCCGCGTCAGGCCATGGATTGTTTATTGGCGGGCTGTCAGTCCATCACCCTCCCGGTTGATGTGGCCGAGCAACTGATCACCGCGCCAGCGGTACAAGCCGCTGTCGAGAAGTTCGAGCAGGAATGGCAAGGAGCATTTGGTCATTCTGGCCTGGTCTGACACGGGGCATTATTGCAAAAAAATGGCCCCTTTAGGCGTTGCGCCAGAGGGGCCATGCATGAACGGTGTCTGCTATCGCGTATGGGGTTAGCAAGCCTCTTTTAGAGGCTATTTCACGCCGTATTGTGCAAACCATTGCAGCATACGCTGCCAGCCATCAGTGGCGGCTTCTGCGTCATAGCTGGCGCGATAATCTGCGTTAAACGCGTGTCCGGCTTCAGGGTAAACAATGATCTCTGCATTGGCATTTGCCGCGCGGATCGCCTGACGCATCGTTTCGACGCTTTCAAGTGAAATACCGGTGTCCTTACCGCCGTACAGGCCCAGCACTGGCGCGGTTAACTTAACAGCTTCATCCACGGGATGTTTCGGACTGGTGAGGGTTTTATCGCCGGCGACTTTTCCGTACCACGCCACCCCGACTTTCAACTGTGGGTTATGAGCGGCATACAGCCAAGTAATGCGTCCACCCCAGCAAAAACCGGTAATAGCCAGTTTAGATTTATCACCATCATGTTTCATCGCCCAATTGGCTGTATGGTCGAGATCGGCAAGTACTTGGTTATCAGGCACTTTACTCACAACTTTACTGAGGATGTCGCCAATGTCGGTATAGTCACGTGGGTTGCCCTGACGAAAATAGAGCTCGGGCGCGATAGCCATGTATCCCTGCTTTGCCAAACGGCGACAGATATCCTGAATATGTTCATGCACACCAAAAATTTCCTGCACCACTAAAACAACCGGTAATTTCCCCGTGTAATGTTCCGGCCGAGCCAGATAGGCAGGCATGTCTTCCCCTTGTGAAGGGATCGTGGTTGGTCCGGCATGAAGGCCTTCAGTATCCG
>Ga0105858_1000634_pt1 | contig 13422 bp, 10 predicted proteins | sample OrgsoiDNA_201062_FD_89683 | JGI IMG/M metagenome (GOLD analysis project Ga0105858, IMG submission 89683) | Permafrost soil microbial communities from the Arctic, to analyse light accelerated degradation of dissolved organic matter (DOM) -... | ecosystem: Environmental > Terrestrial > Soil >...
ATTTTGCCGAACACCGCCGGCTGCTACACCGCCGACGAAGCCGTGCGGACCGCGCGGCTCGGCCGCGAAGCCGGCCTCTCGAACTGGGTGAAGCTCGAAGTGATCGGCGACGAGCGCACGCTGTTTCCCGACAACGAAGCGTTGATCGAGGCGACGCGCATCCTGGTGCGCGAAGGGTTCGTCGTGCTGCCGTACACCAGCGACGACCCGATCGCGTGCCGGAAGCTCGAGGACGCCGGCGCCTCGGCGATCATGCCGCTCGGCGCGCCGATCGGCTCCGGCCTCGGCATCCAGAACGCCAACAACCTGCGCATCATCCGCGAGTTCGCGCGCGTGCCGCTCATCGTCGACGCCGGCGTCGGCACCGCGTCGGACGCGGCGCTGGCGATGGAGCTCGGCGCCGACGCCGTGCTGATGAACACGGCGATCGCCGGCGCGCAAAATCCAGTAGGGATGGCGGAAGCGATGAACCTCGCCGTCCGCGCCGGACGGCTCGCCTTCCTCTCGGGACGCATTCCCCGCAAGCGGTACGCGAACGCGAGCAGCCCGGTGGAAGGCCTGGTCGGCCGCTGACGTGCCGAAGAGCCCGGACGATCTCGAGGCGCTGAAAGCCGAACGGGCCGCCGCCGACCGGGAGTACAACGACGCCCTCACGCGGCTCGACCGCGCCATTCAGCAGCTGCCGCCGGACTTTCCGCAGCCGCCGCCCGTTCCCGACGAGCATCAGATCACGCCGCTCAACGCGCTCTGGAACGTCGAGGCGCCGCCTCCGCCCGCCGGTCTCAACGGCCGCGCCATCAAGTCGATCCGCCGCATCGTCGCGCCGATGTTCGAGAAGCAACAGGCGTTCAACGCGGCCGTCGTCGAACACATCAACCGAAACGTGACAGTGGCGCGAGAGACGCGGGCGTCGATCGACAGCACGCTGACCGTGCTGCGCGACACGATCGCGGAGCTCGTGCGCTTTCAGAGCCTGCTCGTCGTGTTCCTGCAGCAGATCACGCCGTACGTCGACACGCGCGATCGCGACGTCGCCGGGCTGCTGCGCGGTCTCTCGGGCGCGATCAACGGCGTGGCCGACGAGGTGCTGAAGCGATCCGAGGCGACGCTGGCGCGCGATCGCCGTCACGAGATGCGCGTGACCGACCTCGAAGCGCAGATCGCGGCGCTGCGGCAGCAGATGACCGAGATGCAGAAGGCGCTTAACGCGCGCTGATCACGAACCGGCACACGAGGGGATTCGACGGATCGATCGGCGTCGCCTTCCGCGTTTCGTCCACCTCCGCGGCCGAGAAGCTCAGGCGGCAGAAGTAGCTGTCGCGCACCGCCTGATACGTCACCATCCCGACGAGCGCGGCGGACGCCTTATCGACCTCGATCCGCAGCGTGCGCGTGCGATCGCCGAGCTCGACGACGCCGTCGGTGATGCCGACGGCGTGGCTCGCGGACACGAGAAACGAGACGTTGTCGCCGTGGCCGACCGTCCGGCCGTCGAGCGCGAACGTTTCGGGGGCGCCGCCGTTGGCGCACCGGTAGAAGAGCGTCGCGCGATCGAAGGCGCGCGGGTGCAGCGTGATGTCGCCCAGCCGCAGCGAGCCGACCGGAATCTCGGGCCAGTCGAGCCTGCAGGTCAGCTCGACCGCATCGCGCGACACGCGGATGGTCTTCACGATCGGCCCCAGGTCGGTGGGCACGGCGCCCTCGACGATCAGATCGCCGCGCGCATCGCGGCGCACGTCCGCGTCGACACGGTTCAGATCAGTGAGCTTGGGCCGGCCCGGCGACTCCAGCACCGTCATGGCCGTGTAGAAATCGGCGCCCCAGTGGATGTCGTCGTAGAAGCCGTGCTTCAGCGTGCCGCAGAGCGGGTCGCCGCCGAGCGCGGTGAAGGCGAGCGCGTGGATCGAGAGCCCGCGCCGGGTGTTCAGGGTCAGCGTGACGCCGGCGGTCGTCAGCGTCAGCAGCGGGCCGTCGCGTGTGACGGCGGGATCACCCGACCCAACCGTACGTAGGGCGGGTCTTTCAGACCCGCCGGATGCGGCGCTCGGCTGAAGCCTTCGCGCCACATTCGAGAGACGTTGTTGATACGCCGTCCACCGCGCGTCGGTGATGTGCGTGCGATAGTCGCTCGACCACAGCTCGCAGAGCTCGCGCCACTGCGCGTCGGTGGCTCCCGCATCAGCGGCAAGCGCCTCGTACCGGCGCCAGCACGCGGTGTTGATGCCGATGTCGTCACGGCCCGTCACGGCCCAGCGCGTGATGTTGTACTTCCGCTGCTTCTTGACCGGCGTCGGATCTTCGGCCGACTCCAGATGCAGCGACCGGCTCGCGCACGCATGTTCCCTGAGCGCGAGCACCGCCGACGGCCGGATCAGCGCGAACCGCGCGTCATCGGCGAGCGCGGCATAGAGCCGCTCGATCCGCGCCCACTCGCCGCCTTCCGCCATGCCCGCCTCGGTACGATAGCGGCCAGGCCTGAAGTCGAACACCTCGGCGTCGTTGCCGTACATCGCCAGCGCCCGCGACCCGGTCGAGGCGTGCGCGGCCAGGTACGCGAGATACTCGTCGAGCGGCGACTCGTCGTGCGCGTACCGCTGGAACTGCTGGAACGCGATCGCGGTGTTCCAGATCAGCGGGATCGACTCGCCGTGCAGGCCGGACGCGATCTGCGGCAGGTAGCGCCACTCCGGATCCCAGTCCGGATGCGCGCGCGCCGGGTTGTCCCACTCCATGACGAGCGCCTGATAGCCCGCCTCGAGATAGTGCTGCACCAGCCCGGCGGCATAGGCCTGCTCGTTGACGAACGCCAGCCGCGGACGAAAGCCGAGGAGCCGCTCGTACACCTGATGGCCGAGGCGCAGGTTCGCGGCGTTCACGGCCGCGGGTACCAGCGGTCCGATGACCTGCGCGTAACCGCTGCCGACGAACTCGCACTGCCCGCTCGCCACGAGGACGCGCAGCGCGTCGATCCATAACGGATCGATCGCCGCCACCGTCTCGAGCGTGAAGCCGGTCGCCTCGATCCCGATCGGCGCGCCCGTCCGCTCCGCCAGGCGCAGCAGCGGCCAGTAGCAGCGCCGCACGACGTCGGGCCGCTGCGCCTCCTCGATCGAGGAGTACGCCAGGTTCAGGTGAAAGATCGAGAACAGCTGGAGCATCGGCGGAGACTTACGTTGTGCGAATCCTGATTGCGTCGACGACCGATCGTGCCCGATCGACCGCCTCTTCCCGTGTCGCGCCCGTCGTGATCACGAAGCCGGCGCGCTTCGTGTGATCCGTGATCGGCTGCACGACTTCGCCCGGCTCCACGAAAAACCCGAGCCGGTGCACCCACGGCACGTCGCTGAACGCGTCCGCCCCCTCGATCGCCGCCACGCGCCCAGGCGGCGGAAAGAAGTAGCGAATCGCCACGCCGCGATGCCATCGCGGGCGGATGTCCTCCGCCGGCACCTTCTCGCCGAGCGCGAGGCGGATCGAACAGCCGATGAGGTCGACGTCGGTGCCGAGCGGAATCTGATCGGTGGACATCCAGCCGCCCGACAGCCGCGCGGCGATCTCGATCACGTACGGACCGCGCTCGGTCCACACCATGTCGCCCTTGACGTTGCCGCTGACGATCCCCATCGCGCGCCCCGCGTCCATCGCGACGCCGGCAATCTGGCGCTGCGCCGGCAACGGCAGCGCCGACGGCTGCTCGCCGCCATTCTCCACGATGTAGGGCGCGAACGTCTCGAGATGCTCGTAGTTGCGGTCGATGAAACCGCACGTCGTGCCCACGCCGTCGACGAGCAGCCCCTCGGTGCTGATCTGCGGGCCGGCCAGATACTCCTCGACCATCACGCCACCGCTGCGCGACTGGCTCGTCGCGTGCGCGAACGCCCACGCGACATCGGTCGTGCCGGTCAGCCGCAGCACGCCGCGGGCGCCGCGGCCGTCCACCGGCTTCAGCACCAGCGGCAAGCCGCGTTCGGCAATCGCCGCGCGCAGCTCGTCGAGCGACGCAATCGCCTGATACCAGGGAATCGGGATGCCGGCGCGCGCAAACGCCTGCTTCATCGCGAGCTTGTCGGCCGCCAGGCGCGCCGACTCGACGGGGATGCCTGGAAGATTCAGCGCGGCCGCGACGCTCGCCACGGTCAGCGGCACATCGGCGGCCATGCACATGATGCCGTCGATCGGCCTGGTGCCCTTGTGATACTTCGACGCTGCCGCAACGGTCTCGTCCACGTCATATGTGTTCGCGACCACCGTGTCGTCCGCCACCGCGAACACCGGCGCCGACGGGTTCATGTCGCTGACGACGACGTGGAGCCCCATCGCCCGCGCGCGCTCAATCCCGGGCACCGCCTCCGCGCCGCCGCTCACAATCCACAGGGTGCGTTTCAAGCGCCGATCCTGAGCCCTGATCCCTGCGCCCTGATCCCCGTCATGATCCGAAGTACATCCCACCGTTGGCATTGATCGTCTGCCCGGTGATGTAGCTCGCATCGTCGCTCGCGAGGAACGCGACGACGCGCGCGATTTCTTCCGGCGTGGCGATGCGGCCGACGGGAATGTTGCGGACCTTCGCCTTGCCCGCTTCGGTTTCGAGCTCGTTCGCGATCATTGTCGTCGAGACCAGACCCGCCGCAACGGTGTTCGTCATCACGCCATGCGCGCTGTACAGCTTCGCGAGCGATCGCGTGAGGTTGTTGAGGCCGGCCTTCGCGCACGCGTAGTGCACCTGCAGCATGCCGCCCCATTGACCGCCAACCGACGAAATGTTGACGATGCGCCCCCAGCCCGCCGTGAGCATGCCGGGCAGCACTTCCTGCGCGCAGGCGAACGGTCCGCGGAGGTTGATGGCGAGCATGCGATCCCAGTCGGCGTCGGTCAGTTCCTGAAACGGCTTCTCCTGCGCGATCGCGGCGTTGTTCACCAGGATGCCAATCGGGCCGAGCGCCGCTCGCACGTCGGCGGCGGCGCGCGCGATGCTCGCGCGATCTTCCACGACGAGCCGGACGGCGAGCGCCTTGCCGCCGTTGCGCGTGATCTCCCCGGCCGTGTCGCGCGCCTGCCGCTCGCTGGTGACGTAGGTCAGCGCCACCGCGTGTCCCCGCTCGGCGAGGGTCGTCGCAATCGCGCGGCCGATGCCGCGGCTTCCGCCGGTCACGAGCGCGACGCGCATCAGTGTTTTCCTTTCCGCGCGATCGCGCGGCGCGCGGCGGCGGCGATCGATGGTCCCGCGAGGCCGTACTTGTCCGCCAGCTCCTCGGGCTCGCCCGACTCGCCGAACACGTCCTGCACGCCGATGAACTCGATCGGCGCCGGCGTCGTGCGCGCGAGCGCCTCGGCCACCGCGCCGCCCAGTCCACCGACGACGTTGTGATCCTCGGCGGTGACGAACGCGCCGGTCTCGCGCGCGCAGGTGATGAGCAGCGCCTCGTCGATCGGCTTGATCGTGGACATGTTGACCACGCGCGCCGCGATGCCGTCGCGCGCCAGCAGGTCGGCGGCGTCGAGCGCGCGGGCGACCTCGACACCACATGCGACGATCGTGACGTCCTTGCCGTCGCGGACGATGCGCCCCTTTCCGAGCTCGAAGACGTAGGAGTCGTCGAAGATCCGGCGGGCCGGGCTGCGGCCGGTCCGCAAATACAGCGGGCCGACGTGCGCGAGAATCGCGGGCACCGCTTTCGTCATCTCGATCGCATCAGCCGGCGACACGACCGTCATGCCGGGAATCGCGCGAAACGCGGCGATATCTTCCAGCGCCTGCGCGGACGCGCCGTCAGGTCCGGCGTCGAGGCCGGGATGGCTCGCGGCGATCTTCACGTTCAGCTTCGGGTACGCGATCGACTGCCGCACCTGCTCAATCGTGCGTAGCGCGAAGACGGCGAACGTCGTCGCGACCGGCAGCCGGCCGGCGAGCGCGAGACCGGCCGCCACGCCGATCATGTTCTGCTCGGCGATGCCGAGCTGGATGAAACGATCCGGATGCGCGCGCCGGAAATGATGCGTGCCGGTGCCGCCGGCGACGTCGGCGTCGAGGACGACGAGCGACGGATAGTCCGCCGCGGCCGCCGTCAGCGCCTTGCCGAACGCCTCGCGCAGCGTCTCGCCGCTCGTGCCGATCAGCGAGGGAACGAATGCGGTCTTGTCAGACATGAAACGCGTACTCGGGCTGGCGCTCGGCCGGCACGCCGAGATCGGCCAGCGCCTGGCGGATCTCTTCAGGCTTCAGCTTCACGCTGCCGTGCCACGACGGCACGCCTTCCATGTAGCTCACACCTTTGCCTTTGATGGTGTTGGCGATGATGACGGTGGGCCGGCCGGCCGTCGCGCGCGCGTTAGCGAAGGCGGCGGCGATCGCGCCGAAGTCGTGGCCGTCGATCGTCTGCACGTTCCAGTTGAACGCGCGCCACTTCGCGTCGAGCGGCTCGAGGCCCATGATGCGCGCGTTCAGGTCGTCGCTCTGCATCTTGTTGTAGTCGACGATCGCGCACAGGTTGCCGAGATGGTAGTGGCCGGCCGCCATCGCCGCTTCCCAGACTTCGCCCTCCTGCAGTTCCCCATCGCCGAGCATGACGAAAACATGTGGCTCCTGAGCCACGGTGTCTGACACCTGGCGCAAGCCGAGTGCCAGACCGAGCGCGATCGAAAAGCCCTGGCCGAGCGATCCGCACGTCGCATCCACACCAGGAATCGTCGTCGTCGGCGATCCCTGGAGCAGCCCACCGAGACGGCGGAACGAGCCGAGCGCCGCGCGATCGAAGAGGCCGCGCAGATGCAGCGCCGCATACAGCGCGGGGCAGGCGTGCCCCTTCGACAGCACGAACTTGTCGGCGGGGCGCAGCTCGCCGAAATACAGCGCCGCGATGACGTCCGCGGCCGAGAGACAGCTGCCGGGATGCCCGGAGCCGGCGCCGTGAATCAGGCTGACGGCGATCCGGCGGATCTCGGTGGCCCGCGCCTGGAGATCAGACATCAAGCTTCCAGAACGCGGCGATCTTCTTCAGCACGCCGTCGACGTCGAGCCCGTGGATCTTCAGGAGCTCGTCCTGCGAGCCTGGCGCGACGAAGACGGCCGGCACGCCCAGCCGCAGCACTTCGCACGGGAGCCGCCGATCCGTCACGAGCGTGGCGATCGCGCTGCCGACGCCGCCGTCGAGGACGCCTTCCTCGAGCGTGACGACCTTCGGGATCTTCCCGATGATCTCGACCAGCGCGTCCTCGGGCAGCGGCTTCAGGTGCCGCAGGTTGACGAGGCCGCAGTCGATCCCCTTCTTCTTCAGCCGCTCCGACACCTCGCGCGCGACGGCGAACTTGTGGCCGACGGCGACGACCGTCATGTCCTTGCCGGCGGTCACGACCTGCGGCCGCGCGAACACCGACGCCGGTTCGTCGAGCACCTTCTTGTCGAACTCGTCGACCGGTCCGTAGGGCATGGCGATGATCACCGGGCCGGACATTTCTTTGAGCTCGGTGCGGACCATGCGCTCGACTTCGTAGCGGTCCTTCGGGTACATGACGCGCAGGTTCGGCAGGCCGCGCCAGTACGCGAAGTCGTAGATCCCGTGGTGCGTGGGGTTGTCGTACCCGGCAAAACCGCTGCGCACCGAGAGAATCAGCGTCGGCAGATTTCCGAAGCAGACATCGTGCACGAGCGAATCGAACGCGCGCTGCATGAACGTCGACTGAAACACGATCACCGGCTTGTACCGCTCGAGCGCGAACCCCACCGTCATCGTCAGCGCATGCTGCTCTTCCATCCCGGGATCGAAGCAGCGGTCCGGGAACTTCTTGAAGATCGGCTGCAGCCCCGACGCGTAGATCGTGGACGGCGTGATCGCGACGATGCGCTCGTCGCGCTCCATCTCCTCGCCGATGACGCCCGCCGCGATGTCCTGATACCCGATGTAGGCCGCGCCGTCCTTCGCCTTGCCGGTCTGCGGATCGAAGGGAAACGAGAAGTGCAGGCGGAACGGATGCCCGTCGGCCGGCTTCCAGCCGTGGCCTTTTTCCGTTTTGACATGCACGACCGGAATCTGCGTCGACTCCTTCGCGCGCTCGAAGGCCTTCGACAACGCCTCGATATTGTGGCCATCCACCGGGCCGATGTAGTCGAGGCCGAGCGAGGTAAAGAACGTCTCCGGCTCCTTCGTCCCCGGCTTGAGGCCCTGCAGGTAGTTGTGCAGGCCGCCGAAGCCCGGACTGATCGCGTAGCCGTTGTCGTTCAGCACGATGACGAGGTTGGTGTGCGGCGCGACCGCCGCGTGGTTCAGCCCTTCGAGCGCGAGCCCCTCGGACAGCGATCCGTCGCCGATGACAGCGACCACCGATCGCGTGTCGCCCTTCAGCGCCTTCGCCAGCGCGATCCCCAGCCCGACGGAGATCGACGTGCCGCCGTGGCTGGCCTCGATGATGTCGTGCTCGCTTTCCGTCTTCGTGACGAACCGGCTCATCCCGCCGAACGTGTTGAGCGTGCGGAACCGATCGGCGCGGCCGGTGACGATCTTGTGGGTGTAGCCCTGATGGCCGGTGTCCCAGATGATCTTGTCTTCCGGCGACTCGAACACGCGATGCAGCGCCAGCGACAGCTCGATCGTGCCGAGGTTCGCGCCGATGTGTCCGCCGGTGACGGCGTTGCTCTCGATCAGGAACTGGCGGATCTTCGCCGCCATTTCGTCGAGCTCTTTGAAGGTGGCCGATTTCACGCGCGCCGGCGTGAGCTTCGCCAGGTCGGCGGCGAGCGCGTCTTTCGCAGTGATCATGATGTTTTCAATACGTGCACGAGAACCGCTTCACGGGCGCGGTCCCACTCCAGATACATGCCGCGATTCATCCCGAGCTTGCGCTCGACCCGAAAGCCGCAGCGCTCCATCAGCCGAATCAAATCGTCCTTGTCGTACTCCCGCAGGTGCGACGACAGCAGCGGGAAGTTGAACGGGCGCTTCCGCAGCAGCGGCGTCTCGAGAATCAGCCGCCCGCCGGGCCGCAGCACCCGATGAAAGCTCCGCAGCATCGCCTCGTCGTCGGCCACATGCTCGAGCGTGTTCGAGCTGACGATGGCCGAGAAGAACGCGTCAGGATACGACAGCGCGCAGCCGTCCTGCACCTCAAACGTGGCGTTGGGGATCCCGCGCGCCCGGGCCTCGGCAATCACCCCGCCGTCGAGGTCGCAGCCGACGACCTGCCGGCACTTCGCCGCCAGCATCGCCGTCCCCTCGCCGCTGCCCGACGCGATGTCGAGGACGACGTCCGAGGGCGACAGCGACGCGGCGATCAGATCGTACGTGAACGTCGAGCAGGTGCCGCAGTCGCGCTCCGCGAACAGGCCGCTCGCCCGAATCCCGTCGAGCACCGCGCGCGGATACGACGGCACATCGTCGCACGTCACGACCGTGAAGAGGTCCGGGTGGTCCTCGATGAACAGCCACGGGCGAAACCGCTCGTGCTCGTGCCCCGGCCCCGCGATGGCGCGGTCGGCGCGGCGCAGGCAGTCGACCGTCAGCACGTCGGCGCCGAAATTGATGTCGAAGTCGTACGGCAGCGAGACGAAGTCGGCGCGCGACGCGCGCAGCAGGTCGATCTGCCGGTCGACCAGCGCGGCGTCGAGATAGAAGCGGTTCATGAGCACGCGCGCAAGAGCCGCGTCCGGCGCGGCGCCCACGAATTCCGCCGCGCCAAGCAGCCGCTCGACGACGTCGTACTCCGAGCCGAGAAACAGATCGACTCCCCACGCGGCGGCGATCGGCTCGAGCGCGCGGTTGGCCGGCGTCGCGGGCGCCGCGATCACGATGCGATCGATCCGCCGGCTCTCGCGCAGCTTCGCGACGACGTAGTGATCGGGGCGCGTGTCGTCCGGCAGCAGGTCGGTGTGATTCGCCTGGATGACCGCGATCGTCGACGCGCTCATGCCGCCTTCCTCGCGACGACGAACACATCGCGGCCGATGCCCAGCGGCGCGAGGCGGCGATACATCTCCTGTTTCAGCGCCGACAGGCCGGCGCGCGCGAGCGTCAGCTCGAACGCCTTGCGCTTCGCATGGCACGCGCGTCCAAGGTCGTCGTGGCCGACGTAGTTGTCGCCCATCAGCAGGAAGAGATCGATCGGGAACGTCGTCTCGACCGACACGACCTCGAACCGTTCGCCGAGCAGGCGCTGGATCGACGCCACGTCGAAATAGTTGACGTGATGCGGCGGCGCGACCCACCACGGATCGAAGCCCGCGTGCCGCAGCGCCGCCTGAAACGGGCTGTAGTCGTTCGGCACCATCACGGCCACGAGGCCGCCGGGGTTGAGCACGGTGTCGATCACACGCAGCACCTCGCGCGGATCGGGCACGTGCTCCAGGACCTCGTTCAGGTGCACGACGTCAAAACGTCCCAGCGACGCCGCCGTGTCCGCGTTCAGAAACGCCTGCGTGACGTCGAGGCCAAGACCCCGGCTGTGCGCGGCCGCCTGCGACGAGGGCTCGAGACCGCGAACCGTCCAGCCGCCGCGCTCGACGCCATGGAGCAGGAACATCCCGGGGCCCGATCCGACGTCGAGCAGCGTTCGCGCGCCCGTGCCGAGGATCCGCTCGAACAGATCGTACCGCTCCGCGTACATGAGGGTCAGCCACTCCCGATCCTCGAGGTGTCGCTGGATGTAGAGCGGTTTCTCTGTCGCGTAGTACTCGTGGCCGTAGACGTGTTCGAGCTCCGCCGGTGTCGGGATGGGGACGATGTGCCTGAAGCGGCACGCATCGCAGTCGATGACCGTGAAATCGTTGACTGTGTCCAACGCCACGCCGGCGTGGCCTTGCCACGTGCTGTGTTCGGGCATCCGGAATCCTGAATTGTACTCCATCGCCGCCGGCGGTAAGCTGAGGGCGGCCTCATGCTTCTGCTGGTCGTGGAGGATCGTCACGCGGAACGTGAGCTGCGCCTCGCGCTCGCAGCGGCGCGTGCCGGCGGCGAGCCGGCGGTGGTGCTCACCGGCGACGCGCTCCTCGCGATGCGCCTGCGCCGCGAGGGCGTCACGGCCCGCCTCACGATCCACACGATGAGCACGGACGCGAACGGCGGCCGCGATCCGCGCGCGATGGCGGATCGCGATCGCATCGCGCTCGCGGGCGTCGCCGCGGCGTTCGGACACCACGCCGAAGCGGACGGCCGTGATTTCGGGCCGTACCTCCAATACACGCTGATCCCCACCTTCATCCGCGCGATCCGGAACGTGACCGCGGTGGACGACGAGCTCAGCCCGGCGGGAGCGCAGGACACGGGGCACAGCCGCGTCATGCTCGTCGGCGGCGGCCCGCTGGTGGACGCCGCGCGTCTGGTGGCGCAGCGCCGCGGCGTCGCGACCGCCGCCACCGGCGGCGATCCGTTCCAGCGCGCGGCCCAGGCGATCGCGCGGCTCAAGGCCGGCCGCGCGACGAAGTGGGTGAACACGCCCTTCCGCGCGCTCGTCCTCGAGCCGGGATTCATCTGGCTGCTGTTCTTCAAGGGCCTGTGGCGCCGGATGCTGGGCCGTCCGATCCCCGAGCCGCGCCGCCGCGCGATCATCGTCGTCGGCGATCGTTTTACGGCGGACGTGATCGAGCGCCTCCGGGGCGAGGCGCGGCCGATCGTGCTCGCGGGCGCCACGCAGCCGGGGCGCGCGCTGTTCGGAGATGCATCGACGCAGGGCGGGCTGATCGCGATCGAAGACTTCACGCGGTTCGCCGATCCGCTGCGATGGGCCGGCGCGAAGATCGACGCGCTGACGAAAGCGTTCGCGCTGGTGGGCGACGGGCTGCACGGCCGGCAGTTCACCGTCAACGGGATTCCGTACTGGCCGCTCGTGGGCCGGGCCGTCTGGCTGCACCTCATCATGTGGATCCCGACGCTGCGGCATCTGCAGGCGCTGACGGCGCGCGCGGCGTACGCGTATCCGGACGCGCGACTGCTGACGTCGAGCGACGTCACGGCCTACAACCGCGTGCTGACCGACACCGCCCGCGCATTCGGTGCCTCGTCCATCGGCATCCAACACGGGATCACCGGCGAGCCCAACGGCCACGACATCGTCCACGTCGACGAGCTCGCCGCGTGGGGCACCGCGACGGAGCCCTGGTACAAGGAGCTCACGCGCCAGACCGCGCGCTTCACCGTCACCGGTAATCCAGGATTCGATGCGCTCGCGTCTCGACCAGCCCCAGGCCCCAAGCCCCCAGCCCCTTTCACCGTCTGTGTGTGCACCGGCTTCATGTCCGACTTCTCCACCGGCGCGTCGGAGTACGAGAACCTGCTGATGCTCGACCGCGTGCTGGCGTGGGCAAAGACGCGCGACCACGTCCGCGTGATCCACAAGATGCATCCGGGCGAGGAGCTCGAGTACTACGCGGACGCGGCGCGCGCGCTCGGCTGGGATCCGCTGACGCTGACGACGATCCGCGAGCCGATCCTGTACGACGTCTTGGAGCAGTCCGATGTCCTCGTCGCGGCGTACTCGACGACCGTGCTGGAGTCGGTGGCCCTCGGCACGCCGGCGATCATCGTCGACGCGATCGTGCAGCGGAGGCTGCTGCCGCTCGACCGCGTGCCCGGGATCATGATCGTCTACACGCTCGACGAGCTCGATCGGCAACTCGACGCGCGGCGCGGCGGGCCGCCGCCGGATCGGCAGGCGTTGCGATCGAGCCCGGAGCTGCGAGAGTACATCTCGGAGCTGGACGGACACGCGACCGAGCGAGTGGCCGCGCTCCTGGTCACCGCCGCTGATTGACGCACCGGCGATTCACCGACCGGCCTGAACGATGCTCACCGTATATCCCGCGATCGTCAGTCTGCCTTCGCGGTGCCCCTCGGGGTTTGGCGCGACGTCGACGATCACGACTCCGGGGCCGGCAGCACTCGCGCCCGATGTGATAGTGAGGAACGGATCTCCACTCACGGCCGTCCAGATCCACGTGCATTCGCCGGTCACGGCGAGACGCACGGTTTCTCCCTTGGCCCCGGCGTGGACCGCGATGGTCGAGATGTCGTACGGACACCCCAACACGACCACCGTCGTGGTTTTTCCTCCCACGCTGACACGGCCGGTCCGCTGAGCGGCCTCGACATTCTTCGTCACCTCGTACCCGAACTGCCCGTCTCCGACGCCATCGCGCGCCGACACGCGAATCCACGGCACGGAGCTGGCCGCGGACCACGCACAATTCGGCGGCGCGTGAACGGTCGCTTGCGTCGTGCGAACGCCCCAGACCGCTCGCCATGTCTCCTGCACATCGATGTCCCGCACACAGTCCTCTGCACCGGTCGCTCCTCGCTGCGTGACTCGAACCTGCTGACCGCCAATGGTCACCGATGATTGGCGGGGAGAGCCCGGGTTCGCCGAGACGCTGAACGTCGCGGTTCCCGGGCCGGTCACCCGGCCGGGCGACGTCAGGGCGATGAAGGGATTGTCGCTGAC
>Ga0105858_1000637_pt1 | contig 13348 bp, 10 predicted proteins | sample OrgsoiDNA_201062_FD_89683 | JGI IMG/M metagenome (GOLD analysis project Ga0105858, IMG submission 89683) | Permafrost soil microbial communities from the Arctic, to analyse light accelerated degradation of dissolved organic matter (DOM) -... | ecosystem: Environmental > Terrestrial > Soil >...
AAATGCCACCGCAATTCGCTTTAGGGATATGGTTTATCGTTTTTGGCGCGATTCTGGGACTGATCAGTTGGATCGTGATCAAGCGGAAGGGGAAGGCTAAAGAGTGAGTCTTTAGAATCTCGTTCAAGTTCACCTTCAAGTTCAAATTCAAGGTCGTGGGCGTCGGCCCACACCGACCAGAGACCCGCTATCGCGCGGGCCTCTGGACTCCGCGCTCTTTTAAAACAGCTGCTGCGCGGGTTAGGATGGACGTGTTTCAGCGGCTTCTGTTCACACCGCAAAATGTCGCCGCTTAGGCGGTGCCCTCGCTGCGGGCTCGAGCCTTAGGTCTCGAACCTCTTGCTCAGCGCCATTTTTGAATGCGGTTTAGGGGCTATGTAAGTCAAAAGATAAAATCCAAACCCTCCAAACCCTCCAAACCAATCAAACCAACCCAATCAGATTTAATCCAATCCAACAGAATGACTTTCGATTTAGGGGCCAGTGTGCCGCACTCAAAAATGACGCCGAAGGAGTGGTTCGAGACCTTTAGGCTCGAAACCCGAACTGAGGGCACCGCCTAAGCGGCGACATTTTGCGGCGATCACCATGGCCCCTGAAACACGTCCATTCCAACCTGCGCAGTCTCGGTATCGCACCAGCCAAAAAAACGCAGGATTGTTAAGGGCAGCGTTTACTGCCCTTAACCCGGTGTGGGCCGGTGCCCACGGTTTTGAATTTGAATTTGAATTTGAATTTGAATTTGAATTTGAATTTGACTTAAACGTTTCCAACGCTTTTCAAAGCGTCAATTCCCCAGTGTACTGATAACTGTTTTCATTTAGACTAGCGAGCTTGCCCGCGCCCGGGCTATTCCAATGAGGATGCATGATGCTCCGCCGGTTCTTCTCTTATTACGCGCCTTATAAAAAACTGTTTTATCTCGATTTCGGCTGCGCAATCCTGGGTGGATTGCTGGAGCTGGGTTTCCCCATGGCGATCAAAACCTTTATCGATAAATTATTGCCTGCCCATGACTTTGTCCTGATCCTCGCCGCGACCGTTGGCCTGTTGCTGATTTATCTGCTGAATACCGGATTGATGGCGATTGTGAACTACTGGGGACATGCGCTGGGGGTCGGTATCGAAACCGATATGCGTCGTCAGGCGTTTAGCCACTTACAGAAACTCTCTTTCCGTTATTATGACAACACCAAAACCGGTCATATCATTACTCACGTTACCAAAGATCTGGAAGAAGTGGGCGAAGTCGCACACCACGGCCCGGAAGATTTGTTTATCGCGATCATGACCTTTATCGGGGCTTTCATCTTGATGGCGACGGTGCATCTGCCGCTGGCGTTGATGACCATTATTATTGTGCCGTTTATGACTTATCTGGTGAGCCGCTATGGCGCGCAGATGACCGAAACCTGGCGTCGCCTGTTTGGTCAGGTGGGGAATTTCAACGCACGTATAGAAGAAAGCATTGGCGGTATTCGCGTGGTTAAAGCGTTCGCCAACGAAGCGCACGAGAAAACGCTGTTCGCGTCGGATAACGAAAACTACCGTACCACTAAGCTGAAAGCCTATCGCATCATGACCGCCAGCCTGACGCTGAGCTACCTGAGCACGCGGTTGATTCAGATTATCGTGATGATTGCCGGAACCTGGTACGTGGTAAACGGTCAACTCAGTTACGGCGGTTTTGTCGGCTTCCTGCTGCTGGTCGAAGTGTTCTTCCGTCCCGTGGCGAAAATTACCTCGGTATTGGAAAGTTATCCGAAAGGGATTGCCGGTTTTAAACGCTTTACCCAATTGATTGATACCGCGCCTGACATTGTTGATCGCCCGAATGCGCAGACCGTGAGCCACTTGCATGGCGATATCTGCTATCGCGACGTGGTGTTCGGTTATACGCCGGTCAGTAAGATCCTCAACGGCATCAATCTTGACATCAAAGCGGGCGAAACGCTGGCGTTTGTCGGGCCATCCGGTGCCGGTAAAACCACGCTGTGTTCTTTGTTGCCGCGCTTCTATGAGCTGGACAGCGGATCGATCACCATTGATGGCATTGATATTCGCGATATGACGCAGGCGTCGCTGCGCAATAACATCGGCATCGTGCAACAGGATGTGTTCTTGTTTGGCGGCAGCATTCGCGAAAATATCGCCTATGGCAAGCTGGATGCCAGCGAGGCAGAGATCCGCGAAGCTGCGCGTCAGGCGCGTCTGGACGAAGTGATTGATGCGCTACCGCTGGGAATGGACACGGTGATCGGCGAGCGGGGCGTGAAATTGTCCGGTGGCCAGAAGCAGAGGCTGTCGATTGCACGAATCTTCCTGAAAAACCCACCGATTCTGATCCTCGACGAAGCGACGTCTGCACTGGATACCGCAACCGAACAGGCCATCCAGCAATCGTTGGCGGACTTATCGCAAGGGCGCACTACGCTGGTTATCGCTCACCGTCTGGCGACCATCCAAAATGCTGACCGTATCGTCGTCGTGGATAAAGAAGGCATTGTTGAACAGGGAACGCATCAGCAATTGTTAGAACAGCAGGGCCGCTACGCGCAACTGCACGCTGCACAATTTAGATAACCACGCTTTATCGCCCCTTTTTTCCAGCTTCAAGCTGCGATAAAAGGGGCAACCTCTCTTTCCCCGCCAGTCTCATTACCGACAAATAGTGTGTTGAGAATAAAAAATACCCAAAACGGGCGTATTAATCCTATCTATTTTCGTTCAATACAAACCCATGTCTCATTATTAGAAATGAAGGGTTGTATAAAATTTGACTTATTTCCAATGAGAAGAAAAAAAACGCATTTAATTGGGTAGACCATAAAATAGAAATTTGCCTTTTCTATTTATTGGCTAAGCAGGAAATATAAAAAATACTTACCCTGCTATGCACTGTTTAAAGGCATTACTACTATTCCTAATGTGTTTTTATTAATGATTGTTAACATCTCGCAACCCTTACGGAAAAGTGATCTCCTTAACGTTTAGGATACATTTCCTAACTCAAGTTGCACTAAAATGGCGCATTGCACTGTTGTGGTGCGATTCTTTATGCGAAAAACGCATATAATCAGTGAGTTATGAAATCAATTTTGTAATATTTAGTTACAACTCTTTACGGTGAATTAACCTAATCGTCCGAACTTTTCCATTTTAACTTTTTGTGCTTAGTGCTAAGGTTCAAATCGTTTTACAGACAGAAGCATTTAAAAACATTTAAAAAACTCACAGCTCGATATTTAAAAGCGGGCATGAGAAATCCTTTATAAAAAAATCAAGGAATACCAAATAATGATGAAGCGCAGTGTGCTGGCCGTAGTGGTCTCTTTAATTGTTGCATCCACAGCTGCAAACGCAGCCGAAGTTTATAACAAAGACGGCAATAAATTAGACCTGTATGGTCGTGTCAACGGTAAACACCAGTTCAGCGATGATAAAAGTTCTGATGGTGACAAAACTTACGTGCGTTTCGGTTTTAAAGGCGAAACTCAAATTAATGACCAACTGACCGGTTACGGCCAGTGGGAATACAACGTTCAGGCTAACCATGCTGAATCTGCTGGCACCGCGGGTAACAAAACACGTCTGGGCTTCGCAGGTCTGAAAGTGAAAGATGTGGGTTCATTCGACTACGGCCGTAACTACGGCGTTGTGTATGATGCTATTGCCTTCACCGACATGATGCCAGAATACGGCGGCGACACCGGTAACAGCGACAACTTCATGGTAGGTCGTTCTAACGGTCTGGCAACTTACCGTAACCAGGACTTCTTCGGTCTGGTTGAAGGTCTGAACTTTGCTCTGCAATATCAGGGTAAAAACGAAGGCGACGCTGAGCGTCCTGACCAAAAAGCGAACGGTGACGGCTTCGGCGGATCGATTGATTATGAAAACATCGCGGGTTCAGGCATTGGCTTCGCGGTAGCGGGTTCTTCTTCTGACCGTACCAATGGCCAGACTGATTCTACCTACGGTAAAGGCAATAAAGCCTCTGCATGGGCAACCGGCGTGAAATACGATGCTAACCAGGTTTATCTGGCAGCTATGTACAACGAAACGCGTAACCAGATGCCAATCACTGTTCCGGCTATTGGCGCAGTTGCACAATCTGACGGTTTTGCTAACAAATCCAAAGGCATCGAGTTCGTTGCACAGTACCAATTCGAAAACGGCCTGCGTCCTTCTGTAGGTTACGTACAGTCTAAAGCACACGACGTTGAAAACGGTGTGGGCGATGCCGACCTGGTTAAATACTTCGAAGTGGGCGCAACGTACTACTTCAACAAAAACATGTACGTTTATGCTGACTACCTGATCAACCAACTGGATAAAGATAACGCACTGGGCCTGAACACTGACGACATCTTCACTGTTGCCCTGACGTATCGTTTCTAAGTTGATTTAACGAGTTATTACCCTTTCTGTGTCTGAAAATGGTAATGGTAAAAGGCAGAGTTTCATTGGCTCTGCCTTTTTTTACGTCTGTTATTCCTCCCAGAATCCTCTTCACTCTCAGCCGGTTGATGCCATAACCTCAGGCTATAACCCTGCGCTAAACAAGTATTCGCCAGTCTGCCAGCCGCGTGGAATAGTCGTGCTTTCCCATACATCCTGACTGATTCTTTGGAGCCCAACGTGATGCAATCTATTCCACAACCTTATTTACTGTTTCTCGGCGACGTCAAAGATCCTCTGGCGGTAAAAACCGCACGCGGTATCCATGTCTGGCGGCCAGAGGCGTGCGTAGGACAGATTCGACTGGGGCCGGAGGCCATTTCACTCGGGCTGGAAGAGATGGATATCGCCACCGCTAAGGCGCGTGGGGCAAAAACCATGGTGCTAGGCACGGCGAATTCGGGCGGAAAGTTGCCGGCACATTGGGTCGAGTCGATCAAAAGCGCGATCAAAAACGGCCTAAATGTGGCGAACGGCTTGCACCAAGGATTGAATGACATACCGGAGTTGGTCGCGTTAGCCGCGCAGCATCAGGTTGAACTGTTTGATGTGCGCCACATGCGCCCTGAATTGGATACCGCAACCGGTAAACCGCGCAGCGGTAAGCGTCTGTTGACCGTCGGTACGGACTGCTCGGTGGGCAAAATGTATACCTCACTGGCGTTAGAAGCAGCGCTGCGTCAGCAAGATATTCATGCCGATTTTAGGGCCACCGGCCAGACTGGGATACTGGTCGCCGGAGCGGGAATCGCCATTGATGCGGTGATCGCCGACTTTATATCCGGTGCCGTCGAGGCGCTGTCACCGGCCAATGATAGCCAGCATTGGGACATTATCGAAGGTCAGGGATCGTTATTTCACCCCTCTTTTGCCGGTGTCAGCTTAGGATTGATTCATGGCGCACAGCCTCATTTATTGGTGATGTGTCATGAACTGGGCCGCCCCCATATGCGCCATTTACCTCATATGCCAATGCCGACGTTGCGCCAGTGTGTTGACGCAAATTTAGCGGCGGCGCGTTTAACCCAACCTGATGTCAAGCTCGCCGGTTTCTCATTGAATACCTCGGCGGTGGACGAGCAGCAAGCCAGAGCGGCATTAGCCGAAATCAGCGCTGAATTTGGTGTGCCCGCCACCGACCCGGTGCGGTTTGGTAGCGACGACATCGCCCGCTGGATCAAAAAGAACGGTCAATAGCCGATGGCGGAAGACGGATGTTGCAGCGAAGTGACCTGCTTTTTGCTACTTTCGATATTCACTATAAAGGAGGAGCAATAAAGGTATGCGCTTACGTCATATCGAAGTTTTTCAGGCGCTGTTGCAGGCCGGAACGGTCAGCGGTGCTGCGCGGTTACTCAATGTGTCGCAACCTAACGTCAGCCGCGTATTAAATCATGCCGAACAGCAACTGGGTTTCGCGCTGTTTGAGCGTACCACGCAGGGCCTGATTATTACGCCGGAAGGTCGGCGATTAATGCCTGAAATTGAGGCGCTGTTCAGTCAGATTCAGGTGATTGGTGCTCTGGCCGAACAGCTTCGTCAAGGGGAAGGGCAGCATGTGCGCCTGGGATCGGCTCACGCGCTGGGGCAAGCGGTGATGGCTCCCGTGCTGGCGGATTTCCGCCGTTCAACGCCGGGCGGCAGTGTGGAATTGGTCACCACCCATTTCCATACGCTGGTGCAGGATTTGCTGCAGTATAAGATGGATTTTGCGCTGACCTTTGGTGAACAAGCGCCGGAAGAGTTGATTTCTGAATCATTGTACAAAGCCAATATGGTGGCCTTGTTACCGCTCGACAGCCCGATGGAAGGGCCGGTTTCACTGCAATGGTTAAGTGAAAATGATCTGCTGATGTTGCAACAACAAGACCCCCTTGGGCAGACTTTAAGCCGTGCCCTACGTGAAAAGGGATTATCACCGCGTTCACAGCTCTACATTAAAACCTATTCGGTGATCGCCGATGTGGTGCTGGCGGGGGGCGGTGTAGGCGTTGTTGACACCTTTACCGCGCGGCGTTATCAGCATCAGCTCAAAATTCTGCCGGTGGTGGAAGCCTTACCCTTTGAGGTGATTTTACTCAGCCGCAAAGATCAGCCAGCCTCACAAGCCGCGCAAAAGCTCCGGCAATTAATCAGAAAGACGCTGTGGGCGCTGGAAGGAGTGTGAAGTAATCTTCAATAATGTGCTGATACAACAGCACACTTTCTTCGAGGCGTATGACTGAGCAATATTCGTCGGTTTGGTGTGCCATTGAGGGTTCGCCCGGCCCGAGAATTAAACAAGGCGGATTGCCCAGCGCCGTCAGCAGCAGCGCGGCATCGGTGAAGTAGGGCACAATTCTTGCCTCGACCGGAATCTCATGCAGTGGCTGGCAACGTTCAAACACTTTTTGTACCCATGGATTTTGCCGCTCGGTGAGTACCGCAGGCAAGTCGACCAGCGTATTTATCATGACACTGTCACTGAGGTGGAGTTGTAGACGAGAGGTCAGCGGCCCGTGGTGCAGTGTCGGGTCGGTACGCATATCCACGTCAAAGCTGGCGCGGTCTGGCACCGAATTAATGTTCAATCCCCCCTGGAAGGTACCGACATTCAGCGTCGGTTTTTTCATTAATGGATGCGGCGGGCCAGGTTCAAAATGACGTATTTTTCCGATAGCGTCTGCCGCCAGATAAATCGCGTTAATGCCCAATTCCGGCATCGCCCCGTGGGCGGTTTTTCCTTGCGTCGCACAGCGTAGCCACAGTGCCCCTTTGTGACCGACCATCGGATAATTGGCGGTGGGTTCGCCGACGATCAAGGCACCGGGTTGTGGCAGTTGGAATTCCTGATCGTCAATCATCGCGCGTGCGCCGTCGCAACCGGTTTCTTCACCGCCGGTTAATATCAATACCACGCCAGAACCTTGAGCGATAATCTCAGCATGGTTGATGCAGGCGACAATAAAGGCGGCGATGGCTGCCTTCATGTCGCTGCTTCCCCGGCCATAAATCCGGCCATCGGCAATGTCACCTGCAAAGGGATCGCGCTGCCAGGGCGCCATGCCGAGCGGCACCGTGTCGAGATGACCGGTAAACGCCAGCGGTTTTCCTTGGGCCGAACCGGGGAGTGTCGCCAATAAATTGGTTCGGTTTTCGCCGAAATGATGCAGCGTCACGCTAAACCCGTTTTCACCCAGAAAATCGGCCAGCCAGCGCAAACAGGCTGTTTCATTTCCCGGTGGGTTGATAGTGTTGAAACCCAGCAGGGCGCGGGTCAGCGTGATCACGGCATCACTCATTATCGGCCTTTCCCTACTTTTTACAGGCGGCTTTTAGCGGCCACTGTTGGAAATCAAAAACGCGACGCGGGTTACCGATCAACAAGGTTTCAAGCTGTTCGCCGGTCACACCATGGCGACGCAACCGCGGCACGAAATGCTTGAGAATATAGCCATAACCATGACCGCCAAACTTGGTGAGCATGGTTTTCAGGAAGACATCTTGTGACAGTAAGATTTGGCGAATAAAACCGTCGTCGATCAGTTCGCGAATGGCTCGCGCATTGTCCTCATCCGACGGCGATTGCGCACTCTCATCGGCGTAAAAGTAAGACATACCAATCATGTCGTACTCCAAAAATACGCCGCGCTCAGCCAGCGTTCGCTGATAATGTTTATCGGCATAACTTGGGTTCATATGGCACAGCACCACATTGCGCAGTTGAACGCCTTCTTCCGCCAGAATATCTAACACTTTATGGCCGTAACGTTCCCAGCCCGGCAGGTGAATTTGCATCGGCACGCCGGTTTTGGCGCTGGCCCGGCCCGCTGCCCGTAGGGATTTCTCCTCATTGGGCGTAAACGCCGCCGACACGCCAATTTCACCAATCAAACCGGCTACCACTTCCGGTTTATCACTGAAACCGCCGACGTCATAAATGATCTGATCGGTCAGCGTTTCCAGCGAATGGGTTTTCACATAGTCTGGGTGCGACGGTTCAAGGTAGAAACCGGTGCCCATAATAATGTTCAAACCCGTCAGCCGAGAGATGCGTTGCAACGCTTTTGGGTCGCGACCAATGCCGATATTGGTCGGATCCACCACCGTTTCGCCGCCCAAAGCGCGGTATTTCATTAACTCTTCTACCGCCAGATCAACATCAAATAACTGACAGTTATCGCGGCTCATCAGCGGATTAAGCTGCAATTCGCCGAGGTTCTCGATTTTTACCGGCATCTCGGCAAGGTGTCTTTCACTGCAACAGCAGGGCGGTACCCATTTTCCTGAGGCATCGAGCAAAATATGCTCGTGCATCAGGGTGACGCCCAGTTGCTCAACCGGTAACGGCCCGAGTACCGTCATGGCAAAACCGCTTTCTGTGCCGAGGGGGAAAGGATCGGCATGTCTAAATAACGAACCGGTGAACCGCGATGAAGAGGTCATGGCGCTATCCTTTACTACTTCGAACCGGATTGAAAATGCGGGTGTTCAGCCAGATAGCCAGCAGAATAATTAACCCGGTGGCGATTTGGGTATAGAACGGCGACATGTGCGAGAGGATCAAACCGTTTTGGATCACCGCAATCGACAGCGCGCCCAGCAAGGTGCCGATAATGGTGCCAAAGCCGCCAAACAAGCTGGTGCTTCCCAAGACCACGGCAGCAATCACTTGTAATTCAAAGCCTTCGCCCTGATTGGAGGAACCACTGCCCAAGCGAGCGGTGATGATCATGCCCGCCAGTGCGGCGCTCATTCCACAAATGACATACACCCACAGCGTGATGGATTTGGTGTTGACCCCGGCACGACGTACGCCTTCGGCATTGGCACCAATGGCCGTTACATAGCGACCAAAACGCATGTGATTGAGCAAGACATGGCCGAAGAATAACGCCAGTACACCAATAACGGCGGGCAGCGGCAAGCCAACAACCCAGGCACGACCGAGCAACGCAAACGGGCTGCCGTCGGGGATGGGAATGGAATAACCTTGAGTGATCAACAGGGCAACACCGCGAATAACCGCCAGCGTGGCGAGCGTGACGATAAACGCCGGTATGCCTTCGTAGGCAATAAAGTAGCCGTTAATTGCTCCAATCAGTCCACCGAGCACCAAGCCACCGATCAGTACCACGGGCCACGGCAAACCCCAGTTATTCAAGGCGATAGCCGATAATGCACCGACCAGCGCCAGCGTTGAACCCACCGATAAATCGATGCCACCGGTAGTGATCACCAGCGTCATGGCGGCCGCGACGATCAGCAGCGGGGCGCTCTGGCGCAGGATATTCAGCCAGTTATAGCCGCTGAGGAAATTATCGGTGGCAAAGGAAAACACCACGCAACAGAAGATGAAAAACACCGCAATGCTGACCACGCCTGAATGGTTGTGCAGCATACGCCGGGTAACCGATTGCTTAATAAGTCGGGGACTGGACATGTTTATGATACTCATGGGCTTACCCTTTAAAGTCACAAAGCGACACTTAATGCACGGCGCTGCGCGCGGAGTGTGCCTCGAATTTCTCACCGACAATCAAATTCACGATGTCAGACAAGCTGGTTTCCGAAATTTGGCGGTCGGCCACGTTGGTCCCCTCGTACATCACCATAATGCGATCGCAAACAAGGAACAGATCTTGCAGACGATGAGTGATGAGGATGACGCTGACCCCACGGGCACTGACGCGGCGGATCAGTTCGAGCACCGCTTCCACTTCGGCGACGGCCAGGGCTGCGGTCGGTTCATCCATGATCAACACTTTGGGATTGAACGCCGCGGCGCGTGCAATGGCGATGGCCTGACGTTGGCCGCCAGATAAATTGCGTACCAGCAGACGGGTATCTGGGATAGAAATGCCTAAGCCTTGCAACATTTCACGCGCTTCTTCGTGCATCTTTTTCTCATCGAGAAAGGGGATACCGAGTACGCGGGTTTGCGGCTCACGGCCCATGAAAAGATTTCCGGCCACGTTAACCGTGTCGCACAACGACAGATCCTGATAGACCATTTCGATATGGCAACGGCGTGCATCGGAAGGGTTCGCGAAATTGACGTCCTGGCCGTCAATGCGCAAGGTTCCACCGGTCGGGACAACGGCACCGGCCAAAATTTTCGTCAGCGTGGATTTACCCGCGCCATTATCACCGACCAGACCGAGCACTTCGCCGGGGGCCAGACTCAGATTCACGCCGCGCAAAGAGCGGATCGAACCATAGGTTTTGGTGATATTTACCATCTCGACCCGGGGTGAACCAGATAAATTTCTGGACATCTCTTGAGACATAATTGCTCTCCAACTGGTGAGGGGCTTGCGGGTGCAGCGCATAAGGTTGCTGCTGCTGACATCACCGTGATTCTGGCCTCTTCCGGTTTCTCTTTCCTTGTAAACCGGTTTACCCAAAAGGCAAAAATAACGGCGATGTTTTTTCCCGCACCCGTAATGGTCAAAAAATATTCTGAGTGTGGAACTCTGTGTCGCCGAAATGAATGTAGCAGAATGTATGCCAGTTAATCCTGAGGGGGAAAGTGATCCAGTTCAAAAAATAAACACTGAGTATGTTAAATTCATTAATTATCAATGTGATGATTGGGTGACAAAAAGGCTAAAATTTTATTATTTGTGGAGGATTTCACAGGCTCAACGCGGATTTTGCAAAAAGTGCGGAATACGTGGGGGATTTCTCAGTGCACAAAAAAAGCGCAATTGCGCCTTTTTTGTGCACTGAAATAGACCATGACATTATTGTGCGGGTGGGGCGACGGAGTCGCGAGAGATCCACTCTACTGGAATGCGCGAAACCGAAGCCACATCAGGTTCATCATTGAATAATTTAATCAGCGTTTCCACCGCCACACGGCCTAATTCACGCGCCGATTGGCGAATGGTTGACAGGCGGGGCGTGATCAAATCGGAATAAATCGCGTCATCGAAACCGACCAACGACAAGGCGCCGGGCACGGAAAGCCCGCGTTGACGCATCCCGTCGAGCAGCCCTAATGCCAGATAATCACTGGCGGCAAAAATAGCGGTCGGCGGTTGCGGTAAAGCCAGTAATTGCTCCAGTGCGGCACGACCAAATGTCCGGCTGTAATCGCCGCACAACACGTACTCGGGTTCATAGGGTAAACCGGCGCTGAGCAAGGCCTGCCGAAACCCCTGATGGCGTTCGCGCACGCTCATCAATTCATCCGGCCCGCCGACAAAGGCAATACGTTGGTGTCCTGCAGCAATCAGCTTATTCGCCGCCAGCTCGCCGCCATGTACGTTGTCGGAAAAGACTTTTGGCACCATGCTGCCGGGCACATCTTCATCCAGTAACACCACGTGGCGCTGACCTTTGAGTTGCTCACGTAACTGGCCGTTATCCGGCCGGTTAGTGGTGAAGAGCAGGCCGTCAACTTGTCGCGTATCCAGCCAGCGAATGAACTGGCACTCTTTCTCCAGATTGTTGCGTGTCACGCACAGCACCAGACTGTATTTATGCTGTGAAGCGGCTTCTTCTGCGGCATCGGCCAATTCGGCAAAGAACGGGTTGGCGATATCAGGCAGCACTAAACCAATGGTTTCGCTTCCGCCCTTGCTCAATCGGCGAGCTAAGCTGTTGGCGCGTTAATCCAGGGCTTTAATCGCATCTTCGATTCGCGCCACGGTAGGTTGGGGCAGGACAATGCTTTTGTTGAGATACCGTGAGACGGTGGCTTTCGACAAGCCCGCACGTAGGGCGACGTCGGATAATACCACCCGCTTCTTAACCATACTCTTCATCCTTCAAATTGTGGCGGTGTTGGCTGCTCTTCGCAAGTTGCTCACAATGCCACGGATCAGCGTAAATTTATACTTGACAATTTTTCAGCGTCGTTTAATTGTAATTAACAGTTTACCCGCATCACCCGCTTTACCGAAAACCCTCCGTTTGGAACGGTGTGTTTCGTAATAAAAAATGACATTCTGACGTGTGCCTCCCGCCAACATTCTCTTGAATGTGCGTATTTTTACGCATTCATTCAAGTTCAGCCGAACAATGGTTTTTTCGAACGCTATTGTCCCCGGCATATTGCATTGTCATCACCAAATCTTGAGGATGTCATTATGTTGATCAACACCGGAAAGAAAAAAACACTTTCTAAATTTAACGCTTTGAAATTAAAAAAAGCGGCTTACACAGCTATCGCCACTCTCACTCTGTCTTTATTTAGCTACTCTGCTTTTTCAGCAGAGGCACCGACTTATGCATTGGTACAAATCAATCAGCAAGCGTTGTTCTTTAATTTAATGAATAAAGGCGCACAGGAAGAGGCGACGAAAACCGGTGCTAAATTGGTGATCTTCAATGCCAATGATAATCCTGTGGCACAAAATGATGCGATTGAAACCTATATTCAGCAAGGTGTGAAAGGTATCATGGTGGATGCGATTGATGTCAACGGAATTTTGCCTGCCATCAAAGAAGCACAGGCGGCGAATATTCCGGTGATCGCTATTGATGCCGTATTACCTGAAGGGCCGCAAAAGGCGCAGGTTGGCGTCGATAATATTAAAGGCGGAGCGTTGATTGGTAATTACTTTACCAAGTACGTCAAAGACAATATGTCAGGTAAAGCCAAGCTTGGTATTGTTGGCGCGCTGAATTCAGCTATCCAAAACCAGCGTCAAAAAGGCTTTGAAGATACGCTTAAAGGCCATGATGGGATCAAAGTGGTCGGCGTGGTAGATGGCCGTAATATTCAGGATGACGCCTTAACGGCGGCAGAAAACCTGATCACCGGTAACCCGGATATGACCGCTATCTACGCCACCGGTGAACCTGCCCTGTTGGGCGCCATTGCCGCCGTTGAGAACCAGGGCCGCCAGAAAGACATCAAAGTGTTTGGCTGGGATTTAACGGCTAAAGCGGTGAGCGG
>Ga0105858_1000641_pt1 | contig 13320 bp, 12 predicted proteins | sample OrgsoiDNA_201062_FD_89683 | JGI IMG/M metagenome (GOLD analysis project Ga0105858, IMG submission 89683) | Permafrost soil microbial communities from the Arctic, to analyse light accelerated degradation of dissolved organic matter (DOM) -... | ecosystem: Environmental > Terrestrial > Soil >...
AGTATTTAATGCGCAATCGTCTTCACTGATAAATCTTGGCAGTGAGTCAACAAGGTCAATGAAAGAATTCAGTGCGGCAACCACTTGCTTACGTTCGGCGTATGTCAATTCCGAAAACTTCATCTCAACATGACGAGTTTTTAAACCGGCATGGAAGCAAATAGTTTTCCTCATATGCGGCGGGCTTTGGTCAAATGCTTCCTGCGCTGCATTCTTACGAAAAGGAAACATTTCCTTAATACGCGAAATATGTTTAATTCCGATTTCTCTTTGTTTATCGCTTGCTAATAACATATAAACCTCAACTAAATAAGCGTTTAAAAAGCGGCTTTCTTTTCGCTGCAGTTGATACAGGTTCAAATCCAACCTGACGCGGCGCTGGGTTCCAACGCCCACCACTTGGTAACTCAATCCAACCGTGACCGAAGTGACGGGCCGGTGACTGCCGCTTTAGCAATGGTGCAATTGAAATGACCATATTTAGACCAACCCGTTTGTAGTGACGCTGGCTATTGCACCAACAGCAGAGGCCAAAGCTGGGGAAGCTTGCACCCTGCCCTGAATCAACACGCTGATCAGCGATAGATGACGAATACCGGCGTTAACACTTTCAAGTAATGAACGTTTGCATTGCTGTGTCTGACGTTCTTTAGATACCGCAGTTGCAGCAACGGAACCCACTGCTGCAGTAGCATGCAATGCATAATCGACCATGTTGCCGTCGGCAACCTCATTAACTGGCACTGCAGGCATGCAATTTAATTGAGCCAACAGACCATCAATAATCATCGCGTCTTCGGTCAAATCAGTAAGTGCCAAAAGCTCAACACATGACAGTTGATGCACTTGATCCGGATTAAGTTTGTTTCGAAGAGTTTGCGGATTGATTCCAAGCTGCGCGGCAAGCTTTGCCATGTTGTTCTTTAAGGCAAAGGCTGCACATGCGTCGTTGAAATGGTTTTGTTTGGAAACACGATAATCAAACATGTTCTACCCCAAAAATTCACTTAATGTGAATTAAGCGCCGATTACAATTTCAAAACGGGAATGGCCAAGATTCTTTTTAGCTTCCATTTCTTTGTAGCGGGCATAAAGAATCCTTATCGGGCCACCTGCGCGCTTTTTACCTTTCTTGATAGTGCGCGGTTCGATTGGAATGCGAGGGTTTTCGCCGGTTGTCTGGCGATAGACTGTGCGAACGGATACCCCTTCGAGAGTGGCGAATTCTTCTGGGTGCACCGTTGCACGCGGGATCTTGATTGTAATCAGGGTTGTCATAATGCATCATTCCCATTTAGTTAATTTAATGCCTTTAATGGTCAACGTTTGCCAACTTAAGCCATCAAAGATAACTCACTAATGAGGAAGATACTCAACAAAAGAGTATCAGTCAACATGGAAACTCACATATGAAGATACGCAATTACACTTTTGAGCCGCTCGATATATTAGATCGTGTATGTGAAGCATATGGGTTTAACCAAAAAATCCAGCTTGCTCATCACTTTGGTATCTCCTCAAGCTCCCTTTCTAATCGCTATACGCGCGGAACGCTTTCTTATGACTTTGCTGCTATCTGCTCCCTAGAGACAGGAATTAGTCTGAAATGGTTGCTTACTGGTGAGGGAGAAAAGACGACAGAACAACCCACCACCAGTAAAACGTCCGATTCACAAATTAAACTTGATAAGTTCACACTTAGTGATGGGCAACTCACACAAGAAGAATCAATGATCATAGATCGTCACTTTTTCAGTAAGCCTCACCTAATGGCTCAAATCATCACTTCTGAAGGCAAAACTTATTTTATTGAAAAAAAGACACCTCTATCTGACGGCACATGGCTAATTGATATTGATGATTCAGTAAGCATTAGGGATCTAGCACTACTACCAGCCCGAAAAGTACACGTTACCGGTGGAAAAATTCCATTTGAATGCGGAATTGACGAACTGACCCCACTAGGCAAAGTTGTAGGGATATATACAGAGGTTAACTGATGGCGATCAGAAAACAGGCTGATGGATGGTGGCTGTGCGAGCTTTATCCCAACGGTGCAAATGGCAAACGTATACGTAAGAAATTCGCTACCAAAGGGGAAGCAATCGCGTTTGAGCAGCACACCATTACCAAGCCATGGCAAGAGGATAAGATTGATAACCGCACTCTGATTGAGGTGCTGAAAATCTGGTACTACGCCCACGGCCTTACGCTCAAAGATGCAGACAGACGACTAGCCGTAATGACGCATGCCTCTGTATGCATGGGTGAACCCCTTGCAAGAGAATTCGATGCCAAGATGTTCTCCCGTTATCGAGAAAAAAGACTCTTAGGGGATTTTTCTCGCGGGAACAGAGTGAAGAAGGTCACCCCTCAAACTATCAATCTTGAACAAGCCTATTTTAGGGCTGTTTTTAATGAGCTTATTCGTCTGGAAGAATGGAAAGGTGAAAACCCGATCAAGAATGTACGCCCTTTCCGTACAGATGAGAGTGAAATGGCTTTTCTTACAAAAGAACAAATTGAACAGCTTTTGACGGAATGCGGCAGTGAAGGTAACAGCGATTTAGTATGCATAGTCAAATTATGCCTCTCAACGGGTGCACGCTGGTCAGAGGCTCAGGGATTACAGAGAAGTCAGGTAACAAAATATAAAGTTACGTACACCAAGACTAAAGGCCGCAAGAATCGAACCATTCCGATCAGCAAGGACCTTCACGACTCATTACCAGCAATAAAGAGCGGCAGGTTGTTTAAGGACTGCTACCGTGAATTTGGCTTCGCCCTGAAACGCACCGATATACAGTTGCCCGCTGGCCAGTTAACGCATGTCCTCCGCCACACATTCGCTTCTCACTTTATGATGAAAGGAGGGAACATTCTCGTTTTGCAGCGCGTTTTAGGCCACACCGATATCAAAATGACAATGCGTTATGCCCATTTTGCACCTGAACACCTTGAAGAAGCACTGAGGCTAAATCCGCTAGTTTAAGTGGCGATAAAATGGCGGTGCAAATGGTGCATACTGGCAATTAAAGGGCAAATGTGGCAAATCTTGTCAGTAGTCACTTTCTTCTTAAACCCGCATATACTCTACAAACTGGCTCTCAGCCTAGGTTTTCAGTCACATTTATTCTATTTCAGGAAAGTATGGCTTATAGCTAATTTGTACTGGCAACGAGCTGGTTAAGCTGACGCAGGCGGCAGCTTATGCTTAAGTGTGACGTCAGTCGCATAGCTTAATTTATTGCATTAAAGGAGCACGTCATGATGATCTACAACGTATTCGGCCGCCTGTTGGCTGTGAAGAAAACCGGGGATCAATGGCAGGTGCTGAATGTCACGTTACCGGAAAGAAAGTTCTCGCCGAATCATCAGGTAGTGATCCCTGACTTTATCGAAGAGCATGAGATCGCCACCTATCTGGGGGATATCCTTCATGAGGCCGCCACGGAGAAACACCCGGATGTACTAAAGGTGGAATAATTTCCTGCCCCTACCCAGTGAGTGCTCACTAACTTTCAAGCCCAATAGAAATGGGGAACGGTTATCACCAGAACGGCGTGACAACGTTGTTATTAGGCAAAAATAAGGTGGCATTGCAATGCGGAGCCGTTGAGTGCCCCGCGCAGGAAGATTATTTGGCGCTGACTTTTTTGCTGCGGATGCTGACTTCAGCCAGGACTTCTTTTTGTTTATTCTTATCTCCGATCACCTTATACCACCCTGCCAGCTTACGGAGATCAGGCAGCGTCGCTTTATCATCTGCATCATAAGCGGTTAATTTAATTCGGTAATCTTCGAAGATGGCGATACAACGGCGTGCCCAGTCTCCTTCGAGCTGAGAACCTGCCACCGCACGCGGTCGGCGTGGCAGACGCGGCCGTAAAGGCTTGCTGGCCTCAGGCGCTGACTCATCGACGTAGGCAAACTTAATCGATACCACCGTTCTGCCCTGCTTCACCGGCTCCCACACCACAGAAATGTCCGTATTGGCATTAATTCGGTTTATCGTAGGCTCCAGCAGCTTCTGGCGGAAGTCTCGGTAATCTTCATACTTACCTGCCAGCCCGGCCTTTTCACGCATCCAGTTGAGATCCAGCGTCACCTCAATGGCCTTTCCACTGCGCCGCCCGTACAAATTCTTGGCTTTGATCAGCCAGCCATAGAGACGGACGGAGAATGGCGTATCCAGTTTAGCGATGTTAGCAAAGTTAAGTTTGGTGAAAGATTCTTTTAATTCATAGAGATAAGGCGCCACATCCTGACCGAAACGTAACACTACCGCGCTGTGATCGTCGCTACTCACGTATTCAAGACGTGAGAACCACGAAAGCTGGACAGTACGAACCTTGCCGGTTTTGGTATCAGGCTTGTAGATGGTCACCGGCTTTTTCATCAGGCTTTCAGCGGCTTCGCGCAGCTGCCGGTGGCTGCTGGTTGGATTGACACCGTAGATCCGCTGATAATCCTGAGGGAAAAGTCGATAAAGGGTGTCGGGTTGAGGTTTCCTGCTGTCAATTTGAGCTAATGCCAAATTGAGTAACCGCATCTCATCCAGTGTGACGCTATACGCGCCTTCCAGGAGGTCGTTTCCCTGAACAACGGTCAGTTTGTTGAGTTCCATGTCGCAGGATCCATAGGTGGAATGTAGATAAATTATTCCACATATAAATTAGTGGCGTAAAGCAAAAAGATTCACTATTTAATAATTAAAAATCAAAGTCTTAAATTAACTCGCCAAAAGTTAGATCAGGAAAAAACTCCACATAACCTCTTTCAACAGAGTATTCGGGAAAGGATCCTCGCTGCCAGCAAGGTGTCATTGAACAGGAAAAACCTCCACATAACGCTGGCCTACCCCCTTCTCTAATTTAGCGGCACCCGCTGTGCTCCTCCTCATCCCTGTGACGTCTAAATTCAGGAAATCTTTCCACATAGAGAGATTACAACCTGAAGTCGGGGTTTCGTGATCAGGCTCGCAAATATTATTTGCACGATTATGTGTGCCCGAATCGTTGCGCGACGGCCGTTTTACAGAAAATATCTCCACATAGCAGCACCGTCTTGCAGGAAAAGTTTCCACATAAGGCTTCACTCATTGTTAACAGGTAATCTTTCCACATAAGAAGGAACCCCGGCAGATGACAGGTAATCTTTCCACATAAGCGTGTCTCAGGTCGCTAAATCTGAGGATCCGGCGATCAAATACGCTTACGAGCAGGAAAAATCTCCACGTTAAATCTTCGTAACCCGATCAGATAATCTTTCCACATATAAAAATGTGACAGCGTCACAAACAAGATAAGTGGATGATTTCGCCACAAATACGCACGTTCTCATGACACACCCGCACTGCGAGTCTTCATCAGGAAAAAGTTCCACATAAGCCTTGTAATCTGGATACAGGAAATCCTTCCACTTAACTCCTTCTTCAGGAGTGTTAAAATTTCGGGCATGCGCGGTGACGCTGTAACCTGAAATAACTCCACGCTGAATGGTCTCCCCTTCAATACAGGAAATCTTTCCACCTTTATGACTCAGCTAAGCGCGCCCTGCCTGATTACGGGAGCCTCTTACGCTGTTAATTAACGGAGGATCTGGTAGAGTTATGCAGGCCGTGCCGAGGTGAGCGTAACTTATCAACAGAAAATCCTTCCACGCAGATAAGCAACTGATCGCTCAGGAATTTATCCACAGGAAAAAGCTCTACATTGATCATGAAAAGGATCCACATTCAGCAGGAATGATCTCCACGCGTCGCAGGAAAAGACTCCACATAAATCATCGTAATCTCATGATTAATAAAGTAAAAAAACCCATCTAAAGAGAAAGATCTAAACTTAAAAAGAAACAAAAGAGTTATTGGATCTTGCGATCCTAAAGGAATAACAGCAGATCGGGGGAAGCAGCCGAAGTCTCGTCGCCAGCGAGAAAGTGTGTAAACAAGGCATGCCGGTCACGGTAGTCACCGGCATTGAAGCGCACAAGGACGTCTTAACCACGCTCATTATGAACTAACCAGCCTTCGATAAGCTCGGTCAGTACGTCTTTCATTTCACGATCCTGCAAGAAGCAGCTGGTTTTAAAGCGTTTATGCAGATCTTCATCAATATTGGTTTGCAACTTTTTAACACCGACAGGCGGTTTGCTCACGGCTTCCAGTGCGGTATTCAACTGACGATGTTGGCCTAATTTCATTTTCATTTCAGCAGCTCCGTGATCTCTTTCGTCATGATTTCAATCTCCCCTTTTGCATTCCCATCAGTGGTATCAAATACCGTTCCACCATCCATCATGGTCCGAACATAAACCTGACGTTGCGTTGTACCTGTGCGCAGAGCAGGAACTCCTGTATCGGCAATGGACGCTTTCAACACTTCAAGCATCTTGGCGGAAGCCACTTTCTTTGTAATAAGAAAGCGCGCAATCACAGGCTGCAGATTTTCACGAGCTTCGACAACGGCCAAAATGGCACCACACGCCGCGAAATCCAACGGAGAAGGCGTTACAGGGATGAGAACCAGGTCGCTGACCATCACGGCTGCCGCTGATATGGCGGAAATCGCTGCCGCGCCGTCAATCACCACATAGTCATACTCTTTCAGATGCTTTCTTACGGTATACACTTCTTTTTCTGAGGCCGCCTCTGTCAGATCGAACTGACATTTGCTTTCGTCGTACCAGTTGCTGATGCTTCCCTGTGGGTCAGTATCCACCATCACCACTTTGTGTCCTTGTCTTGCGAGACAGGTTGCAATGTTAATGGACGTTGTGGTTTTCCCTACCCCGCCCTTCCCGTTCAGGAAGGAAATAATTTTCGCTGCCATAACAACCTCTTGGTGATGAATCTTTGGATTATATGATTCAGTAATTTTTGCATCCTAAGATTACAAGATTTGGTGATTTTCTATACCCTAATATCTCAGGATTTTGTGATTATCGCATCCATAAATCTCATGATAAGTTGCTACTATAATATTAGCCTCTTAGGATTTCAATATCATTGGATTTAAGGATTTTGCAATCTCAGGATTCTGTAATCTTTTGCCACTCCGTTGTTCCTCATACGCCAACGAGAAGATGCAATGATTATGAGATTCAGTGATTTCATAATCACTGAATTCTGAGCTGCCATTTGGGGTTATATATCCTGTTGACACATCCAATGTGTGTAGGTGTTAGAGATTATAGGATTCAATGATTTCGAGATTCCAGGTGTGTAGGATTGTCACTTTAAGTTGTATAGGTGCGTAGCATCCAGGGATTCTATAATCTCCGAATACTATCCTTCTATTATCTCTGAATCCCGGAATACAGAGAGCATCAAAGAGTGGAGGGCTATGATTTTGGGATTTCATAATCCCGAGATTTCGTGAGGTTCGGATATTTGGATTGCTCTTCTCTATAACTTAATGGGATTTGGTGATTTTAGAATCCTATAATCTTGAAATCCCAGTGGAATCCTGTGATTCCAGGATTTATGCATGATGCAGTCCGTGGATATAACGCAGGAAAGGATTCTGGGATTTGATGATTATGGGCTATATCTCAATGAGTTAGGCCAATATATAGGTATGCAGCCAAAGGCAGGGGAGGGGGCATAGCATGAACAGTTTGTGATTATTAAATCCCCTGATTCTGTAATCCTTGTAAGGTTTCGCTCATGCGTTGTAAAAAGATATGTATATCTCAGGATTCCGAGATTTTTGAATTCTGTGGTGAGTATAACTGCTTGAATCCCGTAATCCAAGCATCTCACAATCTCACAATCCTGAAATCCGGCAATTTTATCGCAGTGGGATCCTGTTATTCTTACGCCAGTATCTTGTGTTAATCATTACCAGATCTAAGAATTATGGAATCCTATGATTCTTGAATCTCGAAATCTCAGGAGTGCGAATCCTAAGGGGTCCATCACTATAAGCATTCCTGGATGCAGACCTTATAGGCTGGTGAGATTTCAGGATTTCAGGATTTCAGGATTTATAGAGGAGACAAGAATTTTCCTCGCAAAACGCAGCTCTTAATGTCGTCTTAAGGCTTTGAGAATACGCTGAGGATAACTTTTTCTACAGAGCTCATCATGCGCACGAAATACGCTTCCCCTCAAATTCTCCTTCACTGGTTGGTTTTTTTTCTGGTGGTGGGTACCTACGCTTCTATGTTGCTAAAAGGCGCGGTGCCTAAAGGGACCCTTGGTCGTGAGTATTTTAATCTGGTCCATTACAGCCTGGGTTTTAGCGTACTGGTGCTGATGATTGTACGTTTACTCGTCAAAGCGATGTATGTCACGCCGGCTATCGCGCCACCCGAACCGCGTTGGCAGCATCTGGCGGCCCATGCTGCCCATGGCTTAATTTACCTGATGTTTATCAGCTTGCCGGTGCTGGGGGTGTTATCGATGTACTACAGCGGAAATCAGTGGTTATTATTTGGTATGAATATGCCGCAGAGCGTGGTGCCGGATATTGCCCTGCAAAAGCAGCTTAAGGGCTTGCATGAGCTTATTGCAAACACGGGATACTATCTGATTGGGCTGCATGCCGCGGCAGCGCTGTTTCATCACTATGTACTTCAGGACAATGCGCTGTTACGCATATTACCGGGCCATAAAAAGCGTGGTTCAGGCGGTCCGGCGTAGCAATAATTGTCGGGCCTGTTGGGCAACATGAAGAGGAATATCGGCACTTTCTCCATCTTCTAAAAACCAGGCTGACGAAAGGGAAGCCCAGGAGAATATCCATGCCAGCAGGCGCTGGCTGTCTAATGCAGCAGCTTCACAAACGAGCGCTACCTGCCTGTCCATCCGCTCATGACTTCCCACCGGACGCGGGCGAGGATTACAAAAGAGATTGGCGAAATCGAAGGTACGTTCTCCCTGATATCCTTTGGGATCGATTGCCAGCCAGCCCCTTACACCGCCATCAAGGATATTTTCATGATGCAGGTCGCCGTGCAGAACATGAATATCCTGTGGCGAATTAAACAACGCTCCGGCCACCCCCCAGGCATCCTTATAAATTTCCTGACGTTCAGCTGCCGCACGTTGTAAAGAAGAAAATGCCTCTGCGAGGCTTATCAATGCAGGCAAAGGAGTAGGGCGAGGTGTATGGAGTCGCGAGGCCACGCTGCAAAAAAGGGTGCTTACTTCATCGTCAAGACCCGCGTTAGCCATGTCCGTGAGCGACCTTTCACCTGTGATCCTTTCAAGCAACATCGCGTCACCTTTTTGAGCCAACACATGAGCAGCGCCATGACCTTGCCACCAGACCATGAGGGCGGCCCCGCGTTGCTCATTGAGCGTACGGGAAATTTTAATCATCGCTTGTTGCCCCTGACATACAACAGGTTGCAACAGGCTGGAAGGCGTGACCCAGTAGGATCCCTGTGGGGTCGCGTTCCATTGTATGAGACATTGTTTGAGTTGTATTTCCAGCGGTTCCGGGTTCATCACTGCCTATTTTTATCTGAGAGGGTGACAAAGGAGAGAGCGGCCTGTCCGACCTCACAAAAATAATGGGAACTATGGTCAATCTGTGCGCAATGGCCTGGCTAAACTTCAATAATGCAACAGTGTTTGTTATATTATTGCCTATTGACGTTCATCGTTCTGGCATTTTTCACCGCCAGCTTACCCTAAGAACTTCGTCTCTCAGGACAATGACATGTTAGATTTTCGCTTTCCGACAGCAATGCAGATGGTACTTAGCGTCGCCGTAGCCGAAAAGGTGGGTATACGCTCTACCAGCGCGGTTCTTGCCGCCAGTCTGGAAGCTAATCCCAGCTTTATCCGTAAGCTGATGGTCCCCTTGACGCGAAACGGTATTATTGTTTCCACGCTGGGCCGCACTGGCTCTATTCACCTCGGTCGTCCGGCCAATGAAATCACTTTGCGTGATATTTACACCGCCGTGATTGACGACAAGCGTATTTGGGCAGCGCGACCAGAAGTGCCGGCCCGTTGTTTGGTGAGTGCTAACGCCTGCTGGTATTTCAAATCGGTAGTGAGTGAAGCGGAAGAGGCGTCGCTGGAAGTGTTGGCGCGCCACACGGTGGCGGATGCACTGGCACAGTTTGAGTGCAACGATAAGCGCATCTGTAGCAATGAACCGCAGGACGCAACGGCGGATAAATAATTCTCTGTTTTCCTGCAGGTAAAAAAAAGGTCGGGTATAAAACCCCGACCTTTTTGCTTTCTGGAGACGTCAGACAGTCACTGTTTCAGCACGTGCTTTGCGTGTTACCAGACGACGCAGCGCCACATAAAACACCGGTGTCAGGAACAGCCCAAACAGCGTTACACCTAACATGCCAGAGAACACGGTGATGCCCGTAACACCGCGTACTTCTGCACCGGCACCGTGCCCTAAAATCAGCGGGATGGTCCCGGCGATAAAGGCAATTGAGGTCATCACGATAGGCCGCAGACGCAGGCGACAGGCTTCCAACGCTGCTTCAACAATGCCTTTGCCCTGCATCTCCAGCTCGCGGGCGAACTCGACAATCAGGATGGCATTCTTACAGGCTAGCCCCATCAGCACCACTAACCCGACCTGCACGAAGACGTTATTGTCCCCACCGGTCAGCCATACGCCAAACAGCGCGGAGAGCATGGTCATGGGCACAATCAGGATCACTGCCAGCGGCAACGTCCAGCTCTCATACAGCGCGGCCAACACCAGGAAGGCCAGCAAGATAGCCACCGGGAAGACAATTAGCGCTGCATGTCCCTGAGTCGATTGCTGATAACTCAGGTCCGTCCACTGAATATTCATGCCGTTGGGCAGTAGTTTCTGTGCCAGACCGGCGACTTCAGTCATCGCTTCAGTTGATGAGAGCACACGCGGATCGGCATCGCCGATAATATCCGCCGCCGGATAACCGTTGTAGCGGATAACTGGGTCCGGCCCGTAGGTGGTGGTGATGTTGACCATGCTGCCGATCGGTACCATTTCACCTTTGTCATTACGGGTACGCAGGTTGGCGATGTCCTCGACGCTCTGACGGTAAGGCCCGTCAGCCTGCGCCATCACTTTCCAGGTGCGGCCATAGCGGTTGAAGTCATTGATGTAAGACGAACCGAGATAGGTCTGCAGCGTGCTGAACAGTTCGTCCAGCGACACACCCTGTGCTTTGGCTTTATCGCGATCAATTTTCGCGTCCAGCTGCGGTACGTTGGCCTGATAAGAGGATATCGGGAAACCCATTCCCGGCGTCTGCATAATGGCGCCCGACATCGTGTTAATGGCGGTTTGCAATGCACCGTAACCGAGCCCTGCGCGGTCTTGAATATAGAGCGAATAGCCCGAACCCTGACCTAACCCGAGGATCGGCGGCGGCATAATCGAGAACGCAAAGCCTTCCTGCAGCTGCGAAATCTTGGCGTTGATTTCCGCATTGATGGCTGCTGCGGTGCGGGTTCGTTCACTGAGCGGTTTCAGCGCGAAAAACACCGTGCCGGTATTTGGCGTATTGGTGAACTGCAACGCATTCAGGCCGGGGAAGGCGATGGCATCGCTGACGCCATCAACGCCAAGACCAATGGCGCTCATTTTGCGGATCATGGCATCGGTGCGTTCAAGCGATGCCCCTTCTGGCATCTTCACGCCACCAATCAGATAGAGTTTATCCTGCGTAGGAATGAAACCGCCCGGTACCGCTTTAAACATAAAGGCGGCGGCGCACAGCAACAGAACGTAGACCATAAATACGGCGCCACGGCGGCTCAACGCCCGGGAAACCGCATGCTGATAACGTTCGGAACTCTTATTGAAGAAGCGGTTGAACGGACGGAACAGCCAGCCGAACAGCCTGTCGATAATGCGTGTCGGGATATCTTTCTTCGCACCGTGGGGTTTGAGCAACAATGCCGCCAGGGCCGGGGAGAGCGTCAGTGAGTTAATGGCCGAGATCACGGTAGAAATGGCAATCGTCACCGCAAACTGCTTATAGAACTGGCCGGTCACCCCTGACAGGAAGGCCATCGGCACGAACACGGCGCACAGCACCAGCGCGATGGCGATAATCGGTCCCGAGACTTCCCGCATAGCCTGATGCGCCGCAGCCAGCGGGGTCAGCCCTTCCTCAATATTTCGCTCGACGTTCTCCACCACGACAATGGCATCATCCACCACGATCCCTATCGCCAGCACCAGTCCAAACAGGCTCAACGTATTGAGCGAGAAGCCGAGCAGATAGAGTACGCTGAATGTTCCGACAATCGAAATCGGCACGGCCAGCAGGGGGATGATTGACGCACGCCAGGTTTGCAGGAACAGAATAACCACCAGCACGACTAGCAGCACGGCTTCGAGCAGGGTATGCACTACCGCGCTAATAGAATCACGCACAAACACCGTCGGATCATAAGGCGCTTTCCACGTCATGCCGTCCGGGAACCGGGTCGCCAGTTCCGTCATTTTGGCACGCACGGCGTCTGATAGATCAATGGCATTGGAACCAGGCGCCTGGAAGATACCAATTCCGACGGCGTCTTTATTATTGAGCTGAGAACGCAGCGCGTAGCTGCCTGAACCCATTTCGATGCGTGCCACGTCGCGTAAACGCACAATGGTGCCGTCATCACTGGTTTTCAGAATGATATTGCCGAACTCCTCCTCATTTTGCAGGCGGCCCTGCGCGTTTATCGAAAGCAGATAGTCACTTTTAGTCGGCATCGGTTCCGCGCCGAGTTGACCGGCAGAAACCTGCACGTTCTGCTCTCGCATGGCGGCGACCACGTCCGAGGCGGTCAGACCACGGGAAGCGACTTTGTTGGGGTCCAGCCAGACGCGCATGGCGTATTCACCGGCACCGAAAATCTGTACCTGTCCGACGCCCGGCAGACGCGCCAGTTCATCTTTGACTTTCAGCGTGGCGTAGTTGCTCAGATAGAGTGAGTCATACTTGCCGGAAGGGGAAACCAGATGCACCACCAGTGTCAGAGTAGGGGACTGCTTCTGCGTGGTGATCCCTTGCCGTATGACATCTTCCGGCAGCCTTGCCTGCGCCTGTGACACGCGGTTTTGCACCTGAACCTGCGCCTGATCCGGATCCGTACCTGGACGGAAAGTCACGGTGGTCACCAGCACGCCGTCGGAACCCGCAACGGATTTCATGTACATCATGTTTTCGACGCCGTTGATCGACTCTTCAAGCGGCGTGGCCACGGTTTCAGCGATCACTTTCGGGTTGGCACCCGGATAGACGGCGCGCACCTGCACGCTCGGCGGAACCACGTTCGGATATTCACTGACCGGCAGCAGCGGAATAGAGATCACGCCACCAACGAAAATCAGTATCGACAGCACCGCCGCA
>Ga0105858_1000647_pt1 | contig 13269 bp, 13 predicted proteins | sample OrgsoiDNA_201062_FD_89683 | JGI IMG/M metagenome (GOLD analysis project Ga0105858, IMG submission 89683) | Permafrost soil microbial communities from the Arctic, to analyse light accelerated degradation of dissolved organic matter (DOM) -... | ecosystem: Environmental > Terrestrial > Soil >...
AACGAAAATGTACGTGGCGGAGATATTTTCATTATCCAGTCCACCTGCGCGCCTACTAACGACAACCTGATGGAACTGGTCGTGATGGTTGATGCCTTACGCCGCGCTTCCGCCGGTCGTATCACCGCTGTCATCCCTTATTTCGGTTATGCACGTCAGGATCGCCGGGTTCGTTCAGCCCGTGTGCCAATCACCGCCAAAGTGGTTGCCGATTTCCTTTCCAGCGTCGGTGTTGACCGCGTTCTTACCGTAGATTTACACGCCGAACAGATCCAGGGCTTCTTCGACGTACCGGTTGATAACGTGTTCGGCAGCCCCATTCTGCTGGAAGACATGCTGCAACAAAATCTGGAAAACCCGATTGTGGTTTCTCCAGACATCGGCGGTGTTGTTCGCGCCCGTGCTGTTGCAAAACTGCTTAACGACACCGACATGGCTATTATCGACAAACGTCGCCCACGCGCTAACGTTTCTCAGGTAATGCACATTATTGGTGATGTGGCAGGCCGCGACTGTGTACTGGTTGACGACATGATCGACACCGGTGGTACATTGTGCAAAGCCGCAGAAGCGTTGAAAGAGCGCGGTGCTAAACGTGTCTTCGCTTACGCGACCCACCCAATCTTCTCGGGCAATGCCGTAGAGAACATCAAAAACTCTGTGATTGATGAAGTGATTGTGTGTGACACCATTCCGCTGTCTCCAGAAATCCGCGCACTGAAAAAAGTTCGCACCCTGACATTGTCAGGCATGTTGGCTGAAGCGATTCGCCGCATCAGCAATGAAGAGTCTATCTCTGCGATGTTCGAGCACTAATTCACTCCCCTTCTGCATGCAGAAGGGTTTTGGATAAACGTCGGACATTAAAAAACCCGTTATTGTGCAAACAATAACGGGTTTTCTCTTTATAAATCAGAAGCGAATCAATACCGGCATCGATTCAGGAATGGCGATGATTCTTGCGGCAGCGCGCATCGTAGTGGCGAACCCAAAAATAACGGTCAGCAACACGTTCACGGCCCCCCATTCTCGCCCCGGCAAGCCATAAAATAGCGCCGATGAAAATACTGGCTACCGCGCCGTGCGCAAGAAATTGCGGTAAGTTAAGAGAAGGTATCTGATTCAGAATGGAGTATCCAACCCCGGCGACCATAGTGACCAGACCAAGCCCCATCAGCACGTTACCTACTACTGTTGCGGTTTTACGTTTCATTTGTCACCTCCAGTAATCCATCAATTAAACAGGTCTGCTTTTCTGTTTTTCCTGAATAAAGTGTAGTCTTCGCTACGTAATTACTTTGCGGTTGCGATCACAGACATGGAACAAAGCATGACAAATCTTTACGTTTTCCGAACGATTCAATTCAATAAGTGAATAGTTATCATCCAGTATTATTAACCTTTCAAATCAATACCCCCTTTATTCTCCTCCGAAGGTTTGGCACCCGTCCGTTGCACAGGTAAACTGTCATCCTGATCTTTAATCTCATGAAGAAGCGAAACCAACGTGAGCAGCATTAAATTAATTGTGGGTCTGGCCAATCCGGGCGCTGAATACGCCCAAACGCGTCACAACGCGGGGGCCTGGTATGTTGACCAATTGGCCCGTATGCATAACCAGCAGTTGAAAGAAGAAAGTAAGTTTTATGGCTACACCGCCCGGCTTTCGCTGTCTGGTCACGATGTCCGTCTGTTAGTACCGACCACGTTTATGAATCTCAGTGGCAAAGCCGTACTGGCGATGGCTAACTTTTATCGCGTAGAGCCGGATGAAATTCTGGTCGCGCACGACGAGCTTGATATCCCGCCGGGTGTGGCAAAAATGAAATTGGGTGGCGGCAATGGCGGTCACAACGGTTTGAAAGATATTCAGAGCAAATTGGGTAACAACCCGAACTTTTATCGTCTACGCATTGGTATCGGTCATCCAGGAGATAAAAGCAAGGTCGTGGGGTTTGTGCTTGGTAAACCACCGGCCAGTGAACAAAAACTGATTGATGAGGCGATAGATGAGTCACTACGCTGCACCGAGATGCTGATGAAAGAGGGTTTAGAAAAGACGATTCAACGTCTTCACAGTTTTAAAGCGCAGGCGTAACAGACGACTCGGTTTTGCAGAAAAAAGAGACGCATTGACTGCGCCTCTTCTATTTCAATTGATCCCAATGGTTTCCAATGCAGTCGTTGACACTGAAGCCTATCTGCCGCTACATAATATTAAGCGTTATTTCATATACTCCATAAACGGGACTGACTGACAACAACTTGTGTTAATAATCGGTGATCATGATATTTCTGTGCAAGCAATCCTTTGATTTCAAACTCTGGGTTTGTACTTATGATTTCATAAAGCCCATAGTTTGGATCAAAGAAATAACATTTCTCCTCGGTGACTCTTATTGCAGCTACTGCGTGTTGCGGCCTGACTCCCTGTGAATTAAAAGAAAGTGACATCATGACGCCTTGTTTGGCGGGAGAGGCAATAGGATAACGGTCTAGGCCGGTAATATTATTATTGGAAAGCTCGGCATATTTATAATGCAAACCGGATTGACCGCTACTCTTCTCAAGCTCTCTTTGCTTGTAGTCATTATACTTTGATACGAATTCTATATAACCTTCCGGGCGGCCTATTTTCGGACTATATGTCAGCCGATTTTGCTCATAAGAGCTATGTTTCTTTTTTGCACGCTCCATCAGGTTCAGCAGTTGCGCTTTGTCTTTTACATCCACAAAAAAAGCACCCTTCACATAACCATGTTTATTTTTATTTAAAACATCACCCAACCACTTGAGACAAAAACCAACGCAATATCCGTCGGAATAATCTTTCAGGAGGAATTTCTCATATCTTTTTTCAATATCAATAGCTAATTTAATCATTTTCTTCTATATCATTAATTAATTTAAAAATATCCACTTATTATATTAACAACCCATCACACATAAGTAACATTAACCAATTGACAAAAGCGGGCGCTTATAAGTTCAGGGTGGATAATATAATGCGATGCAAATAAATCATGGGGGATCTTTATTTAAAAGAAAATAATTTATTATAAATAAAAATGCCGCTTTTAAGCGGCACCTTTTTACACTTTAGAATGTATCTTCTGCGATATAATACTGAGGGTCATCCAACTCATGACTGCAAAACGGCCCGGCTCTCTTTAACAGACCTACACAGTCATCGCTTAAATGCCGCAGGCGAATCGTTTTCCCAGCGTCCAGATAACGCGCAGTCAGTTTATCAATCGCTTCCACACCGCTTGAGTCCATCACTCGCGTCCCGGCGAAATCTAACACGACATGTTGCGGATCGTTTTTCGGTTCGAACAATTCAGCAAAACTCGCGGACGAGCCAAAGAACAGCGGCCCTTCAAGTTGATAGACCGCTAATTCGCCCTGAATTTTGCGATCGCGAATGCGAATTCTCGCCTGCTGCCACGCAAACACCAGTGCAGAAATAATCACCCCGCTTATCACCGCAATGGCCAGATCAGTGAAAATCGTGATCACGGTGACAATCACCATCACTAAGGCGTCCGCTTTTGGCATCCGGCGTAAACGACGTAATGAACTCCATTCAAAGGTGTTATAGCACACCACCAGCATGATCCCCGCCAGCGCCGCTACCGGCAATAAACCGATATACCCTGACAGGCTGATCACGAACAGAATCAACAATAATGCGCCGACAATGCCCGATATTCGTCCACGCCCACCCGAGGTGAAATTGATGATCGACTGTCCAATCATCGCGCATCCGGCAAAACAACCAAACAGCCCGCAAATCGTATTCCCTGCGCCCTGTGCAATACTTTCGCGGTTACCGTTGCCCTTCTTACTGCCCATCTCATCCAGCACCGTCATGGTGAGCAAAGACTCAATCAGCCCAACTAAAGCAATAACCACGGCATACGGCAGAACCACTTTCAGCATATCGAGGGTAAAAGGGGCTACCGGCAAACTGAAATGCGGTAAGGCACCGGAAATGTCGGCCAAATCCCCCACCCGCAGGGTATGAAGATTAAAACCAATTGCCACGGCAGATACCACAATCAGCGCCGCCAAAGACGACGGAATAATGCGCGTCAATTTAGGGAACAGCACCACAACCAAAACCGCCAGCAACACCAGCCCATACATCAATGGCCCCTGCCCGGCAATCATATGTAACTGCGCCAACATAATGACAATCGCCAGTCCATTAACGAAGCCATGGATCGCTGGCAACGGCACCAGCCGGATGAATTTACCCAAGCGGAACACCCCTATCAGAATCTGAATAATGCCGGCAAAAATCGTTGCCCATAGCACGTAACCCATTCCATGCTGTGCTGCCAGACTCATCAACACCACCACGATAGAACCGGCCGCACCGGAGACCATCCCCGGTTTGCCGCCAAACAGCGCAGTGACTAAACCGATAATAAAGGCGGTGTGTAAACCGACAATCGGCGAAAGTCCCGCCACCAGCGAAAATCCAACGGCTTCTGGGATCATTGAAACGGCAACAACAAATCCTGCCAACACGTCATTTTTGACGTCAGAGATCCTGATGTTTTTCAGGTTAAACATGAAGTTATTCACTTTTTATCGAGAGAAATCATTTCCTGAAGACAGGAAAAAACGTGCCGCAGAAAGCCTTACACCTAGGTAAAGCGCAGCAAAATACGGTGAAAACCGTTGAGGTGGGTAAAACTCAAGGTGGAGTAGGCAAGAAAACCCTCTGTTTCGTTTCCGAACGGTTAAAATATTGTGAACAGTATCCAAAATCATCTCAGCGCTGGCAAGAATTTTAACCCAGTCCACGTCGAGTCTGCGTGAAGGATGCCGGAGATCGGCATTCTGTGTATAATAAGCGCCATTATGGTCATTACATCGCGCAATTAAGGTTAATTGCTTGATAATTAAGATATTAAGGTGATAACAACATGGGATTCAAATGCGGTATCGTGGGCCTGCCGAACGTCGGTAAATCTACATTATTCAACGCGCTGACTAAAGCGGGCATCGAAGCGGCTAACTTCCCGTTCTGTACCATCGAACCTAACACTGGCGTCGTGCCAATGCCTGATTCACGTCTCGACCAACTGGCTGAGATCGTCAAACCACAGCGCATCCTGCCGACGACCATGGAATTCGTTGATATCGCCGGTCTGGTAAAAGGCGCTTCCAAAGGTGAAGGCCTGGGCAACCAGTTCCTGACTAACATCCGTGAAACCGAAGCTATCGGTCACGTGGTGCGTTGTTTTGAAAACGACAATATTATTCACGTTAATAATAAAGTGGATCCGGCTGACGACATTGACGTCATTAATACCGAGCTGGCACTGTCTGACCTCGACACCTGCGAACGCGCTATTCACCGCGTCCAAAAAAGAGCCAAAGGCGGTGATAAAGACGCGAAAGCCGAACTGGCTGCGCTGGAAAAATGTCTGCCACAACTTTCTGAAGCCGGCATGCTGCGCGCGCTGGACTTGACCGACGAAGACAAAGCGGCCATCCGTTACCTGAGCTTCTTGACGCTGAAACCAACGATGTATATCGCCAACGTTAACGAAGACGGTTTTGAAAATAACCCGTACCTCGATATCGTGCGTAAAATCGCCGAAGCCGAAGGTTCTGTGGTCGTTGCCGTCTGCGCCGCGGTTGAATCTGACATCGCTGAACTCGACGATGCAGACCGCGAAGAATTCATGGCTGAGCTGGGTCTGGAAGAGCCGGGACTGAATCGCGTGATCCGCGCCGGTTACGAACTGCTAAACCTGCAAACCTACTTCACCGCTGGCGTGAAAGAAGTTCGCGCATGGACTATCCCAGTCGGTGCAACCGCGCCACAGGCTGCTGGTAAAATCCACACCGACTTCGAAAAAGGTTTTATTCGCGCTCAAACCATCGCGTTTGACGACTTCATCACTTACAAAGGTGAACAAGGCGCGAAAGAAGCCGGTAAAATGCGTTCAGAAGGCAAAGAGTACATCGTTAAAGATGGCGATGTGATGAACTTCTTATTCAACGTCTAAATAGCTTCTGATGTCTCATGAGGTTTTATTGAATCTCATGGGGGCTGACAAGTACCATAAAATCCACGCACTTGCGTGGATTTTTTTTGCCAGCGACATAAGTCAAGGCACGGTTTTTGGGGCCATAGGCGCCATCAGTATGGTGATTTTCACACTCGGGATTGAGCTAGCACAGGTTGCTTACGTCGAAGGCGGCGCGGGGATCTTTAATCTGTTAAGGGATCTGTCGTGGATGTTTTTGGTAAGAGGTTTTCATGCGAAGCCGTCAGAGGGGTTGTGATTCCAAATCAGGGATAACGGATATCAATCAGACAGCGTTAAACTCTTGTTGATCCCTTCTACAACAATAAGCAGGTTCAACTCTCTTAAGACGGAAGACATGAGGAATATTTCCCTCATGCCTTCAATTTTGATCAATCGATCAATCGATCAATCGATTAATCATTTAGGTTGGCAATAGTTTGGCATAGTATCAGAACTAGATTTTGATGTGGTATAACCATGCTTGTCATAGCATGTTGAATATTGCTTACAAGTATTACCTTGCCAGCCATAAGTGATCTCACAATGATCACCACCACCAATAACTTTATTTGCTTCTTCTAATTGTAACTTTTTCATTGTTAATTCCTTTTAAATTAATTTATTGACTTCATTATATGCAGGCAGCAATTAAAATTACTGCTGAATTTAAGGTGAGTCAGGTTTTTAGATTTTCATTACCTTCTTTACTTAGAAGCTAAACCAGGTTCTTACCCAGCTCCAAGATATTAATTAATACAAAAGTAAACATCAACACATTTTCATTTAATTTCACAAATAAAAAATCAAGAAATACATCAGGCGTCATTCATCATTGCGATATTAATCACAATAAATAACACATTAATAAATATATACTTTCGATATATTAGGCGGTCAAACCCCCATCTATAATAATATTTTGACCGGTAATGTAACTGCTAGCATCACTTAATAAGAAATCGGCAACCTGCGCTATTTCGGCTGGTTGACCAAACCGCCGAAGTGGAATATTTGATCTCAATGTTTTACGTTCACCGGCCGAAAGCTTTTGCACCATTTCAGTTTCAATGACCCCTGGAAGTAAGCAGTTCACACGGATGCCAAAGCGCGCAACTTCGAGAGCAAGCGAACGGGTGATACCGGTCATCGCTGCCTTGGTCGCACTATAGGCAACCTGACCGACATTTCCTTTTACGGCTGAAATGGAAGACATTAGAATAATAGTCCCTCTACCCTGAGTCATCATCGCGGGCAAAATATATTGATTCCAGTTAAATATGGCATTCAAGTTGGTATTAACAACCAACGCCCAGTCTTCTGGTGTTTGATGAATATGTAAGGAATCACGGGTAATACCGGCGTTATGAATTATTCCAAAAGGAGCGCCCCGATCAGCCAATAGCTGCACAGCAAGTTGATTAACACTCTCTCCTGATGTTCCGTCACAGCAAAAACCTTCAACTTTACCCGGTTGATTCAAACAGTCTCTTTCCAAAGTCTCAGCCTGTTCTTTTTCATGTTTCCAGGTAAATACAATATTGTAGGTTTGTGCCAAATGACGAACCAATGCCTCTCCGATCCCCCGACTGCCACCGGTTACCAGGAGCCATTCCTTTATTTCTTTCATTTTAATTTCTCTGATTTTCCAAAATCTGACACATTTCACCCAAGGTCATATGGGGATTATCAATAAATGAGTCAGCACTGAGCATGACATTAAACTCACGTTTCACCAGTACCATTAACTCAACATAATCCAGACTATCAAGTTTCAGATTTTTAATGGGTAAATCAGGGGAAAGTACCTCTGGTTCGAGATCCTTAGCATCACATAACATTTCGCAAACTGTGTCGTAGACATTTACTTTAATGAGTTCATTCATTTGAAGAATCCTTTGAGTTAAAAATAATGAATTACCAGGCTTTTAGCGTGATGGTAGTGGTGATCCGTCTGCCTGAACCATATTCCCCCTCAGCCGCCATTCGGATTATGTATCCTTGCTTGCTGTCTCCCAAGATGAGGGGCGGGAGAAAACCATAAAGAAGCGGACCCGCTGGCAGCGTTTCGCCGCAAAGCGTCAACAGCTCGGAGCCAAAATGCACTTCATGATGTGTCTGGACTATCGGGATACACTGGAATACGTCTGCCAGTGAGCTAACCTGTAATCCAGGCATGACCTTTTTGAGATAATCAACCGTGTCTGAGGCATGTACGATCCGCTGAAACAGGAGTGCATCTAAAAATACCCATAAGGCCCTTTTTTGCTGCGCGCCCGGAAGTAACCGGTACCACGCCAGAATCTGTTCTTCTGAAATCTGCTGATTTAAGACAGCATGCTCGGTCAGAGGAAGTTTTGCTGGTGCCAGCCTGCCACTAAAGCAAACCTGCTCTGTTGCCACTTCGCTCAACTGACCACTAACGTGAGCCATCTGTGAATGTAACCCGAGCGTGATGCGGCATCGTGTTCTGCATTTTACGGGCTGGCGAAGTCTTGCCACGAAGTGATAGTCACCCGCATATTGAGAGGCAACGGACTCGCTTAATACGTTTTTCAGATCGAGTAACGCCCGCATCCCATGTACGGTGAGCGCACTCATTCCCATACTCAGCGCCTTGTCGAGATCAAAATGTATAGGATTGAAATCGCCAGAGAAATTAGCCCAGGTCAGCGCATCCTGCTCATCATAAATAAACTCCATTATATCCCCCGGCTGATGACCAAAGCCGCATTGGCACCACCAAAACCAAAGCTCAGGTTAAGGGTATTATGCAAAACGGCTGGCCGGTGCCCCTCGCGGATGAAATCTAGATCACAGGCAGGATCGACATTTTTCAGGTGGCATGTTGCAGGCATAATCTGGTGGTGCAGCGCCTGCAAGCACACAATGCTCTCAAAACTTCCGGCTGCCGCAATTAGATGCCCGCTGTAACCCTTGGTGCTGGAAATCGGGATGCGATAAGCCTGTTCACCAAAGGCCTGTTTGATGGACTCAGCCTCATTACGATCGTTGAGCTGGGTCGATGTGCCATGCGCATTGATATAGTCGATTTCATGCACGCCCAGACCCGCTTGGGCCAGTGCCGCTTGAATCGTTGCGACCCGCGCGATTTTGTCTTCTGCCGGGGCGGTAAAATCGACGGCATCAGAGAAATTACCATAGCCCGTGATTTCCCCTAAAATTGTCGCGCCCCGCGCTAAAGCCGTGTCCCGCTCCTCTAGGCACACCACCGCAGCACCTTCGGACAGAACAAATCCGTTACGGTCGAGGCTGAAAGGACAACTGGCCTTGGTGATATCCTGTTCTTCCCGGGTCAGCGCGTTCAGGATATCGATATTCCAAACGGAGGTATTGTGAAGCAGCGACTCTGCGCCACCTGCCAACATCATAGTCGCACGTCCCGAGCGGATGATTTCAAACGCATCGCCAATCGCCATTGTGCCCGTTGCACAGGCGGCGATAGGCGTATTTTGATAGCCACGCAATGACCAGAACTGACTGCATGCGGCTGTCGCGATACTGGGCATTGAGAAGAAACATCCAAACGTCGAACCCAGCCCGCTGCTCTGGTATTTATCGTGATTAATGACCGTTTCATCAATCCCACCCCAGCCCGTGCCAATAATGGCACCGCTCGTCAGGGGAGAATGGAATGAGGATAATGGCTGGGAACCAAAAGCCATCAGCATCGCTTCATTTGCAGCGCTCATTGCTAAATGGGCAAAACGCGGTAAGCGGCGACGGATCCCAGCGGGCAGAAACTTGAGATCCAGTGCTTCGTCAATCACGCCAAAAAAGCCGGATTTAATACCGCCATCTTTTTTGTCAAAATGGCGATACCCCAACTGGTAAGCCATTATAGCTTCCCAGCTTTGCGCCGCATGGATTCCCAATGGTGTTCTTGCGCCATAACCCGTGACGACCACCCGTTTAGCTTGAAGTCTATTTTTTGTCATTACTATCCTTCCCTAGATTTTTTGTGATACGGATTTCTCCATTCGCGACTCAGGGATCACTTCTCCGCCGAGCGCTAGCCATAACTGTAATGTGGTACTGAGATAGCCAGACTGAATATCCGCAAGCTGATTCTCCGTGCTTAGCATGGCATTCTGCGCGTCTAACCATGTCTGCAGCGAAACGGCCCCCGCCAGATATTGGCTTTTTGCTAACACCAACCGTTGTTGACTGAGTCGCAGCGATGCCAGCGTATTGGTTCGCTGCATCTGATAAACCTCCCTCTGTGAAAGGGCTTTTTCGACATCCGCCAGCGCGCTATAGACTTTGCTGCGAAACGTAGCCGCAGCCTGCTGAACATCCAGGTTTGAGCGTTCAACGGTGAGTTGTACTGTGTTCCACTGAATAAAAGGCAGGGCCACGGTGCTGCTGAGCGTTCGAACTGGATTTGAGAACCATTCGCTGAACACTGCACTTCCCGCTCCCAGTGAAGCACCCAATGACAGAGAGGGATAAAAATCCAATCTGGCCGCATCCGTTGCGGCGAGCGCAGCACGCAATTGCCACTCGGCTGACTGAACATCCGGCCGGCGTCCAATGACAGAAAGGGGAAGATCCGGCGTGATTGAAATCGTCTGGGACGGATCAAGGCCGACACGTTCTGGTGCCCGCTGAGAAGGCGGGCGATTAAACAAAATTGCCAGTGAGTTTCGAGCTTCTTCCCGTTGCTGAATTAAATCCTGGAGAGCATTTTGCTGATCCAGTACAGATTGCCGGGCCTGAATCACGTCAAGTTGGCCGATAGCACCGGCTTCGAATCCCGAAAGCGTGATCCTCTGTGTCTCCTGCGCAATCCCCAGGCTTTTCTCACTGTTGCCAATCTTTTGATTGAGGCTGGCGATCTGCCAGTAGAATTGCCCCGTCGTACCGAGCAGCATCAGTGCTGTATTTTGCCGATCAAGGGCGGAGGCATTTGCCTGCCATTGTGACTGTTCACGTGTCCGCGCGAGTTTTCCCCATAAATCCAGTTCATAACTCAGTGAGATCGAGGTGTTGTAATTCTCGCTCGCTCCCGTATTACGACGTGTATTTTTACTGTTGGTCGCCTCACCGTTGACGCTGACGTCGGGCGTCAGGTTGGTATTACTCAGGCCAACATCCAGTAAGGCCTGCCGAAGACGGATTCCCGCTATGGCCAAATCATTATTGCTGACCAATACATCGCTGATCATTTGCGAAAGTTGTGGGTCGTTAAAAATACGCCACCATTGATCACTATTATTTAGCCATTCTGTTCCGGTATTCCTACTTTGCCATGCTGTTGGCAGCGTCAGTTCTGGCCGCTGATAGGGCGTTTTTAGCAGAGAACCGCACCCGCTCAAGCCCATAATAATGAGAATTATCAGGATATTTTTCATTCTCTGGCCAGCGCCTCCGTGGGTTTAAGGCGAGCTGCACTTCGGGCCGGGAAGAAGCCAAAGCCAAGCCCAATCAACGCAGAGAAACAACAGGAGAAGAATATCGGCAACCAGGTGAAGACCAGTGTGAACTTTTGAGTTATCAGGGAGAAAAGTTGCCCCCCGAGGTAGGTAATGGCAATACCGATAGCACAACCGAATAAACACACCACCACAGATTCCACCAGAAACTGGCACATAATATCTGTCGCACGGGCGCCCACGGCCAGCCGAATGCCGATTTCATGGGTTCGCTCAGTAACAGAGACCAGCATGATGTTCATCACACCTACCCCACCGACAATCAATGAAATCCCGGCAATCGCCGCAATCAGTAAAGTGAGGGAATCAGAGGTTTTCTGGATGGTTCCCAACATCATGTCGTCGGTCTTGATAAAGAAATCGCGACGACCATGTGCTATCTCTAATTCAGCCTCTATAAGATGCTGAGCATCCACCAAGGACACCCCCTCCCTAACCTGTAACTCAATAGAACCGATTGGAAATCGACCGGTGAGACGTTCCTGTAGCGCCGTGTATGCCACCCAGGCATTCAAGCCACCGCCCGTGATGTTTATCCCTTTTGGCGCAGTGACGCCTACAATGGTGAAAGGGTTGCCATTAAGATTTACACGTTCGCCCACAGGGTTTCTTTTATCGGGAAAGAGCGTGTTGGCTGCCTCGGTATCCACCACCAGTACGGGGGCACGCATGTCAATATCGTATTCGCTCAACCCACGTCCAACGCTGAGAGCCAGTCCACGGATAGCAAAATACTGAGCATTCACTCCTGTAAGATTGAAAAACATCTGACGGCCGTTGCTCTCAGCTTCAAGCGAGTCATTGAAAATAGGCGAGGCATGCAAAACATAAGGAAGCTTGCTCAGTAAAAGTACATCGGTGAGAGAAAGGGACTCTGCCAAATCTGGCCGGGCATTGTCCCAGCCAAGGCCAGGCCGAATAGATAAGGTGCTGGTCCCTAGTTCGCTAATGTCGTGAATGATTTTTTGTTTGGCCCCCTCACCCACGGCCATTGATGTAATGACTGATGCGACACCAATGATCATCCCAAGCATGGAAAGTAGTGCGCGAATACGGTGTCCGCTCAACGCGCGCCAGGCCATTTTGAACGCCCCACGTAGACTTTGCAGGTAAACCGCCCTTCCGGTATCGATAGCCACGGGCAACATCACCGAAGAAATATTTTGTTGCGCTCCTGGACTGGGACGGTCAGCAACAATTTCGCCATCGCTAATTTCAATGATCCGTTGTGCCTGGCAAGCAATATCATGATCATGGGTGACAATAATGATGGTATGCCCTGAGCGATGCAGACCATGTAGAATATCCATCAGCTCTTTTCCGCTTTTGGCATCGAGTGCACCCGTCGGCTCATCGGCAAGAATAATACTTGCCCCATTCATTAGCGCACGAGCGATACTCACTCTTTGCTGTTGGCCTCCTGACAGTTGGGAAGGCCGGTGCAACGTACGTTCAGTAAGCCCAAGACGTGATAACAAACCAACGGCACGGAGATGTCGCTCGCTTTCCTGCATGACGGTGTACTGCGCGGGTACGGCCACATTTTCCACTGCGGTCAGATACGGCATCAGATGGTAACGCTGGAAGATAAAACCAATGTTTTTACTGCGCAGCGCAGCCAGTTGATCCGCTGTGGCAGTGAGTGAACCGCCCCGGTTTTCTTGGAGAGTTTTTGAACTCTGTTCACGCTGCCAGATCTTTGCCAGGGTGTGAAGCATAGTAGGCTTTTTCTGCTTCCATCGGCGGGATATGACCGAGACGTT
>Ga0105858_1000649_pt1 | contig 13253 bp, 11 predicted proteins | sample OrgsoiDNA_201062_FD_89683 | JGI IMG/M metagenome (GOLD analysis project Ga0105858, IMG submission 89683) | Permafrost soil microbial communities from the Arctic, to analyse light accelerated degradation of dissolved organic matter (DOM) -... | ecosystem: Environmental > Terrestrial > Soil >...
TAACGATACTACCCTAAGCGTAATGGATGCGTTGCAGCACCTGGGAATAGGGATTGCCATTGATGACTTCGGTACCGGCTACTCTGGCCTCGCTTATCTCAGCAAATTGAGGATCGATTTCCTTAAAATCGATCAGTCGTTTGTGGCGATGATTGAAGAAGAAACAACTACGCGGATTATCGTTGATGTTGTGATAGATTTGGCGAATAAGCTCAATATAAAACTGATTGCCGAAGGCGTGGAAAATATGCGCCAAAGAGATTACCTGCTGGCTAAATTTGTCTCTTATCAGCAAGGTTATTATTTTGCCAGGCCGATGTCGATGAGCCAGTTTACCCACTATTTTGATCAATTCTAGGACGCCGTACCTGGCTGCGACGTGCATGCCGGTTGGCTGCCTGGTTTAGTTTCCGTACGCTGCCTCTGGTTCATTAGTCTTTAGCCGAGGGGCAATGCTCTACAGATCAGGTTAAAGGATTTGACAAAAATAACATTTTCCATTATTCATTAACCTCGATAAATATGTTATTTTTATTATTATCAGATTATTTAGTTTTAGCATGCTTTCCTTTGCGTTAAGATATCGCCGTTACAGAATAATGTGCTTGATTAGCTTTAGCGTGCCAACCGGCTAAACGACCTGTACTGCGGAGCTGTAATTAAAAACCATATTAATAATTAATATTGAAATTTTATTTTCATATGGTTAACTTATTGATATTTGTGTAAATGCCGTCATACACTGTCATACCGGTAATGGAATCGCGCAAAATAACCTAAAGTTAATTAGATTTTTCTTTTAAAAAAACGTAAGAGGAGTATTTTATGGTTTTAAGCACATTTCTCATCAGATGGACACCTAAGTTTAATTACACCAAATCTAATTTATTTATAAATGAATAATTTCAGTGATAATTATATTAGTATAATAAAAATTATTAGCTTGATCGGTAAATTAACAACTTCCCATCCGGCGTCGAAATAAGACGGGTGTTGACTGTCCTTGTCCCATGCCGTTTGTTAACGCGACCGCCGGGCTTTGCCTGGGTAGCACTATAAGGAGAATACATGATGGATACTCAACAACACTATGTAGAAATAAAAACAACAGCCGGTGAAAACATCAAGTTATCTGTAAGGATACAGCGTGGTTCCGATGAACCGGCCTCGTCCCCCCGCCCGGCAATCCTGCTGTGCCACGGGTTTTGCTGTATCCAGGACATACTGCTGCCTGGTTTTGTCCAACATTTCATCGGCGCAGGGTATACCGCCGTGACGTTTGACTACCGGGGATACGGCGATAGCGAAGGTGAATGCGGGCGGATCGTGCCGGAAGAACAGATCAACGATATCATCGCGGTATTCGACTGGTGTCAATCACAGCCCGGGATTGACGCGCGTCGCATCGCGCTATGGGGAACATCGCTTGGCGGCTGTCACGTCGTTGAAGTCGCCGCGCGCCGGACCGACGTGAAATGCATTATCAGCCAGTTGGCCTTCGCGGATGGGGAGCAACTGGTGACCGGTGATATGGGCGTTGAGGAAAAACGGCGTTTTATGGCTACCATGGAGCGCATGGCCGCCAAAAAACTGCAGACCAATCGGGAGCTGTTCGTGCCCATCGTCAAAGTGATGACCGATGAAGAGTCACGGGTTTTCTTTGAACAGCAAGCCAAGGCGTTTCCCTCCCTGGAGATAAAAATTCCTTATCTGACGGTGTGGGAGACGATTGGTTATAAACCGATAAAAGCCGCCGCCAAGGTGACACAACCGACGTTGATGGTGTTTGCCGAGCATGACAAAGTCATCGCGCTGGATTACGGGCTGGCGCTGTATCGTGAAATTGGCGCCGACAAAAATTGTTATATCCAACCGAATGCTCGCCATTATGATATTTTTACCGGCGAACATCTTAATCAAGTCGCCAAACATCAAATCAACTGGCTACGGAAATATCTCTGAATGGTCTGCAATCAGGCGGGCGGCAAATAATAAAGCGGCCCGCACGCATTATGACCCGCCCCAGCGAGTTCCCCTAAGGCAGGCGGCAGCATCAAAACAGGTTGTTAAGAACGGAGACTTCAAGTGGTTTAACCGTTAGATCGGCCAACCCGTCAACCAGCGCCTTAAGATGGGGCGTCTTGCTATGTTTTTCCAAAATCTCCTTGCTGGCCCAGTGTTCAACAAAAATAAAGTGATCTGGGCGCGCCTGGTCCTGATGCAGATTGTATTTCAGGCAGCCCGGTTCCTGGCGTGTCGCTTCGACACAGGGTTTAACTACGGCCTTGATCGCTTCGGCGCTACCGGGTTTTCCTTCGATTACCGCAACGACATGTAGATCGCTAGACATGGAATTCTCCAAAATAATTTATGTGATGAGTTACATTTAGGTTATAGCTTGCGTTAAGCATAATCAGCTTTCGCTAAAAAAACACAACCTAAAGGATGTCACTATGGCTGGAACCAGTCTACTAGCACTGCTAGACGATATTGCCTCGATACTGGATGATGTGGCGGCCATGAGCAAAGTGGCGGCGCGCAAAACCGCCAGCGTGCTTAGTGATGACCTGGCTCTAAATGCCGAACAGGTCTCGGGCGTAAGGGCCGATCGTGAATTGCCGGTGGTCTGGAAAGTGGCGCGGGGATCGTTGGTCAATAAGGCGATCCTGGTGCCGTTGGCGCTGGTTATCAGCGCATTTATCCCCTGGGCCATTCGCCCGCTACTGATGCTGGGCGGCTGTTATCTTTGCTATGAGGGCGTTGAAAAGCTGATCGAGAGCTGGCGGCGTTATGCATCAAATGCGCGGTCGCGGGTGAACGACTCCCCGCCAAATAAAACCACCGCACAAATGAACCCTCCTCCGTTGGACGCCGCGCCGACCGAGATGCCTAACGACGCAGATTTAGGCGCGTTGGAGGACAGAAAAGTTAAAGGCGCGGTACGCACCGATTTTATCCTGTCCGCGGAAATTATCGTTATCTCATTAGGCATCGTGGCCGGCGCGCCGCTGCTTACGCAGGTGGCGGTAATGGTGGTGATCGCGGTAGCCATGACCCTTGGGGTATATGGCATCGTCGCGGCCATCGTCAAGCTCGACGATCTTGGCCTCTACCTGAGCAGACGGCCGGGCTCGGGTGCGGCGCGCGGCCTGCTGCGCGCCTTCGGTCGGGGGGTGGTTGACGCCGCGCCGGTATTAATGAAAGCCTTGTCGGTTGTCGGTACGGTAGCCATGTTTCTGGTGGGCGGCGGTATTTTGGCACATGGCCTGCTTGACCGCCTAGGCGGCAGCCACCAAGGTATGGTCGGCAGCCTGGTGACCGGGGCTACCGATATGCTATTAGGGCTGGCGGTGGGCGCGTTGGTGGTGGCGGTGGTCAATCTGGCGCTGAAAGTGATGGGCAAGGCACACTGAACGTTTCTCTAGCGCCGCGCATCCGGTTACCACCCTACAGAGCATGGACCGTGCCGAATAATGACCGGGCGCTACGATAACATCCCGCAGGGCGCCGCCGGGGTGTTATCGTTACCAATATTATCAATAATATTTGGGTGAAATCTTAATTATTTCATTAGGCACCACGCTGATTACCCGCGCTGATATTGTATCAAGGTGTGAATATAACTTGTCATAATGCCGTGAGCCGCTAGCCTTAATATCATGGTTGGCTTATTTATTATTTGAATAAATCATTGATAGTCTTGACCTGAACTATTTCTCGTCAGCAGTTTGACGGTAAATGCACTACTGCATTACCCCATTCATCGCCATTTAACGGCGTTATTTCATTCTTGAATAAAATAGTTATTGAGTTTAGGAGGTAATCTATGACAGCACATCGTGGTGGAGCAGGAAATTTTGCCGAGGATCGCGAAAAGGCTTCGCGGGCGGGTAAAAAAGGCGGTCAGCGCAGCGGCGGCAATTTTAAGCACGATCCGCAGCGCGCCGCCGAAGCGGGAGAGAAAGGCGGCCGCAATAGCCGCGGCGGCGGAAGGAAAGCCGGCGAGTAGCGCGGAACTTATTTTAACGCGCCAGTCACGCACGCACGGACGCGACCACTAGCGGTAACCCAGGCAGTCGTGACGGGACAATTCGCTGTCCTGCGTCGGGGTGCCCGCGCGGGTCAGATAATCTGGCGACGCGCAGGCTATCGGCCGATAGGACGCCGGTCCCCTGGCTGAGGGATGGCGTTTTCAGCGGTGCCAGCCGATGTATTGCGAACGTTTTGATCGTGCCGGGCTAAAAAAAGCCTTGGTCAACCCCGACGAGAAACATGTTTTGCGTTAAAAAATGCGGTAATCTCCTTTCCCTTGCAAATAATGAATGTTGACCCGTTTTGGCGGGGAAGACGGCACGTATCCATCGAGGGAAAAGAGTGAAACCAAAGCGGGAGTTGCAACGTGGCCTTAAAGCCCGGCATATTGAGCTGATAGCCTTGGGCGGAACCATTGGCGTCGGACTGTTCATGGGCGCGGCCAGTACCCTGCAATGGGCCGGGCCGTCGGTATTGCTGGCGTATATCATCGCCGGGCTGTTTGTATTTTTTATAATGCGCTCTATGGGCGAGATGCTCTACTTAGAGCCGGTTACCGGCTCCTTTGCCGTTTATGCCCATCGCTACATGAGTCCATTTTATGGTTACCTTACCGCCTGGAGCTACTGGTTTATGTGGATGGCGGTAGGGATTTCCGAGATCACCGCTATCGGGGTGTATGTTCAATATTGGTTTCCTGAATTACCCCAATGGCTCCCGGCGCTGGTCGCCGTGGGACTGGTTGCCTTGGCTAATTTGGCTGCGGTACGTCTGTATGGCGAAATTGAGTTTTGGTTTGCCATGATCAAAATCACCACCATCGTGGTGATGATCGTGGTTGGACTGGGCATTATATTCTTCGGCATCGGTAACCACGGCCATGCGGTCGGTTTGGGCAACCTGACCGCCCATGGCGGTTTTTTTGCCGGAGGATGGCGAGGGTTGCTATTTGCCTTGTGTATTGTGGTCGCTACCTATCAAGGGGTTGAGCTGGTGGGCATCACCGCCGGCGAGGCGACCAATCCCCAGGTCACCCTCAGGCGCGCCGTCAGCAATATTCTGTGGCGTATCCTGATTTTTTACGTCGGCGCCATTTTTGTCATCGTCACCATCTTCCCCTGGAACCAAATCGATCACGGCGGCAGCCCCTTTGTGTTGACCTTCGCCAAAATCGGCATCACGGCGGCGGCCGGTATTATCAATTTCGTCATTTTAACCGCGGCCCTTTCCGGCTGTAATAGCGGCATGTATAGCTGTGGGCGCATGCTTTATGCGTTGGCCAATAACCGTCAATTGCCGGCGGCGGTCGGTCGGGTATCGCGCAACGGCGTTCCGGCGGTGGGCGTCATGCTTTCCATCGCGATATTGCTTTTGGGATCTTGTCTTAATTATCTGATCCCCAATCCGCAAAAAGTGTTTGTCTATGTCTATAGTGCCAGCGTCTTGCCCGGGATGGTGCCCTGGTTTGTGGTGCTGATCAGTCAACTGCGTTTCCGACGCACTCACCGGCAGGCGATGCTGACTCACCCATTTCGTTCGGTGTGGTTTCCCTGGTCCAACTACCTGACTATGGCATTTTTATTCTGCGTACTAATAGGCATGGCCTTTAGCCCCGAAACCCGTCTCTCGTTATTGGTCGGCGGCGCGTTTTTGCTGTTGGTCTCCGTCGTGTACCGGTTGTTGGGTTTCCATAGCGCCGAGCTGATTGCCGTTGGTACCGCCCACTCGTCCGATTCGGCAGATGATTAAAAGTTGAACAGCATCACATAACCGGCGGATGTTGCCCGCCCGCACTTGTATAACGGCGGCGGCGGCGGCATTATCTTATCTGACACCATTTGTATGGTTAATAAGCAGCAAAGACCTAAATCCCTTGTCGCTATTGCTCCCCCGAGCGGTGGCTGACAATGGGTTTAGGTTTTTTTTCGCCGAAAAGGTGGCTTTCCCGCCGCGCCGCGCATCCCCCATTCAAGGTTTTCCTCTGTTCTTTGCGACGTAACGACCGGTAGGCGCGATATAACCGGGAAAATCGGGTGTTTATCTATTATTTATGTTGAATTGGCCGAAATATATTAGATATATATATCGCCATTAAGGCCATATACCAGGTTATTGTTGTGTTATATGTTAAAAAATTATTAATTTTCACCTAAATAGAGCAAAAAAGCAGTGTTAATGCCTGCGGATGGTGCGCCAGGCTCCGAATCGTTGGCGCGATTGAGCGGTTGTGCAGTAAAAACGTCATTTAATATCATGATTTTATTATGTAATTTTTTTATGGCTGAATTGGCACAACCTGTGCTAGATGGCTATATCGCGCAGATCCCATGCCGCATCTGGTGGCGCGCCCCTTTTCCCACATTGCTAACGAGGCGTTGATAATGGAAATTCAAAAACCTTACCTGCTGTTCCTGGCGGATGCGCACGATCGGCTGGCGGCGAAGGTCGCCCTCGGCATTCGTCATTGGCATCCCGAATACTGCATCGGACAGTTGCGCATGGCCGACTGTCAGGTGGATTGTGGCCTGGAGGAGTTGGATATAACCGCCGCTCGGGCCAAGGGTGCGAAAACACTGGTGGTCGGCGTCGCCAATCGCGGCGGAGTGATCGCCGAAAACTGGGTGGCGCTGCTGCGCCAGGCGCTGGAAAGCGGTATGGATTTGGCGGCCGGGCTGCATAATCGGCTATCGGACGTGCCGGAGTTGAAGGCAACGGCTGAGCGGCTTGGCCGCTCGCTGTTTGATGTGCGCCACACCAGCGCGGTCCTGCCGGTGGCCAATGGCCGTAAACGCATCGGCAAACGGCTGTTGCCGGTGGGAACCGACTGTTCTTGCGGGAAAATGTATACCGCGCTGGCGATCGAACAAGCCATGCTGGCGCGGGGAATACCGGCCACATTTCGCGCCACCGGACAGACCGGCGTCCTGGTGAGCGGGGCGGGTATCAGTATCGACGCGGTGGCGGCGGATTTTATCGCCGGCGCGGTGGAGGTGCTGGCGCCGGAAAATACGCCGGATCACTGGGATGTCATCGAGGGGCAGGGATCGCTGTTCCATCCGTCGTTTGCCGGGGTGACCATGGGCTTGATCCACGGCGCCCAGCCCGATGCGCTGGTGTTGTGCCATGAGCCGACCCGCACCGCCATGCGCGGGGTGGATTATCCGCTGCCCGACCTGGAGCAGTGCATGGCGCTGAATTTGCAGGCGGCGCGGCTGACCAATCCGCAGGCGCGGTTTGTCGGCATCTCCATTAATAGCGCGCAACTGACCGACGGGGCGGCGATGGCCTATATGGCGGATCTGGAGCGGCGGTTCGGGCTGCCGGTGGTTGATCCGTTCCGTCAGGGCGTGGACCGCATTATCGATGTGCTTTAACGCACCGTGGGCGACGACCGTAAGGGCGTTCAAGGTAAATTTTCACGGCAAGGTAAAAACATGAGCAGAATTGTCTATCTTAACGGCGACTTTGTGCCAGAGGGCGCGGCGAAGGTCTCCATTTTCGACCGGGGTTTTCTGTTTTCGGATGCGGTTTATGAAGTGACCGCGGTGCTAAACGGCAAATTATTGGAAAATGCCGGTCATATGGACCGGCTGGCACGCTCGTGCGCCGAGCTTAAGCTTAACCTGCCCGTGACGTTAGCTCGGCTGGAAGCGATTCAACAAGAGCTTATAGTGCGTAACCAACTGCGTGAGGGAGCGGTGTATTTGCAGTTAAGCCGCGGCTCTACCGGCGATCGCGAGTTTGATTTCCCCCCGGCCGGCGTGGCGCCGACGCTGGTGCTGTTTACCCAGGCTCGTGCGGTTATCACCCATGCCAAGGCTTTGAACGGCATTCGGGTTATCACCCTGCCGGATATCCGCTGGCGGCGGCGGGATATTAAAGTGGTGGGCCTGCTGGCTCCTTGCCTGGCCAAGGAGTATGCCCATGCCCAAGGCGCCGACGATGCCTTTCTGGTGGAGAACGGCCTGATCACCGAAGGCAGTGCCTGCAACGCCTGGATCGTCACCGCCAAGGGTACCCTGGTGACGCGTCCGCTCAGCCAGGATATTTTACACGGCATCACTCGTCGTTCGTTGCTTGAGTTGGCCGAGCGCCACGCCATCCCTTTTGAACAGCGTGCGTTCAGCGTTGAGGAAGCCTATGCGGCCCGCGAGGCGTTTATCAGCTCCGCTACCACCTTTATCTGGCCGGTGGTGTCTATTGACGGTAGACCGGTAGGGGATGGCGCTCCGGGACCGGTCACCCGGGCGCTGCGGGAAATTTATGTGGCTATGGCGCTGGCCGCTACCGCCTGAGCGGCCTGGCCGCCGTTAGATCCCTATCGCCGCGGAAGGCGTAATTGATCATGATTGCAGGTTTAAATGTGATATGTGTCGATATTGTTAGTTAAATATGCCACACATGTTACCAAAATCGTATTTAATGCATCCTATCGCGCTTCCTCACCAGCATTAGCTGCTCTGGAGGCGACGGTAACGGATGGATGGCAAAGCGCTTCATTGGTGCACCGATGCCTTCGGATCGCGAGAGGGATGTCGACACGCACCGTAGCGGTGCGCCATCGGTGATAGCGCCCTGGCGCGTCCCGGTGCAAACGTCCCCCCAACTGGCACATCGGCGCCGATTTGCGGATGTGGCAGACATCTTGCTTGGCATTAAAGTCTTATCGCCGCCGCGCCTTGGGATGTCCGTTTTGCGCTTTTGGATTGATGGCCCACGCCCCGGGCGTTTTGCTAAAACTGTATAAGGATCCAGATGATGTCAATGAAATTGCTCACTACACCTCTCTCCGCTTTGGTTTTTGGCTGCCTGGGCACGGCGTTCACCGCCCACGCCGATATTGTCATCGGCGTCGCCGGGCCATTTTCCGGTCCCAATGCCACCTACGGCGATCAATATTGGCGCGGCGCCAGCCAGGCGGCGGAAGATATTAACGCCGCCGGCGGTATCAAAGGGGAAAAAATTACCCTGGTGCAGGGCGACGATGCCTGCGAACCGAAGCAGGCGGTGGCGGTGGCCAACCGCTTGGTGGATCAATCCCACGTCAAGGCGGTGATCGGCCACTTTTGTTCTTCCTCCACCATGCCGGCCTCGGCGGTGTATGACGAAGCGGGCATTATCGCCATCACTCCCGGTTCAACCAACCCGCAAATTACCGAGCGCGGCCAGACCGCCATGTTCCGTATGTGCGGACGCGACGATCAGCAGGGCCTGATTGCCAGCAATTATATTATCGACAAGCTGAAAGCTAAAAAAGTGGCGATTATTCACGATAAGGACACTTATGGTCAGGGCCTGGCGGACGCCACTAAAGCGGAGTTGAACAAACGCGGCGTAAAAGAGGTGATGTACGAGGGCCTTTCGCGGGGTGAAAAAGACTTCAACGCCCTGGTGACCAAAATCCGCGCGCTGGACCCCGACGTGGTTTATTTTGGCGGCTGCCACCCCGAGGCCGGTCCGTTGGTGCGCCAGATGCGTGAGCAGGGCGTTACCGCCAAATTCTTCTCCGGCGACTGTATCGTCACCAGCGAATTGGTTACCGCCGCCGGCGGCCCGCAGTATACCAACGGCGTGTTGATGACCTTCGGCAAGGACCCTCGTGTGATCCCGGAAGGAAAGGCGGTGATTGAAAAATTCCGCGCCGGCAAGTTTGAACCGGAAGGGTACACCCTTTACTCCTATGCGTCGGTGCAGGCGATTGCCGCCGCGTTCAATGCGGTCGGCGGGAGCGATTCCGCCAAGGCCAGCGCCTGGCTGAAGGCCAATAGCGTAGATACGGTCATGGGCAAAAAGGCCTGGGACAGCAAGGGCGATTTGAAGGTGTCCGATTATGTCGTGTATCAATGGGACGACCAGGGCAAATATCACGAATTGCCCTAGTCTGTGCCCACAATGGCATCACGGTGGCGCCGGCGGTTATTTGAGCGCGACAACGCACTGGCCGCTTCTCTTGGCCCCAGCCTGATGGGGCGTCCTCGGCGTGCTGGCACAGACGCCCTGTTTCCTCGGGTTGCACATTCCCGCCGCGCGCAGACAAACCTTATGTTGCGCGGCCGCCGGGCGGATTATCAAACCAGACGAGACGGTTAACTATGGATTCTTCTTTTCTGCAGCAAATGTTTAACGGCCTGACGCTGGGCGCTGTCTATGGTTTAATCGCCATCGGCTATACCATGGTCTACGGCATCATCGGTATGATTAACTTCGCCCACGGCGAGGTGTATATGATCTCCGCCTACCTATGCGCCATTGCGCTGGCGTTGCTGTCTTTCTTCGGCCTGCACTCGTTTCCGTTGCTGATCCTAGGTACGCTGGTGTTCACCATTGTGGTCACCGGCGTCTACGGTTGGGTCATAGAGCGTATTGCCTACCGTCCGCTGCGCAACTCCACCCGCCTGGCGCCGCTGATCTCCGCCATCGGCATGTCTTTGATCCTGCAAAACTACGCGCAGATAAGTCAGGGGCCGCGTCAGCAGGGTATTCCCACCATGCTTGACGGTGTGCTCAAATTTCATATTGGCGAAAGTTTCGTCCAACTGACCTATACCAAGGTGTTTATTTTAATTGCCTCGCTGGTGGGCATGCTGGTGCTGACCTATGTGATCGGCCATACCCGGCTTGGCCGTATGTGCCGGGCCACCCAGCAGGACCGCAAGATGGCCTCGATCCTCGGCATTAATACCGACCGGGTGATCTCCTGGGTGTTTGTGATCGGCGCCGCCATGGCGGGCCTCGCCGGCGTGCTGATCACCATGAACTACGGCACCTTCGATTTTTACGCCGGTTTTATTATCGGCATTAAGGCGTTCACCGCCGCGGTGCTGGGCGGCATTGGCTCATTACCAGGGGCGATGCTGGGCGGTTTGATTTTAGGCGTGGCCGAAGCACAGTTCTCCGGCATGGTGAATTCCGATTATAAAGATGTGTTTTCATTTTCATTATTGGTGGTCATTTTGATTTTTCGCCCGCAGGGGCTGCTGGGCCGCCCCATGGTGGCCAAGGTGTAAGGGAGGAAATATGTCGCAACCCAGGGCAGCTAGCCTGCTGGATTTTCGGCAATGCATGCTTGACGCCGTGCTGGCGGGATTTATCGCGCTGATCGTTTTCGGGCCGATGGTTGGGGTGGTGCTGGACGGCTATAGCTTTACTTTTCACGCTCCGCGCCTGGTCGGCCTTATTCTGGCGGTGGCGGCGGGGCGATTTTTGCTCAGCCTGTTGTTGCAAACGGCGCCGGGACGCCGCTGGGCGGGGCGGTTTAACGGCGACTCGGGCGGTGTCTATGTTCGCCCGGCGCACCGGCGCAGCCGCCTGAGGTGGGGCCTGCCACTGATTTTGCTGCTGGCGCTGCTGTTTCCCTTTATTGCCACGAAATATCTGCTCACGGTGGCGATTCTCGGCCTGATTTACGTGCTGCTGGGGCTGGGCCTGAATATCGTGGTCGGCCTGGCCGGCCTGCTCGATTTAGGCTATGTGGCGTTTTACGCCATCGGCGCCTACGGCCTGGCGCTGGGCTATCAGTATCTGGGGTTGGGTTTCTGGGCCATGCTGCCGCTGGCGGCGGTAATGGCCGGCCTGGCCGGCGCCCTGCTGGGATTTCCTGTACTGCGGATGCATGGGGACTACCTGGCCATTGTCACCCTGGGGTTCGGCGAGATCATTCGCCTGATCCTCAATAACTGGCTGGCGTTTACCGGCGGCCCCAATGGCGTCTCGGTGCCGTCGCCGACCTTTTTCGGCCTGGAATTCGGCCGCCGGGCCAAGGAGGGCGGCGTACCGATCCACGAATTCCTGCATATCGCCTACAATCCCAACTTGAAGTTTGTGTTCATCTATACCGTACTGATCATGGTGGTGCTGCTGGTGCTGCTGGTTAAGCATCGCCTGACCCGCATGCCCATCGGCCGCGCCTGGGAAGCGCTGCGCGAGGATGAAATCGCCTGCCGGGCCATGGGGCTAAACCATGTATTGGTCAAGCTTTCCGCCTTTACCCTGGGCGCCTCCACCGCAGGCATCGCCGGGGTGTTTTTTGCCAGCTACCAGGGCTTTGTCAATCCCACCTCCTTTACCTTTTTTGAGTCGGCGCTGATCCTGGCCATCGTGGTGCTGGGGGGGATGGGGTCCACGATCGGCGTGGTGATCGCCGCCTTCGTGCTTACCGTGGCGCCGGAACTGCTGCGCAGCTTTGCCGAGTACCGCGTATTGTTGTTCGGCGTGTTAATGGTGGTGATGATGATTTGGCGCCCGCGCGGCCTGATCCGTATCAGCCGTATCGGCGTGGCGGTGCGCAAGGGGGTGGCGCCATGAGCGATACCATCCTCAGCGTCGAGCATTTGATGATGCATTTTGGCGGCATCAAGGCGCTCAATGACGTCAACCTGACGGTGGCGCGGGGGTCGATTACCGCGCTGATCGGCCCCAACGGCGCCGGAAAAACCACGGTATTTAACTGCCTGACCGGATTTTACCAGGCCAGCGGCGGCAATATTATGCTTAATACCCGCCTGCGCCCGACCAATATTATTCAAATTCTCGGGCAAAAATTCCGCGCCGCCGATTTTATCCACCCGGCGCGGCTGGGCCGGCGAATATTTTATAAGATGTTTGGCGGGACTCATTTGGTTAACCGCGCCGGACTGGCGCGCACGTTCCAGAATATTCGGCTGTTTCGCGAAATGTCGGTGGTGGAGAATCTGCTGGTGGCCCAGCATATGCAGACCAACCGCAATCTGATCGCCGGGGTGCTTAATACCCCGGCCTATCGGCGCGCCGAAAGCCGCGCGCTGGATCGGGCATTTTACTGGCTGGAGGTGGTGGATTTGGTGGACTGCGCCAACCGGCTGGCCGGCGAGATGTCCTACGGCCAACAGCGGCGGCTGGAGATTGCCCGCGCTATGTGCACCAATCCCGAGGTCATCTGCCTGGATGAGCCGGCGGCGGGGCTGAATCCGGTGGAGACCCGCACCTTAAGCCACATTATCCGCCTGCTGCGCGATCGGCACGGCATAACCGTGCTGCTGATTGAACATGATATGGGCATGGTGATGGATATTTCCGATTATATTATCGTGCTCGATCATGGGGATGTGATCGCCGCGGGTACGCCGGCGGCTATCCAGAATGACCAGAACGTGATTGCCGCCTACCTGGGAACCGATGAGGAGGAGCCGGCGCTATGAGCACGATGCTCGTGAAATGGCTGAGATATATGCTCTCACCCGGTA
>Ga0105858_1000650_pt1 | contig 13252 bp, 12 predicted proteins | sample OrgsoiDNA_201062_FD_89683 | JGI IMG/M metagenome (GOLD analysis project Ga0105858, IMG submission 89683) | Permafrost soil microbial communities from the Arctic, to analyse light accelerated degradation of dissolved organic matter (DOM) -... | ecosystem: Environmental > Terrestrial > Soil >...
CTGGCGCCATGGGAATTGGCCTTGGGCGCAGAAGTGGCCGTGCCGACCCTCACCGGCAAGATCAACCTCAAGGTGCCGGCCGGCAGCCAGAACGGCCAACGCATGCGCGCCAAAGGTCATGGCCTGCTGAACAAGGCCGGGCAGCGCGGTTACCTGTTCGTGCAGCTCAAGGCCGTGATGCCGAAAACCAGCGACGATGAGGTCAAGGCGTTGTGGCAGGAACTGGCGAAAAAAGCCGCGTTCGATCCGCGAGAAAACTGGAACAGCTGACGCCAGGACCCTTGCGTCCAGGCGCCGAGCACTGCAGGGGCAGCACTGCATAGATAGGCCCAGCCAATGGCGGGTGGTGAATAAGCTCCAGCGCTTTATCACCTCCCAAGGGAACCCGCCATGGACCTTCACATCACCCTTCCCCCGGCGCTCGCGCTGCCGGGGGACCAAGGGCAGCATTACGCGTTTCTGTCCTCTGTCATCCCGCCGTATCTGGTGCAGGCGTCTACGCAAAACCGTTCTGGCTTGCGCAGCGTCAAACCCCTCGTAGCGCCCTGGTATGCGCAAGCGACACCGGCGCAAAAAGACACCCTCAAAACCGTGCTGGACGCCACCTGGCAGTCAACCAACGCCTGGGAAAAACTCCAGGGCAAGGTCCAGACGCTCGTTGCGTTTGCCCGGCCGTTGCTGGAAACCGCGTTGAAACACGCGGGGCATGAACTGGACGTAGAGCAGACCTTTGTGCGCCTCTATAGCCCGGTTCAGGATACGTTCGGCAGAGCGACCGGGGGTTTCGTGCCCAAGACCTTCTCCCTGCTGCAGGCGGCCCTGAACAATTTCGAGGCGCCTGAACAGCCATCGGTCATTTCAACAGCGCGTCCGGCTTTATCACTCAACCCGATGAGCGCGGCCATTTCGAGCGGCACCCCACGCGCATGACGCTTGAGGCGTTTGCCCGACTGTGTCGCGACCTCGATCTGGGCGGCCAGTACCAGGCCTACCTGCAGTCGCATTTGCGTCCTGATGACGTGGTGTCCCAGGCCGTCTTGCGCCAGCGCTATCTCACCGCCCAAAAAGATGCGTTCAGCGCCGCAGCCCATCTGGCGCTGCTGCAGGGCGACATTGGCGACAGCGATTTCGCCTTGCTGATGCGCGTGGCCAGCGGCGAGAAAAACATCCGGGTCGGCGACAAACAGCTCTGGTATCGCACGCCAACCGTGATGAACCTGCGTTTGCAGGGCTGCGTGTTGATCGAGCCGTGCGTCAAATACCGCTACAGCACCTGGTTTATCGCCTGGTTCCCCAACGACCCGCAGCACCCGATCAAACGCTACGAAACGTCTTCGACGTTTGTGCAGGCCATGACCGACCGATTGACTCAGGGGGCAGCCCGGGCCGACCGTTCGCAGCCATGGTCGCCCAACGACTTCCAACTGTTTTTCAGCCGCTTCGTGGCGCAAAAAGATCGACCTTATTATTTTCATCGGCTGACCGAACTGGTCGTCGACGCGCCGCTGCAGTCGCAGGCTGCCCAGTGGCTGCGCTCCGAGCAAGGGCGCTTCTGGTCGGGTGTGCTGGCGCCCGAGACGCGCTGGGCGAGCTCAAGCCTGGGCGACCCGGCGCACACCTCGCGCGTGCCGGTCAGCGGGCCGAATCTGCACATCAATGGCGTGGCGTTCAAACAGATCTGGGAAGAGGTCGACCTGTGGGAGGAGCTGTATGAAGGCATGCTGGTGCGCCTGTTCGACGATGCTAAAACACAGGCCATCCCGACAGCCGAAGCGGATGCGCGCGACCGCTCCAGGCGCCTGTCGCACTACCTGAACCTGGGGCTGTTGGTGGTCAATGTGGTCTCGATGGCAGTGCCGCCGCTGGGTTACGCCATGCTCGCGGTGACGGCCGGGCAGTTGCTGTACGAGACCTTCGAGGGTGTTGTCGACATGGCGCAAGGGGACCGTGAGGCTGGCTGGTTACACCTCAACGATGTGGTGGAAAACCTGGCGATGCTGGCCGCCGGTGGCGTGGCGTTTCACTTCACGGTGTCGCCGTTTATCGAACAGCTTAAAAGCGTGCGGCTGCCCGGCGGGAAAACCCGTTTATGGAAGCCCGACATCCAGCCCTATGTGGCGGACATTGCCTTGGCGCCTGAGTCTGTCGCCTCTGAGGAGGGCGTATATCGACGTGCCAATCAGCACGTGCTGAACCTGGAAGGCAGGACGTTTGTGCTCAAGCGCGAGCCGTATCCCGGTAAAAGTCGCCTCCAGCATCCTGGCCGGCTGGAGGCTTATCAGCCTGAGGTGCGCCATAACGGTGCCGGTGGCTGGGTGCATGAGGCGGAGTATCCGCTGGGCTGGGAGCAGCCGCGCCTGATGCGGCGCCTCGGGCCGTTTCTGGATGGCTTGAGCGACGCCCAGCTTGAGCAGATTCGGCGGGTCAGTGACGTTGACGAAAGCGTGTTGCGCCGCTTGCATGTCGAAAGTGAACCGGTGCCTGCGGTGTTGATCGACACCGCGCGGCAGTTTCGTGCCTACGCCGATGCGGTGAGTGTGAGTGAGCAAATCGACCGTGGGCGTTTATCGAGCCGTTTGGCCAGCTATGCGGCGGCGCTGATGGTGCACCTGCCAGGTTGGCCGCGTGCCTGGGCGATTGAGGGGTTCAGGGGCGAGGGCGGCGACGCGGTGCTTTACGGCGATGGGATTACCCCGGTTCAGAAGGTGATCCGGATCAGCCTTCCGGACCTGATGGCGGGCAAGCTCCCCGAGCGGGTGGCGCGTGCGCTCAGTGATGAGCATGCCCGCGAGCTGCTCGGGCAACACGCGCCCCACGACCCGTTGCAGCGTGCGACGTTGCTGCAGAACCGGCTGGCGCAGCACGCCCGGCAGTATCGATCCACGCTGTTCCAAAGCTTCTATGCCGACCAGCAACCGCCCACCGAAAAAGCTGTGCAGCTGTTGCAGCGCGACTTCAAAGGGGTGCCCGCGATCATGGCCCGCGAGCTGCTGGCGCGGGCGCGGCCCAGTCAGGTGGGCGCGCTTGAAACCCGCGGCAAAGTGCCTTTGGCGTTGGCCACGCAGGCGCATCAGTTGCAACGCCAGATGCGTTTGGTTCGCGCCTATGCAGGCCTTTACCTGGATGCCCTGGCCAACCCGGACACCGAGGCGCTGGTGCTCAACACCCTGGAAACCCTGCCGGGCTGGCAAGACGACTTGCGCCTGGAGGTGCGTGCCGAGGGGTTCAATGGTGCGTTGCGGGCCAGCTATGGGCCCGTCAATGCCTCCCACCGCAAAGTGATCGTGCAGGTAGCGGACGGGCAGTACCAGGCCTTCGACGAGGAGGCCAACGCCTTGCATGGCATCAACAGTTTCTACGACTCGTTGCAGCACGCGCTGACTGACGCGCACCGGACGTCGTTGGGCCTGCCTCATGTCGGGCAAGGGCTGGCGTTGAAAGCGTTGATTCAACGGTATGCGCTGCCCCGTCAGCAGTTGCTCAAGGTACTGGGGATGCAGCCCGACAGCCGGCCATTTTTTGTCCCGGCGCGGCGACTGCCGGACGGCCGCCGCGGGTATCCGCTGAGCGGCAGAGGGCAAGGCACCTGGGGGCAGATTATTGAAGAGCGTGTGCGTGCATTGTTCCCGGACATCAGCACCGAAGAACTGACGCAATTGCGCGCAGACAACGACCCCTTCAATGACCAGTGGCTCAAGAACCTGGAAGGTGAATACAAGACCCTGGATCACACCTTGCAAACCTGGCTGAGCGCGCCTATCGAAGGTGTCGGTGAATTCGGCAGTGCCGCTTACCGGCGGCAACTGCAGGTGCGCAGCAAAATTGTGCGCGCGCTCAAGGACGCCTGGCGTGGCATCGGGCCCCGGCATATCGATCACTTGGGCAACTACCTGGGCCAGCAGATCGACTTGAGTGGCGTGCGCATTCGCCGCCAACTCAACAGTTTGCCGGCGCTGACGGCCCGCTTTGGTCACGTCAGTGAATTGAACCTGTCCGAAAGCGATTTTGGCGATGATAACCACCGCTTCCTCACGTACTTCACCGGCGTGTCCAGCCTCAATCTGGAGAATTGCCGGTTGACCCGCCTGCCCGCGCCGCTGTCGCGGATGCCGCGCCTGGGGGTATTGAGCCTCTCGGAAAACCACATCGTGCTGGACGCGCACGGCGTGGCGCAGTTACGTGCACTGCGAAGCCTGTGGATGCTCGAACTCGAAGGCAACCCGCTGGGGTTGGCGCCGGATGTTAGCCAAATGCCCAACCTGCAGATGCTGTTGCTGAGCAATACCGGGCTGGACCGTTGGCCCACCGGCCTGTTCGGGCGGGTCAGGCCGCGTGGGTTCTATCTGAACATGACTGCCAATCGGTTGAGCCGTATACCCGATGTGGCACCCGGCTCTGACCGCGCGGCGCTGATTGCCCGCACGGTGGTAGACCGCAACCTGTTGAGCCCCGACGTGCTCGCCAGGCTCAAGCTGTATATCGAATCGATTGGCCTGGACCCCGAACGTCGGTTTCCGCCACGGGGCGCGCAAGACAGTATCCACTGGAAGGGCGAGCTGACGCCGACGCAGTGGGAAGCCAAGCAACCGCTGTGGGATGCACTGGAGGCGTCGCCGGGCGCCGAGGGTTTTTTTGACGAAATCAGAAAGCTCTCCGAGTCGTCCGACGCGGCCTCCCCGGCCTACAAGCATGAATTGGCGGCTAAAGTCTGGCGCATGCTGGAGGCCGCGTACGCCGATGCCTCTCTGCGCGACAAACTGTTCCAGATGGCCAGTGCGCCCACCACCTGTGTCGATGCCGGTGCGCAACTGTTCAACGCCATGGGGGTTGAAGTGCTCCTGAGCGAAGCTTATTCGGTGCCCAATGAGCAGTTGGTCGGGCTTGAACTGCTGGACCTCGCCAAGGGCAAATCACGCCTGGACGAGCTTGGCCGGATTGCCCATGCCCGCGTAGGCGAATTGCTCAAGAGCGGCCGGCGCTTTGCCCAGTACAACGGCAATGGCGACCCGATTGTTCACCGCGATGCGCAGGGCAGGGTGTTGCGCCCGATTGACGAAGTCGAGATCCACCTGGCGTACGTCACCGGGCTCGCGCAACGCTTGGACCTGCCCTGGCAGTCGCGCAGCATGATGTTCCGCGAGCCGGACGTCACGGCGGCGATGCTGGATGCCGCGTTTGAGCGTGTCACGCGCCTGGAGCAAGGTGACCTGCTCAGGGAAAACCTGCTGGAACAGGATTTCTGGTGCACTTACCTGGAAGGTGCCAACCGTGCGCAGTTCGATGAGTTGAAAGCCAAGGCCGATGCCCTGGACGACTTGCTGGTGGCGCAGCAAGCGTGGGCTGCCGACGGCGGTCTGGCCGCGCCGCACAAACTCGCGCTGCGCAAGACCATCGAAGAAGCCGGACGGCGCCTGGGGTTGCCTGCCAGCGAGCTGAGCCCGGGGCAGGTGATGTCGGATGAGGTGTACTTCGCGCAGTTGAGCGCAATGGGCGTGGCGCGCAAAAACCTGCTGCGCCAACTCAGCGACCAGGCCTTGGGCAGAACCCCATGACTTGGCCGCCGAGGCGTCAGAACAAGAAGTAACGCTGCGCCATCGGCAGCACGTCGGCCGGTTCGCACCACAGCAGTACGCCGTCGGCCTTGACCTGGTAGGTCTGTGGATCCACGTCGATAGCCGGCAGGTAGTCGTTGTGGATCAGGTCGGTTTTCTGCACGTCGCGACACCCCTTGACCACCGCAATCTGCTTTTTCAGGCCCAGGGCTTCGGGCAATCCGGCTGCCTGCGCAGCCTGGCTGATAAAGGTCAGGCTGGTGGCATGCAACGAACTGCCGAAGCTGGCGAACATGGGGCGGTAGTGCACCGGCTGCGGCGTGGGAATCGACGCATTGGCATCGCCCATCAGGCTTGAGGCAATCGCGCCGCCTTTGAGAATCAGGGTCGGTTTGATGCCAAAAAATGCGGGGCGCCACAGCACCAGGTCGGCCCACTTGCCGACTTCGATAGAGCCGACGATATGGCTGATGCCGTGGGTGATCGCCGGGTTGATGGTGTACTTGGCGATGTAGCGCTTGGCGCGGAAGTTGTCGTTGCCTTCGCCGTCACCCGGCAACGGACCGCGCTGTTTTTTCATTTTGTCGGCCGTCTGCCAGGTGCGCGTGATGACTTCACCGACGCGGCCCATGGCCTGGCTGTCCGAGCTGATCATCGAGAACGCGCCGAGGTCGTGCAGGATGTCTTCGGCGGCGATGGTCTCGCGGCGGATGCGGCTTTCGGCGAAGGCCACGTCTTCGGCAATGCTGGGGTCCAGGTGATGGCAGACCATCAACATGTCCAGGTGCTCGTCGATGGTATTTCGAGTGAACGGCCGGGTCGGGTTGGTGGAGCTGGGCAGCACGTTCGGGAAGCCGCAGGCCTTGATGATGTCTGGCGCGTGGCCGCCTCCGGCGCCTTCGGTGTGGTAGGTGTGAATGGTGCGGCCCTTGAGCGCGGCGAGCGTGGTTTCGACGAAGCCCGATTCATTCAGCGTGTCGCTGTGGATGGCGACCTGCACGTCATATTCATCCGCGACGCTCAGGCAGTTATCAATGCTCGCAGGCGTGGTGCCCCAGTCTTCGTGCAGCTTCAAACCGATGGCGCCGGCCTTGACCTGCTCGATCAAGGGCTGCGGCAAACTGGCGTTGCCCTTGCCGGTGAAGCCAATGTTCATCGGGAACGAATCGCTGGCCTGAAGCATGCGCGCCAGGTGCCACGGGCCTGACGTACAGGTGGTAGCGTTGGTGCCGGTGGCCGGGCCGGTGCCGCCGCCAATCATGGTGGTGACGCCGCTGGTCAGCGCTTCTTCGATCTGCTGCGGGCAGATGAAATGCACGTGGGAGTCGATGCCGCCGGCAGTGAGGATCATGCCTTCTCCGGCGATCACTTCGGTGCTGGCGCCGATGGCCATGGTTACGCCCGGCTGGATATCCGGGTTGCCGGCTTTGCCGATCGCGTGAATGCGGCCATTCTTCAGGCCGACGTCGGCCTTGACGATGCCCCAGTGGTCAATGATCAGCGCGTTGGTGATCAGCGTGTCCACGACCTCATGGGCGAGCAACTGGCTTTGGCCCTGGCCGTCGCGGATGACTTTTCCGCCGCCGAACTTCACTTCCTCGCCATACACGGTGAAGTCTTTTTCGACTTCGACGAACAGCTCGGTGTCCGCCAGGCGGACCTTGTCACCGACGGTGGGGCCGTACATGTCGGCGTAGGCTTGGCGGCTGATTTTCATGTGTGTGAACCCTGAAAAATTATGTTGAATGTGAGTCCGCTATCGGGGGCAAGCCCCCTCCCACCTTTGGTTTGTGGACGCGGTCAAAATGTGGGAGGGGGCTTGCCCCCGATGAGGCCCTAAAGGTCGCCCATGATCCGTCCGGCAAATCCGAACACCCGCCGCCCGCCGCTCAAATCGACCAGCTCGACCTCACGGCTCTGCCCCGGCTCGAACCGCACCGCCGTCCCGGCCGGAATATTCAGGCGCATGCCACGGCTCGCCGCGCGGTCAAACGTCAGCGCGTCATTGGTTTCAAAAAAATGGTAATGCGAACCCACCTGGATCGGCCGGTCGCCGCTGTTGGCCACGCTGAGGCTGACGGTACGCCGGCCCACATTCAGTTCGATATCGCCAGGCTGGATCTGATATTCACCAGGAATCATGCAGGTTGCCCCAGGGTCTTGTAGTAGATGGCGGTCGGGCTGTAGCGCCCGTCCGGGCTTTGGCAGTAGTCGGGCAATTCACCGATTTTGGTGTAGCGCAGCGACTGGTAAAAGGCTTCGGCACCGGAGCCGGCTTCGGTGTCCAGGTACAGCAGGCCGCGCTTGTGCTGGCGCGCGGCGAGTTCCAGAGCGCTCATCAATTGCTGGCCCAGGCCATGGCGGCGGGCGCTGCTGTGTACCAACAGTTTTTGCACTTCGGCGCGGTTGAGGCCATTGGCTTTCTGGCACAGCGCCAATTGCACGCTGGCGATCACCTGTTCATCGCGCACCACCACCCACAGCAGCAGGCTGGCGTCTTCGATGCTGGCTTGTACGCCCTTCAGATAGTCGCGGGCCTGGGCTTCATCGAAATCCGCCATGAAGCCTACCGACGCACCATGCTTCACCGCGTCCAGCAACAGCTCGATCAAGCCCAGACGGTAATGGGCAAAACTTTCAGCATTTACTCGACGCAGTTGAGCAGTGTTCATCGATCTCACTCCTTGGGCGGTTCGGCGCCCGGATTCAATGTCAGTTGCATAAAGGTCAGGTCCAGCCAGCGGCCGAACTTGATGCCCACTTGCGGCATGTGCCCGGTGGTGGTGAAACCCAGGCGCTCATGCAGGCGAACAGACGCCTGGTTGCCGCTTTCGATGGCTGCGACCATCACGTGTTTGCCGGCGCTGCGGGCGCGCTCGATCAGCGCTTGCATCAGGCGCGGGCCGAGGCCTTTGCCGCGCTGGTCATTGCGCACATACACCGAGTGCTCGACGCTGTAGCGAAAGCCTTCAAAGGGTCGCCAGTCGCCGAACGAGGCGTAGCCGGTGACTTCATCGTTTTCCACCGCCACCAGGATCGGGTACGCCTGGGCCTGACGCGCCGTGAACCAGGCCTGTCGGTTGGCCAGGTCGACGGGTTGTTCGTTCCAGATCGCCGTGGTGTTGAGCACCGCGTCGTTGTAGATGTCTCGAATGGCCGGCAGGTCTTGCTCGGTTGCATCACGAATCATGATCGGCTCTCACGCGATAGGCTGGTGGACGGTGACCAGCTTGGTGCCGTCGGGAAAGGTGGCTTCCACCTGGATATCCGGGATCATTTCCGGGATGCCTTCCATCACTTGCTCGCGGCTGAGCAGGGTGGTGCCGTAGTGCATCAAATCGGCGACGGTGCGGCCATCGCGGGCACCTTCCATCAAGGCAGCGGAAATGTAGGCGATGGTTTCCGGGTAGTTGAGCTTCACGCCTCGTGCCAGGCGGCGTTCGGCGACCAGGCCTGCGGTGAAGATCAGCAGTTTGTCTTTTTCCCGTGGGGTCAAATCCATGGTTCAAGGTCCTTCATAGACAGCATTCTTAAAAACAACAGAGATCCGAGAGTGGGAGCTGGCTTGCCTGCGATGGCATCACCTCGGTACATCAGCTATACCGAGTTGCCTGCATCGCAGGCAAGCCAGCGCCCACAGGGGACAGGTTCCACTTCAGATCGTCATGTGCTCCAAATTCTTGGTGGAACCGCCTCTCGCCCCAGTACGGTCGGACGCAGCAGTTTCCACACATCAATCAACCAGCCCCGCGCCAGCAGCGCTTCACTGGCCAAACAGCGGGCCACCAGCAGCCCGGGCAGTTGGGTCAGGTCGCCGCGCACCGCATGGGGCAAGGCGCGGCAGCTTTCCAATAAGTCAGGCTCGATATCGCCAGTGAGCAGCAGTGTGGCGAACACCGGTTGCCCGTCCAGCCCGATGGGCGAGTCGAGCAACCCGTCGGCGCCTACAATGCGCTGGCGCTCATGCCAGAGCAACTGGCCGTCGCGGCGGATGTCCAGGTGCGCTTGAAAGTGGCCCAGGTCAAAACGCTCGCCACTGGCTGGCCGGCCGAGAGCGACCACGTCCCAGTAGAACAGCCGGGCATCGCCTTGCAGGTCAATGCGGGTGGTGAGTTCGGCCTGGGCGGCGCTGAACACGATGGTTTCCTGGGGCAGCCACTCCAGCGTGGCGCCCGCTTCCACGGTCAATTCAAGCTGTTGAAAGGCCGGGCCGCTGGCGCGGTACCACTTGGCTGCGCCGGGGCTGGTCAATTGCGCCCAGGCACCGGCGCCAACATGGGCGCGGATGTCCAGGCGATCACCGCCGGCAATCCCGCCGGGCGGGTGCACGATGATGTGCTGGCACACCTGGGGACCTTCGGCATACAGGTGCTTTTGCACGCGCAGCGGGCCGAGGTGGCGGCGCATCACCGGGCGCGTGGTGTCGCCGAAACGCGCGTAGCCGAGGTCCAGCTCGGCATGCCAGCTGGGGGTGAACAGGGCAGGGGAAACGGGCAGGTTCATGGTTGAGTGCTTATCGTCAGGACGCTACAGATTAGATGGTAACCAGCCCGCGTACACCCTCACTTTCCATATTTTCACCGCGGCCTTGCTGGACGATTTCGCCGCGTGACATCACCAGGTATTGGTCCGCCAGCTCGGCAGCGAAGTCATAGAACTGCTCCACCAGCAGGATCGCCATATCGCCGCGTGCGGCGAGCTTCTTGATCACCATGCCGATTTCCTTGATCACCGACGGCTGGATGCCTTCGGTGGGCTCATCGAGGATCAACAGGCGCGGGCGGCTGGCCAGGGCGCGGCCAATCGCCAACTGTTGCTGTTGGCCGCCGGACAAGTCACCGCCGCCGGTGTTTCATTTGCAGCAGTACCGGGAACAATTCATAGATAAACGCCGGCACTTGCTTGGCCTCAGAACCCGGAAAGCGCGACAGGCCCATCAACAGGTTCTCTTCCACCGTCAGCCGCGCAAAAATCTCCCGGCCCTGTGGCACGTAGGCGATGCCAGCGTGCACGCGCTGATGCGGCTTGAACCCGGTAATGGCTTTGCCTTCCCAGTTCACCGCGCCCTCTTTGGCCGGCAGCAAACCCATCAGGCACTTGAGCAGGGTGGTTTTGCCCACACCGTTACGGCCGAGCAGGCAGGTGACCTCGCCGATCTTCACGTCAAAAGACAGCCCGCGCAGGATATGGCTACCGCCGTAGTACTGATGCAGCTTGTCGACTTGCAGCATGTTCAAATTCTCCTCAAATCCCTGGTAGGAACCGGATCAACTGTGGGCGCTGGCGTGCCTGCGATGCAGGCAACTCGGTATGCCTGATGGACCGAGTGATGCCATCGCAGGCAAGCCAGCTCCCACATCTGCATCGGTTCCCACGAAGCAGCCCGCATCTTGGGTTAGCGACCGAGGTAAACCTCGATCACTCGCTCATTTTCCTGCACGTGTTCCAGCGACCCTTCGGCCAGCACGCTGCCCTGGTGCAACACCGTCACGTGGTCGGCAATCGAGCCGACAAAGCCCATGTCGTGCTCCACCACCATCAGCGAATGTTTGCCCGCCAGGCGCTTGAACAGTTCGGCGGTGAATTCGGTTTCGGCGTCGGTCATGCCCGCCACGGGTTCGTCCAGCAGCAATAGCTGCGGGTCTTGCACGAGCAACATGCCGATTTCCAGAAACTGCTTTTGCCCGTGTGACAGCAAGCCCGCCGGGCGCTGCGCCGAGGCGCTCAGGCGCAGGGTGTCGAGCACTTCATCGATGCGGTCTTTTTGCTCGCCGCTCAAGCGTGCGCGCAGGCTGGCCCACACGGATTTGTCGGTTTTCTGCGCCAGCTCCAGGTTTTCGAACACGCTGAGGGCTTCGAACACGGTGGGTTTCTGGAACTTGCGGCCGATGCCGGCCTGGGCGATCTGCACCTCGCTCATGCTTGTCAGGTCGAGGGTTTCGCCGAACCAGGCCTTGCCGTGGCTGGGGCGGGTCTTGCCGGTGATCACGTCCATCAGCGTGGTCTTGCCCGCGCCGTTGGGGCCGATGATGCAGCGCAATTCGCCGACGCCGATGTAGAGGTTCAAGTCGTTGAGCGCCTTGAAACCGTCGAAGCTGACGCTGATGTCTTCCAGCGTCAGGATTGTGCCGTGGCGGGTATTGAGGCCCTTGCCGGCGGCCTGGCCGAGGCCGATCGCATCGCGGCTGCTGCCCGCGTCTTTGTTTGGCTCAAGAATGGGTTCGAGCATAAATTCCGCCGTCGCTGTGACTCTCATTGTTCACCCCGTTTCTTCAACAGGCCGATCACGCCCTTGGGCAAATACAAGGTGACGAGGATGAACAGCGCCCCCAGAAAGAACAGCCAGTATTCCGGGAAGGCCACCGTGAACCAGCTCTTCATGCCGTTCACCACACCGGCGCCGAGCAATGGCCCGATCAGCGTGCCACGCCCGCCCAAGGCCACCCACACGGCGGCTTCAATGGAGTTGGTCGGCGACATTTCGCTGGGGTTGATGATGCCCACTTGCGGCACATACAACGCGCCCGCCAGGCCACACAACACCGCGCTCAACACCCACACAAACAGCTTGAAGCCACGCGGGTCATAGCCGCAGAACATCAAGCGGTTCTCGGCATCGCGCAGGGCGGTGAGCACGCGGCCGAACTTGCTCTGCGCCAGGCGCCAGCCGGTGTAGAGGCTGGCGACCAGCAACACGACCGTGGCAAAAAACAGCACCGCCCGCGTGCCCGGTTCGGTAATCCCAAAGCCCAGAATGCTGCGGAAATTGGTGAAGCCGTTATTGCCACCAAACCCGGTCTCGTTGCGAAAAAACAGCAGCATCCCGGCGAAGGTCAGGGCCTGGGTCATGATCGAGAAATACACGCCCTTGATCCGCGAGCGGAAGGCGAAGAAGCCAAACACCAGCGCCAGCAACCCCGGCGCCAATACCACCAGGCACATCGCCCAGAGGAAGTGTTCGGTGCCAACCCAATACCAGGGCAGTTCGGTCCACGACAAAAAGGTCATGAACGCCGGCAGCTCATCGCCGGAGGCCTGGCGCATCAGGTACATGCCCATCGCATAACCGCCGAGGGCAAAGAACAAACCGTGGCCGAGGGACAGCATGCCCGCATAGCCCCACACCAGGTCCAGGGCCAGGGCGACGATGGCGTAGCAAAGGATCTTGCCCACCAGCGTGAGGGTGTAGGCCGACACGTGCAGCGGGTTTTCCGGCGCCAGCAGCGAACACAAAGGCAACGCCAGCAGCAGGATCAGGATCACCGCGCCGACGGCTATCGTCAGCGTGGGGCCGGCCTTTTGCGTGGCCGTAAGCATCAATGGCTGGTTCATCAGTCGATCACCCGTCCTTTCAGTGCGAAGAGTCCTTGCGGGCGTTTCTGGATAAACAGAATGATCAGCGCGAGGATCAGGATCTTGCCGAGCACGGCGCCGATCTGCGGTTCGAGAATCTTGTTGGCGATGCCCAGCCCGAAGGCGGCCATGACGCTACCGGCCAACTGGCCGACACCGCCGAGCACCACCACCAGGAACGAGTCAATGATGTAGCTCTGGCCCAGGTCCGGACCGACGTTGCCAACCTGACTCAGGGCCACGCCACCCAGGCCGGCGATGCCGGAGCCCAGGCCAAAGGCGAGCATGTCCACACGCCCGGTGGGCACGCCGCAGCAGGCGGCCATGTTGCGGTTCTGGGTCACGGC
>Ga0105858_1000660_pt1 | contig 13063 bp, 16 predicted proteins | sample OrgsoiDNA_201062_FD_89683 | JGI IMG/M metagenome (GOLD analysis project Ga0105858, IMG submission 89683) | Permafrost soil microbial communities from the Arctic, to analyse light accelerated degradation of dissolved organic matter (DOM) -... | ecosystem: Environmental > Terrestrial > Soil >...
CGCGCCTTCGGTGGAGATGCGGTCGATGTCGCGGTCGGCTTCCTCCAACTGGGCCATGATGTGTTCGTAATCCACCGAATCCGGGTCGCGCGCCATGACCGAGAAGACCTCGCTGAGAGTGGTCTGCTGGCTGTGAAGTTCATCGATCAGGCGGTTGGTGACGGATTGCGCTTTTACGATGCTGGCGGCATTCTGTTGAATGGACTGGATATTGCGAACGCCTACGATGGCGGCGGCCAGCAGCAGAAGGATCACCAGGCTGAAGCCGGCGATCAGGACCCGGAAGATGCTTTGGTGCGTGATGAGCCGCGGCAACACTGCGTCTTCAGTATCGCGCGAATCCTAATGAACCTTAACCGGCTTAGCCCCGAATTGGGCGCCCGCGGTAGCCTGCGCGGGCTATCGTGTTTCGGCCGCATAAGCCGCATGATGGGATTGTAAGCGGGCGGCAAGAGCCCGCAGGGAGAATAAAATGAAAACGACTTTACTCACGATCGCCCTGGCGGTCGCCACCATGCCCCTGACGTTCGGCCAGTCGCCGGCTACGCCGCCCGCCAGCGGCGCCAAAGCTCCGGCTGCCACCACCACCCCGAAGGTGAAGAAGCACCACAAAAAGGCCGTCAAAACGGCTGTGAAGAGCACCACGGATACAACGCCCGCCGCGGCCGCGAAGAAGTAACTGAATGGCTGCCAGAAAAGCCCCGCCGGCCTTTAACCAGGTCCGGCGGGGCTTTTTGCGTTAGTAGGGTAGGCCTCCTGGCCTGCCACTTGCTGGGCAAAATAAGCCAGAATAGCGAAATGGATATCCGAGCCCTGGGTGAGGAAGACGCGGCGGCGTACTGGAATCTGAGACTCGAGGCTCTGGAAACCGAGCCGTTGGCGTTTGGAAAAGCCGTTGAAGAACACCAGGCAACGCCGGTGGAGCTAATCGCGATGCGTTTCCGCGAAATGACGAAGAGCAACTTCACCTTGGGAGCGTTCGAGAGCGGCAACCTTGTCGGGACGGCGACATTCATCCGCGAAACAGGGTTGAAGGAAAGGCATAAGGGCCGCATTTTCGGAGTGTATGTGACCGCTGCCCAGCGGCGCAAAAGTATCGGAGAAGATCTGATTGCCGCTCTCGTGAACAGGGCCAAAGAAGATACCTCACTGGAACAGATTCTGCTTGCCGTGGCGTCTGGTCAGGAAGGTGCCCGCCGGCTGTATCGCAAGCTTGGCTTTGAAACTTACGGGACTGAACCGAGGGCGTTGAAGGTGGCCTCGGAATACATGGATTTTGACCACATGATTCTGAAAATCGGATAGCGCGATTCAGGCCAGCTTCCCCAGTTGCTCTTGCAGGAGAAGCCGTTCAGTCGCGGTGCGGTACGTCCTGTCAGGTCAAGGCCCCGATAGATACGGCTTGACGACCGCCATTACGGCCTCTTTCACGCGCCCGGCGAGTTCGACGGCTAGAACCTCATCTCCTGCCAGTGTCTCCGGGAAGTCGCCGGGATATCGGATCTCCACTCCAAAGGGAGTGAGCCACTTCGCTTGGCGATCCATTGCCGGACGAGATCTCGTTGAACTTCCTCAGGCGGCTTCATAAAGAACGCGCCCGTACTTGTGCGCCGGATAGGCGATGCCGCCAATGATGTTCTTCGTCTCTTCGAAGCGTTCCGTCCGGATTACGATTACGTCGACAGGATAGCCAATGTCGCCGATAGCACTCCGTATCCTGACGCTCTCCTCGTGCCGGTTGGCCGGGTTCGGATCGACGATCAGCAGATCGATGTCGCTGTCGCGATTCATCATGCCGGAGGCCGCGGAACCGAAGAGGATGATGCGGTCGGGACGCGCCGCGGCCAGGACGCGCCGGACGATTTCCTGCGTCACTATCTCTCCGATACCCATCACTGACATGATATGCAACTTGCCGGCGCCGTTCCACCGGCACTGTGGGGTGTCACCCAACCCGCTTTCCATCCGGAGATCGTGGCATCTTCCCCAGTTGCTTTTGCGCCAGACGGCTCCAGCGAGCTACCAGGCGCTGCCGGTAGCGCGGCGCGGTGCGGGCGGCTTCCACGGCCGCGGCGTACATCTCGCGGGCGCGCGCGGTTTCCCCTAAGCCTTCGAGCGCCTGGGCGTAATAGAAGAGACCTTCGGGATCGTAGGGGCGCCGCTCCACGTAAATCTCCAGTTCCCGCCGGGCATCCGCATACTGGCGGGCGCCGGCAAAGATGCCGCCCAATTCGCGCAGCACCTCGCTTGAATGGTGCCGCTCATCCTGATCCACCACGGTCTGGAAATGCGCCAGCGCGTCACCCAGGCGGCCTTGCTCGCGGGCGATGCGGCCCAACTGGAAATGCGCGTCGGTGAGCATAGGGTCAATGGCCACGGCGTTCTTGAATCGCTCGATGGCCTGAGTGTACTGCCGGCGCTGCTGATACACCAAACCGAGCTGATACTGCGCCTCGCCATCGTGGGGATTCACGGCCGCCGCTTCCAGCATGCGGTGGAAGTGCTGCCGGCTGCGCAAACCGTCGCCGAGGTGGCTGAGTTCGCCGCCCAGATAATACCAGGCGAAGAACAGGAAGAAGGGCGAGGCGGCGAATCGCAGCAGGAAGGTGAGCGGCCCCCAGACGAACGCCGCGGCCACCAGCGGAATCCACGAAAGGCTGGTGACGCTGGCCGCCATGCCATTGCCGGCGCCGAAAACCGTCCGCACCGCGAAGAACATCAGGAAGCCGAAATACAGGATCGCGAGCGGCAATAGATACAGCATGACCTGCCGCGGAACCAGCAGTTGCGGAATCAGCCACGCGGCCAGTGCCAGCGGGATTTCGGCGGCGGCGAATGCCATGGCGCTACAGGTGAGCAGCGGAGAATAGTCGCGATGGAAAACCGTTCCGAGCGCTCCCAGGCGGCCCAGCAGATTGCTCAACAGCAGCGTGCCGGGGACGTAAAATATCGCCAGGATCAGCGGCGGCGTGAAAAAGCTGCCGGGCAATTCGGGGACGCCGGACTTCAACAACAGTGAAGCGCCCAGCGCTGCGACACTGGCGAACAGCAGGCTGCCGCGATCCAGAATGGAACTCATGGCCGCCGCCGGCTGCCACCACAGGCGAAACAGGAATTGGGCGTTGGCCCACACAAACGGAGGATAACAGAGTTCAACCGCTCATCCGCCAAGCCGCCTGAAAGGCAGCTTGCAGCCATGATTGGCTGCCCCCCAAACCCTACTGACCGCTCATCCGCCCGGCCCAGCGCAGGTACCGCGCCAATTCGCGGCGCTGTTGCCAGGCGAACCGCCAGAACCGGCCGAACGTGATTTCTTCGGCATGCAGGCCCCAGTACGTCTCGATCCGCCAGCGCAGATAGGGGCTCGACCACGGCCGCAGGCGATACCCGCGCGTGAGGCGCCACAGAATGCGCAACATTACCTGGTGGAACCGTTCTTGGCGGTCGATCCGGAGTCCGGAGTGGCGTAGTAGCCGGTGCGCGTGCGAACCAACGGGCTTCCCGGCCCCTTGGCGGTGATCCTGATCTGCCGGAAGGCGCCGTCCATGGCCGCATTCAGGGGCGAGTACGCGATGGTGTACTGGTTGCGGATGTCGTGCGCCACCTGGTGCGCGATGCGGTCCACTTCGTCAACTTCCTTGGGAAAGAACACGCTGCCGCCGGTGGCCTCGGTCAGGTCGCTCAGCGAGCGTTTGGCGCGGGAGGCCTCGCGGTGCTCCTCTTCGGTCAGCAACCCCACGGCGTAAATCACCACGCCGCTTTGACGCGCGGATTTCATCAACGCTTCCATGCCGACGATGCTGGAATTGTCATTGCCATCGGTCACCACCACCAGAACCTTCTTGTCCTTGTGCGCCTTCTTGAGGTGCTCGATCGACATCTGGATCGCGTCCCGCATGGCGGTGCCGCCGCGGGTATCGATGCGCGCCAGGGCGGTTTCCAGTTCTTTGATGTCGTTGGTGAAGTTCTTGCCTTCGGGCAGATCCATGTACGCCGTGTCGTTGAAGTTGACGACGAAGACTTCGTCATCGCGGTTGGAGTCTTCCACCAGCGCCAGGGAGGCGGCCTTCACCTGGGCAATCTTGTTGCGCATACTGCCGCTGTTGTCGATCACCAGGCCCAACGACACCGGCACATCTTCGCGCTTGAAGACGCGGATCTCCTGCTTCACGCTATTCTCAAGGACTGTAAACGCCTCCTTCGGCAGTGCGGTCAGCAGGTGTCCGGACTTGTCCACGACGGTGGCATGGCAAACCACCACGCGCGTATCCACATGGATCACGGTGGGTCCCGGGCCCGCCGTCGCCGCGGGTTTCTCCTGGCCATATAGAGCTGCGGCGGCGAGCCACAGAGCCATCCCGAGAGTCCTCGATACCTGATGTTTGCTAGGGAGCATTACTTGGGAGCCGTGCCTTTGGCCGGCCGAGCGCCCTGGTCGGCCGTGGCGTAATAACCGCTGCGCGTGCGAACCGTCGGAGTGCCCGGCGCTTTAATCGCGATCTTGATCTGCCGGAAGGTGCCGTCCAGGGCGGTGTTGGAGGGCGTATAGGAGATGGTGTACTGGTTGCGAATGTCGCGCGCCACCTGGTGCGCGATGCGGTCCACTTCGGAGACGTCCTTGGGGAAAAAGGCATCGCCGCCGGTAGCTTCGGCGAGGGCTTTCAGGGCGCGTTGGGCGCGCTGGGCCTCGCGGCGCTCTTCTTCGCCCAGCAGACCCACCGAATAAATCATGATCCCGGTTTGCTGGGCTGCCTTCACCAGGTTTTCCAGGCTGACCACGCTCGAGTTGTCGTTGCCGTCGGTAATCACTACCAGCACTTTTTTGTCCTTGTGCCCTTTTTCTTTGGCGTGGTCGATGGACATCCGGATGGCGTCCCGCATGGCGGTGCCGCCGCGCGAATCGATGCGCGTGAGCGCCTCTTCCAACTCTTTGAAGTCGCTGGTGAAGTCTTTGCCGTGCGGCAGATCGAGAAAGGCTTCGTCGTTGAAATTGACCACGAAGGCCTCGTCCTCGGGATTGGAATCCTTGGCCAGCGCCAAGCTGGCGGCTTCCACTTTGGCGCGCTTGTCGCGCATGCTGCCGCTGTTGTCGATGATCAGCCCCATCGAAACCGGAACGTCCTCGCGTTTGAAAACCTTGATTTCCTGCACCACGCCGTTCTCGTAAACCGTGAAAGCTTCCTTGGGCAGCGTGGTTACCAGGTGCCCGCTTCTATCCACCACCGTGGTGGGACAGACCACCAAGCGGGTATCCGCGTGGAAGATCGTGCCGGTATCGAGCTGTTGCACGGGGACGGGCTTGCTCTGCTGGCCCCACAGGAACATGGCCGCCAGCCCAACAGCGATTGGCAGACGAAATCGTCTGCACCACGGCAATACACTTGACTTGTTTTGGTGGGGCAGGCGGTCTCGCCTGCCAAGGTTATTGAGAAGGCGCATAGTAGCCCTGTTTCCAGAAGGGGCGCAGCGCAGGCAATCCGCGAGGTTGAACCAGCTTCACCTGGACGTGACGGTACTTCCCGTCGCGCACCGTGTTCTGCGGCGAGTAGCCCAGAATGTACTGGTTGCGAAGCTCCACTCCGATCTTAGACGCAATGTCCGGCAATTCGTTCAGATTCTCCACCTGGTATTGGCGTCCTCCGGTCTGTTCGGCAATCTCGGTCAGCAAACCCGGGCCGTTGTTCTCTTCCGGTGTCCGTGCGCGGCCGGAGACTGGTTCGTAAATTCCGATGGCATAGATTTGGACGTCGGCTTCCTTCACCAGGTTCTTGATTTCTCCTTCGGTGTAGCGGCTATTGTTGTCGCCGCCGTCGGAGATCAGCAAAAGCGCCTTGCGCGGGTTCTTGGCCTTCTTCATTTCGTGGAGCGCCAGGTAGACTGCATCGAGCAGCGCCGTCCTGCCCTTGGACTGCGTAAACGTCAGGCGATTTTGAATCTCCTCCAGGCTGGTGGTGAATGGCTGGGCCAGTTGCGCGGAATCGTTGAACTGCACCAGGAAGAATTCGTCCTCGGGGTTGGCCATTTTGAAAAACTGGGCCACCGCCAGGCGCGATTTTTCCAGCTTGTGCCCCATGCTGCCGCTGCAATCGAAAACCACGCCTACCGAAATAGGCGCGTCTTCGCTCGAAAACTGCTTGACCTCCTGCTCTTTCTTGTCCTCGAAAACCTTGAAGTTCTCCTTTTCCAGGCCAGTGACGAAGCGATTCATAGGGTCCGTGACGGTCACCGGGATCAACACCAGCGTGCTGTCCACGCGGATATTGGCCTTGGGAAGAATCTCCGCCTTGGGAGGCGGTTTCGGGCGCGGCTCAATGGTCGCCTGCCCCCAGAGTGCGCACGCAAAACTTAACCCGATGGCGCCGAATTTAAACAGCTTACGGTAGGACGGCAGCATAACGGGTGGCCACCCTTTCTTCCACAAGTCTAGCATAGGGATTTTATGGTATGATCGCCTGTGCCGCGTAAAATTCTCGGCGTCATTCCTGCCAGATTTGCATCCAGCCGTTTTCCCGGTAAAGTCCTCTCCCGAATCGCCTCCAAAACCATGCTCCAGCATGTGTACGAGCGCGCCTCCATGGCCAGGTATCTGACTAGCACGATGATAGCCACCGATGACCAGCGCGTGTACGACGCCGCCCGGAGTTTCGGAGCCCGTGTCCGGATGACGCGGAGCGATCACCTGTCCGGAACCGATCGCGTGGCCGAAGCGGCCTCCGCCGAAGATGCCGAAATCATTGTCAATATTCAGGGCGACGAACCGCTGATCGATCCCGCCGCCATTGACGCGGCGATTCTGCCCATGGTGCACGAGCCCGAAATCGTCATGGGCACGCTGAAGAAGAGGATTGAGGATCCGCGCGAGATTACCGACCCCAACGTGGTGAAGGTGGTTACGGACTTTCAGGGCGACGCGATCTATTTTTCGCGATGCGCCATACCGTATGTGAGAGGTGGGGCAGGAGCTTTATTGGGTAACCAGCCTGCCTATTTCAAACACGTCGGTCTATATGTTTACCAGCGGGATTTCCTATTGGGATATTCGGCGCTTCCCGCCGGTCCGCTGGAACAGGCGGAGCGTCTGGAGCAGTTGCGCGCGCTCGAGAACGGCTATCGAATCCGAGTGGTGGAAACCGAGTATGAATCGCTGGGTGTGGATACTCCCGAAGATCTGGAAAGGGTGTCGAAGTTGTTCGAGGCTTCAATAAGTCTGCAAGGAGTAAGGAATGGCTAAGTACATATTCGTGACGGGCGGCGTGGTCTCTTCGTTGGGGAAGGGCATCGCGGCCGCATCCATCGGGTGCCTGCTCGAGAGCCGCGGCCTGAAGGTCGCCTGTCAGAAGTTCGACCCGTACCTGAACGTGGATCCAGGCACCATGAGTCCCTTCCAGCACGGCGAAGTCTTCGTCACCGACGATGGCGCGGAGACCGATCTCGACCTGGGCCACTACGAGCGCTTCACCCACTCCAAACTCACGCAGAGCAACAACCTCACCTCCGGCCGCATCTACGAGCAGATCATCGCCCGGGAGCGGCGCGGCGATTATCTGGGCAAGACGGTGCAGGTGATTCCGCACGTGACGAATGAAATCAAGGCCGCCATGAAGAAGGTGGCGCAGGACGTGGACGTGCTGATCGCCGAAATCGGCGGCACCGTGGGCGATATCGAGTCGCTGCCCTTCCTGGAGGCCATCCGCCAGATGCGCCATGAGCAGGGGCGCGAAAACTGCCTTTTCATTCACGTGACCCTGGTGCCGTGGATCGCGGCGGCGCAGGAATTGAAAACCAAGCCGACGCAGCATAGCGTCAAGGAACTGCGCGCCCTCGGTATCCAGCCCGATATCCTGCTGTGCCGCTGCGAGCGTTTCATTCCGCAGGATATGAAAGAGAAGATCGCGTTGTTCTGCGACGTGGATGTGCAGGCCGTGATCACCGCGCGGGACGTCAAGTCGGTCTATGAAGTTCCGGTCGGATTCGCGGCCGAGGGCGTGGATGAAATTGTGCTGCGGCACCTGCACCTGGACACGGGCCCGCGCGATCTCAGCCGCTGGACCGCGATGCTGGAGCGCATGGAAAACCCGCGCGGGGAGGTCAACATCGCGCTGGTGGGCAAGTACGTGGAATACGAGGATTCCTATAAGAGCCTGAAGGAAGCCCTGATGCACGGCGGCCTGGCGCACCAGGTGAAGGTCAACATCCACTGGATTGAGGCCGAGGGCGTGGCCGGCGAAAGCTGGGAGCGGCAGATGGAAGGCTATGACGGCGTCCTGGTGCCGGGCGGCTTCGGAAAGCGCGGCATCGATGGCATGCTGAACGCCATCCGCTACGCCCGCGAGCGCAAGGTTCCGTATTTCGGCATCTGCCTGGGCATGCAGACCATGGTGATCGAGTATGCGCGCAACGTCTGCGGCCTGGCGGACGCCGACTCCACCGAGTTCAACCCGGGAACGCAGCACCGCGTGATTTTCAAGCTGCGCGAGTTGAAGGGAGTGGACGAGCTGGGCGGCACCATGCAGCTGGGGAGTTGGGCCTGCCGCCTGGCCGAGAACAGTTTTGCCCATAACGCTTATGGCACGCGCGAGATTAATGAGCGGCACCGCCACCGCTACGAGTTCAACCGCGAATACGAGGACCTTTTGAAAGCCGCCGGCCTGCGGATCACTGGCGAAACTCCGGACAATACCTACGTGGAGATCTGTGAGATTGCGGGGCACCCGTGGTATCTGGGCTGCCAGTTCCACCCCGAGTTCAAATCCAAGCCCATGGAGCCGCACCCGCTGTTCAAAGCCTTCATCGGCGCGGCCCAGGAATTCCGTAAGAAGCGGATGGCGACCGATCTGCAGGTGGACGCCGAGTTGCGGGCGGAGCACCAGTACACGCGTGCCCGTTGAGTTTAGCTCCATCGGCCACGGCAAGCCGCTGGTGCTGATCGCCGGGCCGTGCGTGATCGAAAGCGAGGAGCACGTCCACCGGATGGCGCGCGGCATCCGCGAGGCAGTAGGCCCGTTCGTCTTCAAAGCTTCCTTCGATAAGGCCAACCGCACCAGCGCCGGCGCCTATCGCGGACCTGGATTAAAGGAGGGGCTGCGCATCCTGGCGGGCGTGAAGGCCGAGGGCTACCCGATCCTTACCGACATCCACGAGCCTTCACAGGCCGAACCGGCAGCCGAAGTGGCGGACATCCTGCAGATCCCGGCCTTCCTCTGCCGCCAGACCGACCTGCTGGTCGCCGCCGGCCGCACCGGGCGCATCGTCAACATCAAGAAGGGGCAGTTCGTGGCGCCGCACGATATTCACCGTGCCGCGGAGAAGGTGGCTTCTACCGGCAACAGCCAGGTGCTGTTGACCGAGCGCGGCTCGTCGTTCGGCTACAACAACCTGGTGGTGGACATGCGGGGTTTAAAGATCATGCGCGACGCCGGCTGGCCGGTGGTTTTCGATGCCACGCATAGCGTGCAGTTGCCGGGCGCGGCGGGGGGTGCGTCGTCTGGGCAGCCGGAGTTTATCGAGCCGCTGGCACGGGCGGCGGCGGCTGTGGGCATCGACGGAGTTTTCGTGGAGGTGCATGATGAGCCGGAGAAGGCGCTTTCCGATGGGCCGAATGCCTTGCGGCTTAGTTTGCTGGCGGATTTCTGGCGGAGGCTGCGGGCGATCGACGGGCTGGTGAAGGGATAGTGACAACAAGCTCCATATCCTTTACGCTGAAAAGAGACGGCAAAGGAATCTAGCCATGACTGTAATTGAACTCCCCGACGATCAAGCGGCGGCGCTCAGAGCAAGGGCGGCGGCGCAGGGTCTGACCCTCGAAGCGTGGTTCGAGAAGCTTTCGAGGGCCGAAACCTCTATCGGCCAATCACTTCTTCAAAAATCCCGCTACAGCCTGGCCGAGCTCATGGCGCAGTGCGACGCCAACGCCCCGTTATCGGCGGAAGACCGCGCGTGGATGGATGCACCCGCCATCGGCCGCGAGGCTTGAAGTCGGTGGAGCGCGGCGACGTTTTCACGTCGATTTGAATCCGATCCAGGGCCGCGAGCAGGCCGGCGCGCGTTATGTGGCGATTCGGAGATGTGGCTTATCTTTCGGCGGACGGCCGCTTCCGCTTGACGATCCCGGACCTTTCGCAAGATCCATTGGCCGGAGCGCCCGACCACCCCGGAGAACTCCAAATCTGGGCCAAAGACAAAACCAGCGAGGCCCTTGTGGCCCAACTGGTGCCTAAAGGCCCTCAGCTCAAGACACGGATGGGGGGCCTGAAAGTGCAGAGCGAGTATCCTGCTGAAATTGTTTTTGCACCGTGTGCCGCAAATCATCCTCAGGTACACGACAGATTCGCCATCCGGCCGGATGTCGGCGACCCGTGCGGTCGTTAAGCATCCGCGAAATCCCTCCACGCATGGCAAGGTTGAGCCGTCATATGAGTTGAGAAGGTAGCTATGTTCAACCTGAGAAGGCGCCGGGGATTTTCCCTAATTGAATTGCTGATCGTGATCGCGATCATCCTGATTATCATTACGATCGCACTGCCGAGGTTGAGCCGCGCCCGAATGTACTCCCAGGAAACGGCGGCCCTTGGCGCCGTCAGCACGCTGCACAAGGCGCAGGTGCTGTACTACTCGACATATGGCAAGTATGCGGCATCCCTTGCGGAACTGGGACCGCCTGCCAGTGGCGCTGCCAGCCCGGCGGCTTCCGACATGATCGGCAACGACCTTTCGGGCGGCGACAAGAGCGGGTACAAGTTCACCATGACCGGCAACCAGGCCGGCTACGTGATCAACGCCAACCCCATCGCCTTCGGCAGCAGCGGCAGCCGCACCTTCTACTCCGATCAATCCATGGTGGTCCGCCAGAATTACGGGCCGGAACCAGCCACGGCGAACAGCCCGGAAATGAAGTAGCGCCGCATGGATTACGATAGATGATGTGCCTCCGGCCGAAGAACCGCGCTCCAGGGCAGACTCGTCTCGCCGCAGTTTCCACGTAGGAGCGATCTACGCTATCGGGGCGTTCATCTCGGCGGCTCTAGGGCTGCCCGCCATCGCCTACTTGTTGCTCCCTCCGAAAGCGCAGAAGGCGGACGAGTGGATCGAGATTGGCGATGTCACCCGCCTGACCCCCAACGCGCCCGTGGAAATGAGCTTCCGCCACAACCGCGTGGACGGCTGGAAAATCACCAGCGAGAAGGGTACCGCCTGGGTGGTCAAGGACGCCGGCAACCATATTACGGCTTTCGGCCCGCAATGCACCCACCTGGGCTGCGCCTACCATTGGGATGAATCCAAGAACGAATTCCTCTGCCCGTGCCATTCCTCACTTTTTGGCATGGACGGAAAGGTCGATGGCGGCCCGGCGCCGCGTCCGCTGGACCAGTATGAAGTCAAGGTCGAAGGCAAGAAGCTGCTGCTCGGCAGCCTGCGCCAGTCGGCGGAGAAGAAGTCGTGAGCCGGCGCTGGAGCGGTATCAATAGCTGGCTGGACCACCGAACCGGGATTCACACCGCCGTCCGCCAGTTTCTCTATGAGGATATTCCGGCATCGAGCGGCTGGCGCCAGGTATTCGGCAGCGTGGCCCTATTTCTCTTCATGGTGCAGGCCTTTACCGGCGCGCTGCTGGCATTCAATTACGCGCCCACTCCGGGCGACGCCTACAACAGCCTGCGGTATATCCTCACCGAAGTTACGGCCGGCCGGCTGATCCGCGGGCTGCACCATTGGGGCGCCAGCATGATGATCGTGGTGGTGGTGCTCCACATGGTTCAGGTTTTCCTGTACGGCGCGTACAAAAAGCCCCGTGAAGCCACCTGGATGGTCGGGGTGGTGCTGATGCTGCTCACCCTGGCCTACGGACTCACCGGCTACCTGCTTCCCTGGGATAATCGCGCTTATTGGGGAACCGTCGTCACCACGCAGATTGCCGGGCAGGCGCCGGTGCTGGGGCCGTACCTGTCCCGTCTGCTCGGTGGCGCGGAAGGCGTGGGAGTGGTGACCTTCGCCCGGTTTTATGGATTGCACGTCCTGCTGCTGCCTCCGGCCACCATTTTCCTGATGGTGCTGCATGTGTACCTGGTTCGGAAGCATGGGGTGGCGCCGGCGCCCGGCGACGAGCTTCTGCCCGCCAGGAAGTTCTACCCGGAGCAGGTGTTCAAAGACACCGTCGCCATCGGGGTGGTGTTCGCCATCCTCTTCATCATGGCGGTGGCCGTGCGGGTGCCGCTTGAGCAACTGGCCGATCCATCGGACACCACGTACACTCCCCGGCCCGAGTGGTATTTCCTGTTCCTGTTCCAGACCCTGAAGCTCTTCTCCGGTCCGCTCGAAGTGGTCGGCAGCGTGGTGTTGCCCGGCTTGGCCGTCCTGACGCTGATTCTGGTGCCGTTCCTCGACCGCGGCCAGATGGTGAAGGTGACGCGCCGGTTCGCCGCCATTGCCTTTGTGCTGCTGGCTGCCATCGGATGGGGCGGGCTAACCGCGGCCGCCGTGATCGGTACGCCGAAGGAAGCGGGCACGGTGGCGGTGGACTACTCGGCGCCCACCGACTGGATGCAGCTATCGCCCGAGGAAATGGCCGGCATCGCATACTTCCGCAAAGAGAAATGCATCAGTTGCCACGTGGTGGGCGGGCACGGGACAGCGGTGGGCCCCGACCTCACCAAGATCGCCATCCACAAGAACGCCGCCTGGATGATCCAGCATTTCAAACGGCCGGCGGTCATGCGGCCTGGCAGCTCGATGCCTTCCATACAACTGACTGACGCGCAGTTGAACTCTCTGGCCGCATTCCTGTTGAAACTCAATCCCCAGAATGCCACGGCGCTGGACGATGCACCCGAGTTTGCCAGCGAAGGCGCCCTGGTATTTCAGGCGAACCACTGCGGCGGCTGCCACCTGGTGAATGGAGTGGGGATGAGGGTTGGTCCGCCGCTGAATGGCCTTTCCAAGCGTGAGAGCCGCAGTTGGGTGGAGGACCACTTCGCCAACCCGCAGAAGCTGTCGCCGGATTCCATCATGCCGGCTTACAAACTGTCCGCGAAAGACCTGGAGAACCTGACTACCTATCTATTCGCGC
>Ga0105858_1000662_pt1 | contig 13046 bp, 11 predicted proteins | sample OrgsoiDNA_201062_FD_89683 | JGI IMG/M metagenome (GOLD analysis project Ga0105858, IMG submission 89683) | Permafrost soil microbial communities from the Arctic, to analyse light accelerated degradation of dissolved organic matter (DOM) -... | ecosystem: Environmental > Terrestrial > Soil >...
GGTACTTCACCAGACGTCCGACGATTTCATCCGCGTACGCGATCTCGCCGTCGTACGGTTCGTACTGCGCGAAGCGGTCCGGCGGCGTGTATGGCTTGTGCGGCTCGTACAGGTGGAGGAACAGGAACGCGCGCGACGTGCCGATCGATCCGAGCCAGTGCTCCGCGATCTGCTCCGATTCGCCGCCGTCACGCTGGACCTGGCCGATCGACAGCTCGGGGGAGCTCGGCGGCATCTCGCCGTCGAAGAAGTCGAACCCCTGGCTGATCCCCGTCTCCTTGCGCAGGACATACGCGGACACGACGCCGCCGGTCGTGAAGCCGCGCTCGTGCAGCATCTGCGGCAGCAGCCGCTCGCCGCTCTTGACCGTGAAGCCGACGTTGTCGCGCACGCCGGTCTCGAACGGCAGCTGTCCCGAGAGGATCGACACGTGCGCGGGCAGCGTCTGCGGCGCGTGCGAGTACGCGCGCTCGAACACCACGCCGTCGGCGGCCAGCGCGTCGACCGCGGGCGTCTTCACCTTCGTGTAGCCGTACGCCGGCAGGTGATCCGCTCTCAGCGTGTCGATCGAGATGACGATGATCGGTCCGCTGACCGGCGCGGAGGCGCGCGCGTACCGCCAGCCGCCGACGGCGGCCAGGGCGGTACCCAGGGCCGCAAAGAGGAGGATGACTACGAACCGGAGGGAGCGAGACACGGCGTGCAGGGCTCAGGGCTGAGAGCCCAGTGTTACTTCTTCAGCTGCTCGATGACGGTCTTGGCTTGCGCGGCTTCCTGCGACGTCGGGTCGGCGCTGATGACTTTTTCCATCAGCTTGATCGTGCCGTCCTTGTCGCCCTTGTTCAGCTGGACGAGCGCGAGCTTGAAGATCGGCTTGCCCCAGGTCGGATCGAGATCCGACGCCTTCTGGTACATCGCCGCCGCTTCGTCCGCCTGACCCTTGGAGAACTTCACCTCGCCGAGGTTGTAGAACACCTCGCGGGTCGCCTTCGGGTTCTCCGCGGCCTTGGTCAGCGTGTCCTCGGCGGCTTTCAGATCGCCCTTCTCGAGGTTGGTCATCCCGAGGCCGACGATCGCCTTGTCGTTGTTGGGGTCGACCTTGAGCAGATCGTTGTAGGACGCGATCGCGTTGTCGTACTGCTTCATGTTGCGGTACGCCGCGGCAATCTGGAGGTTGATCACGCTGAGCGACGGCGCTCTGGCCATGATCGTGCGATAGACGGCAATCGCTTCGTCGTACTTCTGCGCGTTGTAGAGGGCATCCCCGCTGGCGAGGTCGGCCTGCAGATCCTTCGCGGCCATGCTGCCGAGCGCGCTCGTCGGTCCGGCGCCTCCGCCCTTTTTCATCGTGAAGGTGAGCGGCGGATTGGGCGCGCCGATCGTCGAGACGTTCAGTTTCCCGGTTTCCTGTCCCATGCCCGGCGCCTGCGCCGAGAACGACCAGGAGCCGGCTTTCATCCCGATGATCGAGAAGCGGCCTTTGTCGTCGGTGGTAGCGGTGAAGCTGCTCGGCGACGCCGCGGGATTCTCGGCGGTGACGGTGGCGCCTTTGATCGGATTACCGGCTTCGTCCTTGACGACCCCACCGACGCGCCCGGTCTGGGCGGACACAGCGCCCGCGACGGCCACGACAAACAGCGCGGCCAGCACACCTCTGAGCAGATGAAGACGCTGACGCATGCTTGAAACCCCCTGTGAAGCGTTCAGTATATATTGAATTCCGTGAAACATCGCCTCGTGGCGCTCACCGTTGCGGCCCTCGTAGCGGCGGCCCATCCGGCCGCGCAAACCGCCTCGCCCGCCGTTGAATCGAGCGCAGGTCTTGCGCCGATTGCGCCGCTGGTCGAGGCCGCCATCGGGCGTCACGAATTGCCCGGCGCGGTCGTCCTGATCGGGCGCGGCGACACCATCGTCTATCACCGCGCGTTCGGTCAGCGCGCCGTCCAGCCGTCGCCGGAGCCGATGACCGAAGACACGATCTTCGATCTCGCCTCGCTGACCAAAGTGGTGGCGACGACGACGAGCGTCATGCAACTGGTGGAGGAGGGGCGCATCCGCCTGAACGATCCGGTGGCGCAGTTCATCCCGGAGTTCGGGAAGTACGGGAAAGCCGGCATTCAGATCCGGCATCTGCTGACGCATACCTCCGGGCTGCGGCCTGATCTCGAGCTCGACGTCGAGTTTCTCGGCGCCGACGAAGCGATTCGCCGCGCGGGCGAGGAAGTGCCGACCGCGTCGCCCGGCCAGCAATTCGTCTACAGCGACATCAACTTCTTCCTGCTCGGCGACATCGTCCGGCGCGTGAGCGGCGAGCGTCTGGATCGCTACGCGAAGACGCGGATCTTCGATCCGCTCGGGATGACCGAGACGACGTTCCTGCCGCCTGAGACGTGGCGGGCGCGGATCGCGCCGACGGAGGCGTGCCAGACGCTGGCGTGGCCGTGCGGTCCGTCGACGCCGCTCACGCCGTTCCTGCGCGGCATCGTCCACGACCCGACGGCGCGGCGGATGGGCGGGGTGGCGGGACACGCGGGGCTGTTCAGCACGGCGGCGGATCTGTCGCGCTTCTGCCGGATGCTGCTCGGCGGCGGCCGTCTGGGCGCCGCGCGGATCCTCTCGCCGGCGACGGTCGCGCGAATGACGTCGCCGTCGACGCCGGCCGAGATGCGCGCCGTGCGCGGCCTCGGGTGGGACATCGATTCACCGTACTCGTCAAACCGCGGTGAGCTCTTTCCGATCGGATCGTTCGGGCATACCGGATTCACCGGCACGTCGCTGTGGCTCGATCCCGGCAGCGAGAGCTACGTGATCTTCCTGTCGAACCGCGTGCATCCCGACGGGAAGGGCGACGTGACGCCGCTGCGCGCGCGCGTCGCGACGGTGGCCGCCGCGGCGCTGCTCTCTCGCGACGACGTAGCGCGAAGGCCGGATGTAGGGCGGGCCTTTCAGGCCCGCGACTCCGGCGGGTCTGAAAGAGCCGCCCTACATCAAGCGCACGAGCCGGTCCTCGCCGGCATCGACGTGCTCGCGGCGGAGAACTTCGCGCGGCTGCGCGGCAAGCGCGTCGGCCTGCTGACCAACCAGACCGGCCGATCGCGCGACGGCGCGAGCACGATCGATCTGATCGCGAAGGCGCCGGGCGTCACGCTCGCCGCCCTGTTCAGCCCGGAGCATGGGATCCGCGGCGAGGCGGACGACCGCGTCGAATCGTCGCGCGACCAGAAGACCGGCGTCCCGATCCATTCGCTGTACGGCAAGACGCTGCCGCCCACCGACACCATGCTCGACGGCCTCGATCTCGTCGTCGTCGATCTGCAGGACATCGGCGCGCGCTTCTACACCTATCCGGCGGCGATAGCCTACGTGCTCGAGGAAGTGGTGAAGCGGAAGCTGCCGGTCGTCGTGCTCGATCGGCCGAACCCGATCGACGGCTTCGACGTCGAAGGGCCGGCGCAGGACGCCGGGGGCAACCGGTACGTCGGCTACCTGCCGATGCCGATCCGCCACGGCCTCACGATCGGCGAGCTCGTGCGCCTGCTCAACGACGTCGGCCGGATCGGCGCCGACGTGACGGTCGTCGCGATGAAGAACTGGCGGCGCGACGACTGGTTCGACGACACGGGCCTCGCCTGGATCAACCCGTCGCCGAACATGCGCAACATGGTCGCCGCGACCGTGTATCCCGGGGTCGGCGCGATTGAAGGCACGAACGTCTCGGTGGGCCGCGGCACCGACACGCCGTTCGAGCAGATCGGCGCACCGTGGATCGACGGCCCGGCGCTGGCGGCGGCGCTGAACGCGAGCGCGCTGCCGGGCGTGCGCTTCTATCCGGTGACGTTCACGCCGGCGGCGGGCGCGAAGCTCGGCGGTCAGGTGTGCCACGGCGTGTTCCTGATCGTCACCGATCGCGAGCGGCTCCGGCCGGTCCGCGTCGGCCTGCAGATCGCGTCCACGCTGTCGCGTCTCTACGGTCCGCAGTTCACGCTCGAGGACGCCGCGACGTTGTTCGGGCCGAAGGCGATGCTGGCAAGGATTCGCGCCGGAGAGGATCCCGACACGATCGCGGCGTCGTGGGCGGCCGACGAAGCCGCGTGGCGCCTCACGCGCGCGAAGTATCTGCTCTACTAGCGGCGGCCTCTGACGCTACGGCTGTAGGGCGGGCCTTTCAGGCCCGCCGATCACAGCAACCAGGTCGGCTGGTAGAGCAGGACGTAGACGAGGACGCCGGTCACCGACACGTACAGCCAGATCGGAAACGTCCAGCGCGCGATGCGGCGGTGCTGCGGATAGCGGCCCTTGAGGCCGCGCGTCAGCGTGATGATCGCGAGCGGCGGCACCGTCGCGGCGAGCGCGACGTGCGTGATCAAAATCGTGAAGTAGAGCGGTCGCACGAATCCCTGGCGCGGGAACGGCACCGAGCCGACCTGCGCGTGGTAGATCACATAGCAGACCAGGAACAGCGACGAGGTGGCGAACGCGGCGATCATGAACGCGCGGTGCAGCTGGATGCGCTTGAGCCGCATCAGCGTGTAGCCGATGACCAGCAGGACGCCCGACAACGCGTTGAGGCTCGCGTTGACCGCGGGCAGATCGTGGACGGTCACAGTTTGTTCGCGATCATCGCGATCCAGAGCAACGGCAGATAGGTGATCGATCCGTAGAAGAGCGCGCGGGCGGTGGCCTCGTTTCGCGCGGCGGCGAATCGGACCGCGAGCCAGAAGAGCGCGGCGCCGAGCACGAGCGCGACGGCCAGGTACACGTTGCCGGCGAGCCCGCTGACATTCGGCGCCACGCTCGCGAGCACCAGCAGGAATCCCCAGTAGACGGCCTGCTTGCCGGCCCGCTTGCCGTCGGGATCGATCACCGGCAGCATCGGAAAACCCGCCCGGCCGTAGTCCTCGCGGTACATCCACGCGATCGCCATGAAGTGCGGGAGCTGCCAGCAGAACACGATCGCGAACAGCGCCGCCCCGCCGCGATCGATGCTGCCGTGCGACGCCGTCCAGCCGATCAGGGCGGGCAGTGCGCCGGGCACGGCGCCGACGATCGTCGACAACGGCGTGCGGCGTTTCATCGGCGTGTAGATCGCGAGGTAGACGATCAGCGTCACGAAGGCGAGGCCCGCCGACAGCCAGTTGGCGCGCGCGGCCAGCAGCGCGAGGCCGGCGAGCGACAGCGCCACGCCGAACACGCGCGCATCGCCAGGCGTCACGCGGCCGGCCGGCAGCGGACGCAGGCGCGTGCGCCGCATCAGGCCATCCGTGTCGCGTTCGTAGAGCTGGTTCAGGACCGCGGCGCCGCCGGCGACGAGCGCCGTTCCAGCGACCGCTTCGGCCATCGACACGACGTCGATGCCGCCGGCCGACCCGAGGTAATACGCCGCGGCGCTGGTGGCGACGACGAGAAAGTTCAGCCGCGGCTTGGTGAGCGCGAGATAGTCGGCCGCGCCGGTGGCGCGCTTGGCCTCGGGTAGCGCGATGACGCCGGCATCGGCGGGCGTTGGCTTCACGCGCGCGCTCCGACCAGACGTTCGTCGTTTCTTTGCGCGCTCTGCGGTTCCATCTGGACGTCGACGGCGAAGCTCCCTCGCCACGATCGCAGCGTCAGCACCAGCGACGTCGTCAGCACCATCGCGCCGCAGACGACGTGAACGCTGTTGATCCAGGGATCGCGGCGGCTGAGCACCGTGAGCGCGCCGAGGGTCACCTGCACGGCCACCAGAGCGACGAGGAGTGTCGCTGGCCGCGTCAGCTCGTTCCGGTCGCCCTGGCGCGACCACACCTGCGCGAAGAGCGTCACGATCGCGAGCGTCACCAGCAGCGCGCCGATGCGGTGCGTGAAGTGGATGGCGATCGCGCTGCTCCAGTGGTCGGGAATCACGTGGCCGAACATCCACGGGAAGTCCGGAATCGCCAGCCCCGCGCCCGTATGCCGCATCGTCGCGCCGACGAGAATCTGCGCGTAGATCAGGACGGTGACCGCCGTCGCCAGACGGCGCACGCGCGGATCCGCGGGGGTGCCCGATCCGGCGATCCAGCCGGGCGACGTGAAAATCGCGATCGCGACCGTCATGCAGAAAAAGATCTCGGCGAGGCCGGCGTGCGCGGTCGAGATTGCCGCCGGCAGGAAGAAGAGCACCGTCAGCCCGCCGAGCAGTCCCTGCGCGACGACCGAGCCGAGCGTCGCGACGCCGAACCAGCGCAGCCAGCGGCGCGGCTCGCTCATCCACAGCCAGACGGCCATGATGATCGTGAGAAATCCAACCGTGCTCGCGATGAGCCGGTGTCCGTGCTCGTAGAGGATGTTGGCGACCCACATCGACGGCGGGAACGTGAACATGTTCCAGCCGTAGCTGGTGGGCCAGTCGGGGACCGACAGCCCCGCGTCATGGCTCGTGACGAGGCTGCCCGCCAGAATCAGGAGGACCGTGCAGGCGACTAAGAACTTGGCAAACCGGTGGAGCATTACTAGGGCAGAACGGCAGAAGCGCAGGAAGGCAGAAAGGGAAGGCTGGAAGGAATTTCTGCCCTCCTGCCTTCCCTGCCTTGATGCCTTAGTTAGTGGCGGTCGCTACAGGTTTGAAGGTGAAGGTGATGTCCTTCGACTCCTTCGCGCCGATCGTGACGCTGGCCGTCTGCACGCCGAGCTTCTCGTGCCACGCTTCGATCGTGTAGGTGCCCGGCGGCAGGTTCGGCAGGTCGAACTTGCCGTCGTCCTTGGTCACCGCGAAGTAGGGGTGGCTCATCACGCCGACGTAGGCGTTCATCCAGCCGTGCACGTCGCACTTGAAGGGGACCATCACTTCCTGCTTGTCGAAGGTGTGGCTCATCTTCATGTTCTGCATCGGCTGGCCGTTGTTGAACTCGGCGTTGCCCTTCGGCATCGCGTGGATGTTGTGCAGCGTCGGATCGCTGTTGACGATCTCGAGCGGCTGATTCACGCGCATCCCGAACACGTGCGGATGGTAGCGGCAGTCCTTCTGGTCGATCTTCGCCGACTCGGTCGGCACGTCGAACACGTAGTTGGCGCTCAGGCCGTCCTTCACGTAGACGAACACGTTGCCGAGCGTCTTGCCGTCGGCGCTGACCATGTAGGTCTCCTGCGACTGCGGCGTCGTGTTCGCCTTCATGCAGACCGGATCGGCGTTCATCTTGATCGGCACGTTCGTCGGCGCGACGCCTTCGAACGCGACCACACCCTTCACGACGCCCGCCGTCGCGGCGTCGACCTTCTGGCCGGCGCCAGCGGCAGACGGCGACTCGGGCTTCGCCGCCGTGTTCGACGTTTCCTGACTTCCACCGCACGCCAGCGTCGTCGCCAGCGCGATTCCGAGCAGACCGACCCAGGTGTTTCGTAGGCGCATTGAGCTCTCCTGAACAAAAATGACTAGAGACAAAACAGCTGCTTATTCTACCTTGCTTCCCGCAGCTTTCGATCGACCCGATCGGCCATCCAGTGGGGATCCCACCATTCCACGGGGTTGACCATCCGCCCGCCGACCAGCAGGGTGAAATGCAGGTGATCGCCGCCGGCGAGGCCGGTCGAATCGCTCCGGCCGATGACCTGGCCGCGCGTGACCGTGTCGCCCACCTTGACGTCGAACGACATCAGGTGGCCGTACAGCGACTGCACGCCCAGTCCGTGGTCGATGATCACGCAGTTGCCGTAGATGCCGAGCCAGCTCGCGTTGACCACCGTGCCCGCGTTGGCCGCGGCGACCGGCACGTGCTGCGTGACGGCGAGATCGAAGCCGAGGTGGGTCTGCTGATCGACCTCCTTGCCCTTGTAAATGTAGGTGCGGTGATCGGCGAAGCTGGCCTCGACCTTCGAATTGCCGAGCTGCACGAACGGCTCCTGCCAGAGCTTCTTCGGCGACGTCTTCGCGGCGAAGGCCGCAATCTGATCCGCGTTGATCCTGCGCAGCTCGCCGTTGACGCGGAGGAACCCCGCCAGCATCTCGGGGCTGTCCTGCGCCGGCGCCGTCATCTTCAGCTCGGGCGAGTGCTCGATGATCTCGGGGACGACGCGGTTGATGAACTTGTCGTCGATCTCGATCCGGCTTTTCTTGAACGGCTTCTCGAACACGTTGTCGACGAAGCTCGCCTTCGCCTGATTGCCGGCCTCGTCGCGCGCGAAGGCGGCGATCGGCGTGTTCAACGGCTGATCGTAGAGCAGGGCGAAGAACGCGACCTTGATCGACGGGTCCGCGCCGTCCACGCCCGCGCCCGACGCGGGGAATCCAGGATACTCGACGTCGCCGACGCGGACGCCTGACGCGATGTCGGCCGGCGTCGCCTTGTAGACGACCATTTCCGAGCCGCCGTGGTTCACGTAGTGGTGGGTCGAGAGCACGGCGATGCGCGGCGGGTCGAGCCGCACCTGGAAGTCCTTCGACGCGGTACTCGTCAGTTTTCCCCGAGGCGCGAACGCGCTCAACACCAGGCGGGTGGTGATTGCGCTGAGGAATGGCGGGCGCGTCGCGGTGACGACGATGCGCGCGGCGCCAGATTGCAGTTCCGGCAGGCTCTGTTTACCGATCGGTCGAGAGATGTGCAGCTGATTGTCGTTGACGCGCCTGATCGTCGCGGTCTGCGCCCCGTTCAGCGCGTAGAGGGTCACGGTTTTCCCGTTCTGCTCGAGCGTGATCGTGAGGGAGACGAAGCGGGCGTTCGGTGCCGTCGCCGTCACCTCGAGCAATCCGGTCTGCCCGACCAGGCGGTCCGGCTGGACGATCACGATCTGCGGAGGAATCCCGCGGCTGGCCAGCAGGTAAGCCCCGCCGAAGATGACGGCGACGAGGACGAGAAGGGCGACGAGGCTGCGAAACATGGACGCCATTCTACAAGTTTGGTAAAATACGAGGTTCGTGACGGCGAGTGGCGGTATCGTCTAACGGTTAGGACGGATGGTTCTCAACCATTAAATCGGGGTTCGATTCCCCGTACCGCTACCAACATTCATCGCGACAGTCGTCATTTTCCCTTGGTGACAGCCCCGGCCGTTGGCCGGGGCTTTTTATTTTCAGGGACGCCTCAGCGAAAGAGCTGTGGTACGAACTCGCGCAGGTAATTCCGCCAGTTGATCCACGTGTGGCCGCCCGGGCTCTCCGTGAACGCCGGCGCGAAGCCGTGCTGCTTGAGCAGATCCACCGTCGCCTTCGTCGTGCTCAGCAGGCCATCGTCTTTTCCGGTGCTGAGCCAGAGCAGCTTCAACCCTTTCTTCAATGACGCGTTGTCGAGCGTGGCTGCGTGCGCGCGTTCCCAGTCGGCGGCGGTTGGCGCTTCGGATGGCGGCTGCGGCCGCCCGCCAGGATCCAGCATGCCCGGCCAGCCGCGGAGCAGGCCGGAGCTGAAGATGCCGACGTAGGCATACGAATCGAGATGGTCAGCGAAGATGTTCAGCGTTTGCCCGCCGCCCATCGAGAGACCGGCGATGGCGGTGTGGCTGCGGTCGGTCAGCGCGCGGTAGTGGGCCTCGACGTACGGTTTGACGTCACCGAGAAAGTCGCCGACGAACTCGTCGTTGGCTACCCGCCCGATGGTTCCGCCCGGAGGCGGCTCTCGCCGCGTGTGGCCGGCCGGCATCACGACGATCATCGGTATCGCCATCTTTGCCGCGATCAGGTTGTCGAGGATGAAGCCGGCGCGTCCCACGGAGCTCCACGCTTCGTCGTTGTCGCCGGCGCCGTGCAGCAGGTAGAACACCGGATATTTCTCGCGGCCCGCCTCATAGCCGGGCGGCGTGTAGACGTGCATGCGCCGGAATTGCGCGAGCGTCTTCGAGCGGTACGTCACGGAGGCGACGGATCCATGGGGCACGTCTTTCGTGTCCATGAAGTCCGAGCCGGCGACGTACAACAGGCTCCACACGTTGTTGAGCGATTCGCTGATCGAGGGGTTCACCGGATCGATCGTCGCGACCTCGTCGACGACGAGGACGTAGCGGTATGCGCCGGGATCGAGAGGACCGACGGTGATCGTCCAGACGCCGCGGTCGTCTTTCGTCAGCGGCGGAGGCGTGCGCGGCAGGCCCGGGATGTCGCCCGGCGAGCGCAGCGTCACCGCGCGGGCCTGGGGCGCGTAGATGCGGAACGTCGCGCGTCGTCCGGCGTCGAGGTCCGGGGACACGACGGCCGGACGCGTCTGCGCGACCGCGGGCATCGCGCAGACCGTCAGCAGAGTGCTCAGACACAGTGCGCGGGTGGAAACAGTCATGGCGGCGCGGATTATACGCCCGACCACACCCCGCCAGCCCAACCGGACCGACCGCCCTACCTGCCCCTGTCGAATCCCTCGCGATAGCCGCGCTCGAACGCCGCGCGGTACTCGCGCTTGTATTCGTCGCGCGGGCCGTAGCGGCGGTCGTAGTCGTGATCGCCTTCACGGTAGCGCCGCGCGCCGATCGGATCGAACCGTTCGCGATGACGCGCGTCGCTGCGGCCTTCGTCGACGCCGTCGCGATAGCCGTTGCGCGCGGCGATGGAGACGTAATCCGCGCGGGCCGGTGGCGGCGGCGGATAGCCGGCGCGCGGATAACCGGTGTCGTAGATGCGCGCCGCGCACGCGGGCGACGCGAGCGCCACGCCAGCCGCCAGGAGAAATGCCGAAAGATATCGATGTGTGTTGGACATGGTCATCAGCCTCACTGCGGGTAAGCAGTTCAAGCTGGGTGCCACGGCTGAGCGCGTCTGATTCCTAAGGAAAGGCGGGGGACTAACGGTCGAGCGTCCTCGCCAGAGGGCGGGTGGGGCAGCCGCGGCCGGCCCTATTCTGCCCAAACGAGCACTTGCGAGCCGCGGCGATCTGCCTGGTCGAGGATGAGCCCTGGTCCGCGGCGCTCTATGTCGTCGAGCGAGATGTGCATGCGGTCGGAGTCGAAGTCGATGCCGTTGTCCTTCATGAACGAGAACTTGTTCGACGGCGCCATGCGCAGCAGCCACATCGGAATCGACACGTTCACGAGCTTGTTGGCGCGCGTGTCGTAGGCGAGGACGCGCAGCGTGTCGAGCTTGGCCGCCGGCATCTCCTTCGGAATTACTTCGCGATGCAGAAACGGCTCGTCGCCTTTGCGCATCTCGATGAGCGGCTGCTGTCCCGCGAAGCGCGCCCGCGCGTCCGCGAACTGTCTGTCCGCGTTCTCGACCGGCGTGAACTGCGTGTGGACGTGCCGGTAGATGAAATACGCCGTCCCGCCGACCGCCGACACCGCCAGGATGCCGACGATGATCACGTCCGCGACGATGATGGAGATCCAGGTTCTCTTGTTGCTCATGGTGTCCGGGCGGGCCTAAAGGCCCGCCCCTACGACTGCGCTACCGCCTACAACTACCTCTCTAGACGACGGCTCGCGGACCGGGGTTCGCGATATTTATTTCAACAGCCGACGGGCTTCGTCGGACGTGAGCGGGTCATTATCGCTGTCGGCGAGCGGAATCGCGGCGCGGAATTCGGCGGCCGCCGCCGGCCTGTTTCCTGCCTTCAACGCCAGCTTGCCGAGCTCGAGATGACTGCGCGCGTGGACCCACGGACGCCCCTCGATCGAGATCGACGTCCGGAGATCCGCGTCAGCCTCTGCGCCGCGCCCGAGCGCCGCGAACGTCGCCCCGCGCTTGTATCGCCACAACGCGTCTTCCCCGAACATCCGCGGACGCGTGTCGCCCGCGAAGCGCGCGAGCCCGTCGGTCAGAAAACGCTCCGCGTCGGCGGGCCGGCCGGCGCGCAGCGACGTCGATCCCGACTCCAGCCACACGAGACGATTGCGCGGGTAGCGCTCCCGCAGCGCCGCCAGCTGCTGCAGCGCCTCGTCGTACCGGTGTTCGCGGTTGAAGAGCAGGATCAGCGCGAACCGCGCCTCGGTCTGATTGTCGCCGCCGTACGCCGCGGCTTCCTCAATCTGCGTGATGCCCTTGTCCTTGCCGCCGCCGAAGCCGGCCATGTAGGCGACCATGCGCAGCGGCAGCGACAGCGCCGCGACGATGTAGCGATAGGTGCCGACGATGAGCCCGGCGTCCTTGCGCTGCGGCTGGAGCGTGAGCGCCGTCTCCTCTTCGTCGTACGCCTCGCGCGCCGCGCGAAACGCCGCGAGCACGCTCCCTTCCACCGTCGCGGAATAGGACGCGCGCAGTCCGATTGCTGCGCCGAGCTGGTAGTGCGCGTCGGCGTCCTTCGGGTTCCGCGCGATCCGTGCCCTGGCGATCGCTGTCGCCTTGTCGATCGCGTCCCTGAACCCGGAAACGGCGTCGGCCGGCGGGTTCGGCAGCGGGTTCGTGTTCGGCTTGTTCGGGCGGCCGAGATAATCGTCCACCGTCATGTTGCCGCGCCGGAAGGTAATGCTCAGCCAGAGCGACGAGGCGAGCCCGCGGTAGGCGCCGGCATCCTGAGGATCGGCGGCCACCGCCAGCCGGAATGTCGCGAGCGCCAGATCGTGCTCGAGATTGTAGGTGTGGTTGGCCGCCTTGGCCCGGAGCGCCTCGGATTCCGGATTCCCGCGCGCGGGATCCGCCGACAGGGCCGTCAGGACGGCGAAGCCGACAGCGCGGGCGCCTTCCAGGCGGGTCATGCGTCGATCTTACGCCCGGGCACGAACTTGCGCCGCTTGTGCCTATTACATACAATCGGCCTCGCTTATGGATAAAACCGGCACGCATCCGGGCGTCGAGCACGCGCAGGCTCACGCGCACGGCCACGACGAGCATCACGAGGAGCTCGGGTTCTGGCGGAAGTACGTGTTCTCGGTCGATCACAAGGTGATCGGCATTCAGTACACGATCACCGCCCTCCTGTTCCTCCTGTTCGGCTTCACGCTCATGATGATCATGCGGTGGCAGCTCGCGTACCCGGGCCGCCCGATTCCGCTGATCGGGATGTGGCTCGGGCAGGATCGCGCCCCGATGGGCATCATGCTCCCGGAGTTCTACAACCAGCTGGGCGCGATGCACGGCACCATCATGGTGTTCCTCGGCGTGGTGCCGCTGGCGGTCGGCGGCTTCGGCAACTTCGTGATGCCGCTGCAAATCGGCGCGCCCGACATGGCGTTTCCCAAGCTCA